>ERZ773009.2525-NODE-2525-length-11591-cov-8.248440_pt1 | contig 11591 bp, 10 predicted proteins | sample MGYA00580663_ERZ773009 | MGnify/ENA primary metagenome ERZ773009 (study PRJEB29015, sample SAMEA2737969) | human oral metagenome | biome: human oral; feature: human-associated habitat; material: dental | place: China | collected 2026 ... | reverse complement strand
CACCCTGGTTCGCACTATGCTTACCGTGGTTCCCACCCTGGTTCCCGCTGTGGTTCCCACCCTGGTTCGCACTATGCTTACCGTGGTTCCCACCCTGGTTCCCGCTGTGGTTCCCACCCTGGTTCGCACTATGCTTACCGTGGTTCCCACCCTGGTTCCCGCTGTGGTTACCGTGGTTCCCACTCTGGTTGCCTCCGTGGTTCCCACCATTGTGCGTCCCGTGATCGCCATCGTGTTTGGATCCGTGGCCCGCGCCTTTACCGTTATCGTGGCCGTCGTGACCCGAGTCATGATCGCCGCCCTTATGGGACGACTCTTTATCGCCACCACCAACTTCGATGTGCGGCTCGATCTGCGGATTGACCTCAACGTGATGATCATCGTGCTGACTGTTGTCAATGTTGACGTCACCGCCGGCGTTGATCCCGTTGTTGTCGCCACCGACATTGTTCGTACCGCCCGAGGTTGCACCGTTGGAAAACGGCCCATCGGTATTCCAGTTGCCATCACCGGAAAGCTCAGGATTACGCCGTTGCATGCCGCCGTCTCCGCAGCATCCCCCGCCAGGGGCCTGGCACTGCTCACCGATCTTCTCGACGCCGCGGGTCAGGTCACTGCCCGCAGAGGTCAGGACGGCGAAGATTGCCTGGAGAGCCTCAAGCGCATAGGTGAGCGTCTCCATGATCGGCTCGATCCGACCAACCCACTTGGCGACCCTGCTGGCGACCTGCTCCGCAGCAACCGGAGCCGCCGTGCCCAGTGAGAGGACAACCTCAGCAACCACTTCGAAGCACGTCACGATAATGTCCGAGATCGCGCCAACCACCGCGTCGTGAATGTTATCGACCGAATCGGCGACCTTCGACAGGGCTGCACCAAATGCGCTCGAGGCATCAGAGATCGCGTTGATGGCGCTCACCACGATCGCCTGACGCTCCAGGTAGGCGCGGACGGCCTCGCCCTGCATGCTCGACATGGCGCTGGACGAGCCGCTGTCGAGTTCAGAAGCGATCGATGCCAGGGATGACGAGATCGAATCCCAGCTGGAACTCATCCCATAGACCTGGCCCGAGTCGCCGGTCAGCTGATTGATCCACCCCTTGAGGGGTTCCACATGCTGCATGATCCATTCAACGACCATGCTGCCGATATAGCCAACGGGGTCGGCGACGAAACTACCGATCTCGTCATAGATGCCTTTAGCGGACTCGGCGAGGGAAACGATATCGCCGTTCCTGATGTCGTCGGCTGCGCCGACGATCTGGTCAACGAACCCCAGGCCCTCCGTCGGGGTTGTGTTATCAATACTCCGAGTATGCTCGGGAGCTTCAAGATTCACTTCTTAACTCCTTCGAATACGAAGCGACGCAAGCTACGTTCTTCGTCCTGACGCTGACGATGGAGGAACTTCTCGATGTCCTGGTCGCCGTTGCTATCCTGTCGCTCAAAGAGCGAACGTACATCATCCGGCTTCGAATCGGGGTGAGCCTTCGCAAACTCGTCGATTCGTGCGGTCTGGGCCTTCTGCTGCTCCTCCACGAAGGAACGGTAGCTAGCCTGCTGGTCGTTGCGCTGCTGCGACATGAACGTATCGAAGTCGCGACTCGTTGCCTGGGGGTGCTCCTGCACGTACTGGCGAATCTGCGCTTCTTCTTCCGTGCGCTGGCGCGCCAGGAAGTCGGTCATGGAGTCTTGCTGCTGCTGCTGATTTGACTCAACCAACGACTTGATCTCGGACATGTCCTGGCCGGGGTGGGCGTCGGCGTAGCGGGCGAGCGCCTCGGTCTGGTCGGCATGCTGACGCTCGTAGAAGGTAGCAAGGTCAGTATTCTCGTCGTTGCGCTGTTGCTCCAAGAAGGCGCGCAGCTGATCATCGTCGACGCTCACCTTGTCGTGGCCGCCGAGGAGGGCCTCGAAGTCGTCGGCTCCGCCGCCGCCTTTACCGCCGTGCGCGTCCTTTCCGTCCTTGCCGTCGGCACCATTCCCGTCCTTGCCGTCGGCACCGTTCCCGTCCTTGCCGTCGGCGCCCCCATGGTTCTTGTGGTCGCCGGTGATGGAGTCCGTTTCCCCATGCGCTCCGTCGGCCCTGTGGAGACCCGGGGTGGCAGGGATCGCAGGCGAGCCAGTCCCCCCGCTATCAGAAGATCCGCCGCCGGAGCCGGAACCCATCCCGCCACCGCCACCGCCACCGGAGCCGGAACCCATCCCGCCACCGCCACCGGAGCTGGAACCCATTCCGCCACCGCCACCGCCGCCGGAGCCGGAACCCATTCCGCCACCGCCACCGCCGCCGGAAGAGGTCGCCCCGCCGCCGGAAGAGGTCGACCCGTCGCCGGAAGAAGTCGACCCGCCGGGCGGGTTGTCCCCCGATTCCTTCTTTTCTTTCTTGAACTTGTCCTCGATCTTCGTCTCGAGGTCGTCCATTTCTTGCGCCCACTGGTAAAGGCAGTTCACGAGGCGGGATTCCGCGCCGGCGCAGTCCTCGATCATCTTCTGCAGATTCTTGATCTGTGAACTGACCGGAGGAACGAAGAAGGAGCAGATAATACCGAAGGCGTTGCCACTCACCTGGCCCTGTGTGGCCGCTGCGGTGCTCACGTTCTGGTTGAGCATGTCCGCGCAGCTGCTGACGTCGGATGCGTGCGACCTGATCAGGTCCGTGTCGACACCGAGATCGAAACTCATACCGATCAGCGCCCCAACGAGCCGAGGTTCGCGTCCAGGTTGGTGAGGTAGTCCTTCAAGGTACCTCCGTCATCACCGAAGCGCTCCGTGGTCTGACGGTGAATGTAGTCGCGCATGTTGCGTCCCGCGTCCGCGTAGGCTTCCATGATGGCATCCTCGACGTCGCGAGCGTCGGCATCCTCGAGTGCTTCGTCGTCGATCGATAGCTTCACAAGACGTCCGTCGGGGTCAACCTCAACTTCAACCTCGCGGCGAGAATCGAAACCGGAGGCCTTGGCGTTCTTGATGAGGTCGACGAGCTCGCGCGCGTCTGAAGCCCTCTTCTCCGCTTCGGCCATCTGTTTCCGGAGTGTCTGTCTGATTTCTTCGGGCGTCCGCCCCAGTGCTTCTACCATACGGTTATCCTAACTGATCCCGCTTGCTCTCGTAATACTGTTCATCCTTCGAACGCTCGTTCATCGCCACCCTCCCCAGACCCTGCACACTGTTCAAAGTTCAACGGTCACTGCGGTGTCCGAAGAGGCGCGCGGAGCACGAAGCGCCGGGCCGCAGCGTCACCTCGTCCACGCCTGTCAAACCGTGGCTGGGCGCGCGGCTCCGTCGCCCGGTAGCTCTGCGCCCGCGGCGAGCGAGGAGGGGCGACGACATCGCCGCGGCGGCGGCCCGTCTCCCCGTGTCCGCCCGCGACGGAGACGGACAGGCGGTTCAGCTCGCGTGATAGCGGGGGCTGGTGCCCAGGTGCACGGGGTAGTCGTGCTGGGAGTCGAAGGCGGCGTTCTCGTTCGTCCCGCGATAGACGTAGGAGTCGTCGTTTCTGATCAGCAACGGGTTGACGGTGCCATCTATGTAGTCTTCAACATCCTGCCAGCTGGGATCCGAGGCGTAGGTTTTGGACTCGCACGGGTTCTCGTCGGGAAGGCTGCTTGCCCTCGCATTGAGCATCGCCCACGGGTCAATCGCACCGAATCCCGTGTACGTGTTCCACTCGCCGTTGCCTCCCACGCCCGTCGTGGTCATCGCTTGCAGGATCTGATTCGACGTCACATCGTCACCAAACCTCTGCCACGCGATGGCCAGAAAACCTGCGACAATGGGCGTCGCGAAGGACGTGCCCTGCGCATCGCGGATGCTCCCATCCGAGCCGGAGCGGAAGTAGCTCCTGCCCAGGGCGGCCGTTTCGATACCGTTGCCCCAGTTGCTGTAGTCGGTCAGTGAGCCGTCGGCGTAGATGGCTCCGACCCCGCAGACGCCCGACCACACGGGAAGCCCATCGCCAGCGTCCTCGGTCGAATCATTCCCCATCGACGCGACGACGATGACCCCCTCGGCCAGGGCGCGGGCCATCGCCCACCGCAGGTCCTGCGATTGGTAGGGGTAGTTGCTGGAGATGGAAATGATGTCCGCGCCGTCGTTGATCGCCTGTTCGATGAGCAACGAGGTGTCGGCGGCCCCTGCGCCATTCCACCCGGGCATTTTGCAATCCGCGCCCGCCTCCTCGTCCCGGTAGGCCAAATCGTAGGTGTAGAGGGTAGCTTTGGGCGCGATACCGAATCGGGAAGACACCAGGATCTGCGCGACGGCAGTCCCGTGATCGAGATCCTCGGCGTTGGAGGACACGGCGCAGGGGGACTTGTTCTCGATGTGCGCTCCCGCCAGCTCCGGCACGTTCGTATTCACGTGCCCATCGATCATCGCGATGATCGTTCCCTCCCCCGTGTAGCCCTGAGAGTGCAGGGAATCGAGGCGGTAGTAGCCGTAGTACTCCTGGTCCGCGCCCGTGAGCGTGGGCCCGACGGCGTTGGCTGGAACGGAGGGAACAGCGAGTAGGCCGCCCGTCAGTGCGAGGATGCTCACAACCGTGGTCCCAAGGCGCGCACGGCGCCTCGTCAGTATCGTGCTCACGACAGGTCCTCCTCGGGGTCTTCGACGACGCTGGGCCGCCCGCGCAGGTGAGAGAGGATCACCAGGCCGCCAAGCAGCGCAGATCCCAGCACCACCACGGCCGAGACGATGTATGTGCGGATGGTGAGAATGGTGTCGCGCCCCACCAGCCTCGGCGCAGCCTGGGCGGGATGCTGCGGTGCGGGGTGCGCTGCGGGGTTCGGGTGAGGCGGGCCGAACCTCGTGCCGATGTCGTCGAAGGTCAGGGCATCGTAGGGGGAAAGGATTCCCCACCCGAGTTCATCAGTGCGTTGATCTGCGGTTCCGCGCACGGCGGTCACCTCCAAGCGATACTTCCACATATCCGGTGACTCGTTGGGGTACCGGGAGGCCACGAGGGCCGCGAACCCTCCCGCGTAGGCGGTCGCGTACGAGGAGGATGGGAGGGGTGTGTCACCGGAATACCCGCCGACCAGGCAGTCGGCCTGGTCGAACCACGTGGTGTGAATGACGCCGGCGGGAACCGCCGCGTCGACGTGCGCGCCGTGGACCTGCTGGTCGGAGGAGGAGCCGTCCGCGTTGCTGGCGGTCACCGCCAGAACCCCCTCGTAGGCTGCCGGGTAGACGATCTGCTTGTCCTGCTGATCCTGGTAGGTATTGCCCGTCGAGGCCACCACGAGCGAGCGAGACCGCACGGCCTGGATGGCGGCCTCCAGCTGCGGATCGCTTTCGGCGGACGAGTGAGCGACCACGATGATCTGCGCGCCGTGGTCGGAAGCCCATCGGATCGCGCGCGCCACGCGCTGCATGAAGGTCTCTTCACCCTGCTTCGGGTTGGCGTTTCCCCCCTGTTCGAGGCCGGTCTCGACGCGAACGGGAAGAATCTGCGCGTCGGGGGCAACGCCGATGAGCCCCGAACCAACGGAGGAGGGCAGCTGCTGGGCGGCGATCGCCCCCGCGATGGCGGTTCCGTGCTCACCCACGTCGACGCGCCCATCGGTGTTCTCGCCGCTGAAGTCGACCCCCGGCAACACGACCGTCTTACCGCTCGCGTTGAAGTGCTGGTTACCGGCTGCGACGCCCGAGTCAACCACGGCGACCGTGACTCCCGAGCCCCGCGACACCTCCCACGCTCGCCGCACCCCAACGTGATCGAGGATCGCGGGCTGAGCCTTGATGTACGTCGGGCTCTCCTGCGGGCACGTCTGGTTCTCCGTTGGCTTCGGAGTCGGGCTGGGCGCCTCGGTAGGCGGAGCGGTGGGCGTGGGGCGCACGCTGGGGGTCGGCACCGGGTCCGCGTGGGCTACGCGGGCACCGAAGGCGGAGGCGTTCCCTGCCTCGTGTGAGGAGGTGGGCACGACCAGGGGTGCGAGCGCGAGGCCGACGGTCAGCGAGGCGCCAACGAGGCCTCGTCCAAACGCCCGGGAACGGACCGTGCCGCAGCTCACGAGAGCCCCACTGAGGCCGCTGCCGCCTTGGGCGTCAGTTCGGCGCCCTGCGGGATGAGGTTGCTCCACGCCTGCGGGATGGCTGTCGCGTCGGCCTGCGTCCACCCGAGGAGCTTGATGGAGGTGCTCGGCACGTCTCCGAGGGAGTGGAAGTATCCCAGGTCGGAAACGAAGCCGTAGGCGGCGGCCTCTCCACCCCCGGGGGAAATCGCGACGAGGGCGCCCGAACCGCCGCCGACCGTGACCTTGCGCGTCGTGACCGGCCCTGTCGTGGCGTTCAGGGACTCCGGATCGTAGGAGGCGGCGTCCGCGTCTTTCTTGGGCATCGTGTACAGGCCGATCTTGGGCACCGCGTGATCGGTGGTATCCATCTTCGCGCACACGACCGTCTGAGTGGCCGAGTCTCGCTTGTCGTTCGCCCACTCGGCCTGGGCAAAGTGCTCGTACGGGGGCCAGTCTTCTCCGATGAAGTCGGCGTGGACGGGGGCGATGTCCTTGAACTCCTCGGTCGGGAGCTGCTTGCCGGTCGGCGCGTCCTTGTACAGGCGCGCCGCGGTCGAGTTGAAGACCGCCAGGTTAGCTTCGTCGACGACCAGGTAGGAGTTGAGGACCTGACCGTTGGAATCGATCTGGTCAACGACCATGCCGATCGTCAGCCCCTTGTCCTTGAGGGAACCGGGGAGCTTCGTCGCAGGCTGGCCGGCGTTCGGGATGTCGTGATAGCTCCACGATCTCAGCTGCGTGCCGGACGGGAAGAGCTCAAGCCACTCGGGCTCGACGTCGATCGGGTAGGCGATGATGTTCTGGAACGCGAGCGCCCATTCGCTCTCGCGACTGTCGGCGTCGTTGATCAGGTACTTCTTATGCGTGGTTCCGTCAATGAAGTACCTGGTTCCCCCGTGATCGGGGGTCACGAGCGCCGAGGTGGTCTCCGTGAGCTTGAACTGCTCGGAGGGCAGGCTCTTGGCGATCCACGTGTGCGAGGAGTCGTCCAGATCGCACGACAGCCACGTGCTCGCTAGCTGCTTGGCGGCGGGAACGTCTTCGGGGACGTTATCGAGGCCGAGCTGGGGGCCTCGCGGATAGTTCTCGAGGGCAGCAGCACTGGCCTTCGTTGAACCGAGTCCCGATTCCGGCGCGAGGAGCTTAGCCGTCGTGATGTTCTTGATCGGGTGAAGCACGCCGTTCGCCCAGAAGTAGCGGGCGCCGGTGTCCTTGACGTTGATGAGCTCGTAGTTCACCGTGTTCAGGTCCGGATTCGAACTGAAGAAGCGAGTACCCACGCCGATCACGCACATGATGACGGCGACGACGACTCCGAAGATGAGCGGACGAACGGGCGAGGGAGTGTCAACCTCGCGTCCGTTGGGGGTGCCGGATGTGAAAGCGGTGATCAGGCGACTGCGATTGAAGCGCTGGGCTTCAAGGATGTCTTTACTCGACGGCATGACTTAGCCCCACAGGTAGACGGCCAGAGGGATGAGGACAAAGAGCGAGAGCACCGAGAGCGTATCCGCGAGGCGCGCCAGGTGGGGTCGCATGCGAGGCCCGACGACGTTCGTGATGACGAGGACAAGCGCGGCGGCGACCGCCAAGAGCGTCACCCACGGCAGGACCGTCGCGTCCGTCCGGGTCGCGAGGGCGGCGGCAACCAGGATCGCGCTCAGGCCCGTGAGAGCGCCGAGCAGAACCTCCACGCGTGCCCGAATCGAGCGGGTCTGGAGGATGAGGGAAACCGCACCGAGCAGCACAAGCATGAGGGGGAGGAACACGGACCCCTTAGCGGGGGCCGAGAGCATCGACACCGTCAGGAAGATCGCCGCCAGCCCGCCGCCCGAGCGCAGGGCGACGACGAAGACGAAGGAGGTGCTCACCTGGTCGGTGACCCCCTGGGCGGGGATCTGCTCGGTCGTGTTCGCGTCGAGGATGCGGACGGGGATGTGGGCGAGCGCCACCCACGGGGCGAGCTGAAGCAGGACCACGACGAAGGCAAAGAGGACCGCCGAGACACCACGCTGGGAGAGGTTTCCGACGTACACCATCAGCCCGGTGGCTGCGATCACGGAGCCGAGGAGGAGCGGGGCCGCGATGGAGATTCGGTAGCGCTTGGGCAGCGCGAGTGCGGCAAGAGAGCCGATCAGCAGGCCGACACCAACGCTGATCCAGCCCCCCTTGTCCCACTGGCTCTGGGTCAGCCGCAGCGCGGCGGCGGCCGTCAGAAGCGGAACTGTGTGGGCCAGGGCGATGCCGCTCGGTCCCGGGCTCTTGCGGGCGACGACCACCGAGGTTCCGGTAACGAGCATGGCGGACACGAGGCCGATCGCTCCGTAGAGGTAGTTCTGTGTGCGCAGGGCATCCTTGTCGAGGGAAGCGATCGTGTCGGGGGGCGTGGTCGCCAGGAGGAGCGCCGCGACGAAGATGAGTGCGGCAGCACACAGCGCGGCGAGTGTGCGAGTATCCTCACGCGTCCATGGTGTGGACACCCTTTCGATGACCTGTCCCACGGCCTCGGTCAGATCGTCGTAGACCATGTCCGACGCGCCTTCGCCGAGCGGCTCGAGGGTAAGGGCGGCGCCCGCACGCACCCCCTGACTGGCCAGGGACTTCGATTGGTCGAGGAGGCGACCCGACGCCGTACGCACCGCAAAACCGTCATTCGTGGGCTCGTCGCTGAAGGCTCCGACGGACTCAACCAGTCCCGGGAGAAGCTCAACCAGCGGTACCGACTGGGGGATCGTCACGTCGCTACGATCCACGCCATAGGTGATCGTGAGTGGGATAAGCGCCACGCCACGAGATGCAACCGATGCCATCGAATCCTCCCAAGATGCCGTGTGATGGGGTTAAGCGAGTACACGACACAACCCTGTAAGTCTAGGTTGTCGGTCAGGATTTGTCATGATTTTCGCGTAACATCTAAAAAATTCTCGAAAACATGGTTAGTATTCGTATGTCCCCATGCTCTCACGCATCCCCGCGAGAGAGTCCACTCATACAAAATGGAGGTTCACATGGCAGACCAGAGGGCCGAGGACGGCGCCCTTCCTAGGGGCGTACAGGCTATCGAGTCGACCTACGCCGACCTGCAGGGTCACTTCTCCCGTCTCGAGGGCGACCTGTCAACCATCGGCAGCTCCTGGCAGGGCGCGGCTTCTGTCCAGTTCACGCAGCTGATGCAGCAGTGGCAGGATAATGCCCGCAAGATTAACGAGGCTCTGCAGGAGCTCGCTGACAACCTGCGCGGCACGCACCAGTCCATGGAAGCCAACGAGGCCGATACTAAGAGCACGTTCTCTCAGCTTCTCGGCGGACTGTGATAGAGACGATAGGAGACTGAAATGGATTTCCAGGTACAGTACGGCGCCCTCGATCAGGCCGCCGCTGACATCAACACCGGTGCAGGCAACCTCGATAGCTGCCTGAGCGACCTCGAGCAGACGCTCAACCAGCTGGTCGCGTCGTGGGAAGGCCAGGCTCAGGAAGCCTACCAGGCCGCCCAGCGCAAGTGGAACGAGGGCCTTAACGGCCTGAAGGACGTCCTGCGTAAGACCTCGACCGCCGTTGACTCCGCTCGCACCAACTACCAGCAGACGGACCAGTCCAGCGCTGCCCGCTTCTGATAGCGTCGCTCGGAGAGCATAGAGGGGCCGCCCCAGATGGGGCGGCCCCTTTCCGTCTTTTGGCTGTGTCTGTTGGCTGTGTCTGTTATCTGTGCCTGTTGGCCGCTCTCGTGGGGGCGGTACCTTTCTATCTTTCGGCCGTGCCTGTTGGCTGTGCCTGTTGGCCGTGTCTGTTGTCTGTGCCTCTTGTCCGCGCTCGTGGCGGCGGCACCTTTCTATCGTTTGGCCGTGCCTGTTGGCTGTGCCTGTTGGCCATGTCTGTTGTCTGTGTCTGTTGGCCATGTCTGTTGTCTGTGCCTGTTGGCCGCGCTCGTGGGGGCGGTACCCCGGGTTCCACCGGCGCGGCGGTACCCCGGGTTCCGCCGGCGCGGCGGTACCCCGGCTTCCACCAGCGCGGCGATCCCTCGGGTGGCACATCGAGGCGCCGCGCGGGCAGATCCTCCTTCGGGTGCCGCAAACGCGACGACCGCCCGACCACACTCCAACGCACCGCGCGGGCAGATCCTCCGGTTCTGCCGTTCCTAACCTGATCGAGCAGGGCTGCGATGCCCACCACGATATGCGCACGCCAGCGCCGCTAGGGCATCCCGCTCTTTTCGGCTGCGCATCCGTATGCCCCTGCTTCGCCCTGAGGCACCAGCTAAGAAGAAGGCTGCGATTCACGTCGAAGTCAAGCGGTCGAAATTCGCAGCGTGGCAGCACGTCCGCACCTGGCTCTCACGCCCAATGACTCGCTTGACACTTCAACAAGGTGATGGATCGCACTGCTTGGCTAGGCACCGTCGGCCCGATGCAGGCGCAGACGAAGAGGACGTGAAACCCAGACCACCCTGGCACGCCGCACCAGCGTCCCCAGTGAAACCCAGACCACCCCCGCATCCACAAACTGCCCCATTTCGAGCCACACTACCGAGGCACGGGCGGTCCCAGTTACACCACGACGCAAACAGCCCCAGGCACGGGCGGTCCCGGTTACACCGCGGCGCAAGCAGCCCTAGGCAGGGGCGGTCCCAGTTACACCACGACGCGAGCGACCTGACACAGGGGCGGCCCCGTGAAACCCAGACCACCCTGGCATCCCGCACCAGCGCCCCCAGTGAAACCCAGACCACCCCCGCATCCACAAACTGCCCCATTTCAAGCCACACTACCGAGGCACGGGCGGGTCCAGTTGCATCGCCAGGCGAGGGTCAAGCGCAGGGGCAGCCCGAGGGTGCGGGCCGACACACGCAACTCACCGCCGCACCCGCCGTGCCGGCCGAGTCCGCCGCGGGATCAGTGGGCGGTGTCAGCATCGGCGTAGACGATGGTCGCTCGCCGCTCCCCCATGAGGATCTCGGTGCCGGCGGGGACCTCCACCGCTTGTCCGCCGGTCAGGGCGGTGATCCGCCCATCTGGGGTGCGGATCTGTGTGCCATTCGCCGAGAACGAGTCCTCAATCCACGCGCCGTTTGCGGTGGGGCCAACGCGCATGTGCGTGCGCGACAGGGACACCGTCGTGTCGGGCACCACAACTGAGCGGGAGCCCTCCACCGATGCGGGCGCTCGGCCGAGGGTCAGTGGCGAATCGATGAGCTCGCGCTGCCCGGAATCAAAGATGATCCACAGCAGCGGCCGCACCGTGGGAGCGGCGGGCGCCCCCCACTGGGACCGGCCGGGCACGCCGGCCTGCGACCGCCCATCCCCACCCCACTGCGATGGGGCCTGCGTTCCCGCCTGCGCAGCTTGGTAGTCCCGGCGGCTAGGCGGTGGCGCGGGCGCCGAAGGAACGGAGGGCGCCAGAGCCGAAGAAGCGGCAGAACCGGCGGGGGCCGAAGGCATAGACCCCGCGACAGGAGCGCTCGGTGCGGGAGCAGAGCGAACACCGGGTACAGACATCGAGGCGGGCGCCGAAGGAACGGAGGGCGCCGGAGCCGAAGAAGCGGCAGAACCGGCGGGGGCCGAAGGCATAGACCCC
>ERZ773009.2523-NODE-2523-length-11594-cov-6.988647_pt1 | contig 11594 bp, 8 predicted proteins | sample MGYA00580663_ERZ773009 | MGnify/ENA primary metagenome ERZ773009 (study PRJEB29015, sample SAMEA2737969) | human oral metagenome | biome: human oral; feature: human-associated habitat; material: dental | place: China | collected 2026 ... | reverse complement strand
GGCACGTCCTACCCGTCTGGTACCGCGGATTCCCCGGCGACCAGAGGGTCGAGGAGATGCTCGCCCTCACCCAGGACCTCATGGACAGGAGGGAAACAGACACGGACCAGGCCCAGGAGTACGCCGAGAGCCTGCTTGTTGGCGTAATCGATGACGTAAACGCAAGTGCCACAGAGGTGGAACCCGGTGTGCTGAAGCCAGATGCTACCAAGGAAGCTTCTTCCTTTGTCGCCGACGCCGCTTCTCATGCCGTATTTTCGGCTTGTTATCGTGATCCTGACATGGACCTGTGGGAGGATTTTGACGACATGGTCGATGATGACGAGCTGCTCCCGGACTCGCTTGAGTCGAGCTACAGCTGTGCGAGTGCTGTTGCTTGCGCCCTGAACTGGATGCCGGTCGAGCAGACCGACGTCCCAGCACGCCGCGCCTTCTGGACCTGGTACCTCGACGAGGCCATCCCCACCGTCCTGGCCACCTGAAGACCACTCGGCCACCACACCCCGCCAGTACCAGCACAACGCAGGCCACGCACGTGGCCGCCCGCACCGCTGCTGCGCCCCTGTCAGCACCGACACAATGGAGTGGTGCTCCCGCCTGGCGGAGAACCTGGGGCATGTCCCCGCCAGCAGTAGCACAACCAGGAGAAGGTCCGTCCCCTGTGCCTGCGTGTGCGGCCCAGGTAGTCCACAGGTAGACCAGGCGGCCGCACGAAGACCGTCCGGACCGTGGGACACTTCTTGCCCCACCCAGGCGCGTGGGGGACAATCCTCCTTGTGATTGACATGGATGCTGTGGACCGTGAGATCCGGGCCGCGCGGGCCGAGCTGGCCGCCCCCGGGAACGTGAAGGGCATCCTGTCCCTGCCCACGCGCAAGCGGATCTGGCGTGCCATGCTCGACCCCCATGACGACGAGGTCTCCTACCAGCACCGCGTCAGACTCAAGATCGCCTGCGTCCGGCACGTCCTACCCGTCTGGTACCGCGGATTCCCCAACGACCAGAGAGTCGAGGAGGCCATAGCTTTTACCCAGGATCTTATGGGCAGGAGGGTGACAGATATACGTCAAGCCAGGAGGTTTGCCGAGGGCCTTCTCGATAGCGTGATGAACGATTTGAGTTCAAGCGCCACAGAGGTGGAACCCGGCGTACTAAAGCCAGATGCTACCAAGGAAGCTTCTTCCTTTGTCGCCGACGCCGCCTCTATGATGACTATCTCGGCCTGTTATCGTGATCCTGACATGGACCTGTGGGAGGAGTACGACGACATGGTCGACGACGACGAGATGCTTCCCGACACCCTTGAGTCCAGCTACAGCTGCGCGAGCGCAGCTGCTGGCGCCCTGAACTGGCAGCCGCTCGAGCAGACCGACGTCCCAGCACGCCGCGCCTTCTGGACCTGGTACCTCGACAAGGCCATCCCCACCGTCCTGGCCACCTGAGGACCGGTCGGTCACCGCGCCCTCACCCGTGCCGGTACAACCTCATGCGGGTTAAGTTACAACAATGCGTTGTACCGCGCCTCTCCGCCCCCGCCAGCACCAGCGCAACCGGACTAGTGCGCCCACCTGGCGCAAAGACCTGGCTGAGTGTGGTGGGTGCGCGTGTTTAGGAGTAGGTGCGCCCATGGCGCGGGAGCCTGGGTCCGTGTCCCACCAGCATCAGCACAACAAAGAGGAGGTCCCCGTTCCCTGTGCCTGCGCGTGCGGCGGCCGTCCCCTACGCCCCCGCCAGCGCCAGTGACCCTGTCCCCCGTGCCTGCGTGTGCGGCCTAGGCAGCCCAGGCGGCCGCATCAAGGCCGGTTCGGGCCATGGGACAGTCCTTGATCCTGCCTTGGGCTGTGAGGGACAATTGTTCCTATGATTGACATGACCGCGGTGGACCGTGAGGTCCGGGCGGCGCGGGCCGAGCTGGCCGATGCCGGGAACACCAAGGGGATCCTGTCCCTGCCTACGCGCAAGCGGATCTGGCGGGCCATGCTCGACCCCGATGACGACGAGACCTCCTACCAGCACCGCATCAGGCTCAAGATCGCCTGCGTCCGGCACGTCCTACCCGTCTGGTACCGCGGATTCCCCGGCGACCAGAGGGTCGAGGACATGCTCGCCCTCGCCCAGGACCTCATGGACAGGAGAGAAACAGACATAAACCAGGCAAGAATGACAGCTGGAACACTCCTTGCTGACGTGATTGACGAGGCCGCTTCAGACGACGTCGAGCCGGAAGTGGACGTTAACACCACCGAACCGAACTCGATCAAGAATGTCGCGTCACTTGTCGCCGATGCTGCCTCTCTCATGGTCGTCTCGGCCTGTCACCGTGACCCCGATATGGACCTGTGGGAGGAGTACGATGATATGGTCGATGATGACGAGCTTCTCCCGGACACACTCGAGTCGAGCTACAGCTGCGCCAGCGCCGCTGCCGGTGCCCTGAACTGGCAGCCGCGCGAGCAGACCGACGTCCCAGCACGCCGCGCCTTCTGGACCTGGTACTTAGACGAGGCCATCCCCACCGTCCTAACCACCTGAGAACCAACCCAATGACCCAGCCGGGTGACAAGAGACCAGCACCCGTAAACACCCCACCGCCCCGACCTCACGACCCGACCCGCCGCCCCCAGCAGGCCACACCCCGTACCCACCGCGACCCCGGACGACCGCCCGGAGCCACCTGGAACACGGCCCCTGGTTGCGGGGAATAGGCCACCTCCTGGTTACGCCAGCGCGGACGGGGCCATTACGCGGGGGCGCGCATAGAGTAATTCTCTAGCGCAAGTGAAACGAGGGAGGCAGCGCCGGTGTCTCTCGCGCGCGGCACGGATCTGGGTACTCGTGGTACAGATTTGGATGCTCGTGGTATGGACTGGGTGCTCGCGGCGCAAATTTGAGTGCTTAATGCGGCGTCCTGGATGATCTTCCGACCGTCCGGTGGACTGGATCTATGCGCGTGTCGCAATCTGAGGATCAGAGCGGTGGGCACTCCTGGTCGTCCTGAGGTCCGAGGCTCTGACCTGCGTGGACATTAAGTGTACAAAGGTGAGGGCGGGGTGGGTCCGGTTCTGATCCTCAGATTGCGACAGAACCGGGCGCCGGTGCCTCAAGGCCGTGCATAACCTCCGGTCCTCCCGCAAGCAGGACAGGCCGCCGCCTTCCGACAGACGGTATTTAGGAGCACCAGCCCGCCCACGGAGCACCTGTAGGCGGCGACATGCTGGGGGCGGTTGGGCGGAGCACCAGTCCGCCCAGGGGCACCTGGTGGGGGAGAGGGCTGGCGCGGCGGCCAGCGGGGAGCACCAGCCCGCCCAGGGAGCAAGGGAGCACCTCCTGCCACCCGCCCGCGCCACGGGTGCGCCAATAGCAGGAGCCACGGGTGCACCAACAGCAGGATATTGCGAGGATTGTGGCGCCAGCGAGCCGCAAGCCCGCGCCACAGGTGCGCCAATAGCAGGAGCCACGAATGCACCAACAGCAGAATACTGCGAAGGTCGTGGCGCTAGCGAGCCGTAGCCTCCCGCCACGAGTGCACCACCCGCCCCCGCCACGGGTGCGCCAACAGTAGGCCGGTGGCCCCTACCGGGCCTGTAGCGGCACGCTCAGGATCACCGTCCAGCGCCCGGCCCCGCCCGAGGCGCTCAGGGTGCCCCCCAGCGCCTCTACCCGGCGTCGGGCCCCCTCCAGGCCCAGGCCGGAGGACAGCACCGCCTCCCGGCCGTCCGCCACGTCCTCGGCCACGGCGTTGGTGACCATGGCCTCCAGGCTGTGGCCGTCGCTGTCCAGCTCCAGGCGGGCGGTGCTCGACGCCGCCGCGTACTTGGTCATATTGCTCACCAGCTCGTTGAGCACCCGTACCAGCTGCTGACGGACCCCGGGGCTGACCTCCTGACGCTCCAGGAACTCCAGGCCGTGGACCTCCAGCACCGTCCCCCGCCCGGCCAGGACCTGCACGGCCTGGACCAGGGACTCCTCCAGGGGGCGGGGGGCCGAGGACGCCAGGACGTCGAGCCCGCCCCCGCCGGCGTCGTTCATGGCCCGCAGGCTGGACCTCAGCTGCTCGACGGCTGTGCGCACCGCCAGCGTCATGGCCCCCAGCTCGTCGGCCAGCGGGCTCTGCCCGGGGTGGGCCAGGCGGGCCTGCTCAGCGGTCATGACCGCCCGGGTCAGGTCACGCACCACCGTGTCGTGCAGCTCGGAGACCACCAGCAGACGCTGACGCTCCAGGTCGGCCTGGTAGCGCGCGGCCACCGTGTCAGCCTGCTCGCGCGGGCGGCGAATGAGCTCAGCCACAATGAGGAAGGCAGCTCCTATGAGGTACACCATGAACGGGACCTCTGTGTAGTTCTCCGTCCCCGCCAGGCGGAGCGAGAGGAAGAGGACCACAATGGTCATGACCACCAGGCCGTAGGCCGCCAGACGGTTGAAGCCGCGGGTCAGGAGCACGCTGGCGCACAGCCACGGCCCCAGGACGAGGGCGATCCCGACGGGCTCGTCGGTGACCATGGTGACGCAGAAGCCGCAGGCCGCCAGGAGCTCCACCGCGCTGCCCACCAGGGGGCACGTGCTCAGCAGCGCCAGCCCCACGCCCCCGGCCAGCTCGTAGGGGATTGCCCGTGAGCCCAGCGGGTGCATGGACATCATGCTGAACAGCGTGAACAGGGCCGCGCAGGCCAGGCACAGCAGGTGGGTGCGGCCCCTGGGGGACCAGGTGTCGAAGCAGGAGCTGCGCAGGAGCATGCCGAGGCCCCGGACGACGCTGGTGCGGTCTGGGCCCTGGGACTGGGAGCCACTGACGCCGTAGGCGGCAGGACCGCTCGTGGCCCGGGAGCCGGTGACGGCCTGCAAGGCGGCTGTGGTCCGTGCAGCCCAGGGGCAGGGGGTACGGGCCGGGCCCCGGGGCGCTCGTCGCACGGTCCCCTCCTTCCTGCTCAGAGTCGGTAGCATCCTGCCATGTTCCCCACGTCCCCACCTGAGTCCCCTCCCGGGGCCGTGCCCTCTGACGTCCCTGCCGCTCAGGTTGTCCGGGTGGCACTCGTCGACGACGACCCCTTCGTGCTCACCGCCCTGCGCGCCTACCTGTCCTCCTCCCCCCGCATCGAGGTCGCCTCCACCTTCAACCGGGCCGCCGACGCCCTCGCCTTCCTGCGCACGGTGCCCGTGCACGTCCTGCTCACCGACGTGCGCATGCCCGGCATGGACGGGCTGGAGCTGCTCACGCGCGTGCGCTCCCGCCACCCCGGGACGGCCGTGGTCATGCTCACCTCCTTCGACGACGACGAGGCCATGCTCACCGCCCTGTCCCAGGCCGCCAACGGCTTCCTCCTGAAGGACTCCGCCCCCGAGGAGATCGTCCGGGCGGTCCTGGCCGCCGCCGACGGCGGCACCACCATCTCCCCGGCCACCGCCTCCCGGCTCGTGGCCCACCACCTGCGCCCGGTACGCACCAGCCGACGCACCGACCTGACCCAGGCCGAGCAGTCCGTCCTGGCCCTGCTGTGCGAGGGCTACTCCAACGCCGAGATCGCCGCCCAGCTCTTTGTGGCCGAGTCCACCGTCAAGACCCACGTCTCCCACCTCATGCGCAAGTACGGCACGACCTCCCGCCTCAAGCTGGTGGTGGCCGTCCACCGGGAGCGGGAGGCCGCCTGAGCCGGCGTCGTTCCGCCTGCCAGGTCCGGCGTCGCCCTGCTTGCCAGGGTTGGCGGTGCCCCGTTCACCAGGGCCGACGCCTTCCTGCCTACCGGGCCCGGTACCGCCCTGCCCACCAGGGCTGGCGGTGCCCCGCCCACCACCTGGCCGCGCACCGGGTGCCGGCACGAGGACAGGGCGGTGCGGGCCCTGAGCGCCCCTACCCACCATCACTCCACCGCCAGGGCGGCCAGGGCTGCGACGTCCGTCTGGCATGTCGGTCGGGTGAGCTGCCACTGCCAGGGCGACGACGCGGCGCATATCGAGCAGGCGGGGCACGGTCTTCTCTCCCTCAGTCGGCCGCCAGGGCGGTCACCGGGGTCACGGCGGCGCCGCGCCCGGCGGGCCGTAGGGAGGCCAGCACGCCGACTGCCAGCGTGACGGCCAGGATCCCGGCCAGTGGCAGGTAGGGGACGGCGACGCTGACCCCGCCGTCGCCCAGGGCCGCGAGCGTGCACGCCGCGCCCAGGGCGGTCCCGGTCACCATCCCCAGGACGCCGCCGACGCCGGCCAGGAGCGTGGCCTCGGTGGTGATCAGGCGCCGGATCCCCCCGCGCTGGGTGCCGGTGGCGCGCAGGACGCCGATCTCGCGGGTGCGCTCCAGGACGCTCACGTCCGTGGTGTTGGCCAGGCCGCTCAGGGCGATCACCAGGGCCGAGCCCATGACCAGGGCGGTGACGGCCACGATCTGGTTGAGCGTGGCGCTGAAGGTGCTGCGTCCCGCGGCGCTCCCGTTGACCATGAGGTCCTGGCCGCGCACGGCCTGGCGGACGGCGGTCTCGACCGCCTGCGCCTGGGCGGAGCCCTCGTCGGTGGTGCGCACCCACATAATGGCGTCGGTGGCCTGGCCGCCGGTCAGGCGTGCGGCGGTGGCGGTGGTGACGGCCGCGCCCCATCCCTCCCGCACCCGGGCGGTCAGCTCCACGCTGCCACCCGGCCCGGTGAGGGTGACCCTGGTGCCGTCGGGGACGTCGTAGATCTGGCCGACAATGAGGGTGGAGTCGTCCAGGTCCTCCAGGCCCTTGGTGGAGCGCACCACGGGGGTGACCGCCTTGGTGTCCACGGCGATGACCTGGGTCTGCGTGCTCCGGCCGTCCGCGGTCTGGGTGAGGTCCATCAGGGGGACAACGGTGGTGGACTGCACGCCGTCGATCCCCCGGATGGTGGAGGTCAGTGCGGCGGTGTCCGTCTGCGGGGTCACCCCGAGGACCGTGATATCGACCGGTGAGCTCTGGGCCAGGACGGCCTGGAAGGAGGAGCTGAAGGAGAACAGGCCGACCGCCAGGGCCGAGCCCACCATGACCCCGATGAGGAGGGTGGCGGCGGTGGCCGTGGAGCGGCCGGGGTTGCGGACCAGGTTGCGGGCGGCCAGGTGGAGGACGGGGTAGCGGCCCCAGGCGCCCAGGCGCCCGATAAGGCCCACGACGGCGGTCATGAGCAGGGGCAGGGCCGCCAGGACCCCGAGGGCGACCAGCACGCCGCCCCCGACCGTCAGGTAGAGGTCGTGGGCGAGGGCCCCCATGACGGTGACGGCGGCGCCGAGGAGCATGACGATAAGGCCCACGACGGCGGCCCGCCTGTGGGCGCGACCGGTCCGCCCGGGGGTCGCGGTGGTGCCGGTCAGGGCGGTCAGGGGGGAGACGCGGGTGGCCCGGCCCGCGGGTCGCAGCACGGAGACGAGGGTCACCAGCGTGCCAGCTGCCACGGCGGCGAGCAGGGAGGTGGGGGAGACGGTGAGGTTGTCGGCCTTCAGCCCCGGCACAACCCCCGAGTGGATGAGGGCGGCGGCTCCGGCGGTGCCAGCCGCGGTGCCGGCGGTGGAGCCGACCAGGCCGGTGAGCAGGGCCGTGCGCAGGACGGCCAGGCGTACCTGGCGCCTGCTGGCGCCCACGCAGCGCAGCAGGCCGATTACCCGGTTCTGGCGGGCCACCAGGGTGGTGAAGGTGGTGGCGATGACGATCCCGGCCACCAGGGCGCACACCGGCGCCAGCAGGTTGAGGACCACGACGATCGTGGTGCCGCCCCCGGTGGAGGAGACGGCGCGCCGGGCGATGACCTCGTCGGCGTCCTGCACAATGGCGTCGGACTGGACGGCGTGGACGGTCCGGGCGACCTCCTCGTGCAGGGTGCTGGTGTCCGTCCCCGGCCGGCCGGTCACGTACAGCCTGTTGTAGTCGGTCCTCGCGCCCATGGCCGCCAGCTGGTCGGCGGTGGCGTAGACCTTGGGGAGGCCCTCCAGGCCCGTGTCGGCCCCGGGGGAGATAATGCCGACGACGGTCGGGCTGGAGTGGACGGCGCTGCTGGGGCTGCCGGCGTCGTCGGTGCCCTTGGTGCTGCTGGCGCCGTGGCGGTCCTGGGGCCTGTTCCTGAGGCGGATGGTGTCCCCCACGCCCAGCCCCTGCTGCTCGGCCAGGGTGGCGTCGATGGCGACCTCGCCGGTGGCGGTGGGCAGGCGGCCGGAGACCAGGGTGGTGTAGGCGCTGAGGGTGGGCACGTCCTGGGCGGCCAACGTCGCCCCCACGGCGTTCGCGAGCTGGCTGGGCAGGTCCAACTCAACGACATCCCAGTGGGTGCCGCGCACGGAGGCGACGCCGTCCAGGGCGGAGACCCTCGCCGCCAGGGCGTCGTCGAGCGGGCCCTGGGACGGGTCCGACCCGCGGTGGCTGGCGACCACGACGTCGGCCCCGCCCACGGACAGGCGGGCGCCAGCCTGCATCTGGGTGCGCATGGAGCCGGAGACCACCAGGGCGAGGGCAATGAGGGCGGTGCTCATGGCCACGGCCACCAGGGCGGCGGCGGTGCGGCGCACATCAAGCAGGGCGGGCATTAGCGGGCCCCCGTCCCGCTGGCGCGCCCGGTCCCCGGGCGGGTGGGCAGAGGCCCTGGGGACGCCGGGGCGTCCGGGGTGGTGTGGGCGGTCCCCGGGGCGGTGTGGGTGCCGGCCGGGTGGTGCACGGGGGCGTCGCCCACGACGTGCCCGTCGCGCAGGCGGATAACACGGCTGGTGGCGGCCGCGGCGTTCTCGTCGTGGGTGACCATGACGACGGTCTGGCCGAGCTCGGCGCACATGCGGGCCAGGGTCTCCAGCAGGGAGGCGGCCGAGGCGGTGTCCAGGGCGCCGGTGGGCTCGTCGGCGAAGACCACCGCCGGGCGGCCAATGAGGGCGCGGGCCACGGCGACCCGCTGCTGCTGGCCGCCGGAGAGCTCGGTGGGGCGGTGGGTCAGGCGGTCCCCGATCCCCAGGGCGGAGATGACGGCGTCCCACCACTGAGGCTGCGGCCTGCGGTGGGCCAGGCGCAGGGGCAGGAGGATGTTCTCCTCGGCGGTCAGGGTGGGCAGGAGGTTGAAGGACTGGAAGACGAACCCCAGCTGGTCGCGGCGCACGTCGGTCAGCTGCCTGTCGTCCATGCCCGTCAGGTCGGCCCCGGCAATGAGGACGCGCCCGGAGGTGGGGGCGTCCAGGCCGGCCAGGCAGTGCAGGAGGGTGGACTTGCCGCTCCCCGAGGGCCCCATGACGGCAACGAACTGGCCGGTGGGCACGCTCAGGCTCACCCCGTCCAGGGCGGTCACGTGGGCCTGTCCCGAGCCGTAGACCTTGGTCAGCCCGATGGCGGCCACGGCGGGCGTGCCCGGGGCGGTGGGGACCGGAGTGCCAGGGACCGAGGTGGACGGGGTGACGGGGACCGGGGCGGACGGGGCGGCGGGCGCCCCCGTCCCCGGGACGGGCGGTGCGGCAGGGGCCGGTACGCTCCTCGCGGCGTCTGCCGCGGGTGCGGCGGGGTACTGGTCGTGGCGGACCATGCGTGGCCTCCTTAAGGCTCTGGGCTGGTTGCGGGTGCTCCCCACGCCCCTGACGCTAGGGACTCCGCCCCGGGGCGGGAACGCCCCGAACGTCGTCGTTCCCGCCCGTGCGTCCCCCTAAAGTCGGAGGCCCCTTGCGGGCGCCGGCGGTCAGCCACCGCCCGTGCGTCCCTTAGAGGCGGAGGCCCCGGCCTTGTGCCCGGTCTCTGACGCGAGAGGGCCGGGGCGTCCCCGCGGAGGCCTCGCGGACCGCCGTCGAGCGCCTCACCTCCCCGACCGTGCCCCCTAAAGTCGGAGGCCCCCGGCCGTCTCCACCTCGGGACGACGAATAAGACAGCGTCAAACAATAGCTTTGTTATATGCTAGATTATTTTAGTATGTGTTTATAGCCTCTGTTTCCTTGCTCCCGGCGAGGAGACGGCAGACCAGTCCCAGCATTCCTTCAGGCATCCCGATAGTCTGGGTACGTGACTGTGCCCGCCCCCCCACGCCCGGCGCCGCTGCCGAGCACGCTGCCCACCGACCGCACCCTGGTCATGGGCGTCATTAACGTCACCCCGGACTCCTTCTCCGACGGCGGCCGCTGGCTGGCCCCCGACGCCGCCCTCGCCCACGCCCGCACCCTGCTGGACCAGGGCGCCGACCTGCTCGACGTCGGGGGCGAGTCCACCCGGCCGGGTGCCGAGCGCGTCACCCCCGACACCGAGCAGGAGCGCGTCCTCCCCGTCGTCGAGGCCCTGGCCGCCCAGGGCGTCGTGGTGAGCGTGGACACCGTCCACGCCGCCACCGCCGCGGCCGCCGCGGCCGCCGGGGCCCTGGTGGTCAACGACGTCTCGGGGGGCCTGGCCGACCCGGGCATGTACGACGTCGTGGCCTCCACCGGCGTGGTCTACGTCTGCCAGCACTGGCGCGGCGACCCCGGGACCATGGACCGCCTCACCGACTACCCCCGGGGCGTCCTGGCCGGGGTGGAGGCCGAACTGGCCCAGCGCCTGGACGGGCTCGTGTCCGCCGGGGTGGCCCGTCACCAGGTCGTCATCGACCCCGGGCTCGGCTTCGCCAAGACCCACCCCCAGTCCTGGGAGCTGCTGCGATCCACCGGCCGCCTCGTCCAGGACCTGGGCCTGCCGGTCCTCGTGGGGGCCTCCCGCAAGCGCTTCCTGGCCCTGGCCGCCGACCCGGCCCGGGCCACCGACCCCCTGGCGCGTGACTCCGTCACCGCCGCAACCACCGCCCTGGCCGCCAGCGCGGGCGCGTGGGCCGTCAGGGTCCACGAGATCCCGTCCAACCTGGACGCCGTCCGCACCGCCTCCCTATGGAAGGACCACCGATGAGCAGCACCACCGCCCCTGACCGGATCCGCCTGACCGGTCTGTCAGCCCGTGGTTTCCACGGTGTCCTGCCCTTTGAGAAGGAGGAGGGGCAGCTCTTCCTGGCCGACGTCACCATGGACCTGGGCCCGCGCGGGACCGTCGTGGCCTCCGTGACCGACGACCTGGACGACGCCGTGGACTACGCCGCCGTGGCCGACGCCGTCGTGGAGGTCATTACCGGGGAGAGCGTCAACCTCGTCGAGACCCTGGCCGAGCGCATTGCCGACGTGGTCCTGGCCTTCCCCCGCGTGCTCCAGGTGGAGGTCAGCGTCCACAAGCCCCAGGCGCCCCTGGACGTGGCCTTCGACGACGTCTGCGTCACCATCACCCGCCAGGGCGTGACCAGCGAGCCCCGTCCCGAGGGCGCGGGTGCCCTGGGCGGGCGGCCCGCGGCGGGCACGGCGTCGGCCTGTTCGGCGCCGTCCTCGGGCTCGCCGGCCGACGGGCCGGTGGGTGGTGGCTGGCTCACACCCGTAAGCCTACGGACGGGCGGGGAAGCCCCGCGACCATGGTGACACCGCGTTGGTTTCCGGGCTCAGCCCTCGAGATAGACATTTTCGTACGAGATAGACGGTGACACCGCCGATCTCGTACGAAAATGTCTATCTCGACGGCGCGGGACGCCTCAGCCGTCGGTGGCCGAGGCCGAAGGGGCGGCGGTCACCGGGGCGCAGTCGGATGGGGCGCTCAGGGCCTCTCCGGACTTGATCTGGGCGACCTCGGCGGCGGAGAGCA
>ERZ773009.2516-NODE-2516-length-11604-cov-6.338557_pt1 | contig 11604 bp, 8 predicted proteins | sample MGYA00580663_ERZ773009 | MGnify/ENA primary metagenome ERZ773009 (study PRJEB29015, sample SAMEA2737969) | human oral metagenome | biome: human oral; feature: human-associated habitat; material: dental | place: China | collected 2026 ... | reverse complement strand
GCGGGCGGCCCCGGTCCTGGGGCGCGCGCCCCGCTATGCCTGCGGGCGAGTTTGAACCGCTTCCCTCCATAACGCTTCAAAAGTGCGCTGACTGATTGCGAACCCGTTGAACTCCGGGTTCTGGTTGATCACCGCCAGAGTTGGCGAGGGAAGCTCCGCCAGAACAGATCCGCCAACCTCGACCAGACTCGAGGCGAATCCGATCGACCCGCTGGGGAACACTTCGATCTTGCGCGATTCCCAGCCTTCGTCGGTCAACTCTTGAATAATGACAACAGGCTCAGACGCGTACTCGTGGGACCATTCGACGAACTGATACCTCATCCTCGTTCTCCCCGGGCCCTGTGCGATTCGAGGCCCGGGCGCCGCCTCTGCGCCTTGACCTCCGAGCGCTTCCTCTTGTCGGCCAGGCGGCGCAGCTTGGACCCGCGAGTCGGCTTGGTGGCGCGCCGCGGGCGCGGCGGGACCAGTGACGCGCGCAGCAGCGCGGCCAGGCGCTCACGGGCGGCCGCGCGGTTGCGCCGCTGGGAGCGGTGCTCGGAGGCCACGACCGTCAGGACGGTGCCCGACAGGCGCTCGCCCAGGCGGGCCAGCGCCCGTTCGCGCTGCTCCTGGTCGAGGGCGGTCGTCGTGGCCAGGTCCAGGCTGAGTTGCACGCGCGAGTCCGCGGTGTTCACGCCCTGGCCGCCGGGGCCCGAGGCGTGGGAGAAGCGCTCCCCCAGCTCGCCCGCGGGCACGACCAGACCCCGGGGGCAGCCGGGGCCGGGCGGGATGCGCAGGTCGTCCATGCCACCAGTGTGCCACCAACCGCCCCCGGGGCCGGACGGGATGCGCAGCTCGTCCACGCGACCAGTGTTCCACCGAGGAGCCGCACCTCCAGTGCCCGCAGCGGGGCACCGGAGCAGATGCACGTGGAATCCCGCGCACAATCGCACCCCGGATTCCACGTGCATTCCGCCTGCCTAAGGTGTGCTGCGTTACGGGTGGATGTGGGTGGGGTCTTTGGGGTGGCACGGGTTCTGCGCGTGATTGTCCTTGAACGCCTCGGGTGCCGGGTGTGTGCTTCCGGGCCCGTTGTGGCCCATCTGGCGCCCTGTAGGGGCTGGTCGTGCCCTTGTTGCCCGTGCCGTCGGTGCGCGACCGCGCACCGACGCGCCGTGGGCCTGTAGTGGATCGGATCGCCGTAGAGGGATCCCCGCCCGCTATGGGCCCTGGTGGAGGGCCTGCGCGCTGTTGGGCACGTGACAGGCGAGGTGGGCAACGTCTGGGGTCCAAGCTGATCACCATGGCCGACGCCTGCGCCCGCGTCTGCACCACTTAGACACCGCCCGCACCACTTAGGCCCCCGACACGCCGGGAAGTCCAGGGCCCGCTTGGGCCTAAGTGGTGCAGCGGCGGGCTAAGTGGCGCAACCGTGCGCTAAGTGGCGCAGCGGCGGGCGGATCCCGCAATGTGGGTGCAGGAAGTCGCGCAAAGCGCCGACAACGAGCCGCACACGCAGCCCCTCCCCATCAACCACCCACACAAGGGACCGGAATTAGATAACACGGACTAGCGCCCTCCGGGTCTGTGTGCGCCCAGCTTCTGGCACGTCGCCGGGGCGGCGCGCTCCGTTGCCGGCGTCCTTGAGAGTTATGGCTCCCTTGAACAACGCATCAGCCAGGAACTCGATGAAGAGGGGGCATTGAGGGGCGTGAAACCGCCCAGCCTCGGGCGGACCAACGTCGTCAGGTGGCGCTCGTGCCCGCATTGGGGCAGGAAACCACCTACTGGAGCAGGTTACCCGCCATTGGGGCAGGCTAATAACCTACCCCAATGCACCGTAACCTGCCCCAATGCACTGTAAGGTGCCCCAATGCGCGGTCCGCCGACTGCGGGAACAAGCCGAGGAGACGCGCCTACTACCGCAATCCGCCCCGATACGGGGCTCCCGACCACTGAGGCTCCCACAGGGGTGCCACTGCGCGACTCAGACCGCCTTCGCACTACTCAGACCCCAGGAGACTTGGGGAACCGGGGGCATCGCAGGGCATAAGTGGGAGGTACGCCCGTTATGCGCGATCTTCAACGACTTTCGATGCGGTGTGCATCCACGTCGTCAGGATCGGTTGGCGGGTCCAAGACAGCCGTGGCGTCGTCAACGCGGCCCGCCTCCAGGTAGGCGTATGCGAGGTGGCTGCGCGAGACGAGGGTGTCAGAGTGGATAGGCCCGAGGATCCGCATACGACCTGCGAGCGCCTCCTCGAACAGGGAGATCGCCTCACTAAGATGGCCCGCCGCCTGGTGGGCGTCCGCAAGGTTGTGACGGGCGGTGAGTGTGTCGGGGTGGTCCATCCCCAGGACGCGCACACGGTCAGCGAGCACGCCCTCGTACAGAGGAATCGCCTCACTAAGGCGCCCCGCCGCCTGGTAGGTGCCCGCGAGGGCATTGCGGGCGGTGAATGTGAGGGGGTGGTCGTCTCCCAGAATGCGCGCATGGTCGGCGAGCACCCCCTCAAACAGGGTGGTCGCCTCGCCCAGGCGCCCCGCTGCCTGGTAGGCACCCGCGAGGTCGATCCGGGAAACGAGGGTGTGGGGATGATCGGCCCCCAGAATGCGCACACGGTCGGCGAGCACCCCCTCGTACAGGGGGATGGCCTTATCGAGACAGCCCTCCTCCCGGTAGGCGCCCGCGAGGTTGTAGCGGGAAACGAGGGTGTGGGGATGATCGGGCCCCAAGACACGCACACTGTCAGCGACCACCTCCTCGAACAGGGGGATGGCCTCGTTAAGACGGCCCTCCTCCTGGTAGGCGACTGCAAGGTTGCCACGGGAGGCGAGGGTGTGGGGGCGGTCGGGTCCCAAGACACGCACACTGTCAGCAACCACTTCCTCGAACAGCGCGATCGCCTCACTGAGGCGGCCCATCACTCGGTAGGCGACTGCGAGGTTGTTGCGGGCGCCAAGCACATCCGGATGGTCGTCTCCCCGAACGCGCGCACTGTCGGCGAGCGCCTTCTCGTACAGGGGGATGGCCTCGTCAAAGCGGCCCGCCGAACCGTAGGCCTGCGCGACAGCGTTCGCGCCTTCCAGTGCCGCCTGTTCCGAGGAGATCGTGCCCAACGCGGCCTCCGCCTCGTCGAAACGCCACGATGCCGCCAGCCAGCGCACCAGCATGAGCCGGCTCTGCGGGGACTGGGCTTCGGCGTCCAACCGCTCGGCGCGCGCGACCCATGCAGAATTGGTATCTCCGCGGGGGACGTCACCAACCTCCCGCAAGGCGTCCTCAAGGAGTTCCAAACGCACGGAGGCAATGCCACCTTCATCATGGGCTCTGAGTTCGATGGCCTGGCGCAGTGTGCTCCGCAACGCCATCACCGGCTCCGCGTCACCCGCCGAGAACGCCGCGAGGGCATCCTCCACCTGCCCCAGCAAGTCGAGGGAGGGGATCCGCGACTCGGGCAGGCTCGTCAGCCGCCGGGCCAGGCCACCCACCTCGTCCTGCTCCATCCTCATCAACGCGACCCGGCCGTAGTCGCTCCCATCGGAAGAGCGGAGCTGGTCGGCGTCGAACCAGTTGACCAGGAAGTCGACCACCAGGGGCAGGGGCTCCCCCCGCGATTCCTTGATCTGGAACGCGAGCCGGGCGAGCGGCTCCGCCAGGTCGTAGTAGGTCCGGCGCCGGTCGAGGAGCTCCGTGAAAATCGTCGAGACCGGTTTGAGCCAGCCCCGTTCGGCCAAATCGCCGACGGCTTTGGCCACGCTGCGCTGGTCGGAGCCGACCCGTTCGGCGATGTCCTTGACTGGCAATGGCCGATCCGCTGCGGCGAGCTCAGCGACGACGAGGCGCTGCAGGGGCGACAGGCGCGCCAACTGCTCCTGGTAGTACGGGGTGAGGTCGTCGAAGCGGCTCAGGAGCAAAGCGGCGAGGTCGCGCAGCTCCTCCACGGTGAGCGCGCTGCCGAGCAGCGCCCACAGGCGGGGCTGCCCACCGGCCAAGTGGGCGATCGTGTGGATACGCGCGAGCGCGCCACTGCTGGAAAGGCGCTCCGCCAGTTCCGCGTTGCCGGCTTCCCGCGCCAGGGCCGTGAGCATTTCGCGCGCTTCTTCGGGGGAGAAGGGTTCGAGGCGGATCGTGTCAAAGAAGCCGAAGAATGGCGCCGCATGGGAGGAGAGGCTGCGGTCCAGGCGAGTGGTGCTGCCGATGATGAGGACTCCCGACTCGGTCTGGAGGAGGTTGCGCAGCTTCTGCTGCCCCACCTCCCCGAGGGCGTCAAGGATCTGGTCGACGTTCTCCATGAGCACCAGGACGGGACCGTCCTTGCGGCTGGTGGAGCGGAGTCGCGCGTCGAGCTCTGCCTCGTCGGCGCTCTTCACCCCGGTATCCGGTGATACCCGTTCTAGAATCGCGGCGAGCAACCGCGCGTAGGACACGATCGTCCACGGGTCCTCGGGCAACCACGCGATGCGCAGGGGTTTGCCGCCATCGGTGCCCCCCCGGTTCTTGGCACGGTGGTAGACCAAGGAAATGAGGTGCGTCTTGCCCGCGCCGCGCGGGCCGACGAGGAGCGTGTGGTGGGGGCTGGGCGTGGCCCCCAGATCACCGACCCGCTTCATGAGCGATTCCAGGACCGGCTGGCGCACCACGAACAGGCGAGCGAGCAGGTCCTCCGGCATGGTCGAGGGGGTGAAACGCGAGATGGAGACGGTACTCATCGGCGGTCCCACCCCGCCTTCTTGCGCGCCCAGATGTACTGGAGGACGGGATAGCGCCAGCGAATCGACTGGCCGCGGCGCTCCAGGTAGTGGTCCTTGGTGAGATCCTCGAGGATGTCGGCGACCCCGTCGTCCGGGGGCAGGGCGCCCACGGGGATCCAGTCATTGGCCTCGGAAAGCGTGGCCCGGAGCACCCGCTCGGCCAGATCAGCGCGTTCGCGGTAATGGGGCCCAACCCGGGTCAGATAATGTTCGAACCACCCGAATTCGTCCGGGTCGTCGATGAAGTCCTCGAAGCACTCGCGGACCTCGGCGGACCCGATGGCCTTGCGGTGGCGCTGGTCGAGCGTCGCCGCCACCTTGTGGAGCAGGAAGGGGATCCCGCCGCTGACCTCGACGAGCGCCTCGACAACAGCATCATCAGGCAGTCGCCCGATCCCCAGCAGGAGGCGGCGCGCGAGTTCCCGCGCCTCGTCGTCCCGCAGGGGACCGAGAGGCAGTGGTTCGAGGTCGTTCAACGCCCCCTGCGTCATACCAGCCCTCCGCAGGACGTGGTGGAAACCGATGGAGCCGGTGAGGATCCAACGGACTTCAGCGGTTTGTTGGCGCAGCGCCCTCAGGGTTTGAAGGATCTCCGCGGCCGCATCAGCGCCCTCACGTTTGACGATGTTGTCAACCGCCATGGGCACTTCGTCCATCATGACGAGCGGAACACCCCCGTCACCGCTCCCATCCAGGGTTCCCAGGACGTTGGCGAGGAGGACGTGCGGAGACGTTCGACGGTGGTAGCTCTTGATCGTGAGGGGGCCGGAGAGCTCGATATCGCAGTTGTTGAAGATGGTCTTGAGTTTCCTCAACCCCTTCGACGGGAGCCTTCCCCCTTCGACCAGGGCCTCGGCGGTGCGGATGAGGAAGCCCTCGACCGTGTGCACGCCCTCGTAATCGATGAAGTAGCAGCGGAAACCGTTCTCCCGGGCAGCGAAGGCGCGCATCCAGAAGGTTTTGCCCATGCGCCTGGGATCTGTGAGCAGCAGGTTCGCACCGGCCCCGAGGCGGCGGCGGGCTTGCGTCGTGGTCTCCGCTCGGCCGACGAAGTGCGCCGGGTTCCGGTCGTTGCCGGGCTGCGGGACGATGGGGTCCAGTGCCATGACCGTTTCCAATGTACGTGAACTCTTACGTAGAATTATACGCAAGATTCTACGTGCATCAAACGCGCCCCTCTGAAAGACCTGGACCCGCGCCATCGGATCGGGAACTGCGCCCCTTTCGCGTCCACAACCGACGGGTACAACCACCGCCAACAGGCACCGAGGCTGCGACTCCTCCTCCGCTGCCAGAAGGGCTTCAAACCGCCCTTTCGACCCTAGTTTGCTGCTGTAGAATCCCCGTATGGTTGCCCGTTCCGACTTGACCCCGCTCGGTCTCCGCCTGGCCGGGCTCTTGGTCCAGGGCTCGGCGGTGGCGGCCGCGCCTTCGGCCAGCGGAGTGGTCTCGTTGGGCAAGAGCGCCTACGAGGAGTGGCGGGCCATCGCCGCACTGGGGAAACGCGGCAGCGAGGCCACCGACGCCCTCGGCAAGGAAATCGCCTCCCGCCTAACGGCCGCGGTTAAAGGCGCCAGGCGCAGGCACAAGGAGCAGGGCCTCGACGTTGAGTTGCTGCCAGGCGCGGCGACCGAGGTCGCGGCCCTCCTTGAGCAGGTCGCCTCCGATGGCGGAGTGGTTGTGGCCGCAGTCCAGGACCCGGATCGCTTCGAGGATCTCCTCAATGAACGCGGCCAGGAGTTCCGCAAGAACGTGGAGGAGAAGGCGGAGCCCCTTTTCGATGAGCTGGTGAGGACCGTAGCCCGGGAGTTCACCTCCCTGGCTCCGGGATCCTCGCGGTTCACTCTCGCGGCCCTCAAGGAGCTGCTGAATAACGACTCCGAAGCCCTTGCGATCCTCCATCGCATGGAGGCCAAACAAGAGGCGTCCCACAATGACATTGCCGAAATCAAAGCGGACGTGAAGGACATTGCCAAGGTCGTCAACACTCCTCATGCGCCCGTTCCCGCGCCCCCTTCCCGCATCCGCTTCGGCAGCCGCCCGGCGAATGCGGTGGGTTTCGTTTCGAGGCGCGAGCAGGAGGATCTGTTCAGCGCCGTCTTCTCCGGTGTCGCACCGCGCACGGTGCTCGTGGGAATGCACGGCTGCGGGAAGTCGCAGCTCGCCGCCGCCGTCGCGGCCCGCTGCATCGAGGAGGAGTGGCCGCTGGTCGCGTGGGTCAACGCGGAGTCCCGTCAGAGTGTGCTTGAGGGGCTGTCCGAGCTCGGGCAGCGCATGGGCGTGGGGGAAACGGATGACCGCACGCCTGAAACCCTCGCGCGGCGCTGCCTCGAGGCGCTGGAGGAAGCTGAGGAGGCGGACCGCCTCGTCGTCTTCGACAACGTCGAGCGCGCAGACGATCTGAGGGATCTTGTTCCCCGCGGGGAGGGCTTACGGGTCGTGGCTACGACGACGAAGCGAGTGGATTGGGAGCAGGCCCACTGGACGCCCATCCGCGTGGGAGTCTTCGAGCGCGAGCAGTCGATCACCATGCTGCTCGACCGTACTGGCCAGACCGACCGCGATGCGGCGAACACCATTGCCGACGCCCTCGGCGATCTGCCGGTGGCGGTCTCACAGGCGGCGGCAACGATCAAGCGCAGCCGATGCGGCTTCGCCACCTATCTGGACAGACTCAGGAAGTACTCGCTGGAGGACAGCGTCCGTCGCCTCGACGGCGATGAATATCCGGCGGCCGTTGGAGCCGCTTTGAAGCTAGCTGTCCGAACTGCACTCGAAGAAATCGGGAAACAGAACCCTCGCTGGGAGGAGATCGCCAGCCTCCAGCTTGGCGTCCTCGCCCTGCTCGCTGCCTCCGGAGTCCCGAGGCGGTGGTTGGAGGGCACAGACCAGGACTCTTCGGACAGGAGCTCGTTGGACGCCAGTGAGGCCCTGAACTCGCTGGTCGAGTTCTCGGTCTGCCAACTCTCGGAGGACGGCGCGAAGGCGATGCTGCACCGCCTTCAGGGGCGGGTCATCCGCGAGAACTGGAAGAATGAGCCGAAGGAACAGGCGCACGCTGAGGAGGAAGCGATCGACCTTCTTTCCTCCGTGGACACCACCCGGGTCCGTAATCCCAAGAACGGCGCCAGACGCCAGGACGCTGTTGATCTGGCGGACCAGTTGCGCGCAGTATCAGAGCAGGACTACTCGCACGCGCTATTCTCGGACCCGCGTTTCTGCGACTTTTTTTCATCCACTTTGTGGCACGCAGCAGAGCTCGGAGCCCCCCAAGCAGCCATCGCCCTATCCGGTGCGGTGGACCACCTCGGCAAGATCCTGGGAGACGATCACCCCCAAACCCTCACCTCCCGGGGCAACCTCGCAGGCGCCTACTATTCGGCGGGGCGCCTGGACGAGGCCATCCCCCTGCACGAGGAGGTCCTCGCCGACAGGGTGCGCGTCCTGGGAGACGACCACCCCCACACCCTCACCTCCCGGGGCAACCTCGCAGGCGCCTACGAGTCGGCGGGCCGCCTGGACGAGGCCATCACCCTGTACGAGCAGGTGCTCGCCGACAGTGCGCGCGTCCTGGGAGACGACCACCCCCACACCCTCACCTCCCGCAACAACCTCGCAGGCGCATACCAGTCGGCGGGCCGCCTCGATCAGGCCATCACCCTGTACGAGGAGGTGCTCGCCGACAGGGTGCGCGTCCTGGGAGACGACCACCCCCACACCCTCGCCTCACGCAACAACCTCGCAGGCGCCTACGAGTCGGCGGGCCGCCTGGACGAGGCCATCACCCTATTAGAGGAGGTCCTCGCCGACACCACGCGCATCCTGAGCCCCGACCACCCCCAGACCCTCACCATCCGCAACAACCTCGCAGGCGCATACCTGAGGGCTGGGCACCTCGAGGAAGCCATCGCCCGTTTCGAGGCGGTCCTCGCAGACACCACGCGAGTCCTGGGCCCCGACCACCCCGACACCCTCACCTCCCGCAACAACCTCGCATACACCTACTATTCGGCGGGCCGCCTGGACGAGGCCATCACCCTGTACGAGGAGACCCTCGCCGACCGTGTGCGCGCCCTGGGAGACGACCACCCCCAAACCCTCACCATCCGCAACAACCTCGCAGGCGCATACCAGTCGGCGGGGCGCCTGGACGAGGCCATCCCCCTGTTCGAGGAGGTGCTCGCCGACTGTGTCCGGGTCCTGGGCGCCGACCACCCTGATACCCTCATCTCCCGCAACAACCTCGCATACGCCTACGAGTCGGCGGGACGCCTCGATCAGGCCATCCCCCTGTTCGAGGAGGTGCTCGCCGACAGGGTGCGCGCCCTGGGAAAGGACCACCCCGACACCCTCGCCTCGCGCAACAACCTCGCAGGCGCCTACAGGTCGGCGGGCCGCCCCGACGACGCCGAAGCCTTGTTCGATCCGCCGAACGACCCCGGCAGTACGGGCGGATGACAACACCCCCCTGGACGTGCCGACACTGGGCTGGTGGCGCGCCAGCAGTCCGCTTTTCCCGGTTCCCCCTGTCCGGGGAACCCGCGGGGCGCGCCCCCTCCCCCGGTTACGCACACAAGGACCCTGATTTACGAAACACGCACCGCACACAAGGGCTTGATCCCGCCGTTGTGTGCGACCAGGTGTTGCGTAATTCGGGCCCTTGTGTGCGGTCCCGGCAGGAATCGGGCGGCCAGTGGGGGTCGAGTCCAGTGGGCGCGGACGACCAGGACGGTTATCCACAGGTTCGATCAGGGGCTAGCGCCGGGCACGTACGGGGCGTTACCATCAAGAAGGTAGCAGTGAAGCGGACCACTACCATGGTCCGGACCTGGCACGAGGACGTGGTACCAGTGAGGGCAGGGAGCAGGGCACCGGGCCCGGGAAGCCGCGGTTCGCGGACCGGTGGGCGCGCCTGGCGGGCGCTCGCCGTGCTCATGAGCGCGGTGTCCGCCGTCTCAGCGTGCTCCGCATTCGGCGACTCCTCCCCCGCCATGAGCGGCGGGTACCAGATCCAGTCCGACGGATCCCCGCGCTGGCCCAACAACGCCGGCCCCATGCCCAGCACGGGCCCCGCCACGTGGACGTTCACCGACGACGGCTGCCGGGAGACCGCCAAACTCTACTTCCGCCTGGTGGCTCACGCGTGGAACAAAGGCGACGCCAGCGCCATCACCAACGCCTCGCAACCCGGGTGCCGCGCCCGCAAAGACACCGCCTCGAGGATCGAGGACCACTACCAGCACGGCGGCTGGGCCACGGGGGCCGCGTCCAGTGACTTCACGGTCACGAAGATCGCCCAAGCCGACGCGACCGTTGTCGGCGAGGGGGTCTACGGGGTCTTCATGACCTACAAGTTCCGCACTCCCGATGTCTACCGCGAGGGACGCCTCACCCGCGGCCACGAGGAAACCCAGTCCGTCGTCGTCAGACTCGCGTGGAGCGGACACAATTGGCTGGTCCAGGAGATCGAGGACCAACCGCAGGAGGAATCATGACCATCAGAAGCGATGAGCCGTTGTCCGCCGGCAGCAGTCCGGGCCCCGACGGTGGGCGCGGGCCTGCCCACGAGGCGGGCGCCGCCGACGCGGTTGCCGGCCCTTCCGCGTCCGTCGGAGGGGCAGCCGTCCCTTCCGCTGACGCGCCAGACAGCAGGGCAGCTGACGGCCCCGCCGACGACCTTCCCGCTGATGATCCTGTCGATGACCTGCCCGCTGGTGATGGTGGTGGGATGTCGCCTGTGGTGCGCGAGTACGTGGAGGGGTTGCGTCGTGAGGCGTTGGCGCGGGATGCGGAGTTGCGGGCGCGGGGGATCGACCCGTACAAGGGGACTCCCGTGGATGAGGGGCCCCGCCGGCGGTTGGGCGCGCGGGCACTGGCGGTGCTGGCCGTTCTGGTGGTCGCGGCGGTGTCGGTGGGCGCGTATGTGGTGTTCTTCCGGGGGGAGCCCGATTACGGGATGAGCCACGGCTACCAGGTCCAGTCCGACGGGAGCCTCAAGCGCCCGCCCGTCACCGACAAGGCACCCGACAAACCAGCGGAGATGAGCAAAGGCGACGAGGCTGGAGCGGCGGCCGCAGCCCGCTACTACCTCAACGCCTATTCATACGCGTGGAACACCGGTGACACGGGCCCGCTCCAATCGATTAGCGATGAGAACTGTCAGTTCTGCAAATCAGAATCATCACGGATCGATGAATTCTATGCCCACGGCTACTGGGCAGCAAAAGGCTATACCGACGTGTTACAGACCCAGGCGATCGAGAAGCTCCCCGAGAGCGAGTACGGTCCTGACGCCTACGCCGTTCAGTTCCGTATCGACGAGCACCTTGCGGAGGGCTACACGAGCAACGGATTCCAGGAGGGACGAACGGATCAAACGGTCATCAAGCTGCACGTCCAGTGGGACGGGAACGCTTGGCGCGTTTTGGAAGGAAGGGCCAAGAATGCAAATGACATTGAATAAAACCGGAATCCGGAACACTATTGCATGTTTTGCCGGAGCATTCGCCCTGCTCATTACATGTCACACAGCATGCGCAAGCACCCCAGACTTCAGCGTTACAGGACACACGGATGGCGACGATACTCCAGGTATCGAGTTCTCCGCGACTCAAAGGTCGACTGTGGATTACTCCGGTCGCCCGCCGTCGTCGTCGGTTGGAGGTGGTTCCGGCGGGGGTCCTGGCAGTGGTTCCGCCGCTGGTGGGGGTGCTCCGGCTGTTCCGTCCGCGTCCGAGGCGCCTGGGGGCGGGTCGGTTCCGGGTGGGCGTGCGTCGGGGCGGCCGATGGAGATGGTGTGCACGGGTGAGCGGGAGGGGATCCCGGGGTCGGCGGCGCGGCCGGGGGATGCGGGCGCTGCCTCGTCGC
>ERZ773009.2514-NODE-2514-length-11611-cov-7.767999_pt1 | contig 11611 bp, 9 predicted proteins | sample MGYA00580663_ERZ773009 | MGnify/ENA primary metagenome ERZ773009 (study PRJEB29015, sample SAMEA2737969) | human oral metagenome | biome: human oral; feature: human-associated habitat; material: dental | place: China | collected 2026 ... | reverse complement strand
GGCGCTGTGCCACCCGGCCCCGCCGGCTGCAGGCGCCGTGCCGTCAGTCGAGCTGCTCCAGGCTCCGCACCCAGGCGGAGCGGACAGGGTTGGCGTCGGCCATGAGGACGTCGAAGCGCTCGTCGGCGATGTCAATGACCTCGCCCAGGGCCACCCTGGCCTCGCGGGCGGGTGAGGACTCCACCCTGGCCCAGCCCCGCGCCATGAGCGTCTCGCGGTTGGCCACCCGTGAGACGCACATGACCAGCGGGCGGGAGAACCTCTCGTGGTAGGCGGACCCCAGGGCGCGCAGCTCGGCCGCCTGGGCGTCGTCGAGCTCCCCCAGGGCCAGGGAGGCGGTGTCCATGTGCGCCTGCTGGTCGCCCCCGGGGGCGTCCTGGCTCAGGAGGAGGTCCACGATGTCGGTGTAGCCGGCCATGAGGGCCTCCTGCTCGGTGGGGGAGGCGGTCAGGACCACGTCCTCGAAGGCCTGGCGCAGCTCGGCCGCGGAGGTGAAGGGACGCTGCCCGGCCACGCGCTCAGCCGGCCAGGTGGCGCCCACGTACATGCTGCCGAAGGCCTCCACGAAGGTGGCCTGGTCCATGGCGTTGACCTCCTCCAGGCTCACCGCCCGGCCCCTGACCACGGCCACGTCCGGTCCCGCCTGGCGACCGACGTGGAAGAAGAGCAGGTTGAGCACAATGGCGGTGATGGAGCCGATGGTCACCCCCGAGCCGAACAGGATGGCCAGCCAGTCGGGGACCATGGTGGCCATGTCCGGCTTGAAGGTCACCAGCAGGGCCAGGCCGATGGAGGTGGACACGATCGTGGCGTTGCGGTTGTCGTGCAGGTCGACCTTGGCCAGGGTCTGGAGACCCACGACGGCGACGTTGGCGAACATCACCAGGCTCGCCCCGCCAATGACCGGTGTGGGGATGGCGGCGACGACGGCACCGGCCTTGGGCAGCACTCCCAGGACGATCATAATGGCGCCCGCGGCGGTGACCACCCAGCGGGACTTGACCTGCGTGAGGCGCACCAGGCCCACGTTCTGCGCGAAGCAGGTGTAGGGGAAGGAGTTCAGCACCCCGCCGAGCACGGTGGACAGCCCGTCGGCACGCAGGGCGGCGGCAATGTGCCGTGAGGTAATGCGCCTGCCCACGATCTCACCGGTGGCGAACACGTCCCCGGTGGTCTCCACGGCCGTGACTGCCATCACAATGAGCATGGAGACAATACCGGTCAGGGGGAAGGCCGGTACGCCGAAGAAGAAGGGTGTGGTCACGCTCACGGCGTCGGCCTGGGACACCTGGGAGAAGTCGGTGTCTCCCAGCGCCCAGGCCACGGTGGTGGCGGCGACCAGGCCGACGAGGACCGAGATGGTCCCCATGAACCCCTTGAAGACCCTCTGGACGAGGACGATCGTGGCAATGGTGCCCAGGGCGTACAGGAGGCCCTTAATGGTCAACCAGGCGACGTCGGACCTGCTGGAGCCCTGGGGGGCGTAGGTGCCCCAGTTGACAATGTCGCCGGCGGAGACGCTCAGCAGGGTGGTGCCCATGACGGTCAGGAGGGTGCCGGTGACCACCGGGGGGAAAAAGCGCAGCAGCCTGGCGAAGAAGGGCGCCGCGAGGAAGGTCGCCAGGCCGGCGACGATAATCGAGCCGTACATGGCGGCCAGGCCCGCGGTCCCACCCGCTCCCGGGGAGGCCGCCAGGCCGATGGCGATGAGCGGGGAGACGGCGGTGAAGGTGACGCCCTGGATGAGGGGCAGCCGCACCCCGATCCTGGGGCCGAGCCCGGCGGACTGGACGATGGTGGCAATGCCGCAGGTGAACAGGTCGGCGTTAATGAGGTGGATCGTGGTGGCGTCGTCCAGGCCCAGCCCCTGGGAGATGACCAGGGGGACGATCACGGCCCCGGCGTAGAAGGCCAGGACGTGCTGGACGGACAGGACCGCAAGACGCTTGACCGCCGGGACGGCGTCGACCGGATCCTTGACGGCGGGGGCCGCGGTGGGACGAGACATAGGGCTTCCTTGTGGAGGAGCAGGAGGTTGACCACCGCATTCTCACCCTTGCGTGTGCTGTGGGTGAAGTCGTCGGCGCCGGGTGGGTGCGGACGGGCGCCGTGCGGGCCCTGCCGCAGGTCGGCGACCAGCTCGCGGTAGCCCTCTCCGCCCGTGGGCACCGTGCGGGCCCTGCCGCGGGGGCGGGGCCTGGGATTGAGGAGGCCTACTGCGAGCTGGCGGCCCGGCGGATCCTGTCGGGGCGGGGCCTGGGCCGCGAGGTGGTCCGCCGTCGGCACGGGCCCAGCTACGTGGACGGGGATCCGGGGGTGCGGCTCGAGCCCTCCTCGGGTGCCGAGCCCCCGGCTACGTGGACGGGATCCGGTAAGGCCCCGTCGTGGGGACGGGGCCCCTAAGGACGGCGACGCCGGGGCCTGGCGCGGGCCCGCGGTGGGGGAGGGGGAGCCAGGGGTGTGCCATAGTTCCCCTGTGTCTGGTACCCCGGTACGTCCTACCCGCGACGACCTGCCCCGTCCTCCCTACGACAGCGCGACCGCCGCGGTCCTGGCCGCGCTCGAGCCGCTGGGCTTCTGGCGCGAGATGACCGTGGACAACCTCCCGGCCTGGCGCTCCCCCGTGGAGGACTCCCGGGCCGCCTTCCGCAGCGCCCACCCCGGGACCGACCTGACCGAGGACCACCTGACCTCCTTTGACGGCGTCGAGATACCGGTAGCCGTCCTGCGCGACGGGGCGCGGGGGGCCGACGACGGGGCCCAGGGGGAGGGCCCGGCTACCGGCCGCCGTGGTGACCCCGGGCACGGTGGCGACTCCGGGCACGGTGACCCCGGGCGCCGTGACGGCCTGCCAGCCCACAGGCCCGGTGACGGCCCACTGGCCCAGGATCCCGGTGGTGACGAGCCCGGTGACGGCCTGCCGGCCCAGGGGCCCGGTGACGGCCTGCCGGCCCAGGAGCCCGGCCCGCTCTTTGTCTCCCTCCACGGGGGTGGGCTGGTCATGGGCAGCCGCTACAGCGGCCTGCGCACGGTGGTGCCCTGGATGCGCCGCTACGGGGGCGTCGTCGTCAGCCCGGAGTACCGTCTGGCCCCCGAGTCCCTGTCCCCGACCGCGGTGGAGGACTGCTACGCCACCGTGTGCTGGGCCGTGGACAACGCCGCCGCCCTGGGAGCCGACCCCGGGCGGGTCGTCCTGGTGGGGGCCAGCGCGGGCGGGGGGCTGGCACTGGGGGTCCTCCTCATGGCACGCGACCGCCACGGGCCCCAGGTCCTGGGGGCCCTGGCGGACTACCCCATGCTGGACGACCGCACCGGCCAGGAGGACGGGTCGGTCTCCGGGCTCCAGTACCTGCACCAGGGCACCTGGCCCTCGGCCTACAACAACATCGCCTGGGAGGCGGCCCTGGGCCGGCGGCGGGGGACCGAGGCCGTCAGCCCCTACGAGGCCCCGGCCCGGGCCACCTGGCTCGGCGACCTGCCGCCGGTCTTCCTGTCCGTGGCCTCGGCCGAGCCCTTCCGCGACGAGGTGGTGGCCCTGGCCAGCGCCCTGTGGCGTGACGGCGGGGTGGCTGAGCTCCACGTCTTCCCCGGTGGTACCCACGCCATGGAGGAGGTCAGTACCACCTGGCTCGCCCGGGGCCTGGGGGCGGCCCGTGACGCCTGGGTCGAGCGGCTCCTGGTCCCCGAGGATCCGGGGACCAACCTCCTGGCGGTGGCCCGGGCGGGGACCTACCCGGCCCTCAGCGAGCAGGTGCTGGCAGGGTCACCCCTCGCCCAGGGCCCGCTGGAGGGGCTCGAAGTGCTCCACCACGGCGCTGCGGTAGGCCTTGACGTCCCCTGACCGGGCGGCGTCGAGCATGGCCCGGTGGGCCCTGGCGGTGGTAATGATGTCAGCGGGGTGGGGGGCGTCCAGGAGGGGGATCGTCAGGGTGTGGACTGTCCAGAAGGCGTCCGAGAGGTGGCGGAACAGGTGGTTCTCCAAGGGGCTCAGGAGCTGGTTGTGGAAGGCCCGGTCCTGCTCGACGAAGGTGTGCCCGGCGGCGGCACGGTCCTCCATCTGGGTCACCAGGGACTCCAGGGACTCCAGGGCCTGGTCCTGGCGCCCCTTCCAGGCCTGCGTCACCCTCTCGGCGATGGCCAGGTCCAGGGTGAGGCGGACCTCGACGATGTCGCGCAGGCCCCGGTAGTCGTCACCGGGGTGCAGCAGCCCCCGGAAGACCAGGGACTCCACCATGGGGCGCATGGAGACGTCGCCGACGAACATGCCGTACCCGTGACGGACCTCGACAATGTCCAGGGCCACCAGGGTGCGCACCGCCTCGCGCACCGAGGAGCGTGACACGCCCAGGTCGGTGCACAGCTGGGACTCCGTGGGCAGGAAGTCCCCCGGCTGCAGGTGCGAGGTCAGGATGTAGTCCTTGATCGCCTGGATGGCGGTGTCCGCCTGGGTGGTGGGTGCATGCGTGAGCACGGTGTAGGCGCCGCCCGGTGTCTTCGTAGGGATCATGGTGATCGTAACTCCGTTGTTATACCGCGGTTTAAGGATGCGTCGGGTGCCGACGCACCAAGCCCGTGTGACCTGAACCACTATTTGGTCAGGAGTATATGACAGGTGGTCAGACGTCCTCGGGCCTGCTACAGTCATCCTACCAACGTCAGACATAAGACGTCCGACTTCAGGAGAACTTCAATGACGATCTCACCTGCTTCCGCCTCCCGCCGTGACTTCCTCAAGGTATCGGGGGCCCTGGGCCTGGCGGCCGGGCTCGCCGCGACGCTGGCCGCCTGCGGTGGCAGCCAGAAGCCCACCGGCACCGGCACCGGGGCGGATCCCTCCAAGATCAACAAGGACGGCACCATCACCGCCGGTATCTCGTATGAGCTGGGCACCACCGGCTACGACCCCATGATCACCTCCGCGGCCCTGACCATCGCGGCCAACTGGCACACCCTGGAGGGGCTGACCGAGCTCCACCCCGCCACCCGCGAGGTCTACGCGGCCCTGGGCGCCGAGCTGCCCAAGAAGGTGGACGACACCACCTACGAGGTCACCCTGCGCGACGGCGCCAAGTTCTCCGACGGCACCGCGGTGACCACCGACGACGTCGTCTTCTCCTTCGAGCGCGTGCTCGAGCCCACCAACAAGTCCACCTACCTCCAGTTCCTGCAGTTCGTGGCCAAGGTCGAGGCCAAGGACGCCACCACGGTCACCATTAAGCTCAACTACCCCTTCTCGCTGGTGGCCGAGCGCCTCAGCGTGGTCAAGATCGTCCCCAAGGCCGTCGTCGAGGCCGACGCCAAGGCCTTCGACCTCATGCCCACCGGCTCGGGCCCCTACAAGATGACGGACAACAGCGCCGCCTCCCAGAACATCGTCTTCGAGCGCAACGACCACTACAACGGTCCCCACCCGGCCCTGGCCAAGACCATGACCTGGAAGATCATGCCCGACGACACCACCCGCACCAACGCCATGACCTCGAGCAAGGTGCAGGCCATTGACGCCGTGCCCGCGGCCAACCTCAAGCAGATGAAGGCCCCGGTGACCGTGGCCGCCCAGCAGGGCTTCAGCCTCCTGTTCGCCATGTTCAACCACTCCACCTTCTCCGACCCCAAGGCCCGTCAGGCGGTGATGTACGCCCTGGACTACGTCAAGATCTGCGAGACCGGCATGTCCGGGCTGGCCACCCCCGCCACCTGCTTCGTCCAGGACGGACACCCCGCCTTCAAGCAGGCCAAGACGGTCTACAGCTACGACGCGGCCAGGGCCAAGTCCCTCCTGTCCGAGGCCGGGGTGACGAGCCTCAGCCTGCTGTGCACCAACCACGGCTGGTTCTCCTCAGCCCGACCGATCATCAAGGAGAACCTGGAGGCCCTGGGGGTGAGCGTCGCCTACGACGAGAGGAAGTCCGCGGACGCCTACCAGCTCATTGACGGCAGCCAGGGGCCCTGGGACGTCCTCATCGCCCCGGGTGACCCCTCGGTGTTCGGCAACGACGCGGACCTGCTCATGCGCTGGTGGTACGGCACCGACCTGTGGACCGAGACCCGTATGCACTGGAAGGGCTCGGAGTCCTACACGGCCACTCAGGCCCTGCTGGACGAGGCGGTCAGGCTCGAGGGCGAGGCGCAGGTCGCCAAGTGGCAGGAGATCTTCGACAAGCTCTCCGAGGACGTGCCGCTCTACCCGATCTTCCACCGCAAGACCCCCACGGCCTACGACTCCCAGACCCTGTCCGGCTTCAAGCCGATCGCGCTGACCGGCCTGTCCTTCGTGGACGTGGGATCGACCACAGCCTGACCCGGGCCCTGGCCGGGAGACCTGGAGCCAGCGGGGGCGCGTCGCACATGTGACGCGCCCCCGACTTGTATTCAGACGTCAGACGTCAGACAATAGGGGGGTGAGTACGCCCGACCGTCACCGGCCGGGCACCTACCGGCCGGCCACCCCTGAGGTGGCGGGGCACCGAAGCAAAGGAGCATTCCTGTGTCCAACCTCATTCGCCTGATCGGACGGCGCCTGCTCGCGCTGCCGGTCATGGTGCTGGGTGTGACGCTTCTCGTGTTCGTCGTCATGTCGTTCTCATCGGCTGACCCCGCGCGCCTGGCGCTGGGGGAGGCAGCCTCTGCGGACGCCCTGGAGCAGTACCGAGTCGCCCACCACCTCAACGACCCACTCCTGCAGCGGTACTGGGACTACCTCACGGGGCTGGTCCACGGTGACCTCGGCTCCTCCTTCACCGGGGTCAGGATCTCCGACCTGGTCTCCTCGGCCTTCCCCATCACCCTCCAGCTGACCTTTATCGGCATCTTCATCGCCGTCGTCCTGGCCACCGTCCTGGGCATCGTCGCCGCCCTCTACCGCGACCGGTGGCCTGACCAGGTTATCCGCGTCATCTCCATCGCCTGCCTGGCCACCCCCTCCTTCTGGCTGGCCCTGCTGCTCATCCAGTGGTTCTCCGACGTCCCCGGCGGCACCGGGACCTTCCCCGCCCTGGTCTCCGACTGGGTCTCCTTCAGCGACGACCCGGGCACCTACGTCCGCCAGATCTTCCTGCCGGCCCTGGCCGTGGCCGTGCCCAACGCCGGGTCCCTGACCCGCGTGGTGCGCACCGCCATGGTCGAGGAGCTGGACCGCGACTACGTGCGCACCGCCATCGGCGGGGGCATCCCCAAGCACGTGGTGGTGGCCCGTAACGTGCTGCGCAACGCGCTCATCACCCCGCTGACCGTGCTGGGCCTGCGTATCGGCTACGCCATGGGCGGTGCCGTCGTCATCGAGATCATCTTCAACATCAATGGCATGGGCCAGCTCATCTTCGACGGTATCACCCGCAACGACGTCAATATCGTCCAGGGCGTGTCCATCACCGTGGCGCTGGCATTCATCATCATCAACATCGTCGTTGACATGCTCTACGTGCTGGTCAACCCGAGGATCAGGAGCGTCTGATGCTGCACAGCCGCACACTCGACAGGGTCTCCAAGCCCGGCATGCGCTTCCAGGGCTGGAGGAGGCTGCCCATCGGCAGCAAGATCGCCGTCGTCGTCCTGCTCGTGATCGTCGCCATGGCGGTCCTCGCACCGCTCGTGGCCCCCTACGACCCCGGCGCCACCGGCCTGGCGACCGCGGAGACGACCGTCCACGTGCAGGGCGGCCCGGACGTCGTCACCTACGACCCCGCCGTCCGGCCCTCGCTGGACCACCTCTTCGGGACCGACAAGCCCAGCCGCGACATCTTCTCCCGAGCCGTCTACGGGTCCCGGGTCTCGCTCGTCGTCGGCCTGAGCGCCACGGGCATCGCCTTGGCCCTGGCCTGCGTGCTCGGAGCCGTCGCCGCCACCAGCCGCACGTGGGTCGGCGAGATCGTCATGCGCGTCCTCGACGTCCTCATGTCCTTCCCCGGCATCGCCCTGGCCGCCGTCCTGGTCCTGGCCATGTCCTCCCGCCTGCCGATCGTGCCCGTCATCATCCTGGCGACCGCCGTCGTCTACACGCCTCAGCTCACGCGCGTGGTCCGCGCGAACATCCTCGCCCAGTTCGGCGAGGACTACGTCGCCGCCTCCAGGGTCATGGGCGCGCGTGTGCCCTGGATCCTGGCCAGGCACGTGGTGCGCAACTGCATCGCCCCGATCATGGTCTACGCCACGGTGCTCGTGGCCGACGCGATCGTCTTCGAGGCCTCTCTGTCCTTCATCGGCGCCGGCATCACGTCGGTCAACACCCCCACCTGGGGCAACATGCTCTCCGAGGGCAAGGAGCTCCTGCTGTCGGGCCACTGGTGGCCGACCTTCTTCCCCGGCCTCATGATCCTCATCACCACCCTGTGCCTCAACGTCCTGGCCGAGGGGCTGACCGACGCCATGGCCTCCCCGCGCATCCGCGCCCGCGTCGACGTCGAGGCCGACGAGGAGGCCATGAGCACCGAGAAGGCGTGGGATGCCGCGGACTCGGCCGTGCGGGACAACGCCGACGACGCCGCCTCCGCGATCCCCGGGGCCCAGAAGAGCGCGCTCACCGGCCTGATCGGGCCGGCCGCCGAGGAGGTCCCGCTCGAAGAGCGCCTGGCCGCCCTGCGCGCCGCCGAGCTCGCCCGCGACGACCGGCTCGTCTACGCCACCCCGCGGGCCGAGCCGGTCCTAGAGGTCAAGAACCTGTCCATCGCCTTCCCGGTCCAGCACGGCGACGTCGACATCGTCGACAACGTCTCCTTCTCCGTGCGCCCGGGCGAGACCATGGGCCTGGTCGGCGAGTCCGGCTGCGGGAAGTCGATCACCTCCATGGCCGTCATGGGGCTGCTGCCCCCGACGGCGCGCATCACCGGCGAGATCCTGTTCAGGGGCAGGAACATCCTCACGATGACCCCCCAGGAGCACAACGCCCTGCGCGGCCATGAGATGAGCATGATCTACCAGGACGCCCTGTCCGCCCTGAACCCCTCCATGCTCATCCGCTCCCAGATGAAGCAGCTCACCCGACGCGGCGGAACCCGCAGCGCCGAGGAGCTCCTCGAGCTCGTCGGTCTCGACCCCCTCCGCACCCTCAGGAGCTACCCGCACGAGCTCTCCGGCGGCCAGCGCCAGCGCGTGCTCATCGCCATGGCCCTGACCCGCGACCCGGCCCTGGTCATCGCCGACGAGCCCACCACCGCCCTGGACGTGACCGTCCAGAAGCAGGTCATCGATCTTCTCAGCGAGCTGCGCGAGAGACTCGGCTTCGCCATGGTCTTCGTCAGCCACGACCTGGCCCTCGTCGCCGAGGTCGCCCACCGCGTCACCGTCATGTACGCCGGGCAGGTCGTCGAGCAGGCCGCGACCTCCGAGCTGATGTCCAACCCCGTCCACGAGTACACCCGCGGCCTGCTGGGAGCGGTCCTGTCCATCGAGGCGGGCTCCAAGCGCCTGCACCAGGTGCGCGGCACCGTCCCGAGCCCGCAGGAGTTCGTCAAGGGCGACCGCTTCGCCCCCAGGTCCTCCCATCCCGGGGTCGGTCTGGAGAGCCGGCCGGTCCTCAAGCCGGTGGCCGGAACCACCGAGCACTACTACGCCATCACCCCCGAGCTCGAGGCGGTTCTGGAGAAGAAGGAGGCCCACTGATGCCCGCTGACACCGCCGGCGCCTGGAACCCCGAGACCGATCCGGTCGTCGAGCTGCGCCACGCCCACGTCATCCACAAGTCCCGCACCGGAAGGCTCTTCCGGCCCGACACGGTCCACGCCGTCAACGACGTCTCGCTGAGCGTCAGGCGCGGTGAGACCCTCGGACTGGTGGGGGAGTCCGGCTGCGGGAAGTCGACCACCGCCCGCGTCATGGTCGGCCTGCAGCCCCTGACGCGCGGCGAGGTCCGCTTCAAGGGATGCGCTCTGGGGCGCTCCGCCGCGGACCGCAGGGCCCTGGGGCGCTCGGTCTCGGTCGTCTTCCAGGACCCGGCCACGGCGCTGAACCCCCGCATGATCGTGCACGACACCCTCATCGACCCGCTCAACGTCCACGGCATCGGCTCGCCCGAGGAGCGGGAGGCCAAGGTCAAGGACCTCCTCCACCTGGTCGGCCTGCCGCCCAGCGCCCTGGACGTCCTGCCGCGGCAGATCTCGGGCGGCCAGCGCCAGCGCGTGGCCATCGCCCGCGCCCTGGCGCTGGACCCCGACATCATCGTGGCCGACGAGCCCACCAGCGCCCTGGACGTGTCCGTGCGCGCCCAGGTCCTCAATCTCCTCCAGGACCTCAAGGCCGCCCTCGGCCTGGGGCTGGTGTTCATCAGTCACGACATCAGCACCGTCCGGTACGTCAGCGACCGCATCGCCGTCATGTACCTCGGCGAGATCATCGAGCTGGGCACCACTGAGGAGATCTTCCGCAGCCCCCGGCAGGAGTACACGCGCACTCTGCTCGGCGCCGTTCCCTCGCTCCTCGAGGCCTGACCCCCGCCCGCATTGACCTCGGGGAAGCACGTAAGAGAATTTTTAAGGGAATTCAAAGGGAATTTGAAGGAAAACTGCACATGGATACTCGTTTCACCGGTGTCATTCCCCCGCTCATCACCCCATTCACCCAGGAAGGGTCCGTCGACCTCGACGGCCTCGATCACGTCATCGAGCACCTCATCTCGGGGGGAGTCAACGGCCTGTTCGTCCTGGGCTCCTCCGGCGAGACGGCCTACCTGACCGACGCCGAGCGCGCCGCCGTCATCGGGCGCGCCGTCGCCACGACGGCGGGCCGCGCGCCGGTCCTGGCCGGAGCGATCGACACCACGGCGCACCGCGTCATCGAGCAGGCCCGCCGCGCCCAGGCCCTGGGAGCGGACGCCGTCGTCGCCGCCTGCCCCTTCTACGCGATCAACGACGCCGCCGAGATCGCCGACCACTTCCGCGCCATCGCCGCCGCCATCGACGTCCCGCTGTTCGCCTACGACGTCCCGGTCCGCCTCAACGGCGTCAAGCTCGGCTGCGACATGCTCGTCCGGCTCGGAGCAGAGGGCGTCCTGGCGGGCGTCAAGGACTCCTCGGGCGACGACGTCGGATTCCGCCGCCTGGTCGCCGCCAACGAGGCCGCCGGTCACCCGCTGGTCCTGCTGACCGGGCACGAGTGCGTCGTCGACGGCATGCTCCTGCTGGGCGCCGACGGCGTCGTGCCCGGCTACGGCAATGTCGAGCCCCGCCCCTACGTCGAGATGTGGGCAGCCGCCCGGCGCGGGGACTGGGAGGGGGCCCGCCGCCTTCAGGAGGGGATCTGCGCCGGCTTCGAGATCGTCCACGCGCCCCGGGGGCGCTCGGCCGACGCCACCGGCATCGGCGCCTTCAAGACCGTCATGCGGGCCCAGGGCACCATCGCCTCCAACGAGATGGCCTTCCCGGTGCGCGCCCTGGAGGGCGAGGTCGAGGAGCGGATCCTGGCCATCGCCCGCTCGCGGGGCCTGATCTGAATGAGGCCGCCGTCCGCCGCCGGAGTGCGGCCGCCGTGCGCGCCCCGGCCCGGGGGCCTCGTGGGCGTCGACCTGGGCGGCACCAAGATCGCCGCCGCCCTCGTCGGGTCCGACGGCGCCCTGCGGTCGGCGACCCTCCGGGCGCCCACGCCCGCCGACCGGGGCCCCGGCGCCGTGCCCGTTCCTGCA
>ERZ773009.2512-NODE-2512-length-11625-cov-30.640277_pt1 | contig 11625 bp, 10 predicted proteins | sample MGYA00580663_ERZ773009 | MGnify/ENA primary metagenome ERZ773009 (study PRJEB29015, sample SAMEA2737969) | human oral metagenome | biome: human oral; feature: human-associated habitat; material: dental | place: China | collected 2026 ... | reverse complement strand
TGTTCATGGCGCAAGCCCTTGTAAAAGAACCTAAAATCTTAATTCTTGATGAACCTACGAGTGCTCTGGATTTGCATAAACAATTTGACTTGTTGACGTTGTTAAAGAATCTGACGCAAGAAAATGATTTTACAACATTGGTAACATTGCATCATCTTGATTTGGCGGCTATGTTTGCAGATGAAATCATCGTATTAAAAGATGGTACTGTATATGCACAAGGCAAGCCGGAAGATATCTTTACGGAATCCATGATGGAGGAAGTATATCGTGTTAAAACAAAAGTTTATATCGATGACAATGGTCTACCTCATGTAATTCCACTCGAGGCAATTCCTTGATGTAAGAATAGGGATACTGAAAGTTTCTAAAGGCAAAGCCGCACTGATAAGTTAGCTGTCAGTGCGGCTTTTTGCTATTAATGTACAAGAGTACGCTCTTTTTTAACTCGAACTTTTTATAATTTTCTGTTGGTAACGTAAAACTAATGGGTTTTACATGAAGAACTTATTGTAATAAAATATCATATCATAGTATAATTATAATATAAAATAGCAATAATATTTAAATAAATACTGATTAAACCTAAATTTAAGTTCTATAGAAAGTATATTGTATACATAATATAAAAATACAGTTTATTTAATAAAATTTCATATAATCCATTATTTTTTCATACAATCCGTCATTTTAATTATGAAATCCTTATTGCAGTTTTTCATAATATTTATATAAATAAGTAAGAAAGGAGAGATGTTAACTTTTTAAGATTGTTCATATGAGAAAGGAGAGATTTTATGTTACGTGGTGTTATTGAGCCGAGGAAACTTTCAAAGGAGAGTTTCGAAGAAAAGCAGAATCAGATTCAGGAGCAGGCGTTACAGCGCTTCATGAAGACCGCTTCTAAAAGAGAGTCTGATCTTGAAAAAATGTGTGCTAACGGCGATATGTTGAAATCAAGAGGCAATTTACTGAATGATTATGATTCCATTGCCATGGAGAGGATTATGGGGAAAAGTGATCTATTTCCTATCTCTTACTTGCAAATGGGAACCAACGCAGGGAACTCGATCTGTCGCATTCAAATCCGCGATGCTAAGGGGACTTTCATCGGTGCCGGAACGGGCTTTTTGGTTTCAGATAATGTATTATTGACTAACAATCATGTAATCGACAGCATGCAGACTGCTTTAAATTCCTTGGCCGAGTTTAATTATCAGGATGATGAAAACTTTATGCCTTGCCCTACGTACACCTTTCGATTAGACCCTGAACAGTTTTTTATGACAGATGAAGCCCTCGATTTTACATTGGTGGCAATAAAGGATAATCCTGCAAGTGAAAAACATCCTAAAGATTTCGGACATCTTCATCTCATTCCTGAAATGGGAAAAATTCTTGAGGGAGAATATGTTTCCATTATCCAACATCCTAATGGGGGACCAAAGTCTGTTACCATTCGAGAAAACAAAGTCAGTGCCATTCTGGATGATTTTGTGCATTACCTCACGGATACCGAACCGGGCTCATCGGGATCTCCTGTATTTAATGATCAATGGGTCGTGGTAGCGTTGCATCATGCGGGAGTGCCGGATCCGGATAAAAAGAATGCCTGGATTGGCAATGAAGGGATTCGTATCAGCTCTATCTCAAATCACCTCGCTAAGAAGTGCAATGAGCTTACGGCTGGAGAAAAGAAGTTCATCAAGGAGATATTCCCTGATTTGGACATCAGTATTGAACCTGATCCAAAGCCGCCTGTTCCTGATCAAAATGATGTAGGATATGATAAAGCTTTTCTTGGTTCAAAATACAAAGTGGATCTTCCTAAGCTGTCTGATGCGATGAAGAATGACGTATCTTGCATGGAGAATGGAAGCTATGTGCTCGATTATACACATTTCTCCATTGTCATGTGTCGGTCACGTTGCCTTGCTTACTTTACAGCCGTGAACATAGATGGAGGCCAAGCGCAACACATCAAGAGAAGTGGAGACAACTGGCTCTTTGATCCACGGATTCCTGAAAGTGCACAGTACGGCAATGATTTATATGTCGATAATGATATCGATCGCGGTCATCTCGTGAAAAGACTGGATCCCGTATGGGGTGATAAGGCATTACAGGCTAATAATGATACCTTCTATTTCACAAACAGTTCGCCTCAGCATAAGAATTTGAATCAAAAGATATGGCATGATTTAGAGACCTATATCATGAAGAATGCACAGAATTATAGTTTGAAGGTCACTGTATTTACAGGTCCTGTATTTAGAAGTGACGATATGATGTATCGTAGAAAATTCAAGATTCCTGCAGAGTTCTGGAAGGTTGTAGTCATGGCTAAGGACGACGGAAATATGTCCGCTACCGCTTACCTTCAAACGCAAAAGAATATGATTGAGAATCTCGAATTTGCTTATGGTGAATATAAGACGTATCAGGTTCCTATCGCTCGCATAGAGGAAATTACTGGATTGGACTTTGGAGACCTTTCCAAGTGTGACCCTATTGCTAACATTGAAGCAGCCGGTTTGATGATTGAATCTCCGGAACATATTAGACTTTAAAGGGAGGTACTATTATGCAGATTTTTCCTTCGTTATATGGACAAAGAAAATTTATGAGGGGCCCTAAGGCCGGCGAACCGCTCACAACCGGTTGGTTGCCGCCACTCCCTGATTTGCGAGATTATTCGAATGATCATCCTGTTGTAGCTGCACTTTCAATGAGACTTGGAATTGTAGACCCGGAAAATCCGAAAGCTGCGGAAGAGCTTCCTAATTCTGTTGATCTTCGAGAATGGTGCTCGCCGGTGGAAAATCAACTTACATTGGGTTCCTGTACGGCAAATACCGTTGTAGGCATGGTAGAATATTTCCAAAAAAGAGCCTATGGCATTCACATGGAAGGTTCCCGATTATTCGTGTATAAGGCTACGAGAAAGCTCATGCTTTCAGAAGGTGACTCGGGGGCTTGGCTTCGCTCGGCGATGGGTGCACTCGTGCTGTTCGGTGTTCCGGATGAAAAGTATTTACCTTATTCCCTTGACGGTGAAACGGTAAATCCGAATTGGGACAGCGAACCCGATGCGTTCCTTTACTCCCTAGCCAATCATTTCTCGGCAGTTAACTATTTCTGTCACGATCCAATCAGCAAGGATGTGCCAAAAGACGAGGTGTTAGCGAGTGTTAAGACATATCTAGCTGCCGGTATTCCTGCGATGTTCGGGTTCTTTGGATTCCCGTCGTTTGAGGCTGCTGATGAACCGGGTTCTATTCCTTATCCTTGCCAAAATGAACAGGCACAATGGGGTCATGCGATTATGGCCGTAGGCTATGATGATGACAAAGTAGTCGTTAATACAAGAAATAATCAGTCAACGAAGGGGGCTTTGCTCATACGAAATTCGTGGGGCACAGAATGGGGCCAAGAAGGTTATGGTTGGCTTCCTTATGATTATGTTTTGAACGGACTTGCAAAAGATTTTTGGTCGCTTCTATCCATGGACTGGATTGATACCAAACAATTCGGCTTGCCGGTTTAGTGGGGATGAGGTTAAATAGCAGAAATTAAATGATTTTATATTTATAATAATAGTTAATTTGAGTTAGTAAAATATATATTTATAAAAATGGTGTTAGCTGATCTCATAAAGAAAGAAGACGACACCATTTTACTAATATTATTTATATATCTTTATATAATTGAATATAATAAAGTTAAAAATAGAACTTCAAAGTGTATCGTTTAATTACTATTGTGAACTTAGAGATTGTACTAAGGTAGAGTACTTATGATGCTATAAATAGGCTAAAGAATAGAGGTGGTAATAATTTAGGGGGAATCTTGGAGAACCTAAGACTGGTAATTTTGAGTTTCAAATTGAGTTTCTAGAACTAATTTATATGAAGATTTTTAATAATATCTTCCCTACAGTGGATATTTTGTTTAGAGAATATGTGTTTTTTAGAACGAGGATTGACTTGTATTTAGTTATTAAATTTATTTTGTTGGTTGTGTTTTGGATTATTTTTTCGTTTGTGTTAGGGGTATTATTTACTTTGTTTGTAAGAAAATATGTTACAAAGATAATAACATTAATGAATGATGCAAGTGTAGAGTAATAGAGTTGTTTTTAGAAGTGATTAAGTTGCTACTTGGGAAGTGATGATATGGATGGAAATATTACAGAAGCTTTGGTATATGCTGGTATTGAATTAACTAAAATGGCTGTAAAAGGTACTGCTACTTTAGTTAATAGTAAGATTAAATCATTAAAGAATGAAAAAAATATTGATCAACTACGTAATTCATATGACGAAATAATAAGTGAATTACTTTCAGAACGTGATGAAGCAATCAGAATTGCACAAGCATATAAACAAGAATATGAACGTGTAAATATTAGTGATGAGGATATTGAGTATTTACATAAAACCTTAGAAAAGTTAATTGAAATTTTAAGCAGTTTTATTCCTGTTGAGGAACAACAAGAAGATACAATGAAACAATTAATAGCACTATTCAATAAAGATACTTTAAAAACAATGCAATTACTAGGTTTCAACTATAAGGATGCAATTGGGCAGCCTTTAACAGAGGTTTGTTCAAATGCTATTAGAAAAAAATTAGGAACAAGTTCTGATGATAAAGAATAGGCTTTGTTTTGAGTTGTTTTGTACAGGTATATTTTCGTTTAGATGAAATAGCGTTACCAAGGGGAATCTTGGTAACGCTATTTTATGCATAATATTTCTGTACTAATTTACACTGCGAGGTGCCTTAGTACTGTTTTGTCGTTGCCCTAGATTGCTTCTTTTACCTGTTTTATGCCTTTATCGGTCAGGATATATCGTCCTTCTGTAACATAAAGCAGGCCCTGTTTTTTGAGCTTAGCTGCGGCCTCATATGTATAGTCCGCGGTCCAGTTCAAGTGTTCGTGAATGGTGCCGATACCGTTTTCAATGGCCGCCACAGGTGTGTTCATATGAGTGTAGATATGGCAGAGCATCATCGTTTCTCGATAGTGACGACGCAAGTGACGTTGTCGAAGATAGGTTGCAATATAGCCCGTCTTTGGCGTGCAAATAACGGCAATTAATAAAGCGACACCGATCATCGTTGCGATAGCCCCTGCAATGGACACGTCTAGGGTGAAAGCCACTTCTGTACCGATGACTGCACAGATAATGCCGATGATGATACTGCTAGTGAGCATGGCTTTCACAGAGTCGGTCCATAAATAAGCGATAACCGCAGGTCCGATCATGAGACCGATAACGAGGATGGCGCCTACCGCTTGGAATGAAGCCACCACGGTGAGGGATACCATGGTCATCAGCACATAGTGGATGAGGGCGGGCATGAAGCCGAAGAGCCCTGCTAATAGTGGATCGAAGGTAGATAGCTGCAATTCCTTGTAGAAGAGCATAACTAATACGAGGTTGATGAATGCCACCCCAAGGGAAATCCATAGTGATACAGGACCTAAGTCGGTACCATTTATAATCCATCTGTCGAACGGGGCGAACGCGATTTCCCCCAGAAGTGCGGTATCTACGTCAAGGTGTGCGTTGCCGCTATAGAGACTGACGAGGATGATGGCAATGGAGAAGAGGAGCGGGAAGATGATACCAATGGACGCATCTTCGTTGACGAGGCCCGTGTTATGAATCATCTCTGTAAGCCACACCGTTCCTACACCGACTAAGGTTGCCCCTACTAAAAGCAAAGGTGAGTTTAAGTCTTCTGTTACAAAGAATGCGAGCACGATGCCGAGAAATACGGTGTGCGTAATGGCATCGGCCATCATGGACATGCGGCGCAGCACGAGGAATACACCAGGAATGGCGCACGCGATGGATACGGCAATGGCGATGAGTAAAATCTCTGTATGTACTGTCATGGGGCACCTCTTTTCCGATATTGCCACAAAATGCCTCTATTAGGTGCAAAGATGAGGCTAAACAGTACGATAACCGACAGAATGACGATGATCGCAGGACCTGTAGGCAGTTTTTGTACTGTTGTACTCCAAATGGTACCGCCCATAGCAGAGAGCATGCCGAAACATCCTGCTAGTATACACATGGTACCTAGCTTATTTGTCCATTGACGAGCCCCTACGGCCGGTGCAATGAGTAGGGAACTGATTAAGATAGCACCTACTGATTGAATGCCGATGATGATGGTCATGATCAATAGGAATCGATATAAAATGAGTGTAAAGGTGACGGGAATTTGCAATGTTTTAGCGTATTCTACGTCAAAAGAGATGAGTTTTAGCTCTTTCCAAAATAATGCTGTTAAAACGATAATGATGAGCGCTGCCGCCGATGTAATGTACACATCGCGGGCTAATATGGTGGCGGCCTGTCCAAATATAAATTTTGAAAGCCCCGCCTGACCTGCATTGTTTAGGCTTTGAAGGTAGGTGAGTAGAACCATACCAAGACCAAAGAAAGCAGATAGTATAGTAGCCAGAGCACCATCGAATTTGATTTTACTGTTTTCAACGGTGATGGTAATAAGCCACGCTGCAGTGATAGAGGACAGGGCAGCACCTATAATGAGTACCTCAATGTCTTTTATACCGGTCAGCAAGAACGCGATGACTACACCAGGCAGTGCCGCGTGAGAGAGGCCGTCACCGATGAGGCTTTCCTTGCGCAGTACAGCGAAGGTGCCTGCAATACCACTGGCAAGGCCCAAGAGCGCCGTGCCGAGTAATACCATCTGTGTCGTATAGGATTGGAGTATGGTCATATAATCCTCCCCTTGCCGTAGGTGCGTTCGATGGCTTCGTCAGTAAAGGTATCTACTACGGGACCATAGGCAACAGTTTGCTTATTGACCATCGTTACCCAGTCGAAATACTGAGGCACCGTATTTAAATCGTGGTGTACGACGATGACCGTTTTGCCACGTGCTTTCATTTCTTGTAATAGGGAGATAATGGCGTGTTCCGTCGTTTTATCGACGCCCTTGAAGGGCTCGTCCATGAGATAAATATCTGCCTCTTGTACGAGGGCTCTTGCGAGGAATACACGCTGTTGTTGGCCCCCTGAAAGCTGACGGATTTGCCTGTTTACATAGTCGCTCATGCCCATTTTTTCAATCATGGAGAGGGCCAGCTCCTTATCCTTTTTACTTGGTCGCTTGAACCAACCTAGATGACCATAGCGGCCCATGAGGACAACGTCTAATACGGTAGTAGGAAAATCCCAGTCTACGCTACCGCTTTGAGGGACATAGGCGATTTTCTTGTAATCCTTTTTGTCCATTGCAAGATGGTGATCGATATAAAACTTAACACTGCCTGAGATAACTGTTAATAGGCCTAACATGGCCTTTAATAATGTAGATTTACCGGCCCCATTAGGGCCGACGATGGCCGCTAAGGAACCGATGGGGACCTTCATATCTACGTCCCATAATACGGGTTTTGTCGTATAAGCTACGGTCATATCTTCAACTTCAACGGCCCATTCCATAGAGACCTCCTTTATTTCAGTGCTTTAGCGATGGTATCGATGTTGGCTTTTACCATGCCGATATATGTGCCACCTTCAGTGCCTTCAGAACCGAGTGAGTCGGAATATAATTCGCCACCGATAGCAACATTCCAGCCTTTAGCCTTCGCTGCTTCTTGAACGGCTTCAATTGTTTTGTGTGGTACAGAAGATTCTACGAAGATAGCTTTAATTTTGTGATCTACGATGAATTGTACAAGTTCATTCACATCTTGTGTGCCTGCTTCTGTAGCGGTACTAACACCTTGTAAACCTTTTACTTCAAAGCCATAAGCGCGAGCAAAGTATTGGAATGCATCGTGAGCTGTTACTAGAACGCGAGATTCTTTAGGAATTGATTCTGCTTGTGTTTTGATGTATGCATCAGTTTCATCTAATTTAGTGAGGTACGCATCATACCGTTTTTTGAAATCCTCTTTGTGAGCTGGATCTGCTTTTGAAAGTCCTTCGTATACAGCCTTGGCTGCAAGTTTCCAATTCGCTACATCGAACCAAATATGAGGGTCTTTAGTTTTCACGCCATCTTCTTCGTCAAAGTCGAGTAGAGTAGCTGGATCAATGGCGTCGGATACGCGGATAGTAGCTTTATTTTGTTTTGTTAAATTGTCGAAAATGGAACCCATTTTACCTTCTAAGTGAATGCCGTTGTACACTACGACATCTGCCTTAGACATAGTTGTTACATCGCCGGCGCTCGCTTGATAGAGGTGAGGATCTACGCCAGGGCCCATGAGTCCTTGTACAGATACATGATCACCGCCGATTTCTTTTACTAAATCCGTTAACATTGTAGTAGTAGCTACAACATTTAATTTTTTCTGACTGTCTTGCGCTGCATCTTTTCCACAGCCTGCTAATGCGAACAACATAAGTGCTAATGATACGACGACTAATAAGATTCGATTAAATTTCATAATAAACCTCCTTTTGTAGGTACTAAGTTTAAAATTTTTAGTTATCTTGTTAACTATCCTTATTTAAGCGGAAAAATAGCCGCTACTAACGTAGCGGCTAGTGGCAGTTATACGGTTTTCTGCTAAGGTCACGATCGTTTAGTGGATGAGAGATTGTAGATGGTTTGGCCCAACGAGGGCAACGATACCAAGTACCATCATGACCTTCATTTGAATACGCTTTCTACGTCTCATGATGAACCTCCTTTGTGTAATTTTTTTGTCATATCAACTTGATATGTAAGTCCGAACAGTTATCTTGAAATCAATATATCATAAATGAGAAAAATTATCAATAAAAAATATTCTATAAATATATTTTTTACTAATAGACTACATTTTGCAGTTGGGTATTTTTTTCTTCATCTTTATCGAGTATTATATATGTATATTTATTATATTAATTATGAGGGGGAACAAACCATGAATATATTAACTCGATTCGTTTGTGCTGCTGTTCTTACATTTGCTGTAGGTGCTATGATGCCTGCTCACGCTGATGCGACTGCGGGCAGATTTACAAAAGCGCCTCGGGAGGTATCCATCGTTAAACCTACAATGCCAGCTATTCCAAATGGAATTACCATTGCAGATCATATGCGTGTCCGTTTCTTGATTAACAAACAAGGTAAGGTTGAAAACGTATTTGTAGAACAATCCTCTGGTTATGGCCCTGTTGATGAGGCTGTGAAAGCTGCCATTAGACAATGGGAATTTACGCCGGCTATTGGCACAGATCAAAAAGCCCATGCATCCATCATCGGTATGACAATCACATTACCAAAGGCTGATGCTCCTGCTAAGTCTGGTAATGGTAAATTGACGGTAGACAAATCACAGTCTAACGATAATCATGCATCTGATGTAAATGCGAAAGCGAATGGTCCTAAGGCAAAATAAGGAGAAAGCTGATGAGTAATGTATTGCGTTGTGTTGCCTTAACGGCCTTAATTATGTCCTTGTCTGCCGTTGTTTCCATGGCGGCCACACCTTATGAAGCACCAAAAGCAGTATCTACACAGGGTTTTGATTTTGGTGTGCTGCATGGTTATGCTGGTGATGCAACTGTTGTTAATGTAAACTTTACTATTAATACCGATGGATCCGTTTCTCATGTAGAATTACAAGGAACCACTGGCAGTAGTGATGCGGATGCATCCATTGTGAACACGATTTCTACATGGAAATTTACACCGGCTACGGATAGTAATGGCAATCCTGTAGAGGCATCTAAAACTGAATATATTGATTTAAGAAATTAACAGAAGGCACTCATACATTGTATGGGTGCTTTTTTCTTTATGAAAGCTGTGTAGTGGATGGACTAATAATTTGATATTAAATTATAAAGTTGTGACTATAGCAACTGAAAATTACTTTCAAAATAAATATAATGAAAATATACATATTATAGTAATAATATTTTGTACATAGTCATAGTCTGTGTCTCTTGGAGGTATACGCATATGAATCCATTAAAACAAAAGCTAGATATTAACAATGAACGTTACAGAATTATTGTGTCCATTAAAGAAGATTATTTAGATGGTAAATTGTCCTTAGAAGAGGGCAATCGCATTTTGAAAGAAAAACTAGGTACTTGTACGCCTGATGAGTTTGCTTATGCAGAGCAAAGTTTAAAAGGTGTTTACAAGGATGAAGAAATCTTAGATAAGATGGATGATTTATTGAACTTGTTTGATGGCGTATTAGTTCGCGCAGAAAATGAGTATCCTGAAAATCATCCGTTGTGGGTGTACCTAGAAGAAATCAATGCTGTTGAAAAGGTTGCTCTTGAGGCTGATGAACTATTCAAGCAAGAGAAGTTTATTAAGAACCCGTGGCTTGGTGTTTTTGATTCTTTAGCGCAATGGAGAACGCATCTATCTCGTAAGCAAAATCAACTGTATCCAATGCTTGAAGAGCATGGTTTTGATCGTCCAACGCGTATTATGTGGACCTTTGATGATGGCGTACGGGATGCTATCTCTGCATCTTATGCATTGCTTCGGGCGGATAAATATGAAGAATTCTTAGCATCTGTACCAGAAACGTTAGAGAAGTTACGCGATTTGAACTCTAAAGAGTTAGAAGTACTATTGCCAACATCGTATAAACTGTTAAGCGATGAAGAGTTTGTGCGCATGAGCAAAAATGATCATGAAATTGGTTATGCTATCATTGATCCGCCAGGTTTATATGTAGTGCCGGGCATCAACGATTCTGCGGCGCATTTAAATAGAAATAACTCCAGTCAAAACGGTGCCGTATCTAATGAGTTCCTAAACGATTTGGCAGGTCTATTATCCAAATATGTTGGTCCTGTAGGCGGTGCAGCTGTAAATAAGGATGCTGTTCTAGATGTAGCCACTGGCAAATTGACATTGGAGCAAATCAATTTGTTATTCCGTCATCTGCCTGTGGACTTATCCTATGTAGATGAAAATGAACTCGTAAAATTCTACAGTGATACACCACATCGCATTTTCCCGCGCAGCGCCAACGTTATTGGCCGTGAGGTGAAAAATTGCCATCCTGCGAAGTCTATTCATGTAGTAGAAGAAATCGTAGAGAAATTCCGTTCTGGTGAACAAAGCCAAGCAGAATTTTGGATTAACAAACCAGGCTTATTCATCTATGTTATCTACACGGCAGTGCGCGATGAAAATGGTAAATTCCGTGGTGTACTAGAAATGATGCAAGATTGCACGCATATTCGTGAATTAGAAGGTTCCCGTACATTGTTGACTTGGGATAAAACCGATTTCGTGGGGAATACAGGAAGTAGCAATGGTGAGGATAAGTCTCTAGCTCAAGAAGCGGCCGAAGAGGTAGAGGAAGAACCATTAACAGCTGATGCAGATGGTCGTTTCCATATCGATGCAAAAACTACGTTGTCTAATTTGATTAAACAAAGTCCGGATATCGTAGAGTATTTGATTTCTTTAAATCCTAAATTTGAGAAATTGAAAACTCCGATGGTGAAAGTAATGGCTAAGGTAGCAACCATTAAGATGATTGCGGAACGCGGTGATTTTGATGTTAATGATTTGATTGGTAAAATCGATGCATTTATTAATAAAGGCTATGTCACAACAAACAGTTGATAAATAGCCATTTTTATAGGGGAGTATCAG
>ERZ773009.2509-NODE-2509-length-11629-cov-3.107914_pt1 | contig 11629 bp, 11 predicted proteins | sample MGYA00580663_ERZ773009 | MGnify/ENA primary metagenome ERZ773009 (study PRJEB29015, sample SAMEA2737969) | human oral metagenome | biome: human oral; feature: human-associated habitat; material: dental | place: China | collected 2026 ... | reverse complement strand
AATCTCATCGACCTTGACGTTAAAAGGCAAAATCTCGGTATAAACGCCCTGCTCACGCAAGCGTCTAGCGATGAGCTGAGTATACTGCGAGCCAAAATCCAAAACTATTATCGTGTTATTCATGATTGCCCTTTAAAAATACAAATGGAAAATTTCAAACTGTATGTACCAGATCACGACCGATACGATATAGCCGGCAACCACGGTCCATGCGTATTTCATATGTGCGCCGAAGGTATAGATACCCTTTAATTTACCCATGACGCCAACGCCGGCAGCTGAACCGAAGCTAATCATCGAGCCGCCAATACCGGCAGTTAAGGTAACTAGTAGCCACTGGCTTAAATTTTCGCCCGCATCCGCGCCCATCATAGGATTTGCTTTTAGCACGGCGGACATAACAGGGACGTTATCCACGATAGCAGATAGGAAGCCAACGCCGATATTTACGGTTGTGGCGCCAAATTTATCGTAAAGCGAAACGGCATAGTTTAAAAATCCGACGAAGTGCAGCGCGCCGACAGCCGCAAGGATACCGAAAAAGAAGAAAAGCGTGTTGTTTTCGATCTTTGACATATAGTGAAAGACGTGCATAGGCTCTTCGTTTTTATTAGTTTTTTTGTAGATGTAGGTGTAGATGCTAAGAAGCGAGAAGCCAAACATCATGCCCCACATCGCAGGTAGGTGAAAAAGCTGATGCATCATAACAGCCGAAAATATCGTAAATGCGCCAAGACCGATAACGACTTTACCGCCCTTTTTGATGCTTACTTTCGGCTCTGTCGCAGGGTCAAAATGCGGACTGCCCGCAGGTACGATGCGCGCTAGTAAGAAAGCCGTAACTAGCCAGCCGATAAATGAAGCAGGGAAAAGCGCGAAAAAGTCGATAAAAGGAGCCTTGCCCGCAGCCCACGCCATTAGCGTCGTGATATCGCCAAACGGACTCCATGCGCCGCCTGCGTTTGCGGCTACGACGATATTTATCGCGCCGGCTACTAGGAAATTCGTATTATTTCTATCTATCGTTAAAAGTACAGTGGAGAGGATAAGAGCGGTAGTTAGATTGTCGGCGACCGGGCTAATGAAAAACGCCAAAACGCCCGTTAGCCAAAAGAGTCTTTTGTATGTATAGCCTTTTGAGACGAGGTTGTATTTTAGCGCGTTAAATACGTCACGCTCGATAAGCGCCTCGATATAGGTCATCGCGACCATTAGGAAAAATACAATCTGCGAAATCTCTAAAATCAGGTGATTTACCTCATTTTGCAACAAATGCACGTCTAGGCCGTTTGCCAGCATATAAAAGCCGATAAGCAGAAACATAAAAGTGCCGATAAATATGGCCGGTTTAGCCTTGTCGATGTGAAAATTTTCCTCCGTAGCGATGAAAAAATATCCCACGACGAAAATGATGAGGCTCGCGATACCCACCCACGTAGTCGTTAAATTTAAAGCCTCGCCCGCAGCGTCGCCGCTACCGAAGGCCAAAGCGAAAAACAGACTCAAAAGTCCGACGATCTTCATTTGTTCTCCTTGATTTATAGTTTATTTATCTTTTCGGTTTTACTGTTTGAGGGCTCGGACGGCACTTCATAGAACGGATCACCCTTGTGGCCGCAACCTGCTATAAAAATTAACAAAAAAAATGCTAAAATCGCCTTATGAAAGACGCTAAGACTATTATTCGACATATTATTGATAATCCTTTTTATAAAGAGTTAAAAAACCGTAGCGAATGCGGGGAATTTTTACGGCTTTTAAGCCTAAATCATCGCAGGCTCATCGCCTTTTGCTACGAGAAAAACGGCATTTTGTTTTTCGCCCTGTTTCATCCGCTAGGACTTCAGGAATTAAAAAGCGATAGTAGTATAAAAATGTTAAAAGGCTTATTAAAAATCTATTCTAGCGTAAATTTTGACGGCAGGCTCGCTCGCGTGACGGACGTTAAATTTTTTGTGACAAAGCATTTAAAATTTAAAAAAGCGACTGACCCATACGAAAAAAAGCGAATTTTTACCTACGCAGAGCCTGCTAAAGGCGAGTTTGTAAATTTAGCCAAAAGCGAGCGGATTTTCGAAGGATTTGAAAAAATTCGCCTTGCTATCAAGCAAAATTTAGCTAAAGAATCAAGCGAGGCGCGATGAATCAAATTTGGCCGAATTTAACCCCAAACGGCAAAAGCTCAAATTTACTAGCGGGAGCTAAAATTTGCTAATCGACGAGATCCGCTCGTTGCCCGCCAAGCCCGGCGTTTATCAGTATTTCGACAAGGCCGGCAAGCTTCTTTACGTCGGCAAGGCTAAAATTTTAAAAAACCGCGTCAAAAGCTACTTTTCATTTACGCCAAGTCTCGCCCCCTCGCCCAAGGTCAGCCCGCGCATCCACAAGATGATCAGCGAGGCCGTACACCTCGAGTATATCGTCACTCCCAGCGAAGCCGACGCGCTGATACTGGAAAACTCCTTCATCAAGCAGCTAAGGCCAAAATACAACATCTTGCTACGCGACGATAAGACCTATCCGTACATCTACGTAAATTTAGACGAGGATTTTCCGCGCTTTGAGATCACGCGCAAGATCGTCCGAGGCAAAAACGTCAAGTATTTTGGCCCCTATTTTCGCGGCGCGCGCGAGCTTTTGGATGCGCTAAGGCTAAGCTTTAAACTCGTGCAAAGCAAAAGCGCGCTAAAGGCCACGGGCGCATATCTGCCCTATCAGATCGGCTACTCCGAGGCCCCTCTCATCAGCAAAATTTCACCCGCAGACTATGCCAAGGTCGTAGAAGGCGCGATCGCGGCGCTAAATAATCCTCTTTCTATGCTGCCAAAGCTCGTAAATTTGATGAACAAATACGCCCAAAACGAAAACTACGAGCAAGCCGCCCTCGTGCGCGATAAGATCAACGCGATCAAGGATCTAGACGTCAAAATCGAGGTCGATCTGGCTAAGCTCGAGGATTTTGAGGTTTTTGCCGTGGGCGCGGAGCAAAATTTGCTTTGCGCGGTGCGTTTTAGCGTGCACGGCGGCAAGATCAGCGGCGTGTATCAAAACATCACGAACGCAAAAATGAGCTCGCAAGGCGATCTAAACGACGCTTACAAGCAAATCGTTTTAGAGAGCTTCCCGGCCGGCGCGCCAGTCGTGAGCGCTAAAATTTACACGCTAGAAGCCTTTGAGGACGCAAGTCTAGTAGAGGAGATTTTAACCGCTCGCCACGGCCGTAAATTTAGCATATCGGTGCCTAAAATCGGTGAGAAAAAGCGCATCTGCGAGATGGCGCTAACAAACGCGCAGGTCTTTATCCAAAAGTACCTAAAAACCCACGACGACGCGTTTTTGGACGAGCTAAAGGAGTATTTTGGCCTCGCATGCGCGCCGCATGTCATCGAGACCTTTGACAACTCGCATATGTTCGGCGCGGCCGCAGTCGGCGCGATGGTGCGCTTTGAACACGGAAACTTCGCCAAGGAGCACTACCGCCACATGCACCTCTCCCACGCAAACGACTACGATCAGATGCGCCAGATGCTAACAGAGCGTGCTTTGCGGTTTGACAAGCTTAGTCCGCCCGATCTCTGGCTCATCGACGGCGGCCAGGCGCTGCTAGACCTCGCCTCGGATATCATCGCTAGCAGCGGCGCAAACGTCGATATACTCGCCATCTCAAAAGAAAAAATAGACGCCAAAGCCCACCGCGCAAAAGGCGGCGCGAGGGATAAAATTTACGCTAGCAGCGGCGTATTTACATTGCCCGTCGGCGACAGACGACTACAGTTTTTTCAGCGTCTTCGTGACGAGGCGCACAGATTTGCCATTACCTTTCATCAAAAAACCAAGCGCAAGGAGGATCTGGGCGCTAGCAAGCTAGCAGACGCGGGCGTATCGGCGGGCAGTATCGCAAAGCTAGTTAAATTTTACGGTAGCTTTGAAGCGATAATGACCGCAACGAACGAGGAAATAGAAAAGGTGACGAATAGGAGCGTAGCAGCCAAGATCGAGCAGCTAAAAGAGAGTGAAATTTGAAGCTTATTTTGTAAAATTTGCCCTGAAATTTGAGCCAAATTTGACGTATTTATTTTCGTTAAATTCGAAAGCGTAAATTTTGGCTTGCCGTTTTTGAATAAATTTGGCAACAGCTATTTGCAAAGGCACGTCAAATTTGGTGTAAAACGTAATCAAATTTGATCGCTAAACGTAAAATTTACGCGAGCGATTACGTAGCGCAAATTTAAATTCCGCGCCGCCGCCAAGGTCTGCTTTGGCAAATTTAGCGTTTCGCGGCTTTTTCTATCGCATTCGCGGCTTCGCAGCCATCTTTCCAGCCGTAAGCGCACGCCTTTTGCAGATAGTTTTTTGCGCTAGTTACGTCTTTTTCGCCAAGCATTGCGTTGTAGTAAAGCGCGCCGAGATTAAAGCACGACATCCCGTCCTTTGCTTCGCAGGCTTTGCGCCAGATTTCGCCTGCTTTTTGCGCGTCTTTTTTGACGCCGAGTCCCTGCTCGTAAAGCGAGCCTAAATTTGCACAACCTAGCAAATAACCGCTATCGCAGGCTTTTTTATAGAGCAAGACGGCCTTTGGTTCGTCCTTTTTAACCCCTTCGCCTTTGCGGTAGGCGACGCCCAAATTTACGCAGGCGCGCACATACTCTCCGTCGCACGCCTTTTTAAACAGCGCGAATGCCTTTTCGTAGTTTTTGTCCAGGTCGCACTCCTCAAGCTTGATGCCGATGTAGGCAAGGCCTAAGTTGTCGCAGCTCTCAAAATCGCCCGCGTCGCAGCTTTTTTGCAGTCCGTTTGCGTCGCAAGGCGCTTTGTCCTCTACCAAATCGCGCTCGCTCGCGCCCAAAACAAAAACCGTAAAAAAGACTAAAAATACAATTTTTCTCATCGTTACCTCCGTACGCTCGTTAAATTTAGCCCCAAAAGATCATTAGTTTTGATAAGAACCGGTAAATTTACGCGCTTAAACAGGGCGGTTTTTAACGCGCCGTAGCTAGCAAAGACGGCGGCTAAACCCAAATTTAAGCGAGCCGGTAAATCTCGTGCCGGATAACGCCAAATCCGTCCAAGCGCTACGCAAATTAAGCCGCTAAACGTCAAAATCCCAAATTCGCGCAAACGGCCGAAAAATTTAGACTCGTAAATTTGCTCCGGATTTAAATCCCAAACGAGCTTGCGCAGCAAAGCTTTTATCGCCCTAGCCATTAAAAAATCAAAGCAAAAATCCAAATAAATAGGCGGGTAGCTCGGGCTAAATTTAAGCTTTTTTGCTCGCCGTTTATACTCAAAAGCACTTCGCCGTTAAGTAGATAAAAAACCTCGACGTTTTTAGTCTCTTTTTCGTCTAAATTCGATGCGCTTTGGGGCAGGGCGATGTCGATGTGGGCAAATTTGTTAAAAGAGGTCGTAACCATAAAAAATAGCAAAAGCACGAATATCACGTCGATCAAATTTAGCATCGAGATGCCGGCGTATCTGGCCTTATCTCTGCGGACATACTTCACAGCTTCTCCTTTCAAAACTGCGGCCAAACAGGCTCATAATGCGGTTTAGATCGTTTAGGATGAAATCTATCTTTTTGCTAATCATGAGAAAAAATATCACGCAAGGAATCGCCACTATGAGCCCAAAAGCCGTCGTATAAAGCGCCTCGGAGATACCGACTGCTACGAGCGGAGCGTCCACTCCGCCGCTAAGTCCGCTAAAGGCCTTTATCATGCCAACTATGGTGCCAAGCAGGCCTAGCTGCGGGCTCGCGCTCGCGCAAAGCCCCAGTATCCACGTGCGCCGCTCAAGCGAGGTTAGCTGCATGGATACGGCCTCCTCGGCGATGTAGTCGATCTGCGTTTTGCTAGCGCCTTCGCCTAAATTTTCCACGACGAAAAGCGCGGTTTTGGCAAGCGAGTTTTTGTAGCTTTTGCAAAATTCTTTGATTTTTGCGTAGTCGCCTTCTAAAATGAGATTGCAAAGCTTGATCTTAAACGAACTAGTCGCGTCTATCTCGGTAAATAAAAAATACGCTCCCTTTTCAAGAAGCACCGCGATACCGAGCACCGAGAGGCAAAATATCGGCCACATAAATATACCGCCGACTTCTATATACTCAAACATTTTAATCCTAATATTAATTATCAAAAGCGGTTTATTATACCGCCGCTATCATTAATCGGTAATAAAATTCGGCAAGATTTCATAGCGTTAGATAACAAAATCCAAATAATGTTTCGCAGAAAAACGTAGCGTCCAAAAAGGCAAATTTAGGGCACAGAGCCCTAAATTTAGCGGTTTAGTAAATATATTTAAACTCTACGTAGTAGTTTCTCTCGTTTGCCGGGCTATACTCGTAGATGCCGGTTTGGTTGTTTTTGCCTTGGTAGTCGTAGTATTTTTTGTTAAAGAGATTTTTTACGCCTCCGGTTATGCCAAATCCATTTTTAAATTTATACGAAAGGCCTGCATCCACGATGCTGCGAGATGAGATGTTGTCGTAGTTTACGTCCTTTTTCTTTGAGTAAAATTTATAGTCCGCAAACAGGTGCAAGTCGCTCACGATCTCGTAGTCCGCGCCGAATATAAATTTGTGTTTTGAAACGTAGGGCACCTCTTTGCCGGCGTTATCGCCTTTTTTGATCGTGGCGTTTACGTAGGCGTAGGACTGGCTCAAGATCAGCCTATCAAAGAGATTTTGCCTGCTAAAAAACTCAAATCCGTATCGTCTAGTTTTTGCGATGTTGTAGTATTTCCAAGCGTCTCCGTGGTTGGCTCCGAGCTCGGCATAGGCTATCTCGTCGCTAGTGTCGGTTAAAAACACGGTAGCGTTTACCGGCATGCTCGCGACGTGATCTTTTAGTCCGATCTCGTAGGTGTTAAATTTTTCCGATTTTAGGTCGTTAAATTTGTATTGTTTGGTCACCTGATCTTTGTCGGTTAGCTGAGAAGGCGAGGGTGAGATGTAGCCGCGCTCAAATTTAAAATATACGTTTCCGGTGTCGGAGTATCTGAAATTTGGCGTAAACTCAAACGCGTGGTTGTCGATATCTCTGCCGTCGCTTATGGCGTTGTAGCTAGTCATCGGAGGAAAAGGTATGCCGTTTCTAAAGCCCTTCATATCTGAAACCCTGCTAGCCTCGTACTGCGCGCGCTCAAATCTATACCCAAAGCTCAGGTCAAAAACCTGCGTAAATTTATGCTTTTCCATAAAATAAAGCGCGTGCGTGGTCTTTTGTAGATCTAGCGTCGTATCGTGTTTTAGGCTTATCACGGGCGATGTTTTTACCTCGTAGTGCGACTCTCTATCGCCTTTGTTTTGTTCGTAGTCGTAGCCGAAGATAAACTCGCCGCTGCCGTAGTCAAGCTTGTTTTTAAAATTTACGCCGTATTTTTTATCACCGAAAAGTCCCTGCGACGGATAGCGCACGCCGCGAGCGGACTCGGTCGAGGATGTTTTGATTTTGATTTTTTGATAATACGGCATCAAATTTATCGAGTAAAAGTCGTTAAATTTGCCCTCGTAAACGGCGCTAACGTCGATTTTTTCGTTTTCAAAGAGTTTTGTTAGGCCGTTATTTGCGTTTTGCCTGCGGTTTTACGAGACTTGATCCTGGGTTAGGGTGCCTGGATCGTTTCTTTTTGATTTAAATACGCTAGGCGTCAAATTTAGCGAGTGGGAGTCGTTAAATTTGTAGTTTAGCCCGCCGCTTAGGTAGTATCCGCGCTCCTTGTAGTCATGTCTGTAGCCTTTTTGACCGAAGGCCTTGCCGCTAAATTTTAAAAACAGATCCTCGCTCACATTTCCGCCGACGGTGGTTGCGGCGTCGCGGTAGCTATACGAGCCTATCTTGGAGCTCACGTTTGCGAAAAAATCTCGCGGCTTTTGCTTGGTGATGATATTTACCACGCCGCCTCTAGTGCCGCTACCGTATAGCACGGCTCCGCCTCCTGGCATCACTTCGACCTGCTCGATGTCCTCGATCGCGATCATCTCAAGCGGTATGATGCCGTGCGCCGCATCGACCATATTTATCGGCACTCCGTTTAGCATGATTTTTACGGCCATAGTTGGCGTCGCGCCGTCTCCGCGCATGCCTTGTCCGCGCATATCTATGTTTTCGCCTAGGCTTGAGGTGCTGACGAAATCGACGCTAGGGATCTTTTCTACGAGCTCTTTTACCGAGCGGTAGCCGTAGGCCTCGATGTCTGTTTTGGTACGACGAATATATTTCTAGTCTCGTCTTTTAGCGCGCTTTCAAAGCCCGTCGCCGTTACTATAGCTGCGTCAAGCGTGACGTTTTGGGTTTGCGCGTTTAGGCTCGCGGCTGCTACTAGCGACAAAAGTATAAATTTACCGCCTTGCGCGCCTAATCTTTTTTGCTCATTTGAACTCCCTTCATTTTTATCATAATTAATAATGATAAAATTTTCGTTAGTAAATTTAGATGATATTTTTTATTTAAATTTGCAGACGATTTTGAGCGTTTAAATCGTAAAATTTAAAGAACAAATTTTAAAGGCTTTAAAAATAAATTTGACGCGAGGTAAAGCTTGGAAAGGTTTAAATTTGAGGGTTAAATTTGGCGTAAAAACAAGCAAGCGCGCTAAATTTACGCTCCGGCTAAAGAGACGCAAGGGGGAGGATTCAGCCCTCCATGCTATTTACGACGTTTATGACCTCGTCGCGTAGGCTCTCAACCGTTAGCTCGGCTTTTTTCTCAAACGGTACGAACACCTCGCCCTCGTCGCAGGCGATATGCATGCCGTCCTCGGTGATATCGGTCATTTTGACGTTTTGCGGGTTGGTAAAGCCGCCGAATTTTGCGCACATATCCTCTGTAAGGCCAATGAAGTTATCGTTCATCATTCCTAGCGCCATCTCTTTGGCTTCTCTTGCTTCCTCGCTTAGCTGCATTATGTCTCCTTGATTTAAAAATGATATCCGTTATTTTAACCGTTTTTAGCTGAATTTTAGCCCTTAACGAGCGCGATTTGCCCGTTTCGTATCTCGTAAATTTTATCCGCCGCGTCAAAGTACGCATCGTCGTGACTGATCGCAAAAATCGTGTAGCCCTGCGCCTTTAACTCAGGCAAAAACTCCGTGTAAAAATGCCGCCTAAACTCGGGATCTTGATCGGCCGCCCACTCGTCAAGGATCAAAAATTTGCGCTTTTCAAGCAGCGCAGCGACCATAGCGAGGCGTTTTTTCTGGCCTTGGGAGAGATTTAGCGTGCTGAAATTTCCGTCCTTGACGCTTACTTTATTTTCTATCGACATCTTTTTTAGTAGCCCCTCTATCAGCGCCTCATCGTCGCTCATAACCTCGTCAAAGAGATAAAAGTCGCTAAACACCGCGCTGATCGTGTTTGCGTAGCTTTTTAAATTTAACTCGGTAATCTTGACGTCATCTGCGAACATCTCGCCGCTTTTAGGCGCCAAAAGCCCCGCTAGGATCATAAATAGCGTGCTTTTGCCGCTACCGTTTTTACCGATCAAAAATACCGTTTCGCCGCATCCGATCTCTAAATTTATATCTTTTAGAGCAAATTCGCTCCCCTCGTCGTAGGCGAAATTTATATCTTTTAGGCGCAGTTTTTGCCAAATTTGCGGAGCCGTCTCGCCCAACTCAAATTCAGGCTCAAATGGTGCTAGGTCTAGCTTTTTTAGCCGCTCGTAGGCGATGCGCGCGCGAAAGACGCTAGGCACTGAGTAAAGCAGCATCATGAGAGGCGCTCGCAAAAAAAGTATCGCTAGCGCAACCGTGATCGCATCCTGTAGGCTAGCGGCATCGTAGGCTAGGCAAAAATATATCTCGATGCCCACGGCGCCTAGCATCACGGTGTTTAGCCAGTTGCTCATAAAGGACTGATGGATCTCGGCTTTTACGATATTTGTGCGCAGGCTTTTTGCGTTGGGTATGAAACGCTCAAGAAAAAGCCGCTTCGCGCGGGCTAAATTTAAGCTAAGCTCCCTGTGCCCCTCGATGCAGGTCTGATAGTCGCGATATAGCGCATCCTCGCCGTTACGGCATTGTTCGTAGTATTTGTGGATATTTTTGATGAAGCATCGGCAAATCCATGTCGCCGCGCTCATCCAAAGCACCAAAAACACGAAAATCTCGGCCGAGATATAAAGCACGTAAGCGCCCGTCGCGCCGATGATGAGCACGCCTTGGATGATGCTTGGCGCCTGCATAAAGCCGTCGGTTAGGCTGCGCACGTCGCTTGAGAGCGAGGCGATCAAATTTGACTTGCCCGCGGCTACGATTTTTTGATTTGCGGTGTCGAGTATCCGTTTTATCGTTTTGGTGCGTAGCTCGTAGACAAAGTCGTTGCCGATCACGCTAAGAGCGATGCGCGAGAGCACCGAAAAGCCCAAAAACAAAATCAAAAGCGCGAAAAACGCGAGCAAAATTTGAGCGTCTTGTTCTTTTAAATTTAAGAGGTATTTGTTGATAAAGGCTAGTATCAGGATCCCAGAACCGCTAAAAACGGCGCTAGATACGATCATGGCGATGATTTGCCAAAGCGTTTTTTTTGAGATTTTTTTAAACATTTTCATTCTTTTTGAGAGCTTATTTCATTTTAGCCGCCATTTTATAAGAATATTTTTAAAATTTCGCTAAAATCGGGCTTTATTTAAAGGAGAAATTTGCAAACGGTTTTGCGGGTCGTATCGACCAAAACTGAAGCCAAAAAATCGACGTTTTTATGCTTTTTGTGCCCGATTTGCGAGTTTAAGGCCTTGCACGAGCGCCTAAAGGCCGAGCATCCAAAGGCCGCGCACGTCGTGTGGGCGCTGCGCGAGCGAAACGGCTACGGCCAGATAGTGGAAAATCAAAGCGACGACGGCGAGCCAAAGGGCACGAGCGGGCAACCCTCGCTAAACGCGCTTAGAGGCGCCCAGCTCGTAAACGCGGGCGCGCTCATCGTTCGGTATTTCGGCGGGATAAAGCTAGGCACGGGCGGGCTCGTGAGAGCGTATGGCGCAGCGGTAAATGCGGCGATAGAGGAGGCTGCGGATTGCGGCGCGTTAGTTAAATTTGAGATAAAATCGCTTTGCCTGTTTTTTACGCCGTACGCGCTTGGATCGCGCTTTGAGCACTATTTTGAAAAGCGAAATCTAAGCCTTGAGCGAGAATTTAACGAGGAGGGCGCGATCTGGCGAGCGGAGTTTAACGGCGCCGAATTTGAGGAATTTCAGGCATTTGCGAGCGGGTTTGAGCAGGAGGGGTTTAAATTTTACGCCTTGCCGTTAGCCGCGAGAGAGTAAATTAAGAGGCAAAATTCACGTTGGGTTTATGCTAGACGGTTATAATTTCGCTGATTTTGGCTAAGGCTTGTCTCGCGAGCGCTTTTGAGAGAGATTTGAAATTTTAAGTCTGCGGCAGACTACTTGTCTAGCCTTGACTTAAAATTTCTGCACAACTCTCAAAATCATCTCGCGATACTTTGCCTTAACTCTTTATGTTCAAATTTGAAGTCAAATTTGCAAATTTGTGTCGCCGAGATCCGCATCCTGAAAATGCAAATTTAAACCTGCACGCAGTGCAGCAACCTCTCACGTCGTAGGGGTTGGGGGATTGTTAAGGGGGAAGGGAGCGACTTCGTAATTCAAGCCCCTTCCCCCTTAACAAGAA
>ERZ773009.2507-NODE-2507-length-11632-cov-3.802194_pt1 | contig 11632 bp, 10 predicted proteins | sample MGYA00580663_ERZ773009 | MGnify/ENA primary metagenome ERZ773009 (study PRJEB29015, sample SAMEA2737969) | human oral metagenome | biome: human oral; feature: human-associated habitat; material: dental | place: China | collected 2026 ... | reverse complement strand
GCAAGCGCACACTTATATATTGGTGCAGCCTCTTTAATTTTCCGAATTTTGCTGCGGAGCTGCCGTTTTCGTATCTTTTTGTGTAAAATGTATCGAAGCCCGGGCTGCCCCTCCAGAAAAGATAATACGGCGTTTTGCTTTCGCGCTGCCGTATTCGCCCGGACTCCCGGTAAGCGTATTACCTGCAATAGCGAGTGAACCTCCGTTCTGGACGTAATCGATATGATATTCGGTTTCTTCCGCAGGAAAGATAATATCGGCCGCTGCATCGGTTACGGTAAATGCGCAGAATCTGACAATCTGCGTTTTATTAAACGACAAAGTACCCCGTGCGAGGTTGATAACGGCATTTTTAAATACACAATCGCTGCCCGTTATTGCCCCCATATTCAACATGGCGAGAATATGCACTGCCTGCACTCCGTCGAGGCGGATATCCGCACGGTTAACCCGTATACTGCAGTTTTCCAGCAGCATTTGTTTCGGTATAAAGACGTAAAGGGTACCTTGAGAAGGAGTCATTTGACGTATCCGCAATGTTTTTTGGGTTTCTATACAAGAAAGTTTTTTTCCTTCTGCAAGTTCAAACCGATATGCAATACGTTCTTCCTCAAAAGCTTCCGCAACCAGATGTACCTGAGACAGTTCAATATCAAGGCCGTCCGTCGCCGGGCGTGCATAGGTAAGATCTTGGCCGAACGCGGCAACTGCACATAATAACAATACAACTGCAAACGGGATATTTTTTTTCATCATAACGGTGCTGTATCATTCCTTAACAAGGCTACCGACATTTTGTCTATCTTACTAAGCTGGCCAATAGTGAGTATCGGGATAATGGCGTTCGCCGAATACGGCCGTTCCGATGCGAAGCATTGTCGAACCTTCTTCAATTGCAATTTCCAAATCTCCCGACATTCCCATCGAAAGAACATCGGTAGAAACATTTGGAAGCTTCATTTCGGCAACCTGCTTTTGCACGTGTTTAAGGCAGCGGAAGCATGCGCGCACCTTATCTTCTTCTCCGGAAAACAACCCGATGGTCATAAATCCTCGAATATTAAGGTGAGGCAAGGCAGCTATTGCTTTTACCAAGTTTTCTGCATCCCCGGGCTTACAGCCGAATTTACTTTCTTCCGCCGAAGTATTCACCTGTACTAAAATTTCGATGCTGCGCCCTTCCTGCGCAAGCCGCTGTTCCAATTTCTGTGCCGTATCGAGATTATCAATTGATTGTATGCATTGCACATACCGGATAACCTCCTTAATCTTATTCGATTGTAAATGCCCGATAAAATGTGCCGTATGGGGAACTGCAGAAAGCGCTTCATATTTATCGTGCAGCTCCTGCACCTTGTTTTCGCCTATTAAGGTACATCCGCAAGAAAAAGCCTGCAGAATCCGCTCCGGCTCAACGGTTTTTGTTGCAAGCAGCAGCTGAACTTCTTTTGGGTCGCGCCCCGCCTTCTTACAAGCTGTATTAATCCGTTCCATAATATGCCGGATGTTTTCTTGAATAGTGTTTTCCATAAGAGTTTACCTAAAGCCCCTGATATTTTAAATTATATAACCCCTTCGGTATTTATGCAAGAATCGTATATGCTGCCGTTACGGATTAAAAAGACCTTCCTCCGAAGTACGTACCCGTACGAGCGCCGTATAGGAATCTTTATTTTTTTCGACAAACTCTTCTGCCGGCACCTGTGTACCGTCTTCATATATATCAAGATGAAAGTCACCCAAACTGTCAAAATAAGGAAAAAATACGGCTATACGGTCATACAATCTCAACTCGGTAGCGGAGGACACCGTGCTGATACATGCAAGATAAAAATGATCGGGTTCGGTAACAGCGAAATAATATAAAAGCGGCAAAAGGTATGCCGTTTGATACCCTGCATATTGCTGGTATCCCAAAAAAGCAGGCTGCTTTACTGCTCCGGTTTCCGCACCTGCAGAAACCGCCGGATCGGTAAGCGCAAAAGGACAGCTGTTTACATCCAAACCGGAGGTATCGGGATACACCGTACGGTTCAGATTTAAACTTAAAGCGGCTGCACCGAGATTCCGTATCCAATCCAGCCCGAAAAAAACATTTTTTGTATCCAGATAAGGTCTGGTAAAATGAGTCTTAGGTACTTCGGTTGCCCGTTTTAAAGATTCAATAACAGTCCCCTGCCCCGCAACGGGACGGACAAGCCCATCGATAATCCACTTTGCAAACCCCGCCGAATCGACACCGCCGATTACTTCCGAACGGAGTTGGTCGATATTCATCGCAGATGTTATTTCCAGTTCGGTTTGCGGCTGCGAATTGCTGATATGCACCGGTTTCCCATTATGATCAAAGCAGCCGTCTTTCAGCGGCACCAACCGATACCTAAGGTTTTCTACTCTTTGAGCCATCACTTTAACGGTACTGTCATAACGAGGCGGATTAAATAAATCCCATGGGATAATTGCCTGAGTCAATTCTTTCAACCGTGAAAGCGAAATGGTGTAGAGCGTCTCAAACGGAACCCCTATTGCGATATCCTTGCGCACATACACATTAAAAAGACATATATCGATAAACGATTTACCGCTATAAGCCTTTTGAGGCGCAGGACGAAGCGAAACCGAAAGAGCGGGATTTTCACGGGGATATATTTTAATAAGCGAAGGAGCCCCCGTTTCAAGATTTCGGTATAGCATCCACGTACCTTGGGGAACAAGTTTATGTTCCGGCAGACTGTAATCGGTAAGTTCGGGAACTATAGAAATGATATACCCGTCTTTACGGTTTTCCGCATACGTTCCCGATACCGTAAAGGTATTTCCCTTTGAATCCGTATGCAGCTCCGATGCTTTTTTGATAACTTGTTCAATCGGAGCGGCAAACCATGAAGAAATAATAGTTCCTCGGACTTCGGAAGAATCGGGTATCTGATCAAAAGGATAGAGATGCACCGTTTGCGGATTTTCGCCTGCTACCGTTTCTACCGTAACAACGACTTCCTTACCGCCGGGTTCCCTTTGCACAGTCTTTGAATTCGGCACGGACGCATCCGCCCCGAAAGCGGCTGCCATACTTATGCATACGAGAATACCGCCTATTAAGCAAGAAGGTATTCTAAAATAAACGCTTTTCATACCTTTATGGTATCGGCATTTTCCCATCATATCTTAAAACAACAGCATCCTATCGCTAAAAGTCCAATCAGGATGATAGATCGCATCAATGCCCGTCAGTCTTCTAATTCGGGGATGCGGTCTTTCAGCTCGCGTAAAAACTGTTCGCCGCTTACGCCTTCTCTCAAACAAATAAATACGCAATTATCCCTGCCCGCAATAATACCGAGGACGGATTCAAACCCCATATTTTCGAGCGCCATCGAAATAAGTTCGGTATGTCCCGAATATGTTTTGATAACCGCCATATTTCCCGAATAATCTATAGAAATATACCCGCGTAAAAAATCCTGAATGCCGGCCTGCTCGGTTTCATGAGGATGGTCTTCACTCGGAACCGTGTAAACATAATCACCTTTTCCGTTGGAGACCTTGCTGACCTTCAGCATCTTTAAATCGCGCGATAAGGTCGCCTGTGTCACGGAAAATCCTTCGCGATCCAAATAACCGAGCAGCATTTCCTGAGATTCAATCGGATATGATTTTATCAGTTTTCTGATTGTTTTTAATCTTGTCAGCCGCTGTTTCACTTATGCCACCTACGGAGTAATAGTGCATAAATATTCAAAAAAAGTCAATAAAAATAAAAAAATATTCCAAAAATATGCATGATTTTGCATAAACCAAGAATGACAAGCGCATCAGGCTCTTTTGAGGATATGCCCGCAGTGTAAGTGAGGCTGCTCAACCAGAATTGAACCTCTTCGCGGTTCAAATGGTCTCACAGCCTCACTTATACTGCGATTTTATCTATCCCGCCTGATGCACTTGTCTCTACCAGAAAAAATGTGCGAAATTTTTTTAAATTTCGCACAGAAGGCAGTCCTTACAGGATAAGCATGGCGTCGCCGTAAGAGAAGAACCGGTATTTTTTTTCTATTGCATGGCGGTAGGCTGCAAAGATATTGTCGCGGCCTGCAAAGGCGGATACCAGCATAACCAAGCTCGATTGCGGGGTATGAAAGTTGGTAAGAAGCGCACCGGTAAGGCCGAACCGGAATCCCGGATAAATAAAAATATCGGTTGCATGCATCCCGCGGCTCAGCTGCTGCGTATCGGATTTCCACGCGGATTCAAGCGTCCTGACGGAAGTGGTTCCCACTGCAAGGATGGTTTTTTCTGCTCTGTGCGCCTCTTCCACCGCCGCCGCCGTTTCATCCGAAATAAAGAATTTTTCTGAATGCATCGTGTGCTCTTCGACAACCTCAGTCCGAACCGGCAAAAACGTACCGAGCCCGACATGCAGCGTTACGGCGGTACGCGCAATATGCCGTTTATCCAATTCCTGCAGAATAGGTTCCGTAAAATGAAGACCGGCGGTGGGTGCTGCGACCGAACCGGTGTTTTTTGCGTATACGGTTTGATACCGTGCGGCATCTTCATCCGTATCGCCGCGCTTGATATACGGCGGCAGCGGGATATGACCGTTGGCTTCCAGCCAACGGTCATCAATGCAGCGGTCGAATCGTATATATTTGCAATCGGTTTCCGCTGCATTGGGGGAAGGGGGTGGAATCAGCACGGCACGGGTGCCGTCGTCAAAGATGTACTCCTTCCCCTCCCGCTGCCGTTTGGCGCGCTTGACTATGGTTTTCCAGACAAAGCCTTCATCGAGCGGCTCAATCAGCAAAAACTCGGCTTCGCCGCTTCCGGTACGGGCATACAAACGGGCATGGCGTACCTTTGTATTGTTAAACACCATTAAACAATCAGGCGGCAAAAAATCGGGTAAATCGGAGAACACGGCATCGGTTAAAGCCCCTGTCCGTCTATTTAATACAAGCAGCCGGTCATTTCCGCGTTCTGCTGAAGGATATTGTGCAATTAATTCTTTCGGTAGGTCAAAATCAAAATCTTTTGTAAACATAAGGCCTCAAAAACGAGAAGCACTATACCCGAAAAGGTTTCCCAGTGGCAAGACGAGGCAATAGGGAACTTCTAAAAACTGCAAGCCTATCGGCTTGTTCTGTAAAGAAATTCATTAAGTTATCCGCTTCGCGGACTGCGAATCAGTTTTTTAGAGGTTTTCCTTAGATTTAATTTGCGACGTTTTTGTTTAAGTCATTACATTATAAAGACTTAAACTAAAACTAGTCGGGCATATCTAAAAATCTAACCGAGTTTTTAGAGATGCCCGTTTATTCTTTCTATCATTTTTTATCGGAGGAATCAAGGGGTATGATCTGAAATTGCAGTATATGGCAGATGGTACGCTCAATGACCGGAGTTACAGAATTTGTGTAGTATTTTCGCAACTTGTTGTTCGCTTGCATCATCGGACATATCGATGCGGTGAACGTTTGGAAAAGATTGAAAAAAAGTTTGCTGTCGCTTGGCGTACCGTTTGCTGTTGCGTTTAATCAGGGCGTTCACCGCATCGAGCGGGGCGGCCTCCGGCGCATCAGGGGACAGCTCGAAAAACTCACGGTAGCCGATTGCTTTCATTGCAGGATATGCCGCAGTGCATCCCTGTGCAACAAGCTGCCGTACTTCTTGCTGTAGTCCTTGTGCAAACATTTCATCAACACGGTCTTCGATGCGCCGGTACAGTTCACCGCGGGAGCGGTCTAAAAAGACGGGACAAAAGCGGAAGCCCTCGCGGTAACGGTAGGGCAGCTCGAATGAGCTGAGCGGTCGCCCCGAGCTGCAATATACTTCATGCGCGCGGAGAATGCGGTACTCGTCGCGGATGTGTATTTTTGCTGCCGAAACCGGGTCAAAAGCTGCAAGTTCTGCGTGCATTGCCGCAGCACCGACACGCTGCATTTTTTCTTGCAGCTGTGCACGAATAAGCGGGTCTGCTTGAGGCGTTACAGGCATACCGTACATAAAATGCTTAATGTAAAACCCTGTTCCGCCGAGGATAACGGGAAGCTTGCCGCGGCTGAAAATATCTTTACAGAGCTCGTCAGCATTGCGCACGAAGTCCGCTACGGAAAATTCTTCGGAGGGGGCGCAGATTCCGATAAGGTGATGGGGCAGGGCATCAAGCAATTCTTGGGGCGGCTGCGCCGAGCCGATCGGCATACCGCGATATACCTGTACGGAGTCTGCAGATATAATCTCTGCGTTAATAGGTCTGGTATGAGAAGTAAAAAGATGAGCGGCAAGCGCGGTTTTTCCGCAAGCTGTAGCGCCGAAAATAACCGCTGCCGGAATTACCTGAGACGGGGGCAAGGATTAGGAATAATCAGGATGATATTCTATTTTATAATCGATAGCACCGGTAAACACTTGCGAGGCAGCGGTGCATACAACCTTATCGTTGTTTTCTTCCAATATAGGATCCTGAATAGTTACAAGCTGAAACGCACGCCGTGTCGCAGCACAGGTGATCTCGTAAATATTGCCTTTAAATTCAATCAATTCTTTTAACGGAAAAATCATACCGCAGATTATAGCGATTTTCTTTAAGAGCTGCAAGCACGTAATCGTAAGTGCGCCGTGTCCGTACCTTTGAAATCCTCGATGCAGGGTAGAAATTCAGTGCATAAAAAACGGTAAAAAGGAGCTCCATTCACGGAGACGGATGGCTTCTTCGATATGCGCGGTGGAAATGATTTCTTCCTGTGCCAGATCCGCAATGGTACGGGCAATCTTCAAAACGGCATGGCTGCCTCTTCCCGAAAGTTCTTTTTTTTCGGCATTATGGGTAAATATCCGTTCGGCTTCACTTGTAAGCGGACAAAGTGCAGATAAGGCTGATGGGGTAAGGTGCACATTTTTGTACGACAGCTGCGTACCGGGATGATATGCCGCATACCGTTCCCGCTGCAGCATATCCGAAGCGGCGATTTTTTTGCGCATATCCGCGGTATCGAAACAAGCTTTTTCCGGCAGTCCGTAGGATTGAGGCGGAAATACCGGAATCCGTAAATCGATGCGATCGATCAGCGGCGCCGTTAGTTTTTTCCAGTATTGTTCTACTACTGCGGGCATACACGTGCATACCTTTCCATCGGCGCCGAGATTCCCGCAGGGGCATGAGTTAAGCGCCATTAAAAGCTGAAACCGCGCAGGGAAGGTGGTCGTTCTGCCGGCACGGCTCAAGGTAACGGTTCCTGTTTCAAGCGGCGCACGAAGCGTCTGCAGTACCGTTTGCTTAAATTGCACGGCCTCGTCCAAAAAAAGCGTACCGCCGTGAGCAAGTGAAATTTCTCCGGGCATACACTTCCCTGCGCCGCCGATCATGCCCTCAAGGCTTGCATTAGGGTGCGGCATCCTGAACGGCGGACGTTTAATCCGTACATCATGCCCGTGCGCACGGGGTAAAAGGCCTGCGATACTGTAAATATGAGTAACTTCCTCCGCCGTTTTGGGATCAAGATCGGGGAGTAGGCTTGCAAAACGCTGCAGCGAAAGCGTTTTACCGCAGCCGGGCGGCCCATACGCAAGCAGACTGTGCCCGCCTGCCGCCGCAATGTGCAAAGCCCGTACCAGTTCACGCTGTCCGTGTACTTCTTCAAACAATCCGCCGGTACCCGTATTGGCGGCGGCATCCGCCTGAGTAGGTTCCGACCAAGAAGCTGCGGATAAAAAGCTTGCGTCCGGGGTATTGTTCCGATATGGTGCCGATTGTTCCGGTGTATGCATGGAACCGGTTGATTGAGCCGAACCTTGTACCGGTAAACTGCCGTTTTGCTCACCTGAAGCCGGTTTACGCTCTTTTTCCGTACGCAGTTCCGCTTCGATTTCATATAAGCATTCCAAGGCTTCCCGGAGTGTTTCGACGCCGAATATACGCACGCCTTTCTGGATACGGGCTTCCGCTTCGTTTTCTTTAGGCACGATAAAGTATCCGATACCTGCGGCCGAGCCCGAAATCATAGCCCCCAACACGCCCCGAACCGGCCGTACCCGTCCCGATAGTTCCAGCTCTCCGATTACCATAACCGGTGTGTCGAGCGGACAATCCGCCTGCAATACGGCTAGCGCAATCGGCAGGTCAAACCCGCTGCCTTCTTTTTTTTGATCGGCAGGGCTTAAATTGATCAGTATCCGCTCTTGCGGGAAAGATAGATCCGAATTACCGATAGCCGCGCGCATCCGTTCCCGTGCTTCCTTCACCGCAGAGCCCGGCAAGCCGACAATATCGACAATCGGCAGACCGCGCCGTAAATCCGCTTCAACCTTAATAATTTCACCCTCATAGCCGAAAGAGGCAAAGCTCATAATCGTCATTTTTTGCTCCTTATCCTATTAGGGAACCTTTAAAAACTTCAGTTTTTAGAGATGCCCCATTAATATTTCTTAAAAGATATATAGGGCACGAGGAGAAATTTGGCTAAGGATTTGAGAAAAATTTTGATGTTTTTTATAAAAAATCACGTTTTTAGAGATGCCCGAGTATTTACGGGGTATCTTTTTCTTTTATTAGGATGGTACCGACAGTACTTTCGTTAAAGGCGAATTCTTTTGCGGCGGTATTTGCGGCAAAACTTTTACCTTCGACGGTAACCTCATCTTTTTGAGTAATCGTTACCGTTTCATCGGCGGGCGCCGATAAGAGATTTTCTTTCTTTTTCCAAATAAGGGCGGGGCTCCGGACTGAAAAATCGTCTTCTATCAGATGAAAAAACACCGTATCGCCGAGCGAATATTCTTCCGCTTTTTCATCGATGTATAGAATACCGGTTTCGCCCCTCATAGATTCTTTTTGAGTTTTGTTATCGTACTGTACAAAGTCGATATGCTTGCCTGCCCAGATTTTTTCTTCATCGTACATTTCGAGCTCTTGTGCATGCACGCTTAAATCGACAAGCGCATTGTCGTATCGTTTTAACGTAACGTTTGCAAATATCATATCGGGTTGAGATACCGTTTGTTCCGGTAAATCCTGATAATTAAATGAGCATGCGATACAGAAAAAAACAATAAAGACAGGCAATATCTTCATTTATTCAGCATCGCTTCCGGCAGCTTCGATAACGGTTTCGGTGATTACGCCCTCTTCTTCCGGTTTACGGGAGTAGCTGACGGAGAGATTTTTACCGCGGTACGGAAAATCGTTAAGCTTTTCAATGATTTTATCCGCGTCTTCGTTCATTACCTGTACGAACGAGTAATTATCGAGGATGCGGATATCCCCGATCCGTTCACGGCTTACGTCGGCATTTTGAATAAGCAGCGTAATAATATCGCGGGGGAAGACACGGCGGCTTCTACCGATGCTCATAAAGATACTCACCGATTCGGAAGGTTCCAGCATCGGACGTTCCGCAGGAGGGCGGTCTGGAAAATATCCCCGTGAACGGTCGGCAAACCGCGGATTTGAACGCCGTCCGTACGGTTTTGAGCGGGGGAAGGATGAGCCTTCAAATTCTTTGATAAGATAAGCGGCAATATACGAACGCATCGTAAAGGGTACGTTTTTTCTAAAAATTTTACGATACGCGTTAAGGACGTCAGGATCTTCTTCCGTTTTAACTGCTTCTACTGCTTCTCTGAGAAATGCTGAAATTTGTTCTTCATTTAATGCAGGTGTATGTTTTAACACGATATTCTCCTTTCAGATAAGCTCCGCCTAATCGGAGCATAATAGGGAACTGTTTTTCCCTTCGATAGCTAAAAATAAACTCATCAGCATACCGGTGGTATCGGATGGTTAATGGACAATACTGCCATAGATAGATAATTTACTCAAGGGCAGGCTTAATAAAAATTAGATAAAAATGATAAAAGCCCCTCACAATATAATCCAACGTGAGCGGATTCTATCGGATATTGATATAGAAACCGGTAATATACCGTATCCGTGCGTCGGCTTCCGCCCAAAACTTGCTTTGCGGGAACGTATCGGTAAGCGTTCTGTAGGCATCAAGGGCAAGCCGAATATTACGAGCCGAACCGTTTAATTCATACGCCCGGCCTCTTAAAAACCACCCTTCATCCAGCTTTTGTTCCGCTGTGGTAAAGAATGTATCCAGATATGTTAAGGCCGCTCCTGCGTCGGCGGATGCGATTGCGGTTCGTGCTTTTTCGAGTAATTGGTCGGGACTGAGCGCTTCTTCCGCGGCATCTGATGCGGATGCCTGCCCCGTTGAACCGCCGGCAGTTTCCGCTGCTTGCGAAGCGGCGGTACTCGGTGCCGACTGCGCTGCGGAAACTGCTTCGGCTATATCATCCGAGCTGCTTGATAGCTGCGGAGCTGTTTGTGCTGCTTTTGTAGTCTCCGCTCCGGCTGTGTCCGAATCCGAACCGTTTTGATACTCCGGCGCTTTTACCGTTGATTTTGCCGCTGCTGAACGGGCGGCGCTGACGGATACCGCTACCGCGTCGGTGATAAAATCATTGGTAAAGACGTCAAAATAGGAAAAATGCAGCACATAGTCGCCTTTCCGCTCTGCAGTAAACATAAAAATCGAGTTTTCATCCTGTAATTTCCGCTGTTCATATTTTAATCCCGGCTGGGAGGTTTGCTCACCGACATAGACCCATCCGTGTCCCGGATAGGTTATTTCCAGCCGCTGTTTTTCTTCGACGGCTACCATGCGCGATACTTTGGGCTTTTGTTCGGTTTCCGGTTCTTTTGAAAGCGCAACGGTGAATATTTGCGGAGAAAACAGGTCGAGCATCTCTTCATGGAAGGTTGGGGGAGGTTCGTAGCCGTGGGTGCCGCCTTGCCGTTCAAAATTGGTGATAAGATCCGCAAGCGACGTTTCGTAATCCGGCTGAGCTTGCTCCGGGACAGGTTCCTGAGTATCCGCTTCGGGGCTTGCCGCAACGGATTGCGCCGGTTCTTCGGCTGTAGGCATGGGGTCGGGGACGACCGATTCGCTTGTTGCGAGTTGCGCCGGCTCTGCGGTGGCTGCCGGAGATGCCGCTTCGGTGTTTGCTGCTATTGGAGTCTGTTCGGCAGCGACGGTTGGGGATACCATTTCGGCGCTTGCTGCCGGGGTGGGTATATCGGCGGTATCGGAGTGTATCGATTGATCATCGGCAGCAGTCGTAACGGGCTCTGCCGGAGCCGATACGGGGGCGGTATCGGAATGTTCCGAAGCCGATGCGGGGGCAGTGCCGGAGACGGTATCGGAGTGTGCCGGAGCAGTGCCGGAGACAACCGGTTCAGCGGCAAGGGCAGGGGAGGAATCGGTCGGCTGCTGTGCGGCACTGTTATCCGCAGCGGCTGTCGTTTCAGCATCGGAACGGGGCGCTTCTTTACGGGGAGCGCCGCTTTGCAGGGATACGGTCGCGCCGGACACCGTGTCCGTTGTTGCGCCCGATACCGCATCGGGTTTTGCGGCAGCGTCTTGCGGAGCCGGCTGCAGGGAGTCCGCATCGGGCTGTTTTGCCGTTTCTGCAGCTGCAGGCTGCGCAGGGACGGTGCGGGAGCTTGCGTCGATCACGGGCTGTTCCTGCCGGGCGGGAGGTTCTTGCGGCTTTTCCGCAGCAGTCTTTGTCGTACAGGCGGTAAGGGGTACAAGCAATAATGTGAGAAGGATAAGATAAGGCCGATAGATCG
>ERZ773009.2505-NODE-2505-length-11643-cov-9.133155_pt1 | contig 11643 bp, 9 predicted proteins | sample MGYA00580663_ERZ773009 | MGnify/ENA primary metagenome ERZ773009 (study PRJEB29015, sample SAMEA2737969) | human oral metagenome | biome: human oral; feature: human-associated habitat; material: dental | place: China | collected 2026 ... | reverse complement strand
GAGGACAGTGCAGATGTGTGAAGATGGGTGGCTGAATTTATCAGTGATTCCTAAAGAAAGGGCTGTCGTACAATTTCGGTACGACAGCCTTTTTATTTTTTGAAATTTGACAGACCATCTTCGATTGTAACTGTCGGAATCTGTTGAAAACCAAATTTTATCAGTTATAACTGATGAATTTGTGATTTCGCCGTTGGAAATCAGTCATAGATGTGCTATGCTATGAGAAGTCACAGAAAAGGAGGCTGCTCTTCATGATCAAACGCGAACTGTATATGAAACGCATTCGTCCGTTTATCGGGACGGATTTGATAAAGGTCATGACCGGTATTCGCCGCTCTGGTAAATCGGTTATGCTGGAGCTCATAAAAGAAGAACTGGTGGAGTCGGGTGTCAGTCCGGCACAATTTATCTCCGTCAACTTTGAAGATCTGAACTACGCCCCTTTGCAAAATGCAAGGGCATTGCACGAGGAGATCGCCAGACGCGCGGGCGAGATCGGCGGCAAAGTCTGTCTGTTTTTCGATGAGATTCAGGAAGTCGAGGCTTGGGAAAGGTGCATAAACTCCTTCCGGGTCACGCTGGACTGCGACATCTATATCACCGGCTCAAATGCAAAACTCCTGTCCGGTGAGCTTTCAACCTATCTCGGCGGACGCTATGTAGAGTTCGTCATTTATCCGTTCTCCTTTGCGGAGTTCATAGACCTGTATCGCCTTATTGTGGCGGAAGAGTCGATTCAGAACTGCTTCCGAAAGTATCTTCTTGCCGGCGGTATGCCGTACCTTGCCAACATCCGCTATGAGGATGCGCCGTCCAAGCTGTACCTCCACGATTTGTTTAATTCCGTTCAGCTTAAGGACATTGTGAAGCGCAACAAGATCCGTGATGTGGATTTGCTGGAACGTATCATCGCCTATGTGATCGCCAATGTCGGAACGACATTTTCCGCAAGCTCCCTCGCCAAATTTCTCAAGAACGAACAGCGCACCGTTGCGCCGGAGACGATCCTGAACTATATCAAATACTGCTGCGACGCCTATCTGTTCTATCAGGTCAAACGTGAGGACTTGCAGGGCAAGCAGATTCTTTCCTCAAACGAGAAGTATTACATTGCCGACCACGGCATCCGTGAGGCTGTCTTCGGCGGCAATATGCGCGACATCAATCTCATTTTGGAGAACATCGTCTATCTTGAGCTTTTGCGCCGCAATTACAATGTGACAGTCGGAAGAGCCGGTGACAAGGAGATCGACTTTGTGTGTGACAAGCAGGGTGAGAAGCTGTACGTTCAGGTATGTTATCTGCTTGCCTCCGAGGAAACGGTCAGGCGCGAGTTCGGCGCATACGACGGCATCCTGGACAATTACCCGAAGTATGTTGTGTCTCTCGATGAGTTCGACATGAGCAGAGACGGCATCAAGCATCGCCATATCCGGGATTTCCTCTTAGCAGAAGTGTGGAACTAACACGGATACCCGCCCGCGTGCCGAACTGCATATCTTTCGATGGTTCCTCCAAAACATGAATTAGATTCATAATAAATTCTTCTGTGAAGTGTTGGAATTTTTCTTCATATTATGTTATAATGCAGATGATGTTTATTATCTTTATCATATAGGAGGAGAACTTCCAATGGAAATGCGTATGGGGAGAAATGGAAAACGTGCGCTTGGCGTGGCTGTCGCACTGCATTTGATGCTGCCTGCTTGTGTTGTGTGGGCGAACGAAAATGCGGGGGGGGTACACAGATTCAAACCGAATCGGTAAATGTTGAATCTGATGCTGCGAAAGAAGAGGCGAAATACGAATCGCAGTCTACGACGATCATTACGGCAGACGATATTGCGAAGAAGCAAGCGAAGTCGGTCGAGGACATCATCTTCAGCGAGGTCGGCGTGACGCGCACGGTCGATGCGATGGGGAATGTCGGCGTGTCGATTCGCGGAGCGGAGCCGCGGCATACCTTGATCATGGTCGATGGACATCCTGTCCTCGGGGATGTGGCGAAGTATCGCGGCGCAGGCGACGAGGTGATGCGGCTTGGCGCGGAGAATATCGAGCGCATCGAAATCATTCGCGGGGCGGCGAGCGCGAAGTACGGCGCCGATGCGATCGGCGGCGTCATCAATATCATCACGAAGACCGCAGGCAAAAAGGCTGCAGTTACGCTCAATGTGGAAGGTCTGCGTGCGCAGGACGGCAAGGAAAATACGCCGTTCAGCAATTTCTTCCTGCGTGCCGATGCGGGGGCGATGGGTAAGCTGCGCCTTGCCGCATGGGGCAGCAAGCGTGACGTCCTGCCGATCTATGCGGCGAAGGATACTTCGTCGACTTGGAATTCGGATTTTCGCTCGTCGCTGCGCTACTTTGGAAGTATCAAAAATGTCGGCATTCAAGGGGAGTATGATCTTGGCAGGCAGCAAACGCTCCAATTTTCTCTGGGCAAAGAGATCGAAGATATGAAGAAGAACGTCAAATATAGTAATGAAGACGAAGAACCGGAGCAGCATCTGCGTCGAGAGATCAAACGCGATACCTATAACCTCTCCTATCGTGGGAGAACGGGAAAATACGACTGGGTCGTAGACTACAATTATGGAAAACGGCAGGAGAATGACATCGGTATTTTATCCTTGGCGAAAAATACGCAGTACACGGGATATAATATGTTGTTTACCCTCAATGACGTTGCACATCAGCAGTGGCATTTGAATACGAAGATCAATGCCGCAGTCAATGCAGATCATTTCCTGACCTTTGGATTCGGCTACTCCGATGAAGATGGAGAGGGATCCCGTATTCAAAATGCCCCTGAATCGTATAAGAAAAAAATTCGACCGGACGATTATGATTCCAATTTGTGGCATCAAAGCCTGCCGGGAACCGCATATATTTCACCGGAAGGAAAATCCTTCGTACACGATTATAAATTCAACCGAGATGCAAACGGCAATGTGTACTGGGATGAGGCGTACGAATATCGCGGTACGGCGGATTTGGACAATTACAAGCAGCCGAAGCCAAGCGATATACTCAAGCCGAACAATCACATCACGGTCATCGATAAAGCGACGGGGAAAGAAATCGCCGATCCTTTGACGACACTGGGCGCCGGCACCGTATATTACGCCTATAAATTCGGGGATAATCCGATGATTCCGTACCTTGCCCGCATCAACGGCTCGGGATATAAGGAAGAATACAATGCCCGTCAGAACACCTTGACGATCGGCAAGGCGCGCATCCAGAAATGGCATGCGTATCTGATGGATACGTGGCAATACGATAAAGACACGATTTTTACGCCTGTCGTCCGTTTGGATCACAGCAGTCTTTTTGGCAGTCATGTCACGGCAGGCATCGGCATGACGCACAATGTCGGAGGAAATTCCCATCGCCGCTTCAAGATGAATGTAGGAACAGGGTATGCGGAGCCGGGCATGGGCGAGCTTTACTACAACTGGGAGATGTATCCGGCGATGAGCGAACACGCGCCGGGCTGGTATTGGGTCGGCAACGCGCAGCTCAAGCCGGAAAAGTCCGTCAATCTTTCGCTGTCTCTGGAAGGGGAAACGAAGAACAGCTTTGCACGCGTGAGCATCTTCCACAATCGCATCAAGGATTATCTGACGCATTATTTCAGCGGGAATTATCTGTATTTGCGGAGAAAAGATCCGACAAGTGCCGGCGTCCTCGGCGATCCGGATCCCAGCTCGCGCGATCGGCTCTATTCTTTCCGCAATCTGGGCAATGTTGCGATCACAGGGCTGGAAGCGGAGCTGGATCATACGTTCAGCAGCCATTGGTCGGCAAAAATCGGCTATACGTATCTGCATGCGATCAACAAGGACGCCGAGGAGAACCACATGCCGCGCGAACTTCTCGATCGTCCGCGCCATAAGATCGATTTCGGCATCCGCTATATGGATGAGAAGACCGGCTGGAGCGGTTCGCTTTGGGCGGATTACTACCTGAGCATGCTCGACAGCAATTCTGTGGACATGTCCAAGCAGGCGGAAGCCAAGCACGCTGCAGATTATAAGCGCAAAAGCTTTGGCATCTGGAATCTCATGGTGCAGAAGAAGTTCGGCGAAGACGCCATGGCGTATATCGGCGTGGACAATCTCTTCGCGAAGCGCGACGATGATCGTGCGTTTCAAGGACGCGTCTATCGTCTGGGCATGAACTTCTCCTTTGACAGCGCGGGCGGTTCTGCCGCACGCATGGGGACGGGGCTGATTTCTTCTTCGTATCGCTCCGATTGGTTTATTCAGCGCGATACGGAAACGCTGCGTCCGGGAGAGTTCCGCGTTTCCGGCGATTACCGATTGCGGCAGGACAGTCATACGGGCGAAGCGCGGAGCGGCGTACGCGTCACGGACAAGCGGGATGTCGGCGATGCGCAGAAGAATCTTGAGGACAATCCTGCACATGGCTATGCGCAGCGCCTGCGCGTGCGTGCGGATGCAGGGCTTGGCGAGCATACGTCAGCGACGGTTACTGCCAGCGCGGCGGGCGGCATGGACGGGCAGGAGGACATCGCTCCGAGCCAAGGGCTGAATGAGGCGCGGATCGAGCGTGCAGAGCTGCGTCACGAAGCAGGGGACGTGGATGTTTCTCTCGGTCGGCTGGAGGAGCGCATCGGTCTTACGGGGTATTTCTTTGGGAAGGACTACGACGGGGCGCGCGCCGTCTGGACGAGCGATCGTACGCAGGTGCGTGCAGGCGTTGGCGATTTCTCGCATACGACGGGCATCACGGATACGGCGTATACGAAGCTCTCGCCGATGGCGTTCCTGCGAAGCGCGACGAAGGACGAGCTGCTTGGCTGGATGTTTGAAGATTCGGAGGGGAATACGGTGAGCGACCGCATCATTCTGCCGAATCTGGACAAGATGAACTATCATCAGAAGTTCCTCGACGCCCAGCAGCGGGACAAAGCGGCGGGCGGCGGCAGCATCGCGCATCGCATGAAGGTTCTGCGTGAGTTCTATACGCTGCTGAAGGAAATCGATCCGTCCGTTACGGAAAGTGCATACACATTTAGCTTGCATTCGGGGCTTTTCCGAAGAGGCAGCGGCTATGTAAACAGCGTCGAGATGGAGAACTTCGATCCGACCAAGGATCTCGATAGCTATTTCAACAGTGCGGAATACCTCAATCGGGTAAAGAAAGCGATGGCGGAGAATGGCGGCGTTCTCTATTTGCAGGACGGCAGGGATACGCCCGTTCATGAGGCGGATCTTACGCCGGAGAATTTCCGCCGCTGGTTCGCCGACTATGGCCTGAGCAGCGGCGATCCGAATAATTTGTCAAAAAGGGATAACGTTCACACGACGATCGGGGATATGCTCTTCCATTTATCAACATCGTGGACTCCGGATGGCGCGTCGTATCTGCCGCTCTCCAAGGGACCGAAGGTGATTCCCGTCCCCGACGGACAGCTCCTCATGCGCGATACGACGCCTGCCGTCAAGACGGCGGGATATGTGCAGGTCAAGCATCTTCTGACGGACGATCTCGGCGTGCAGGCGCACTATATGAAGTCTTTGCAGGATTCGGCTTACGGCGGAAAAATTGCCTCGGTGTTCGGCCTCGGCGCGAGCCTGCGCCTGGGGGCGATGGCGAAGCTCTCCTATGAATGGGGGCAGAACTCCTCGGGCTTTGCGAAAGGGCTGAATGGGGGCGCGACGCCTGCCTATCATGTGCTGCGTCTCGACTACGGGATGCCCGACAGCTGGCAGAAGGGGAGTTGGAACGCATTTTTCGACTACAAGCGTTTCGCGCATGGCTCCTTCCTCGGCGGCAACGGCACGGAGTCCCTGCCCGATCGCTACATCGACGGCATCCGGAGCTTTACGCTCGGTGCGGGCTATGTCCCCATCGACAATCTGCGCGTTGACTTCTTCTATACGTTCGATGCCAAGGGAACGGCGAAGCGAGCCACGCTCTTTGGCAGCGAGGATTTCAAGCTCGGCGATTATGCGCGTGTGCAGCTCACGTATCGGTTCTAGGGATAGGCGGTTTCTCGCGCGGAAAATATGAATAGGAAGAGCTGACGCGCATCCAACTTGTGCGACAGCAGATAAGAGGGGCTGTGCAGTCGTCGAATTCGACTTGTGCACAGCCCCTCTTTTTGCTTATGGTGCATTCCTTTTGCGCTTATGCTTCCTGCTGCAGCGTAAGCGGATGTTCGCTTTCCGCTTGTGCCGTCTTTCGCTTGCCGTTCCAACTATATTGGATCGTCAGCACGGTGAGCGCGGCGATGAGCATGAAGAGCGCCATGAGAAAGTAGCCCGTGTCGAAGGAGCCTGTCTCCGTCTTGAGCCAGCCCATCATGTAGGGGCCGACCCAGCCGCCGAGGTTGCCGCAGGAGTTGATGAGGGCGACGCTGCCGGCGGCGGCGGAGCCGGAGAGGAAGCTCGTCGGGATCGTCCACCAGACGCCCATGGCGGCGTAGATGCCGATGGCGGACAGGCAGACGAGGAAGAGCGCCGTATACATGTTATCGGCAAAGGGACTTAGCCCTAGCCCGACGGCGCCGACGAAGAGAGCGCCCGCGACGTGCCAGACCTTGTCGCCCGTCTTCGTCGAGGTCTTGCCGATGATGACCTGCACGAGGAGCGCCGCCGTCATCGGAATGGCGATGGCGCCGCCGAGGAATCCGGTCGACCAACCCGAAAGCCCCTTGAGCACCGTCGGCATCCAGAAGTTGAAGCCCCAGAAGCCGATGACCCACATGAAATAGATGAAGCAGAGCTTCAGGACCTTGGGATCGGAGAAAGCCTGGAAGATCGTGTACTTCTTGACGCTTTGCATACGCGCCTGCTCTTCTTCGTACTGGCGGTTCAAGTATTCCTTTTCTTCTGCGTTGAGCCAGGAAACTTGGTCGGGCTTGTCCTTGACGAAGTAGAAGAAAAATACGGCGAAGAGGAGGGCGGGCACTGCCTCCAAGATGAACAGCTCCTGCCAGCCGTGCATGCCGAAGAAGGAGGTTTGCAGCAGGAAACCCGCAAGCGGCGCGCCGACGATCGTTGAGATGAGGAGCGACGTCAGCATGAGGGAGTTGGCGCGCGCTCTCTCCCTTTCGGAAAACCAACGCGCGAAGAGCACGGAGTAGATGACGGGGTAAAGGCTCGCTTCCGAGGCGCCGAGCAGGAAGCGGCAAAGGTAGAACTCTGTCTGTGTCTGCATGAATGCCATGAAGATGCAGACAAGTCCCCATGTGAACATGATGCGTGCGATCCACTTCGCGGCGGAAAAGCGGGCGGCGATGAGTGCGCCGGGGATTTCCAGGAGCAGATAGCCCATGAAGAAGATGCCCGCGCCTGCGCCGAAGATTTCGGGCGTGATCCAGTCGAGATCCTGCGTCATCGTCAGCGCTGCATAGGCGATGTTCACGCGGTCGATGCAGGCGATGATGGACACGAGGAAGACGGGCAGGATGATGCGCAGGTCGCGCTTTCGTCTGAGACGGGCGAGATCCAAATTTTCCATAATGATTCCTCCTAAAATAATGCAGGATGATAAACAAAAACTCCGCCCCTCGAAAGGGACGGAGGATTATCCGCGGTACCACCCAGATTCCCGCGTGAAGCGGGCGCTTGCCGCGTACAAACATACGCGCTTCCTCTAACGCGGAAGGGACGGCTCGGCTTACTCGATTTCAGCTTTGCTTCTCGGGGAGGATTTTCTTCGCGAGGCTTTCTGCCGCTTTTCAGCACAGGAGCGGCTCTCTGTAAGACAGCGTATCACGAATACTCTTTCCCGTCATAGAATTTTGGCGATGTATTCTTTTGCATCGTGGTTTGCATCGTGGTTTGTTAAGTTGTAACCTCGATGAAGCATAATATACTCCTCGAAAAGAAGGTTGTCAAGCATTTGGAGAAAATTTATTTTTGCTTGGTCGATCGGGCTGCTTTTGCTATGAAAACCCAAGAGGTCAAGCCCGAAGGGCGCAGAACGATTGGCTTTTTCATGTAAGGGCGGCGCACAATGTCCAAAAACTGGACGTTTGTGCGTGTAGTTTGCTATACTAGAGGAAGACAGACCACCGCGCGGATAAGAAGCGCAGAAGAGAGGGGAAAACTCATGTATTTTCGCACACAGCAGTATTACCGCATCAACCGTCAGCTGAAAAAATCTTACCATGCCTGCATCCGAAACGGCGGCACGGAAGAGGAGGCGCGGGCGATTCGTGAGACGAATGCGCACATCGTCGAACTTTTTGCCCATGGCGGACTCATCAGTCACGAATGGGCGGCAGCCTTGGGGCATAGGCATGGACATGATATGGATGCATAATGTGAGAGAATTGTCCCGGATATGATAAAATCCGATTGACATGAAATGAGGGATATGATAAACTAATCATTTTCTTCCAACTTCTGAAGATTTGTGCTATAATGTATGCGGATAGTTTTTTAATTCCATGCGTTTTGCATGGGGAAGGGCAGGAGGTGTAGTATTGCTTCAGGTTGGTGACACGGTTGTCTATCCGATGCATGGGGCGGGCGTGATTTCCGGCATAGAGGATTGCGAGGTGCTCGGCGAGGGCAAATCCTATTATGTGCTTCAAATGCCATTGGGCAACATGAAGGTCATGATACCGACGGACAACGTGGATAATATGGGTCTTCGAGACGTGATTCCCGAAACGCAGGTCGAAGAGGTCAAGGACATTTTGCAGATGGCTCCCGAGCGTGCGACGGGAAGCTGGAACAAGCGCTTTCATGCGAATCTTGAGCGCATGAAGAGCGGCGATATATGCGATGTGGCGGCTGTCGCGCGGAATCTCGTCCTGCAGGATCGCCTGCGCAAGATTTCTAGCGGCGAGCGGCGCCTTCTGGATCTCGCGCGGCAGATCATCGTCAGTGAGCTTGTCTATGCCTGCAGCAAATCGCCCGAGGAAGTCAAGTCGTGGATGGATGGCATCCTTGCGGAAAACGATTTTGCCTGATGCTGACGATCACTGGGAAGACCCCGGCGATTCGAGAGTGATTTCTTTTGACAAAGCCGAATAGATTTAGTATGATAAATCTGTTTGGCTTTGTCATTTCCATTATATGGGGAGGGATGTTTATTGCTCGAAAAAGTATTGCGTTTTTTCATCACGCTGATCTTCGCCATTCTCGGCGGAGCGCTCATGCAGCTTGCCAGTCCGCTTCTGACCTTGTTTCTGAGCACGGAAGTTCTCAAGCTGGATCTCGGACTCTTCGGCTTGACGCTCGCTTCGCTCGTCTGCATCCTCGTCGGTGCTGTTCTGGGCGGGGTTCTCGGCTTCATCACGACGCCTCTTTTCACGGCTACGCTCAAACGCTTCACCTATTGGGTCGAAACGCAGCTGAACAAGATGCCGATTCATGATGTCATCGCAGGCGCAGCGGGGCTGGCCATCGGACTTATCATTGCAAATTTATTGGGAGCGGCGTTTTCCAAGATCCCGCTCGTCGGAGCATATTTTCCTGTCGTTTTCAGCATCGTGTTCGGCTATCTCGGCATTCATATCACGATCAAGAAGCGCAAGGAGGTCGGCGAACTTTTCGGCACGCTGCCGAATCTGATCAGCAAGAGCCGCGAGGCGAAGGCGCAGGCGAAGGCTAAGGAAGCACTGGGGCAAATCGGTAAGGAACAGAAATCGTCCAAGCTCTACAAGCTGCTCGATACGAGCGTCATCATCGACGGACGCATTGCCGATATATGTGAGACGGGATTCATCGACGGTGCATTGCTCATCCCTGAGTTCGTCTTGGAAGAACTGCAGCATATCGCCGATTCCTCAGATGCGTTGAAGCGCGTGCGCGGCAGGCGCGGACTCGATGTCCTGCAGCGCATACGCACGGAATCGAAGATGGAGGTCGAGATCACGAGCCAGGACTTCGACGACATCGCTGAGGTCGACTCGAAGCTCGTGCGCCTCGCGCAGGTCGTGGGCGGCAAGCTCATCACGAACGATTTCAACCTGAACAAGGTTGCAGAGTTGCGCGACGTGCCCGTCCTCAACATCAACGAGCTTTCCAATGCCGTGAAGCCCGTCGTCATTCCGGGCGAGACGATGCGCGTTTCCGTCGTCAAGGAAGGCAAGGAGCCGGGACAGGGCGTCGCCTATCTCGATGACGGCACGATGATCGTCATCGAGAACGGCCGCCGCCATATCAACAATACGATTGAAGTGGAGGTCACGTCGGCGCTGCAGACAGCAGCCGGACGCATGATTTTTGCAAAGCCCAGACATTGGTGAAAGAGAAGTGCCGCCGATAGGTCATGCGACTTATCGGCGGCGCGTTTATAAAGCAGTATATGCAAGGAGGCTTTATGGTTTCCGTGATTTTTCCGGCGGCGGGTGCAGGAAGGCGCATGAAGGCGGACAGAAACAAGGTGCTTCTGGAACTTTCAGGCGTGCCGATCCTGCTTCGCACGCTGCGGCGCTTTTCCGCCGTACCTGCAGTCGCCGAACTGATCGTCGTCGTCGCCAAGGATGAGATCGCTTTTGTCGAGGAGATGCTGGAGAAGGCGCAGGGCTTGAAGCCCTGGCGCGTCGTTCAAGGCGGCGCTGAGCGCCAGTATTCGATCGCGAACGGCATGGCACATCTCGCCGCAGATGCCGACATTGTGCTCGTGCACGATGCGGCGCGGCCTTTAGTGAGCCTTGCTGCAATCGAAGCGGTCATCTCTGCGGCGCGTGAGAAGGGCGCGGCCATCGCTGCCGTGCGTGCGAAGAACACGATCAAGGTCGTCGGCGAGGACGGGCGCGTCGAGGCGACGCCGGCGCGTGCAAGTCTCTGGGAGGTGCAGACGCCGCAGGGATTTCGCCGCGAGATTTTGCAGCGCGCCTATGAGAAGGCGGCGCAGGACGGCTTCCTCGGCACGGACGACGCGAGTCTCGTCGAGCGAATCGGCGAGGCGGTCTTCGTCGTCGAGAGCGACTACGGCAATCTGAAGATCACGACGCCTGAAGATTTGTGGATGGCGGAGGCGCTTTTGGCGCATTCTGCAGGAATTGTGGATGAAATGAAGGTGACGATATGACGAGATTTGGCATGGGATACGACGTGCACCGCCTGGTGACAGGGCGCAAGCTCATCGTGGGCGGTGTCGACATCCCGCATGAATATGGGCTCCTGGGACATTCGGACGCCGATGTGCTGCTGCATGCCGTCGAGGACGCCCTCTTGGGTGCGGCGGCTCTCGGCGATCTCGGCAGGCACTTTCCCGACAGTGACGATCGCTGGAAAGGCGTGTCGAGCATGAAGCTCTTGGAGCATGTCGCGGAGATGATTCGCGCGAAGGGCTATCGCGTCGGCAACATCGACGCGACAATCGTGGCGCAGCGTCCGAAGTTCGCGCCCTACATCGAGGAGATGCGCCGTAACATCGCCGAAAAGCTCGATTTGGAGCTTGATCAGGTGAACGTGAAGGCGACGACGGAAGAGAAGCTCGGCTTTACGGGCGAGGAGAAAGGCATATCCGCCTACGCTGTCGCTTCTTTGGAGCGAATGGAGGAAAAATAAATGCTGAGGGTTTACAATACGCTGACGCGCGAGAAAGAGGAGTTCAAGCCCCTTGAGCCGGGCAAGGCGAGCATCTACTGCTGCGGCGTGACGCCGTACAACGACCCGCATATCGGCAACGCGCGTCCCT
>ERZ773009.2504-NODE-2504-length-11646-cov-2.635062_pt1 | contig 11646 bp, 9 predicted proteins | sample MGYA00580663_ERZ773009 | MGnify/ENA primary metagenome ERZ773009 (study PRJEB29015, sample SAMEA2737969) | human oral metagenome | biome: human oral; feature: human-associated habitat; material: dental | place: China | collected 2026 ... | reverse complement strand
GACGATCGGGAGGTGGAGCGGGACGACAAGGGAGCCTGACGGCCCGTGAGCGGAAAGGGGGCGGGAAAGACCACCTCTTTCGGGTGTTGCCGCAGAGGAAGTTCACGTTGCATAATGGGCGTGCAGGAGGCACGGACTCCCCTGCGAAAGATCACGGTCTGGAGGGATCATGCGATGGACACGAAACGGTTTTTGTGCGCCCTGGCAGCGGCCCTGGTTCTGGCGGCGGGCGCGGAGGGCGGGGAAGAGTACCCGACGTTCGGGATCTGTACGGGCGAAAACGTCCGGCTGCGGCAGGCCCCGGACACGAGCACGGACTCGAACATCACGGGGCGATTGAACGACCTGGATCGCTTCGTCATCATCGGGGAGACGGCCGTGGACGGCGCGGTGTGGTACGAGATCGAGCACCCCGACAAGAAGGGCACGGCCTGGGTGTTCGGCAAGTACGTCGATACGTATAAGGGCGACGACCTGGGGACGCCGGCCTTCGCCATGCATGTCCGGGTCGCCCAGAGCTTCGGCCTCACCCCGGCGCGGGCCCGCGTCATCTTCGGCGCCCCCAAGGAAAAAAAGGAGGAGAAGTTCTGGTTCGAACCGGGTGCCATGAACCGGCTCCGGGTTATCCTGACCTACCCGACCCACAGGGCCGAGTACGTGGACGGCACCCTCCATCGCGTTGACGTCACAGGGGGGACCATGCCCTTCGGCGAGATCCGCATCGGGGACCCGGCGGAAAAACTTGCCGAGGTCCTGGGCAATCTCAGCGACAAGACGGATGAACGTTGGTCCTACGAGCTGCCGACCCTCGAGTATTTGACGTTCGAGGTCGGGAATGGGCGCGTCGCGGCCATGATCTATGAACGGGCCGTGGACTGATATCCGAGTTGATGGGGACAGCGGCAAAGACGGAGCGGAGCTCGTCGTTTACGAGTATGCCGTCGTCAACGAGGAGGCCTGGGCCTCCTTCATTCTCAGCTGGCCGAAGGACGAGGATGCAAGGTTCCGCCCCCTCATCGCTCGAATGGAGAAGTCTTTGAGCCTCCCGAAGGGCGAATGATTCCGACGGTTCCGCTGCAAGGCAGACAAAAAATTTATGGAGGGATGAATCGATGAAGAAGGCTATTTGCGTCCTCTGTGCGGGCGCCGTGCTGGCGGTCCTGACGCTGGCGGGTGCGGCAATCGCCGCGCAGTTTGGCAAGGACGAAATGAAGCGGATGAGTGTTTTCGTCAGCAACTTTACGGAGCAGGGGCTTTACGATTTCGACGTGGAGCGCGAGAGCGACGGGATGCTCTGGCTGGGGGGGCCCGACGCCGCCCCGGACCTGATCCGCTTTGGTATCAGGCACAATTACATCAATAATTTCAAGACCCGCATCAAAAAGTGTACGGAGAAGAACTGCAAGCATGGAAGCTTGACCCTCGACGGAAAATTTGTCAAGGAGTCCGTGAAGAAGTACTTCGGCCTGGACGTGGAAAACCAGAGCGTAACGGATTCCGAACCGTCGTACCACTTTGACGGAAAGCTCTATCACTTCGATGGGGCGGACGGGGAGGCCGTGTACTACGCCGAGGTGACGAGCGCGTCCCGGAATGGCGACGAGATCGACATGAGCGGAGAGCTCTACAATACGGAGGACAAAAAGGACCGCCCCGCGACCTTCCGGGCCGTCGCGAGGCCCTGCAAGTGGAAGGGAAAGGACACCTGGTCCATCGTCCGCCTGAAGACCGACTTCAAGTGAGGCCGGGGCTCCGCCGCTTCATTCCGCGATCGGGGGCTCGGCGCCGCCCGTGAGGATTGCCCCGCGCGGGGGGTGCCCCTGTTTCTCCCAAGCGATGATCTTTGAAAGCCGCCCCGTGGCTCCTGGCGATGCGGGGCGGCTTTCGATTTGTCCGCCGGCGAGGTAAAATGAAAACGAGGCGGGCCGGCAGCCCTTGGAGGGACGCCCGCCTCCGGCTCCCTTGGAGTCCGAGGGAGAGAGAGTTGGTGCCGTTTTTGCGTTATCTGAGATCATGAGGCCCCGATGGGCGCACTTTCAGGATAAGGAGTGGTGTGACATGGCGGAGAAGTTCATCTACAACTTGAAGGAGGGCAAGGGCGACCAGAAGCTGCTCCTGGGGGGCAAGGGAGCCAACCTCTGCCAGATGGTGCAGAGCGGGCTTCCCGTCCCGCCCGGGTTCATCCTCACGACGGAGGTCTGCCGCAGGTACATGCAGGACCCCGGGATCATGGATACGGTCTGGGATGGGGTCAAAGAGGCCGTCAAGGCGCTGGAGAAGGAGACGGGCAAGGGCTTCGGCGACGGGGAAAACCCGCTTCTGGTCTCGGTGCGCTCCGGTGCGCCCATCTCCATGCCGGGGATGATGGAGACGATATTGAACCTGGGACTGAACGACGAGACCGTCGAGGGGCTGGCCTCCGTATCCGGCAACCGGCGCTTCGCCTTCGACAGCTACCGCCGTTTCATCCAGATGTTCGGCAACGTCGTGGACGAGGTGAACGCCGACCGCTTCGAGTCCGCGCTCGCGGCCTGCAGGAAAGGGCTCGGGGTCTCCCAGGACTTCGAGATCCCGGCTGAGGCGCTGGAGAAGTTGGTCGCCGAGTACAGGAAGATCTATAAGGAGGCGACGGGGAGGGACTTCCCGACCGACCCGTGGGAGCAGCTTCGCAGGGCCATCGAGGCCGTGTTCAGGAGCTGGAACATCCCGCGCGCCGTGACCTACCGGAAGATCAACAGGATTTCCGACGACCTGGGGACGGCAGTCAACGTCATATCCATGATCTTCGGCAACCTGGGCGACGACTGCGGAACGGGCGTCTGCTTCACCCGAAACCCGTCCGACGGCGAGAACAAGCTGTACGGCGAGTTCCTCATCAACGCTCAGGGCGAGGACGTCGTGGCGGGCATCCGCACCCCCATGCCCATAAGCCAGCTGGAGAGCGCCATGCCCGATATCTACAGGGAGCTTTGCCGGCTGACGAAACAGCTGGAGAATGCCTACAAGGACATGCAGGACATCGAGTTCACCATTGAGCGCGGCAGGCTCTTCCTGCTCCAGACCCGCACGGGCAAGAGGACGGCGGCGGCGGCGGTGAAGATTGCCATGGACATGGTGAACGAGGGGCTGATCGACACCGCGACGGCGGTGACGCGCGTGACCCCCGAGCAGGTGGAGCAGCTGCTGCACCGCCAGGTGGACAAGAACGCGCCTCAGGAGCTGCTTGCCGCCGGCCTGCCCGCGTCGCCGGGCGCCGGGGTCGGGATGCTGGTTTTCACGGCGGACGAGGCGGAGGATTTGGCGCATCAGGGAAAGTCCGTCATCCTGGCGCGGCCCGAGACCTGTCCGGACGATATCCACGGCCTCTTTGCGGCGGCCGCCGTCGTGACGAGCCGCGGCGGCATGACCAGCCACGCGGCGGTCGTGGCGCGCGGCATGGGCAAACCGGCGGTCTGCGGCTGCGAGGAGATGGCGATCGACTTGGAGTCCGAAACCCTCACGAGCCGCGGCAGGACCCTGAAGAAGGGGGACTTCGTGACGGTGGACGGCTCCTCGGGCCGCGTGCTCGCGGGGCAGGTGCCGTTGACCGAGGCGACCTTCTCGGAGGACTTCAAGAGGCTGCTCGGCTGGGCGGACGAGGCGGCCGGACAGGAGGTCTGGGCCAACGCGGACACGCCGGAGGATGCGAGGCGCGCCCGCGAGTTCGGGGCCAGGGGCATCGGCCTCTGCCGCACGGAACACATGTTCATGGCGACCGACCGCCTGCCCGTGATGCAGCGGCTGGTGGTGGCCGAGTCCCTCGAGGAACGCGTCGCGGCGCTGGACAAGCTGAAGGTGATGCAGAAGGACGACTTCGTCGGGATCTTCAAGGCGATGGACGGGTACCCCGTCATCGTCCGGCTGCTTGACCCGCCCCTGCACGAGTTTCTTCCCAAGGAGCCGGCCCTGCTGGAGGCGCTGGGCGAGCTGGAGAAGAAGGGCGCCGCTTCCTCTCCGGAGGCCGAGAAGCTGCGCCGAACGCTGAACAAGGCATATCAGCTGCACGAGGCCAACCCGATGCTGGGGTTCCGCGGCTGCCGCCTGGGGATGGTCTACCCCGAGATCTACGAGATGCAGATCAACGCTATCTTCGAGGCCGTGGCGGAGCTGACGAAGGCGGGCGTCAAGGTGAGGCCGGAGGTCATGATCCCGCTGGTGGGGACGCGGGCGGAGATGAAGTTCTTCCGCGAGATGGCCGACCGCATCGCAGGCGAGGTCATGAAGGCCTCCGGGACGAACTTCACCTACCTCGTCGGGACGATGATCGAGGTGCCGCGTGCGGCCATGGTGGCCGACCAGCTGGCCGAGTACGCGCAGTTCTTCAGCTTCGGGACGAACGACCTGACGCAGACGACCTTCGGCTACTCGCGCGACGACGCCGAGGGGAAATTCCTGTTCCAGTACGTCGAGAAGGGCGTGTTCAAGGAAAATCCCTTCAGCGAGCTGGACCGGGACGGCGTCGGCGGTCTGATGCGAATAGCGGTGGAAAAGGGCCGGGGCGTCGCCCCCAAGCTCTCGGTGGGCATCTGCGGCGAGCACGGCGGCAACCCCTCCTCCATCGCATTCTGCTGCTCCCTCGGCATGAACTACGTCAGCTGCTCGCCCTTCCGCGTGCCCGTGGCGCGCGTGGCCGCGGCCCATGCGGCGCTGGGGACCTTGAAATAGGCGGACAAGAGGCTGGTGGCGCTCAACGCTCCATGTTCTTAATGATTGGGCCGGTCCTGATGGGACCGGCCTTTTCGTGCGCCGTCCTCGAATCGCCCTTGGATTATAATGGAGGATGAAGGAATTTCATCCTCTGCGAGGTGCGGAATATGGCGAACCATTATCTCTGTTTCGACGCGGGGACCCAGAGCGTCAAGGTTGCGGTCTGCACGGCGGACGGCCGTGTGCTCGTCCGGTCGGACCATCCTACCACCCTCTCCTGCCCCCGTCCCGGTTGGGTGGAGATGGACGCGGAAGAGTATCTTTCCCTGGCTCTGGCCGGCATGAGGGACTGCGCGGAACAGATGGCCCGGAAGGGGCTGGACCCCGCTTCCGTCCGGGCGATCATGGGGGACGGCATCATCTGCGGCGTCGTCGGGGTGGACGACGCAGGGCGGGCGGTAACGCCCTACATCAACTATCTGGACTCCAGGACGCGTGAGGACGCTGCGGCGCTGGCCTCCCTCGACCTCGAGATATGGGGGCGGGAGACGGGAAACCCCGAGCCTCTCTGCCTCTTTCCCGCCCTGCACGCGCGGTGGCTCCTGGCGAACTCCGAGCCCTTCCGGAGCCGTGGCCGGAAGTTCGTCCACAACGCCCCTTACATCCTGATGCACCTGGCGGGGCTGAGCGCGGAAGATGCCTTTCTGGACTGGGGGACGCTGTCCGGATGGGGGCTGGGCTACGACGTGACGCGCAAGCGCTGGTCGCAGAAGCAGCTGGACCTGCTGGGGATCGACGGCGGCCTCATGCCCCGGATCGTCCGGCCCTGGGACGTCGTCGGCTCTCTCTCTGCGGACGCGGCGGCCCGGACGGGCTTCCGGGTCGGCATCCCGGTATGCGCCGGCGCGGGCGACACCATGCAGTCGCTGCTGGGGTGCGGCATCTTCGCGCCGGGGTACGCCGTGGATGTCGCCGGGACCTGCTCCATGTTCTGCATCTCGACGGCCGGCATCGTGCCGGGGCTCAGCCGCAGAGGGAGCGGACTGATCTTCAACAGTGGGACGCTCTCGGACACGTATTTCTATTGGGGCTTCGTGCGGACGGGCGGTCTGGCCCTGCGCTGGTTCCGCGACAACGTCTGCGGGCGCGCGGGTGAGGACGGCTTCTATGCGGAGCTCAGCGAGGGGGCGGCCCGAGTCCCCGCGGGTGCGGGGGGCGTCCGCTTCCTGCCCTGGCTGACGGGGGGACCCGCGGGGCACGAGGAGGAGCGGGGCTGCTTCCTGAACATGACGCTGGAGACGGACCGTTTCGCACTCTGGCGCGCCGTGCTGGAGGGCATAGCGTCCGAATACGGCGAGATCGCCGAGAGGTGCCGGACGGCGGGGACGCCGGTGGACCGGATCATCGTGACGGAGGGCGGCAGCCGGGACGCGCTCTGGAACCAGATCAAGGCGGACAAGATCGGCGCGGAGACCGTGACGCTGGAGACGGGAGGGGCCCTCGCGACCAACGCCCTCGTCGCCGCCTGTGCGGCGGGCGACCTCCCCGAAGGGGAGAGGGGCATCGAGGCGGCCCTTGGGAAAAACCTCCGGGTCACCGGAAGCTGGACGCCAAGCCGCCGGAACGGTGCAGGCGATTGAGCGGAAATTTGATTGAAAGGCAATTCGAAGCGCTTTCCTCTTGACAGGGAGGCCCTGTCGTAACAATATTGAAGGGAGGGCGCTCCGACCGACCGCCCATCAACTCGGATTGGAGTGCATTGGCGACATGGAACTGTGTCATATCGACGGGCGTTTCGTCCCTCCGCTGGAGGCGGTTCTGCCCGTCAGCGACCTGATTATCCAGCGGGGCATCGGGGTCTTCGAGACGGTCGGGACCTACGAGAAGAGGCCTCTGATGCTGACGCCCCATCTGGAGCGTCTCCTGGCCGGTGCGGAACGTCTGCGGATTCGTCCGACGCTTTCCCTCGGTGAGATGCGGGATGTCGTGAAGGAGGGAATCGTCCGCTTGGACGCGGAGCTTCAGGTCAAAATCTACCTCACCGGTGGGGACGTCTTCGATGAGGAAAAGGGGTTCGTCTCCCCGCGTTTTTTTGTCGTATTCGAGCGGCTGGCCCTTCCGTCCCCCCGGCTCTACGAGACGGGCGTCGTTCTCGAGCCCGTGGATGGGGGCCGCGATAATCCCGAGGTCAAGAGCGTCGACTACCGGGCGGCCTATGCCCTCCCTCCGGGCACCTTCGAGGTGCTCTACTGCCCGGGGGGGGAGATCACCGAGGCGGGGCACAGCTCGTTCTTTCTTGTCCGGGACGGGGTGTTGGTCACGGCTCCGCTGTCCCGCGTCCTGGGGGGGACCACGCGCAGGGCGATCCTGGAGCTCGCGTGCGGCTCCGGCATATCCGTGGAGGAGCGCTGCCCGACATTGTCGGAGCTGAGCCTGGCCGACGAGGCCTTCATCACGGGGAGCGTCAAGAAGGTGCTGCCCGTCGTGAGGGTCGGGGATCGGACGGTCGGAACCGGCAGGCCGGGCCCGATGACGCTGCGCCTCTCGAAGCTCTACCTGGACCATATCCGGAAGTGGCTGGAATAAATGTGGGGGGACGAAGGGAGGAAGGTGCCTCGATGGCGTTCTCCGTTTTGACGATCAACCCCGGCTCCACCAGCACCAAGCTGGCCCGCTTCGAGGACGAGGCGTGTGTGTGGCAGGATGTCCTTCGCCATACGGCGGAGGAACTTGCGCCGTTTGGTGCGGTCTCGGAACAGCTCGATTTTCGCCTTGGGCTCGTCCGGTCGGCCCTTGCAGCGCACGACGGCGGGGCGGTCCGGCTGGACGCCGTCGTTGGGCGCGGCGGGATCATCGACCCCCTGCCCGGGGGAGCGTATCGCGTCGATCCGGTGCTGGTGGACCGCCTCAGGCTGGGCAGGCCCTGGGATCATCCCTCGAACCTCGGAGGGGTCCTCGCTTTTTCCCTGGCGGAGCCTTTGGGGATCCCCGCCTTTATCGTCGATCCCGTGTGCGTGGACGAGATGGCGCCGGAGGCGAAGGTCACGGGGCTTCCCGAGCTGCCCAAGCCCTCCCTGTTGCACGCGCTCAACGTCAAGGCTATGGTCCGGCGTGCGGCGCGCGACCTCGAAAAACCTTGGAACGAGATCAACTGCGTCGTCGTCCACCTGGGGGGCGGCGTCAGCGTCGTCGCCCACAGGAGGGGACGCGCCGTCGACGTGAACAGCGCCAACGAGTGGGGGCCCTTCTCCCTGGACAGGGCCGGCGGGCTTCCGGTCGGGGAGTTCGCGCGCCTCTGCTTCAGCGGTCGGTACAGCGAGGTAGATATCCGGCGGAAGCTGACATCCGGCGGCGGGCTTCGTGCCTACATCGGGACGAACGACATGCTGGAGGTCGACCGGCGCATCCGGGCCGGGGACGATGAGGCCGCATTTTATCGCCGGGCCATGGTCTGGCAGATCGCCAAGGAGATCGGGGCCCAGGCCGTCTCGCTCGGGGAGCCCGTCGATGCCGTCATCCTCACGGGGGGGATCGCCCACGATGCCGGGTTCGTCCGCCTCCTCCTGGAGCGGGTGCAGTGGATCGCGCCCTGCCTGGTGTATCCCGGGGAGGACGAGCTCCTGGCTCTGGCGCAGGGGGCCCTGCGCGTGCTGAGGGGCGAGGAGCCGGCGCGGGACTACGCCTCGAGCGTCCTGCGTCGATAATGGGTGTGTATCGGCCGAAAACGGCCGTGAAAGCAGCTGTATCGAGGGCTTATTCACTTATTTCATTCATTCTATTCAACGGAAGGCTTTTTCAAAATCCAATACAACGGGGAGGATTTTTGATTATGGACCAGATTCGTTCGCTGTCCCAGATGATTGAGGAGGCCAGGAAACTTTGCGCGAGCAAGGGGAAAAAGCGCGTTTCCGTCGCGATGGCCGAGGATGCGGGGCTGATCTCCGCCATCGAGGAGGCTCGAAGGACGGGGCTCGTCGAGGCGACCCTCGTGGGCAATGTGGAGAAGGTCAAGGCCTGCATCGCCGAGGCTGGGGCGTCGGAGAAGGACTACACGATCATCGATGAGAGGAACGAGGCCAAGTGCGGGCTCGTCGCCGTGACCGAGGTTTCCTCGAAGCGTGCCGACATCTACATGAAGGGACAGCTGCACACGGATCACTTTCTGCGCGGAATGCTGAACAAGGAGGTCGGCCTGCGCAGCGGCAAGGTCATCTCCCACTGCTATTTCCACCAGATCGAGGGTCTCGACCGCATCCTTTTCGTCTCCGATGCCGCGTTCAACCCCTATCCCGACCTGAAGCAGAAGGCCGACATCCTGAGGAATACCGTCAGCTTCGCCCGCGCCCTGGGCGTGGAGTGCCCCAAGGTGGCCTGTCTGGCGGCCGTCGAGATGGTCAATCCCGACATGCCCTGTACCCTGGATGCCTGCGCGCTGGTCCAGATGAATAAGCGCGGACAGATCAAGAACTGCATCGTGGACGGCCCCCTGGCGCTGGACAACGCCATCAACGAGGAGGCCGCGAAGATCAAGAAGATCGATTCCCCTGTCGCGGGACGCGCGGACATCCTGCTGGTTCCCCATATCGACGCCGGAAACATGATGGCCAAGGCGATCGTCTACTTCTCCAAGAACGAGACGGCCGGGATCATCGTCGGTGCGGCGGCGCCGGTCATCCTGACGAGCCGCGCGGACTCTCCGCGCGCCAAGATGCTCTCCATCGCGGCGGCCGTCATGATGGCCCACCACGCCGGGTAGGGATATCCGGGCAGAATGCACGACAGGAGGGCCGGCGCTCAGGCAAAAGCCGGCCCTCCATCCCAGAGAGGAGAGGTCGAGGATGAAGATTTTTGTCATCAACCCCGGGTCCACCAGCACGAAGGTCGCGCTTTTCGAGGGAACGCAGTGCCTTTGGACGGAGACCCAGCGTTACGATGCCGCCGAGCTGGAGCCGTTCGCCTCGGTGACGGATCAGGAGAGCTTTCGATACGACCGCATCGCGCAGATACTGAAGGACAAGGGCGTGGAGCCCTCCTCCTTTGCCGCGGTCGTAGGGCGCGGAGGGCTTTTGAAGCCGATCCCCGGCGGAACCTACAGGGTCGGGGCCCAGATGCTCGAGGACCTGAAGAGCATGGCCTATGGTTCCCACGCCAGCAATTTGGGCGCTGCCCTGGCCGTGCGCTTTGCCGCGGCGGCGGGCGACGTGCCGGCCTTTATCGTAGACCCCGTCGTGGTGGACGAGCTGGCCGACGAGGCCAGGGTCTCCGGGCTTCCCGAGATCCCCAGGATTTCCATATTCCATGCGCTGAACCAGAAGGCCGTGGCGCGGCGTGCGGCGGCGGAGCTCGGCAAGCCCGTCTCGGAGTGCCGCCTGGTGGTGGCGCACATGGGGGGCGGCATCTCCGTGGGGGCGCACTGCGGTGGGCGCGTGATCGACGTCAACAACGGCCTGAACGGCGAGGGACCGATGTCCCCGGAGCGCTCGGGCAGCCTGCCGGTGGGGGGGCTGGTTTCCTTCTGCTTCAGCGGCAGGCACACCCTTGCGGAGGTCCAGAAGATGATCTGCGGCCGAGGCGGCCTTGTGGCCCACCTGGGGACGAACGACCTGCGCGAGGTGGAAAAACGCGTCGCGGCGGGAGACGAGAGGGCGCGGCTTGTGTTCGATGCGCTGTGCCTCCAGATAGCCAAGGAGATCGGCGGCAGCGCCACCGTGCTCAAGGGGCAGGTCGATGCCATTGTCCTGACGGGCGGCCTGGCCTACAGCGACCGGCTCTGCGAGGCCGTGACCGCGCGCGTTAGTTTCATCGCACGCGTTATGCGCTACCCCGGGGAGGACGAGATGCAGGCGCTGGCCGATGGGGCGCTGCGCGTCCTGGAGAATCGGGAGCCCGCGCTGGACTACGAGTAGAGCCGCTTGCCGGGCCTCTGAACCGGCCGTTTCGTTGTCAAAAAGAGCTCTCCGTCACGGACGGAGAGCTCTTTTTTACGCTTCTGAAGTGCCCGGCCAAACCGGGGTGACGATTGGGCGGAACCCTGCGTTTGTCCAACGGGGCGGCCGCGGATGAACGAAGCTATGCCTTCCTCCTCTGCAGGAACGCCGCCGCGAGCAGCAGGGCAAACCCTCCATACCCCGCGTCGCATCCGCCGCCGTCCTTGGAGGAACCCGATGGATTCGGATTTGGATTCGGCATCGGATTCGGATTTGGATTTGGCGTCGGATTCGGAGCTGGATTCGGCGTCGGATTCGGAGTGGGGTTCGGTGTCGGATTCGGAGTGGGGTTCGGTGTCGGATTCGGAGTGGGGTTCGGTGTCGGCGTCTTCCTGGTCAGGATCACCACGGGGTCGACAATCGTCTTTGCATCCCTGCTCAGATCAAAACTTCCATTGTCCTTGATCAGAAGGGTCAAGACATATTTTTTGCCGGGATAGATGGACGACACGACGGTGCCCTTATCGTCCAGAATCGTGAAGGCCCCATCCTTTACGTTCCCGAACTCGGCAGGATCGGGGAGATAGCCCAGCAGTTCACCCGTCTCGGGGCCGGTCACCTTGACCAGCTTGACGTCGGCCGGGGATGCCCCTCCCAGCACGGAACCTATCAGCTCAATCCCCATGACCGCGATGTCCGCGCTGCCCTTCTCATCCAATTTCATCTTCAGGATGGGCATGGGGTTGACCTTGACCGGAAGAGCCTTCCCATAGGCCTTCTCCGCCGCGGCCCGAGCCGCCTCGGCAACCGCCTGTGAGACGGTGACGGCCCCGGTCGGGCTTGCTGCAAGATCGCTGGATGTAAGTCCAAACGAAGCGGAAAACGCCTTTTCGGCCCTGCTCAGGTCCGAGAAGGGCTGCGCGGCTGCAGACTGCAGCCTCTCATCCTTCAACACAGTGGACGGAAGTTCCGGCTTCACGGGGGTGACGAAGGAGCTTCCGGCGGCCGACGCCGGCACGTCGACAATAAAGGT
>ERZ773009.2502-NODE-2502-length-11653-cov-3.859803_pt1 | contig 11653 bp, 16 predicted proteins | sample MGYA00580663_ERZ773009 | MGnify/ENA primary metagenome ERZ773009 (study PRJEB29015, sample SAMEA2737969) | human oral metagenome | biome: human oral; feature: human-associated habitat; material: dental | place: China | collected 2026 ... | reverse complement strand
ACACGTAGGTATGCGCCTCGTTTACCCCACGCATGCCATGAAGCAGGATCGCGTAAGCACGCTCTCGCGCCAGCAACAGAAGGTGATCACGGATTACGTCATAGCCAACTTCACGTTTCGCAACCTCGGCCTCCTTATCTGCCTCAATACCGGCCTGCGCATCGGCGAACTGTGTGCCCTCCGCTGGTCGGACATCGACGTCAAGGAAGGCGTGATCCGCGTGCAGCGTACCATCCAGCGCGTCCCCTCAGTGGATGAAAATCTTCGATTGAATGGGACAAGGCTGATGGAGTCCGACCCCAAGACAATCAACTCTGTCCGCGACATCCCCTTTGGCGGCAAGCTGGCGCAGCAGCTTCGAAAGCTCAATCAGATCGTCTGCCCGGACTACTATGTGCTCACCAACGAGCCCAAGCCCACCGAGCCGCGCGTCTATCGCGCGTATTACAACGCCCTGATCGCGCAGCTCGGCCTCCCTCGCCTGAAGTTTCATGGGCTTCGCCACACGTTCGCCACGCGCTGCATTGAGGTGGGGTGCGACTACAAGACGGTCAGCGCCCTGCTCGGACACGCAGATATAAGCACCACGCTCAACCTCTACGTCCACCCGGATATGGATCAAAAGCGGCGGTGCGTCGAGAAGATGAATAAGGAACTGAACTAACCCACCCCCCCCACACATGAAGGAAATGAAAAAGGTAAAGACGTACGAATCGGTCGTCGGCGAACTGGGCTGCCGGTTGGAGGCAGCACGAGAAGACGCAGAGCGATTGGAAGAAGAACTGATGGACGAAGCGATCGTCCAGGCGGCGCACCCGCTGTATGTGGAGCTGCTGCGCGCACAGGCGCGTATCGACGCGATGAGCGAAGCGATCGAACTGATTATGAATTATGAATAACTACTCACCAATAACAAATGAATAAGATGGAAACAAAACTGAACAACGAGAACGAGATGATGAACGTGAAGTGTAACGACGAAGAGGTGCTGGCCGGGCTGCCGTTTTTGGCGCGTGCCACGGAGCATGCAGCTGAACTGAAGGCGATGGCCAGCGAGCGGCCGGGTAGTCGCACGATGCTGGTCGGTGCGGGTGAAGACTCGGAGGATGGCCAAGTGCGGTTCTCCTTCAGCTACACTGGGCCACGCGGACTGCTGAGAGAGATGGTGGACGGGCTGTTAGACGATGACGACCTCCGCGGGGTGTTCACAGAGGTGATGGCACGTAGGCAGGAGGAGGAGAACCTTGAGAGCGATGGATGCAAGTGAATTGGTGCCGGGCGAGAAGTATATCTACCTCGGCAATGACGGGCGAACCGGCCCGCTCCGCTTTGAGGGAGCACGGGAGGGAGGACGGGTCTTCGTCTTCCGCCTCTGTGCCCCTCGGGTGGGGAAAATAACGCTGGGCCGGCCGCATGTGGAACGAGCGATTCGGAGGATTGAGCAATGGACGCAAACCAACTGATCATCGGCGCGCGGTATATCTACCAGATGCTGGACGGGAAGGAAGTGGAAGTGTCGCATACGGGAAACGACGGTGACGGGCGCTATGTGTTTCACACCCGAAGGCGGATGTATCGGTTCGTGTTTGGGCCGGATACGGTGAGGGACAGGGTGAGAGCATACGAGTGACGGAAACACAAAAACCACCCCAGAATTATATACAACAATCGATCGGAATTATATATGAAGGCAAGAGAATTGAGGCCCGGCGCGTGCTATTGGTACACGGGTCGGGGGCGCCGCGAAATGGTGCGATACCGATACCGGGAGGCGGACGGCTGGTTCGTGTTCGACTCGGACGAGGGGCAGTCGGTCAGTCTGACGGCCGACCGGGTGGAACGATATATCCAAATAGCCTAACGATATGGAAATATTGAAGATGTATTGGGGTGCGCTGCGCATGACGAGCGCGGGGATGTGGCTTCGGATGCTGTGTCTTGCGGTGTTGCTCTCGTGCAGCCCCACAGCGGACTGCCAGCCGGTGGTGGAGCTGGCCCTATATGGCGCCATGATATTCACCGGATGGCTGATTTATCGATGCGACCGGGAGCGATTCAAACGAATCGCGGACTACTTAGAGAAATACTGATTGCTTTTTTGTTCAAGGCCGGCATTTAAGGGCCGGTTAAATGCTGTTTGAAACGTGTTTAACGTGTTGCTCCCGCAGTCTTTCACATCTCTTCTTTCTTCTGCGGGGGCACCGGTTCAGGGCTTTGACGGCCGGCTCTCACACGGCCGCGGGGGTTCGACTCCCCCGAACCGGACAATGATTTTCAAGTTGATAAACGAATAACGAAACACGAAACGGCCGTCCGGCCGGACTATCCCAAACACACTTAAAATGAAGTCAAGAACACCGATACAACACTGGCTCTCCAACGCATGGAGCGTGATTAGGGCGGCTTTTTCCTGCCGACCGACGCCGGAGGAATTGGAGGCGCTGCCCCTATTGCAGCTGATACTTCCTCAGCAAATGCTAATCGGAGACGAGCCGGCAGCATTGACAAACCATGCAGTGCAATGGCTGATGTTAGGATTCCGATTGCAAGTGTTACCACTACAAGAAGATATACCAGACGGGTATATAGGCATTCAGCGCTTGATGCGTGAAGGCCGGTTAATAAGCCAAGACTACCTGCGGATACAGTTAGGAGATGACGGTAGAAGTCGATTACTTTTTCAGTCGCTTGATTCAGAGACTCACCATCTTCCCGAGTCAAGCCCTGAAGCTCTTGATCGTTAAAATCCATGAGATAGATGCCGATTGTTAAATACGTGATAGCGCAAAGTTACGCGTAGGGTCGGCATTCAGGAGGAGATAGCATTATGTATCAAATGATGGACGGCCACTTGTGCCTGAGCGTAGAGAGCTGGTTGGAAGCGGGGCTGACCCGTGACCAGTTCAAGAAGGACTCTCGGAGCGGCGATCTCACGATCTACCGTCGGAGCCGGCACGACCGCACGCTGATCGACGCCTGGTCGATCCGGCGTCCGGAGCGCATTGCCGCCATCGAGCGGGCCTTCGGGCGGCGGGAGGAGCAGGGCAAGGCGCCGCGTGCCACGGGGCCGGCCATAGACGCCGAGGCCGCCGCCTTCTTCCGCGACTACACCTACGGAGAGGCCCAGGCGCATCTGCCCGAAGACGCCATCACGCGATACACGAACAACGCCACCATCGTACGCCACCTGCTCGGCCGACTCGAGGTGATCCGCGCGCACCGCAACATCCCGATGGGTGAGTTTTGGCGCGACTCCGTGGCCTATGCCGCCGAGCAACAGACGAAGGGTCTGCCCAACTCACTGCCGATGAGCGAACGCGGCTTTCGCCGGCTCGTCATGCGCTTCAAAGAAGAGGGCTACGCCGCCTTCGTATCGAAGAACTACGGCAACGACACCGCCCTGCGCCTCGAGGAGGAGGCCAGAGAATGGCTCATCGCCCGCTACGCCACACCCGTCGACCGCGTGACGGTGAAGCAGCTCTTCGAGGCGTATAACCGCGTGGCCCGGGAGCGCGGGTGGAAGCCCGTCCGCTCGGAGAACACCATCCGGCGCCTTTTGGATCGGCCCGAGGTGCGCCCCCTGTGGTACGGCCTCCGCCACGGCGAGCTGAAGGCCAAGGAGCTCTTCACCCGCCACCACAAGACGGCCCTGCCGGAGGTGCGCGACGCCATCTGGTACGGCGACGGTACGCGCCTGAACTATTACTACCGCGACTCGGAGGGACGAGTAGCCACCTGCTGCGTCTATGAGGTGATGGACGCCTACAGCGAAGTCTTGCTGGGCTACCACATCAGCCCGCGGGAGGACGTGGAGGCACAATTCTTCGCCTACAAGATGGCCCTCCAGACCTCCGGCCGCAAGCCGTACGAGATCCGCTTCGACAACCAAGGCGGACACGGCAAACTGAAGAATAGCGACTTCTTCCGCAGCATGGCCCAGCTGGCCATCCCCACGCAGCCCTACAACGGGAAGTCGAAAACGATCGAGAGCGCCTTCGGCCGCTTTCAAGCTGACTATCTGCACCGCGACTGGTTCTTCACCGGTCAAAACGTGACGGCCAAGAAAAACGAGAGCCACGCCAACCGCGAGTTCATCCTCGCCAACCGGCGCGACCTGCCCTCGCTCGAGGAGATCAAGCAGCTCTACGCTCGGCGTCGTCAGGAGTGGAACGAGGCGCCGCACCCGGCTACAGGTCAGCGCCGAATTGACATGTACACCCAGTCTGTCAACCCCGAATCGACGGCCGTCACGGCGCTCGACATGCTCCGGATCTTCGGCCAGCGGGACGAGGAGCACTCCTCGAAATACACCGCCTCGGGGCTGAAGAAGACGATCGACGGCCGTCGCTACACGTGGGAGGTGCTGACCCCGGAAGGCCTGCCTGACGGAGAGTTCCTCCGCAATAACGTAGGCCGCGACTTCTTCGTCGGCTACGACCCGGAAGACATGACCACCGTGGCGCTCTACACGCGAGACACACAGGGGCAGCTGCGGTTCGTCACCTTCGCCCGGAAGTACATCGAGGTCAGCCGCGCCCGTCAGGAGCAGACAGCCGAGGATCGCAGCTTCATCAGCCGGATGAACTTGGCCAACAAGGTGGCGCGGGCGAACATGCAGGAGGCCACCGAACAGCTCCTCGAGCGGCAGGGCATGCACCCCGGCATGTATGGCCTTCGGATGCCCCAGCTGCGCGGCGTGGAGCGTGCCGCGAAGGAGGCGGCCTACAGGCAGCGACAAGAGCAGCCTGAAAAGAAGAAGCCGGCGAAGGCAAAGCAGAAAGAACAACCCGAGGACATCGGTACCGTACTGAAGAAGGAAACCATGCTGGTGCCCGCCTTGGAGGACGATTACAACTACTTGAACGAACTATAAAATGATAACGAACGAAGAGAAAGAGATGATCCGGGTGCGACTCGGAGAGTATTGCGAGATGAAGGGCAGCCAAAAGCGGGCGGCCACCTCGTTAGTGGGGGTCAGCCCTGCCACGGTGACGCAGATCGTGACCGGCAAGTGGGAGCTGATCAATGAGAAGATGTGGCGCAGCATAGCGGCACAGATCGGAGTGAAACAAACCAGATGGAACATAGTGGAAACAAGGAACTACAAGGCGCTGTCGGAGATCTTCGCTGACGCGCAGGAGAATGCCCTCGTGCTGGCCGTATGCGGCGAGGCGGGGACAGGCAAATCGCTGACGGCTGCGCATTACGGGGCGGAAAACCCGAACGTCTACGTGCTGGCCTGCTCGGAATACTGGAACCGCAAGACCTTCCTCCGGGAGCTGCTCCGGGTGATGGGTAAGAACCCCGCGGGCGACATGGTGGACGACGTGGTGATGGAGCTCAAGCGACGCGAGAACCCGCTGATCATCCTCGACGAGGCCGACAAGCTGAGCGACCAGGTGATGTTCTTCTTCATCACCTTCTACAACAAGTTAGAGGACTATTGCGGCATCGTGCTGATGGCCACGGACTACTTGGAGAAGAAGGTGCGCCGCGGCCTGCGCCTGAACAAGAAGGGCTACAAGGAGATCTACTCCCGCATCGGCCGGCGCTTCGTGGCCATGCCGGGGCTGAGCGCGACGGACATCTCGGACGTCTGCCGGGCCAATGGCGTAGAAGGGTTGCGCGAGATTGAGACCGTGAAGAAGGACTGCGAAGGCGACCTCAGGCGCGTCAAGCGCAAGTGCCATGCCTTGAACCGCATGCGTCGGCAGGCCGAAGAACGGAAGGAGGAGACGGCCGAATGAAGCTGAAAAGAGCCTATAGCACGCGCGACTTGACGCGTATGATCGATCCGGAAGGCATCAGTTTGGGGTCGGAACTGGACGAGGCCATCGGGCCGGCCGAGCCGGTGGGTGGCACATGGTTCATCTACGGCCCCTCGAAGAACGGCAAGACCTCGATGGCCATGATTCTGGCCAAGGCGCTGGCTAAGCATCGCAAAGTGGCTTACGACAGCGTGGAGGAGGGTATCAACAAGTCGCTCCGCATGGCCGTAGAGCGCCACGGACTGGTAGAGGCAGGTCACAACTTCGTCCTACTCAATCGTGAGTTTTTTGATGATCTGGTGTATCGCCTCAAGCATAGCCGCACGGTGCGGGTGGTCTTCATCGACTCGGTGCAGTTCATGGATCTGAAGTACTCGGAATACCGTCGGCTCAGGCTCGAGTTTCCCCGGACGCTCTTCGTCTTTATCAGCCATGTGAAGAACAACCGGGGTACCAGCCCGGACGGTAGTGTAGCCACGAAGATCATGCGCGACTCAGACGTGATTTTCTCCGTGCAAGGTTTCAAGGCCTTCGTCACAAGCCGCTTCGGCGGCAATGGAGAGTTCGTGATCTCGGAGGAGATGGCCGCAAAGTTTTACATGAAATAGGCGGCCTGCGGCCCCCAATCAATATCAACCCCCTAATGAAACGAAGTATGGGAACGACATTTATGGAAAAAGAGAAGAAGCGCTTAGTGAAGCGCTTTCACACCCTTTTAGGTAAGGCCGGCATCGACGATGACGGCAAGCGCACGATCCTCTCGGCCTACGGCGTGGAGAGCTCGTTAGACTTGGACTGCCGCGGCCTGATGGAGGTCTGCGACCGGCTAACCACACTCACCACGCCGGGCTTGGCCGAGGCAGACCGCTGGCGTAAGCGGGTGATGGCCGCCATCTTCAGCTACTGCCAAGAGATGAAGCGCGAGGCCACGATGGACGAGGTGAAGGCCATCGCCTGCCGAGCAGCTGGAACGAAGAGCTTCAACCGCATCCCAGTAGATAGGCTGCGGAGCCTTTACAACGCGTTCAAACAGCGTACAAAAGACCTTCAAACGGTCGACCGGATGACGGTGGCCGAGCTCGGGAATCAACCCGGGGCGATGATGTACTTCATGTACACCCCGGGCGAAAAGACAACCATCACAAATGCATAAACAGATAAACGCATAAACAAGAAATGGAAACAGTAGAAATGACAGCCGAGGAGCGCCAAGAGTTTGCGGCCTTCAAAGAGGCTAAACAGAAGAAAGAGGCGGAGGCCAAACGCAAGGCCGACCGCGAGGCTTACACCGCATTGGTAGACGAGACGATCGAGACCGTCATGCCACGACTTATGAATATCAGCGACGAGATAGCCCGGCGTAAGACGGAGGCCGCAGAGGCCTTCCGTGGGGCGTTAGAGATGAAGGCGGAGCTCTTTGGGGTGAAGGACGACCAGCGGTCGCACACCTTCACCAACTCCGAGGGCACAAAGCGCATCGTCGTCGGACACTACCTCTTAGATAACTACCGCGACACGGTGGATGAGGGTATCGCAATGGTCAAGGGCTACATCGAGTCGCTGGCCAAAGACGACGAGAGCCGCACTTTGGTCAAGACCATCCTCCGCCTGCTCTCGCGCGATAGTTCGGGTGCACTTAAGGCGCAGCGTGTGTTGCAACTCAGGCGGCTGGCCGAGGAGACGAAGGACGAACGCTTCATCGAGGGCGTGCGCATCATCGAGGAGAGCTATCAGCCCAGTCCCTCGAAGGACTATATCCGCGCTGCCGTCCGCAGCAAGTCAGGCGTATGGGAGTCGGTACCACTTAGCATGACGGAGGTGTAAACGACAGGCATGGGTCGATTCAATCCGCGAGGGCGGAGCTACGAAAAGCGCGTAACGGCGGTCAACCGGATCTACGACGAGTACGTGAAGAGCGGGCTGTCGAACCGGGAGATCTGGCGGCGCTACATCCATCCGCAGCTGGGGATCTGCGAGCGGGCGTTCTACAAGATGCTGAAGGCGTCAGGAAAGATCGGCCGCAACGCAGACGGCGAATCGCCCCTTCATAAGTAAACAACAAACGAGACAATGAGAAAAGAACTGTATCAAGTGATCCGGGATGCGCTGGGGCGCATCGACCGGCCGCAGCCCATCGCCCACATCGATCTGTGGAACCAGCATATGAGCTTCTTGGAGCAAGAGATGCCCTTTCGGCTTCCGGCAGTGTTCATCGAGTTCAGCCCAACGGACTGGATACATGTGGACAACGGCTCCTACAAAACGAATCAGGAGGTGCGGCTGCACATCATTACCGAATGGCCGGGGCCGGATGCTTCCGAGGAGGGACTGGGCGAGGTGTTCGACCTGATTGACGAGGTGCTATGGGCGCTGCACAACCTCTGCGGGCAGTCGTTCCGAGCGCTCCAGCGGGTAGGCTCAGAGACAAACCACGATCACGAGGAACTGATCGACATGGTGGAGACGTACCGCTGCGTGGCGTACGACGATTTCGTGAGGATGCGGAACAAGAAGTTGAGCGAAAAGGGGGAGCCACGGCCATGATCATCGCAGTAGACTTTGACGGGACGATCCACGATGGCCAGTGGCCGGGGATCGGCCGCCCCCTGCCGGATGCGCGGGAGGAGATCAATGCCCTGCGCGCCGAGGGACACTACATCATCATTTGGACATGCCGCGAAGGGCGCCAGCAAACGGAGATGGTGAACTGGCTCCTGGAGCAAGACATCCACTTCGACCGGGTGAACGATCACCAGCCGGGACAGGTGGCGGCCTACGGTACGGATGCACGCAAGGTGTATGCCCATTGCTATGTGGACGACAAAAACGCCGGGGGCATGCTGCCGTGGAAGGACATCGCCCTGTGGATCCGCCGGCAAGAAGCCGCCTACCGGGCCGCACGGACGGCCGGAAAGGAGGGTGAAGCATGATGACGTTGGGCACGTTTGAACGGCTCCTTGCCGCACTCGAGGCACAGGCGGAGAAGGACAGACGGAATGGGCAACTCATGCGGCAAGTATTCCCCGAGGCCTGCGGCATGCAGTACGACAACGCCTTGCTGCACGAGGCGATCGTCGAGGCGATAAAGCGAGAGATGGACGACACGGAGACGGATCCGGACGGCCAAAGCTGGACGGACTACTTCATCTACGAGCTGGACTACGGTAGGAAGAACGACGACCTGAAGGCGTACCGGAGCGATGGCTGCGAGATCCCCCTCTCCACCCCGGCCGACCTCTACCGATACCTCGCCGCCGAAAAGGCGCGCCGGGAGATGGAGGGCTTCATCGATCGGCACAAGGCGCAGGGCGACCTTAGCGAAGTGGTGGAGCGATTCAACGAGATGTAGCCCCCTCACACTCTCTCTGAGGAGCCTCTGAGGTCAAGGGTACAAGACAACAATTTTATTCATTGGACTTTCTGTAAACGACAGAGTAGGAGCCGCTGGGGTTCGTGAGAATAGGCGGCTTTGAAATTGAAAACAACAAGAAACAGGAACAGATATGAACATGAACGAAGGCCTCGCTCGGGCGGTAAACGAGCAAAACGAAGAAACAAGTATGGATGCAAGCTGCACGGCAAACACCTTCCGCATAGCGTGGAATAACGCCTGCCTGCAAACAGACATTCCCTCCATCAGCCTCGACACCGCAGCGCGGATCTTGGCCGTGCTGCACGTGGAGGAGGGAGGCATCACGGCCGTCGCACACTCACCCAAGCTGCGTGCCGATCTGAAGTACATCCAAAAGCGATTTGGTTTCATGGGAGGCTCCACGCCAAACGCCGCCTTGGTGCAACCTTTTATCCGCTACGTGCACGAGATAGAGATGCACCAGCGTCTGTCGGCCGGTCGCACGGATCTCACCCCCGCAGAGCGAGCGTGGCCGAAGTGGGCGCGCAGTCTCTATCGGGAGAACTACAACGTCGAACTCACACCGGTATTCGTATGACCTACGGCTATATCCGTGTAAGCAGCGACAAACAGACGGTCGAGAATCAGCGCTTCGAGATCAAGAACTTCTGCAAGCGGCAAAACATGAAGGTAGACGGCTGGATCGAGGAGACGATCAGCGGCACGAAGAGCTATAACAAGCGCCAGCTGGGACGCCTCCTGAAGAAGGTAGAGAAAGGCGACCTGATCATTTGCAGCGAGCTATCCCGCCTTGGGCGCAGCCTCTTTATGATCATGGACATACTGAATATCTGCATGAACAAGGAGTGCCAGGTGTGGACGATCAAAGACAATTACCGCTTGGGGGACGACATCAGTAGCAAGGTGCTCGCCTTCGCCTTTGGACTCTCGGCCGAGATTGAGCGCAACCTGATCAGCCAACGCACCAAAGAGGCGCTGGCCCGCAAGAAGGCCGAGGGCGTCGTGCTGGGTAGGCCGAAGGGGCGAAGGACAGCCCCTGAAAAGCACAAGCTCTATCCCAAGCATCAACTGATCGTGTCTCTTTTGAATGAGGGCGTATCCAAGAGGCAAATAGCCATCATTGTGAAGGTTGACAGGGGAACACTCAGTCGCTACATCAATGCAAACGACCTGCGCCCCACGGTTCCTTCACCCGCAAAAGCCGACCGCATATCGGTGCAGATCATCACAAAAGCAATCGCTTCCTCCTCCCAACATTAACCTCTCATCAACCGAGACTTTTTCGTTTCAGCATTTGATTATTTCTGTAGATAGACGGCCGCTTGTCCGAGAGGGATGGGCGGCCGTCATTCTGTAAAAAGGCCCGGTAGAGACGCACTCTGCCGGGCCTTGCTGTTGCTGTGGGGGTAAGCCCCGCAAGCTGTCATAAAAATCGAAGTCTGGTACCCAAAAGCGCCGTGACCCCGCATGAATACAGGTTTTTGATCACCTTATAAATGAGGCGATCAAAATGGGGATACCCCAGGGATCATTGCTTCAGGAGGTTCTCCATGTCGGTGCGCATCATGTCGGTGATCTGCTTGTCCAGCGTCTCGGAGGGGCCGATAAAGGGGCGCTTGGGGATCTCGGTCTTATGCCCACGTCCTGCGCGTCCGCCTTCGTTATGCACGGCGGCGTAGGGTACCTTGTTAACGATGGTCACCTGTCCGTTGCCGACGATCTTCTCGTTCGATCGGGAAAGGTGCCGCCGGGAGCTGAGCAGTGGGCCGTAGGATGAGGCGGCAGAGGGCTTGCCGGACTTCGTCTTGCGCGGGTTGTTCTGCCGCTGGGTACGCTTCCACGGCTTGCGTGTCTTGCCCATGAAGCCGCCCTTGCGGAAGTTCTCGTTGAAAAGGTTGACGGCCATCACACCGGCCTTGCGCGGCCACTTATCGGACACCAGCTTGTCGATGTCTCCACGAACAGCCGCCAGTTTGTGGAAAAATTGCTTGTCGGTCATGATTTGAAATGTTTTTTTTGAATAGGCCGTCTGCCTCGAGTTGCATCCTGATCTGAATGAGTTGGCCGGCCTTGGTGTGCTGCATGCCAAAGAGTCTTCTCTTCAGGCAGTATTCGATGAAGTCGTCCTTGAGGCGGATGTAGGCGAGCGAGAGCTTGAACCAAACATACTGGAACGGATAAAGCACATACTCCAGCTTGGTGAGTCGGCCGGGGCGATCATCCAATGCCTGCAAGGGCTCGTCCGGTAGTGGCCCGCTGTGAGCTGCCACGAACTGGCGGATCTCCTCTTTGGAGTATTGTCGATTGCACCGTTTGCGCAGCAGTTCGATCTGCTTCTCCAGCCGGTGTATTTTGAGGCGAATCAGTTGCCGGCGCAGCATGCGCCCGATGAACCAAGTGAGTGTCGCGACGGTCGTGACGAATAAGAATATATCCATGATTTATGCGCTATTTGAAGGGTGTTTGATCGGTGTTTGAATCTTAGGATCTAAGGAAGGAGTGGTGAGAGATA
>ERZ773009.2500-NODE-2500-length-11654-cov-12.410208_pt1 | contig 11654 bp, 13 predicted proteins | sample MGYA00580663_ERZ773009 | MGnify/ENA primary metagenome ERZ773009 (study PRJEB29015, sample SAMEA2737969) | human oral metagenome | biome: human oral; feature: human-associated habitat; material: dental | place: China | collected 2026 ... | reverse complement strand
AAATGGAAACACACTCTTTTTCCTTATTATTACGGAAAGGAACAATACTCTAGATAATCATTAGGGTGCTTAGAAACTAATAATGATTACTTACTAATATCTGCTTATTTAACGATAATTTACATGACCTTTTAACTACTTTAAAAATAGAAATTATTTAATTTAAAGCACAGAAAAAGCATTCCGTAATTATACATACGAAATGCTTTGAATAGACGTAAATAATGTTTAACATTTACTAAATGATGAAGCTTTACGAGCTTTCTTAAGACCTGATTAGAAAGTACAAGTTTCATGCAATGTTAAAGCTACAAAATATCAATCTTCATCAGACCTTCTTCTGGTATTATATCTCACAAAATCTAAATATCTCTCTAAAATATAAAATTTTCTTTCAAAACAAATCAACACTAAGGACACTAATAAAATTATATATCAAAATCAATTAGAAAAGAATTAAAATTTATTCCAACATTCAATCCAAACTATGAAAAAGTGATTTTTTCCAATTCAAGCTATTGATGTAGCTACTGAATTATTTTATAATAGCTTGAATTCAAAAAAAGTGAGGGATCTTATGAAATTCTATTCATATGACTATGTACTGAGTCAGATTAGCCAGCAGAATTGGGTTATGGTGATTGTATCAGCCTGCTTGGTTTTAGTGACAGGATTTTTCGCCTTTAAGGCCTATAAAGATAGACGAGGAAGTAAGTTCCGCGAACTGTCCATTATTTCTATCTTGACCTTAGTAGCCTTCGTTCTGATTAGCATTACGAATTTCCAAAGTAATCAATCAAATGACAATCAATTCCGTAGCTCCTTGCATTTTATTGAGGTTGTCTCAAAAGAATTAGGCGTTAAGAAGGAAGAAGTCTACGTCAATACTTCAGCTACGACAGATGGCGCAATTATCAAGGTTGGTAAACAATTCTACCGTGCTATTAGCGGAACCGACCAAGATAGTTATTTATTAGAAAAAATGGAACTGTACAAATCAGACGTTGAACTCGTGGAGGTTGAAAAATAATGAGCTTTTTTATTACAATTGCAATTAAGTTAGCTTTGGGACTTGTTTCCCTCGTTTTTGTCATCAATGTGACAGGTAAAGGGAATTTAGCACCAAGCTCTGCAACAGACCAAGTACAAAACTTTGTTCTCGGTGGCATTATCGGCGGCGTCATCTACAATAGCTCCATTACTATCCTTCAATATGCAGTCATCTTAATCATCTGGACCATTCTGATTTTGCTCTTAAAATGGCTGAACACCAACGTTTCCTATATCAAACATCTGATTGATGGGAAACCAACCATTATCATCAAAAACGGCAAACTAGATCCTGAAGCCTGCCGTTCAAAAGGGCTATCCGCATCAGACGTCGCTTTGAAATTACGCTCCCAAGGAGTCTTCCAATTGAAAGAAGTCAAAAGAGCCGTCATCGAGCAAAATGGTCAATTGATTATCGTAAGAATTGGCGACGAAAATCCGAAGTATCCAATCATTACGGATGGAGTTGTCCAGCTTGAAATTTTAGAAACTATTGGCAAGTCAGAAGAATGGTTGATGACCGAATTACAAAAAGAAGGCTTTGAAAATGTCTCCGATATCTTCATTGCAGAATATGACAAAGGCGAAATTAATGTCGTGACTTATTAAAAATGTTTTGTCATTTCGTAGCAGTTATTTGCTTTTTCTTAGTAAAGAGTCTATACTTGTATGTATTATCTCGCTTGAATGAGTATCACACCGCATCCAACTTAGATAATACATTTAATAAAGGGAGGAAATTTCCATGTCAATCGAAGAAAAATTCAACCAAGCTAAAGGTTCTCTCAAAGAAGGATTGGGAAAACTTACTGGCGATACAAAAACTCAAGCAGAAGGCACTGCTGAAAAACTAGCTTCAAAAGCGAAAGAAGTTGCTGAAGACGCAAAAGGCGCTGTTGAAGGTGCTATCGCAGGCGTTAAAAACATTATCAAAAAAGACGAAGAATAATCATCGTCTGTCGTTCTTATAAAAAACACTCTTATCCTATGCTTTTAGCAGAACTAGGGATGAGGGTGTTTTTCTATATTGCTAAGGCATTGACTTTTCAGGAGAGATCAGAAGCATCCCATGAATGTCAAACTGAGACTTTTTCTACGATCCTTTTATAAACTGAGATACACAGAAGCCACGTTAACAAAACAAGCTGGAGTTTCACCACAGCCTGTTTCTGGAGCCTTAACTCATAGTGATAAACAGGTAACAAAAGTATATGTAATTACAGCTGATTCGCTAATCAAACAGTTGGTGAAAATTCTTGAATGTCCGCAAAGATTAATGAGTCCATCTATCCTGTCAGTAAACCGAGAATGATGATGTTATCGATTCATTATCTCAAATACCGCTGTATGAACCCACTCATTATTCACTTGTAAGTCATTTTCTATGATCCTACTAAAGGTGAAACCATTTTTTAAAAGCACTCTCTTAGAGGCCAGATTATCCGTTGCCGTTCCTGCAATGATTCTATTTAAACCATACGTATTAAATGCCTTGTCTAAAACAAGTTTAACCGCTTCGCTTGCATAGCCTAAATTAGTAACATTTTCTCCAATCCTATATCCAAGTTCTGCTGTTTTTCTATCGCTCCCTAAAATACTTAAATTGATTCTTCCAACCATCATGCTTTGCGAATCTCTAATAAGATGCATGTAGGCGTCGTGATTTTCTTGTTCCATTAACAATTCCGCTGTAATTTTTTTAAAACCTTCTGGATCAAAATAGTTAGCTGGTCTGGGAGGTAAATTTCGCTCAAAATACTCCCGATTTTCTTTTTCAAAAGAATAGACATCTAGACTATTTTCTTCAGACAGCAACTCTAAACCTATTCAGTTCATCGCCCTCAATCCTTGTCTGCTTCATTTTCTTTTACGAGATCTTTTTGTGAATCTTTTTCAGAGAGTTTTTGATCGATATACTTGTTAATAGTTTCATAAAACTCCTTGGTCGCTTCACTATCTAATTTTGTCGAATTCTGAACTTGATTAACTTTCAATTGAACAGATTGAATTCCGTAAGAGGCTTGTTTTTGGTGAATTATTTCTAATTCTTCTTCTGAAATCGGGTCACCAACAATTGTCAAGACCAATTCATTGTCCCTTGACTTGTAGACTTGATTGATGACCGTATAATTGGCGAACTCTTTTGCTACAAACTGTTTGACACCTTCTTTTCGCGCTTGTTCTATAGTCAGAGTAACTGCCGAATAACCGGCTGGAACAACCAATAATACAATCAAAGATATCAAACCAATTTTCATTTTAATGCTTAGCTCTTTGAATGAAGTTAAGGGAGATTTTCTCATTAAAATTTTTGCTCCTATAATGTTGGCTAGCATTATAAAGACACAGTTAATCAAGAAAAGATAGAGAGCACCAAATAAAAATCGTACATTTCCATTAGCTAAACCATAGCCGGCAGTGCAGATAGGTGGCATCAGAGCTGTAGCAATGGCTACTCCTGGCACGATATTGTTTGCTTCTTTTTTCCTTGAACCAATGACACCTGCTATCCCACCCGCAATAGCAATGAGAACATCCCAAATGGTTGGAGAAGTTCGTGCAATCAACTCGCTACTTGCATAAGATATGGGAGTAATCCAGAAATACAGAGTCGAGACAAGTAAACTGACCAATACTTGAGTAAGTAAAACCCCTAGAGCTTGCTTAACTAAACGAGTGTCAAAAATAGCTAAACCTAATCCTAGTCCAACAATCGGTGTCATGAGAGGTGAAATTAACATGGCCCCTATAATAACAGCTGTTGAATTCATATTTAGTCCGATAGAGGCAATAAAAATTGCACACATCAAAATCGCTATATCTCTCGATCTAACATGAAGATCATCGTATAATTTCTCACGGTATTCACGAGTTGAATAGTTTCTGGTCATCTGTTTCTCCTTTTATTTGATTTATTTCTGTTTATCCATTGATTAGGGCAGAGTGATTTTCTGTCAAATATTACATATGTATTTAAATTTTCTTAGTTCTCACCTGTGAGTCTTTTGAAAAATATTCCTTTTTCCTAGACAAATAAAAAAGTATCTATCAGTCTATCCTCCATATTATATCAAAAATTTCATGGTCTTTCCCTGAAGAAATCCATTAGTTTAAAAGATTTTTATATCCTTTCCAAGATAGAAAACAGACAAAATTTCAGCTTCCTTATTCTAAGAACAAAAGATTGCATCTCCTATAAAAGAAGATGTAGTTTCATGATTAAGCGTGATGAGTATGTTTCACAATCCATTGCTCCATTTTGATAGTTAACCAGAAGCCATAGATTCCAAACGTGATGATGGTTAGAAGAAACCACTTAATCTAGTTACCGAACAGTTGTGCTCCAGTCCCGTCAAAGTATAGACGTTGACCATCCACTAACGTATGTTTGGTTTACCAATTTTACATCGTGCAAATCGCCCAAGGTGTGGCAATCCCCAAGGTAAGCCCGCAAATTAGGGCTGATAACTCTGTTTGAAGCAGGTTGTTCATAGCTGTTTCAAGAGAAGATTGGAAAAATTCATCAATATCTTGCTTTTGGGTTAGAAACTTAACAATTCTGTGGTAAACTGTGTCATAGGAATAAGTCTCTTTTTAGTAATGTTTCGCAACTCTACTATAACGAATTTATTCCTTTTTGTGTTTACACAACTTATTTTACACTACCGTTTTTTCATATCGTTTTTACATTATAACACAAAAGACTATCAACAAAATAATATTCAAGATTAAGGTAAATTAAGGTGGATTTTGAGGTGAACTCTTCCAAAAAATACGAAAAAAGCACCCATAAGGTAAACTTTTGAGTGCTTTGAAACGTTGATAAATCGTATTGATTAACGTTTAGAGAATTGTGAAGCTTTACGAGCTTTCTTAAGACCTGGTTGGAAACACTTTTATTTGAATAAGTTTCAATATCCGCTTAAAATCAATGTTTTCCCACGTTTTCAGAAAGAACAATTTCATCTAATTTGAATATATTTCATTTGAATGGTGTGAATTTTACCCTAAAAATACACAAATTGAGCTAGATTTTACCAAAAAGTTCACACCATATATAGCAACAATCACTATCAAAAAATAGCTCCTTGATGTCAAGTAAGCTATTTTTGATATAGTGTAGTAGTAGTGGTCCCCTGTATTTTTTCAACTTTCGCTAAGTTGATAAGAGTTTGACTCATTTCATAATGTTTTGCGGTATTCCCTGCTCTCATTTCGCTCTGTATTTTTTTTCGAAAAACTGAAACTGGGTAGCAAATATCAGTATTCTTAACCTTCTTAGCGGATTTATCAAATAAAAAATAAAATTCCTTATCCCTATATTGAAAATGCAATAAATACTTTGCTTTAATATTAGAACCTATTTTTTTGGGATCAAAATAATACAACCCCTTTAAGTTGCCCCTTATATTATCCAACATCGTATAAATTAGATTCAGAGAAGTTGCCCTAGATAAAAATGCGGCCTTGTGCTGAGATGTATCTTTATCTAAATCATAAAAAGTAATATGATTTCCCAAAATTTGGTTATATATATCCTGAGCCGTCTTACCGTTGAAACACTTGACTTTATCTACCCCTTTAAGCTTGTGCAAACCTATAAGATGATGGAAATTCGGTTCTGTGAAGCTTAATTCAATATATTTTTCTGTAGTTTGTCCAGAAATGGTCTGAGTAGTAGTAAATTTATACTGAGTGTCCATCAACGTCCTATAACTAAGAACTAAATTCCTTAACATATTATACCTTTTCTCAAAAAAATAAAGAGGCTATTTACACCTCTTCCTACGATATATTTGATTATTTGTCTGCTTGCGGAAAAATATATAAAACCCAATTAAGCCTATCTAAATATATAGAGCGAACTGTCGACCTAAACAGACCGACCAACACTTCTTCGGCTACGCTAAAAGCGATAGTTGTCTTCTACATCTACTATGTTACCTGGTTTCCATCACTTTGTCAAGTAAAAATTGATTAAAAACCTTTTCAATCAATACTTTCAAGACTCAAATTTTCATCTAATCTAACTAATATAATCTGATAAGTAATGATTTCTCCTAAAATACATGAATTAGGACATATCTTACCAAAAATATCTCTCCATTGATGATATTAGAGTCTCAATAGATAATTTCACTAGTAATTAGATTTTAAACTCTTGTGATGTTTACATAACATTTGAAGATTATTACGTTCGGTTTTACCGCTTTTACTCCAAGGTACAATGTGATCTCCTTCCATTTCATTAAATTCCAAATATAATCATTATGATTATATTGAACATCGGAACTACAGATCGGACAATTTGAGATATTTAACTTCTTCGCCTCATTAGTATGTTTCTTATCTTTAATTATATCATGTAGTTCCCATACATGAAAAAACTAGAGTCAAAACTCCAGTTTTTCATTTATCAATTAGATAAGCATTATTAGATTTCAATCGGGATACCACTTCAAGTTCATCATCTGTATATTCATCCCCAGATCGACGAATAGCTTCTACATCATGAAAAGTCAATAAATCCTGTTTGAATAGTTTCTCATCAAACTCAAAACCTTGATTAAATAAAATATGCTTTAAAAGCATTATTACTAATTCTGATTTATAGATGTTCTCTACTTTTGCACGTACGTATTCATCACGTTGAATATTTTCATCATTCTCTTGACCTTTCGCCTGATTTTGAATTAATTCCTCAATTTGCTCAATATATGTTTGTTCCTCCTTTCTAGCCCGTTCTTGTTCCATTTCACGCATTCTTTGTCTGCGTTGTTCTGCAAGAAGTTCTCCTTCTTTACCACTCATATAAGCATTAACTGCTTTATCTATCGTTTTTTTATCGTAGAGTCGAGGATTCTTATGTCCCTCCAAACTTTGGAAATCTTCTAAATATTTGCGTGCTTGTCGGCTTTCCAGCCCGACCTCTTCTGCAAAATAAGTGGACGTATAATAGAGTACACCATTAACATTTTTTGTTGAAACCGCTTTCCTAGGCATGACACACCTCTTTACTTATGTTTTATTCTCCGCTTATTATACCGTTTATTTGTTTATACGTCAAATAATAAGGTATTTCTTGCCGATTATGGAAGACCGTTATTAGGTCATATTTTTGTTGTTTATCAACCTGGGATTTGATACTATAATACCAACGAATCGATTCAAAAACACCTCCTGCTGGCGGAGAGCTAGCCAGTTAGAAAGAAAAAAGAGGTATTCAATGTGAATACAAATTTGAAGGAAACACTTCGCGACTTACGTAATAGTCGCCTGTTAAACTTCGGAAACCCAGCGTATCAAAGAGCCACTAATGATTGGTTTTTCAAAACAGTTCCGACTGAACTAAATGACCTTTGGTATGGACAAAATGGCTTGTCGTTCTTGACTTTATCTAAAGCTTATGCAGGTATTGACGTAATGTCCGAAAATGACCTACTAGATCTGATTGATAAAGAACGTCAGATTAATAACCGTTTGGAAGAGATTTTTTCCAACCTTGACAAAATGAAAGCAGGTAAAAGAGATGGCAAAAACTAATTGGAATCGGACTCTAGCGGAAGTTCTCATGCATGAGACACAACCAAAAGTAATGACTAGCGAAAAAACTGGAAATGAATATACAGCTGATGTTATTCCTACTTTAAAAGTAGTCTCAATTGGTTCAATCGAGGAAATTGACGGAAAATACAAGTATTCTGTCGTAGACACCACTCACGACCTCGAGTACACAATTAAAGCTCCAAACAAAGTCGAAGTTAAGTTCGGCACCATTCTTCAATTTCATGTTGTCCGTGGTGGTGCAACTGCAAATGGTATCGGTTGGTATGCTGCTGACTCTGTAGCAGTGGTCACACGCAATGCGTAGACATAAATACCGAAGAATTAAGTCTACACCAAATTGTACACCTCAGGGCTATCAACTCTCTCTGATAGCCCTTACGGTTACAATTGGGGTAACTGGGTTGATCCTCTGCATACATCAAACAATAACGGTACTGTCAACATATCTGGTAAAACCATTGATATACAGTATCGCCGTAACTATCATCACATTCATTATGCTATTGTATACTTGGTTCCAACGGGAAGAAGTTTCCTCTATTGAGATACCGCCAATGTCAAACAAAGCGCGAAAATTAGCAAAGCAATTAACACGTTTAATTAACGACAAACAAATCACAGATGTCCTCAAGTTATCTAATACTACACGCTACGGGCAGGAGATGCCAGAAATACGTGTCTGGGTAGACGAAGACCTACTGAATGGTTATATCGCAATCGAGAACATAGCAAATTGGGAACGTGCTAACCGTGAAAAATTTGAGCAACGTGTATCGGGAATCTTAGCAGGTAAATATCAAAGATTTGCTGTGACCAATTCTGAACTAACTTCTGGCGATAGCTACATCATTTTTTACATTGAGGATACACTTACTTCACAGCGTTTGTTTGTAAAAGACTGTACAGATTCATTACAGCCATTTGTTAACGATGATAGCCATGCGATACAGCTGTCAAAAGATCTAGTATGGCATTCGGATATTGTTCCCCACATGTCAATTATAGCTCGTACTAGAGCAGGCAAATCCGTCTTCGCTGGGCGATACATGGCAAGGTTGATGCAGTTACAAGGTTGGGTTGTCGAATACAATTCTGCTAAATACGACTGCTACGTAAAAGAATACAATGGTAAATCAGACCCTATCGATATGGTAGAAAGTGCTGAACACTGGTGTTCCATCATGAATGATAGGTTAGCAAGGATAAATGAAGCTGGCAAAGAGAAATACCTTGAGATGGATAATATGCCCGATATTGGTTTAATCTATGACGAGCTTGGCAACTTAAACGCATCATTAGAATCTTTAGATAAAACTGATAAGACATTGAAAATAACATCACGTTGGATTAATGCAATCAATCGTCTATCTGCTACGGGCGCTTCTGCCGGCATCCATATTATCGCAATCAGTCAGTATGCAACAAAAGAGGGATTTCTCCCATCACTGGCACGTGTCAACTGCTCCGATGCTGTCATTATGTTAGGTGGGGCAGCCGATTCTCCGGATGAACGCAAGTATATTATGAGTGGTTTTGCAGACATGCCAAAGAGATCATATAAACAAGGGCAGGGAGTTGCTCGAATTATTGGTTCAGGGAAAAAATGGGAAACCCCTCATTTTTTTGAAACCCCTTGGTTTGAAGAGTAAGAAATTATTTTTTACTCTGTTTCTGCATATGACTAGCGTAGTCTGTCTTATACAGAAACGGTGTCGTGACGCAGGCGACGGGTCACAAGGTCGCTCAGCTTTGGAAAAGCTGAACAATATCAATTCCTAACTATTCTTTACGCCTGCACGGCACTGGGCTTGTCAAGTGCCGTGCATATCAAAAAAGCAGATAGAACAAGGCTTTGAGCGTTCTTGATAAAATTCAAATCCTTGTTCTATCAAGGGAATAGTTAAAAGAATAATTAAATTAAACGAGGTAACTATAACCATGAGGAAGAAAGAAACAAATCTTACCGCAATTATGTTGGTACAACAACTGGAAGAAAAATATTGGCTATCACCTGACTATAAAGGGCCTGTCCAACAGGCTAAGAATGGTGATTGTCGTCCATTGCTTGCAATGATTATCAAGAAGCTCAAATCTAGTGATATTATCGTTAAAGAAGCTTATATCATTAAACATGACAAAGACAAGGTTTCGACTTGGAATTCCAACCTGATGACAAATACAGTCGAAGATAAAGCAGTTCATGTTCATGCTTTGTTGAAATTTGAAAAAGGCGCCTCCTTGAATAAAATTGCATTAGCTGTTGAAGTTGAACCACAGTACCTAGAAAAACTCAAATCTGGTAGGTATGGTTATGACAATTGCTTAGCATACTTAGTGCACGCAAAAGATGAAACAAAACATCAGTACCTGCCAGAAGAAGTCACCACCGTCTTAGGTGAAGATTACACAAGCATCTACAATCGAAGTATAGAAACATGGCTTAAAGGGAGAGCAACAAAAAAGGTTAAAGAAACAAAACTTAGTATTGACTGGTTATGCGAGCAAATTCTGGAAGGAAAAATTACAAAAAATAATATCATGCTGACTGACGATTACTACACAATCTACGGACAATACAAACGAAGGATTAACGAAGCCCTAGAAACAGCTGGAGAACGCAAAAGTTATCGGACAATAGCTGATCTAGAGGAAGGGAAATTTAAAAAGACAGTTATTTTTATCAGTGCAAAAAGTGGCATGGGGAAAACGAAACTCAGTAAAGCCTTGATAGAAATTATTCAAGCAACCGCAATGGAAAATGGATTAAATTGGGAAACATGTGTAACTGCTTCTACCAATGCATTCGATGAGTACAACGGACAAGAAATTCTATTTCTAGACGATATCAAAGGGGATAGCTTCACTGTTTCGGACTGGTTAAAGTTACTAGATCCGTATACGATAAGTCCAATATCAGCTCGATATCATAATAAAATGGGCTCAGCAAGGGTGATTATAATAACAAATACAAAGTTACCAGTTGAGCTATTTTACTTTGCTAAGAATAACTATAACGAAGACTTGGGTCAATTTATACGACGGATTGACTTGTTAGTACACATACACAATGATGTTTTTCATGTTTGTCCTCACGAGAAAAGAGAAGAAGAAAGTACAATAATCGCTTTCGGAACTAACATTCGCGTCCAACACTCTTACACTTTCCAAAAGTCTCATGCTATTCAGCGAGATGAGGCATTAGAAGAAATTCTAGAAACAGTGATAACAAATATGAATTGGAACAAAACAAAAAAGGTTATCGATGCAAGCGATCAAACAAACAACGATAACCCAAACACTCAACAAAAATAGCACAACTACTTTTGTTGTTGCTATTATCTCAAAATTCCCTGAAAGAAACAAGAGGTAAGTAAATGCAAGTATTTTTACCAGATGAACAAATTAAGTTTCTTATTGACGATGCAGTCAAACGAGAAATTGAAAATCAACTAAACAACAGCAACATTGAAAGTTTATATTTAAACAAACGACAAACCTGCGAATACCTTAGGATCTCTAATAACACTCTTGACAGTTGGATCCAAAAAGGTTTACCAGTAATTCGTGTCGGGAAAACTGTCCGATTTAACAAAATTAAAATCGATCGCTGGTTACAAAATCAGTAGCAATTTTACCGTGGTTTGTTATAATAAAGCCACGGTATTTTTCTAGCTCAATTAAAAAGGAGAATACTATGACAATTATAAAAACTAAAAACGGAACCTATCGCTTACGTGTTTATATTCCTGAGGAAGCGAAGTCTTCACTAGGTGTTGATAAGAAAGTGATTGAAAAACGGTTCAAAACAAGGAGTGAAGCAAAAAAATACGAACTAGAACTTCAAAATAAGATTGATAAAATTCTTAGTGGAGGTTCTGCTTCATTAGAGAATAGCGGTTCTATTCTCTTTTCAGATTTCTATCAAAACGTTTGGTGGGAATCCTACAAAGCAGGTCAAACTACTTCTACTGCTAAACCACCTTCTCAAGCAACTATAGTTGGAACAGAAATTGCTTTTAGAAAACACATCTTACCCT
>ERZ773009.2498-NODE-2498-length-11655-cov-6.411638_pt1 | contig 11655 bp, 7 predicted proteins | sample MGYA00580663_ERZ773009 | MGnify/ENA primary metagenome ERZ773009 (study PRJEB29015, sample SAMEA2737969) | human oral metagenome | biome: human oral; feature: human-associated habitat; material: dental | place: China | collected 2026 ... | reverse complement strand
GTAAAGCTAGCCAGTTCTCTAAACATTAATTATCTGGGAGTTCTAATCTTTCCAGACATTCAAGAATATTTTCTTGGATGTTTTTTTGATTTATTCTACTTTAAAAAAGTTTATCTGAAAAATTTGATTATAGAACAAATGTTGAGGAGAAATATCCATTTTTATAATTTTCTTTACAAAAGATTTCTTATAAAGTTTAATTTTAGTTTTTTAACTTGTAAAGATAACAAATTGTTTTGAAGTGATTCTTAAAATAATGTGAGATTTATAGTTCTAAAATGACTTGATTATCGGGATGAGAATTGGTTTCAAGAGATGTTGAATTAATGAGGTTATCTCTAGTTGAAAATGGAATAGATTAAATTGTTCTATTTAAAGAGTCTAGGAGTTATTTGTATCTTTTAAGTTGTAATCTTCCTCAAATCTAGCTAGTATAGTTCAAGAAAAAATATCAATATTAGTATATTGAGAGGTATTATGCATCAAAAATATGTCATAAATTAAAATTTTAGAACAGATTGTATAATAAGAATGTATTAAAGAGAAAAAATAAAATTTAAAATGAGGAATATTTCCTTAGTAAGTGTTATAGTGTGTGGATATTGAGTTGACGGGTTGTTTGATAAATTATATAATAATGTTAACTATGTGATTTCGGGTATTAATGTTATTTAAATGTGTATACATAAGGAGGTTAAATGGCGAGTTCAAACGTTGACCAAAATAGGAATGCAACACCAAGTTGGAGCGGCTATATTCATCAAGGGAAAGTTGGCTTTCTAGTAGCATTAAGGCAATTACGAGAGTGCATTGAAAATAATATAGAAAATCTTGAGGATTATGCTATAAGATATGAGAATGCTGAGGATTTTGACATTGTTGATAAAGGGAGGAGTGTAATATCAAGGCATCAAGTGAAAGCGTATATTAATGGAAATGAGAGAGAAGATTACTCGGATTTATTTAATATACAAAAGAGGAAGTTTGAAGATGAAAAGGAAAAAATAGACAAAAAGGGATTTCAGATTCATGAATTTGATGGTAAAGGAAATACAGTACGAGAGGTGGTTCCTTGTGACGGCAGATTTTTACATGTGATTGTAGATGTGCCAGATTTTAAACTATCAAAGGATGATTATTTGAAAAAATATACTGGGCGAACAAAATATACAGATAATGATTCTTGTATCAAACTTTATGAGTATAATCAATCTGCAAATCTATTTTATTGCCCACTTTCTCAAGATGATAATAATGATACTATTAAAGACTATTGTATAGCTGAAATTAAAGAAATTTTAAAGATAGAAAAAAATCCTTTAGAAGAGAATAGTTCTCATCTTGAACAAGTATATCATAGATATATTGGATCGTTATTGGATCATAGTATCGGAAAAGCACACAGTGAATCTGATTTCCCAGAAATATCCTTTGGAGAGATAATTGCAATTATTAAAAATGCATTCCCTAAAGATAAAATATTTGAATTAAAAAATAAGTTAATTTATAGCTGGGAGCAGTATCACCAAGGTTATGCAGATGATATCTGTGAAGATGATTTCATTCAAATGGATAAGATAATAAAAAAATTACTATCTATGTCTAAAGATGAATTTTATAAGTTTGTAAAGATGATTTTACCTGATAAAACATCAGACGAAAATATTCTGGAGTTATTTCCTATTACTTCTTTAGAAAATATATTTTATCTGTTACTAGAAAAAACTAAAAGTTTTTCATTTGAAGATTATAATTATTTAGATAGTAATGATAAAAGTTACAGAGTTTCTTTGATAGATATTCAGAATAGACCTGGCAAGATTGCTAAAATAATTAAAGAAATTATAAATAATTCAGAGTTTTTAAAAGCAACTTTCAATCATGATTTTTTGATTAATAGATCAATAAATGATATTTCTATTGATTCGAGGATTGATGAATTATCAGATGTACCTGAGAATATTCGATATAAAGAAGAATGGGATACTGGTATAAAAAATAGTATTTTTAATGCTAATATGGAGTTTATTAAAATTGATACAGCTCTTGAAAAAGAGTTAAGAATTTCAGAGGAGTAGTATGAAAAACATCATTGTAAATTTGTTAAAACATAATCATTTTGATTGTGTAGACACAGATTTTAATTTATATACTAATCAATTAAAATCAGAGTATTTTATAATTAGTCAATATAGTCAAGAAGAGTTGCATGATTTTTTTGAAAATGATAAAACATCACAAATAATAGATAAATTTGAAAGACAGTCAAAAATATCTGAGCACGAGAATATAAAGAAAAATACCTCTTTGTTTATTTTGGTAGAAGTTGATAATTTGAAGGAAGCATTTGAAGACGATAAAATTCAAAAATCAATTTTATTGATTGAAGAGGACTATTATTATTTTAGAAAGTTCATAATATTATACACTCGAAATGGGTTATTGGATTTACGAGACAAAGCCACTAATGAAGCACTCTATAATTACTTGGAATTTAGTATTGATGCTTTTGAAGATGATATGTTTTTTAGTGAGTCGTATTTTATGGCTATGGAAATTGGAGTAAAACTACCATTTTTCACACTCCCTAAAAGAAATGATATTTATCAAAGTATAGAAAGTCAGTATCAGGATGATAAGGATGAATTAGATAATAGATTATTGGATTTTTATACTAAGAACACTGATGAGAAATTATCAAAATCACTAAAAGACATTTCTACCGATGATCAAATTATTTCTGATTTACTAGAAATAGGAGAATTATTACCATGAAAATCAAAAAAATCTTAATAAAAAACTTTAAAAATATAAAGGAAACTAGAATTATTGATTTTCAAGAGAATGTAACTTTGTTTGTTGGCCCAAATGGATTTGGAAAAACTACAATTTTTGACGCAATAGAGTTATCATTAACTGGAAAAATCCGTCGAATTGAAGAGTCCGATTATAGCGATGGTAGAAGTAGTTTTAGTACTCCTTATTTTCAAAATAATCCTAATGAAGATACATTCATTGAGCTAATGTTGACAAATGATGAAGGTAGTTCTTTGATAGTATCTAGTCTCTATAAGCATAGTATGAATGCTGAGGGAAGTAATGTACCAAAGTTTTCATTTTCAAAATTTAAAAGAACAGTTCGGTTTGGACCAGGAATTTCATTTCAACCTATTGAAGACTTTGATAGTTTAAGTGAGAGAGAGATACAAAAGGTCATTAGTCAGTTTTTAGGATATGAATCAGAAGATTATAGATTAGGTGATACTTTTGATTTGTTTCATTATATTCAACAAGATGAAACAGCTTATTATTTGAAGCAAAAGGAGAAAGATAGAAAGGAGCAATTGAACTTTTTATTAAATATTGGAAACTATGTTAATAGAAAAAATCGATTGGAGCGTTTAAGAAGTGTTTTATCCTCTAATGAAAATGAACTAAAAGCAAAAAAGGATAAGCTAAAAAATTCTCCAATTAAGAATAACACTCCATATTCTAAATTACCTCTTAGAGCAGATACTGACTTTGCTTTTAACAATAAATCGATTGTTTTTGATGATGAATTATCAAATGAAAGTTTAAATATATATCTATCAGAAATTGATAAATTACAAGAATTTCGAAATTCATTTTCTCCAAAGGATTACTTCCTCAGAAAACAAAGTGAGCAGTTTGAGCGAGAGGTGCTGGATGATAAAGATTTTACTATTTACTTAATAGTTAGAGAAATACTTGAAAATCAGGAATATATAGAGTATATTGAACAAAATCATACTTTAATTTCAAATGATAAAAATTATTCCTATTTTTTACTTAAAAATTATATCGGACAACTAGAGTCATTGGAAAATGACAGTAGAGTGTTTAAACGTGGAAGAATTCTAGAGAGTCTGCTTGATGTCGAAATTGATAAACTTAATATAGAGAAAATTAAGAATTCTTTAAACGGTTTTCCAAATTTGGAATTTGGTCAAGTATGGCTTGAAACGTTTGATTCCAAGTTATCAACTTACAAGATTAAAAAAGAGCAACTGGATGATGGTACAAATTCGATTAACAAGTTACTCGAGATAAGAAGTCGTCTAAAAGAACATAGTGATGAAAAAAATTCAGAATGTGTGTTTTGTGGCTATGATTGGGGAGAGAGCAAGAATTTACTGATAGCCTATGACGAAACAACGAATCAACTACGTAAAAATTTGACTAATTTTGAAATAGAAGTTTCAAATTTGGTTGAGGAATTAAATCAATTAAAAATGGAGTTGCAAAACCAGATTCAAATGGAGCAAGAGAAACTTTTTGTTATTCCTGATGATTTTTTGTCAGTGATACGATCCATAAGTAATTATGACTTTCCTGAGTCTTTTAGCAACTTAGTTGTAATGAACTCAGAGATTAGGCCTTTGCTTGTTGATGAGAGTGCTTCGTTACAAGAGTTTGAGAATTTGAAAACAGAGTTAATAAGTTCATTGCAAGAAAAACTATTGATTCCAAAGGAAGTTTATAGTACTTTCCTTAGAGTTGTAAAGAAGAGTGTAAATTTTGAAAATCTTTTAGAAAAATATTCTATTTTAGCTGGAGAATCAATAAGGGAATATGAAATTTCTTTTGACCTTTTACCCATTTCCTTGAATAAATTTGAAGAGAACAAAGAAAAGTTGCTAGTATTTTTAGGGGATCTTAGATCTCAAATAGTATTTGATTATTCTAAAAGTTTAGATTCACAACATCTATTTGATAAATACTTTGCATCTAAGGAAAAAACTTTTGAGGAGTGTACTATAGAAAGAATCAACCAAAAAAGGGAGTATATTATTAACCAGTTTGAATTACAAAGTTTGACGATGTTTAACCAAATTGAGAAACGTCTTCAAATAATTGAACAAACGATTACCTATCTTCAGGATCGTGTTAGGAAATTAAATGATAATATAAAATTTTACCAAGAACAGATGATTCGAAAGTTGAAGCTTCCCTTCTATATGTATACTGCTAAAATTTTACAAAATTACCAACAAGGAATGGGAGTTCTACTAACTACTCAAAATAATTCTAATATCAGGTTTATAGCAAATAGCAATAGTGAGCAGGATGTGATGTATCAATTGAGTTCTGGACAAGTAGCTGTTATTTCATTTGCTTTCACTTTGGCACTAAATACTACATTTAAGATTTCCAAAGAGTTCAAATTTTTATCAATTGATGATCCGATTCAAGATATGGATTCTATGAATGTATATGCTTTAATTGATTTAATAAGACATTCATTATCAGACTATCAAATTATTATGTCCACACATAATGATGGTAGTGCTATGTTTATAAAATATAAATTTGAACTATTTTCAGATTCTGAAATATCAAATGTAGGGCTAAAAAATATAAAAAACATATTATTGGAGAGTGATGAAGTATAAATAAAATACGTGGTATGAAGAATTGATATAATTTGATTCTATTCTTTGATAGAAAAAGTAAAAAACGGTGGAATAATGCTACAAAGTTATTCTAAAATTACTTTAAATGAAGTGTTTCCAACCAGATCTTAAGAAAGCTCGTAAAGCTAGCCAGTTCTCTAAACATTAATTATCTGGGAGTTCTAATCTTTCCAGGCATTCAAGAATATTTTCTTGGATGTCTTTTTTGTTCAGAATAGATAAGTGGTGCTGTTTAAACTTGTTTTTCCCAGTAGACAATCGTCCACTTTTTTTATATAATAAAACTAAACCAAAATGGTTGAGTTTTGAAATGTAAGCTCAACCATCGATGTGTCTTTCTAAGGGAGATAATGTCCATTAAAGCATCACACTAGGAGGTGAATCATGTACCAACCAGAAAAACTCAAGGCTCGGAGAAAAGAGCTAAAACTGACACAAAAAGAAATTGCAGAGCAACTGGGGATTAGTTTTCAGGCGTACTCCGCTTGGGAACGTGGGGTTAAGGAACCATCTAAGGAGAAGGTTGCTCAGCTAGAGAAGATTCTAAAAGTCGCAAAAGGTTATTTCACTCAGATCGAGATTGTTCGTCTCTATAACAGCCTTTCCAAGCAAGGGAAGGAAAAGGTTGTTCTTTATGCTCGCAATTTGGCTCAAGAGGAACAAGCTCAGAAAGTGATGACCATGCCAGAGCGCCTCTACGAGTATCATGTCTATGAACGCATGTCAGCAGGGATTGGGGCTTCGGTCTATGATGATCAGAATTTTGACACCGTCTACTTTAATGAGGAACTAGCCCACGATTTTGCTTCCTGGGTATCTGGGGACTCCATGGAACCTAAATATCAAAATGGTTCCGTGGCTCTGATTCGGGAAACAGGATTTGACTATGATGGGGCAGTTTATGCAGTAGTTTGTAACAACCAGACCTATATCAAACGGGTTTATCGGGAGGAAGATGGTTTGCGTCTGGTATCAATCAATCCAAAATACAAGGACATTTTCATCTCCTATGAGGAAGATCCTCGGATTGTAGGGATTATCGTTGGGAACTTTGTGCCGATGGAGGGTTAGCCTATGGGCTACTTTGATTATTCCAGAGAGCCCAAAAGTGACATTGCCTTTGTCGATATGAAATCTTTTTATGCCAGTGTTGAGTGTGTGAAAAGAGGCTTGCATCCGCTGAAGACCTCGCTTTGTGTCATGAGTCGCGCGGATAATTCAACTGGTCTTATTCTAGCCTCCTCTCCCATGTTTAAGAAGATTTTTGGCAAGTCAAATGTTGGCCGGGCCTATGATCTGCCCTTTGATATCAAGACTCGCAAATTTTCCTATTACAATGCCAGAAAGCAGGGATTGCCTACAGATTCAGACTATGTGCGCTATATTGAAGATTGGGCCCAAGTCACCTTGATTGTTCCTCCTCGGATGGACGAGTATATCGCAGTCAATATGGAAATCCAGCGAATCTTTCAAAACTATGGTAGTCCAGATGATATTTATCCCTACTCTATCGATGAGGGCTTTATTGACCTGACTAGTTCGCTCAACTATTTCATCCCAGACAAGACTCTCTCTCGCAAAGACAAGCTGGATATGCTTTCTGCTCGTATCCAGAGGGATATTTGGAGGCAGACAGGGATCTACTCTACAGTGGGCATGTCCAATGCCAATCCCTTGCTGGCCAAGTTGGCACTGGATAATGAGGCCAAGCACACCCCAACCATGAGGGCCAACTGGTCTTACCAGGATGTGGAAGAGAAGGTCTGGGCCATTCCCAAGATGACGGATTTTTGGGGGATTGGTAGGCGGATGGAGAAACGCTTGCATGCTCTGGGGATTTTTTCGATTAAAGAACTAGCCACCAGCAACCCAGACCAGCTAAAGAAAGCTCTGGGTCAGGCTGGCCTGCGTTTGTGGTTTTATGCTAACGGGATTGATGAGAGCAATGTTCACAAGCCCTATAAAGCCAAGTCTCAGGGATTAGGCAATTCTCAAATCTTACCGAGAGACTACGTGAAGCTACGGGATATTGAAATTATTCTCCGAGAAATGGCAGAGCAGGTGGCTATTAGATTGAGAAGAGCGGGAAAGAAAACAACCCTTGTCTCTATCTATGTCGGTTTCTCTAAAGAGGAGGTTAGGCCGTCTATTCACACACAAATGAAGGTCGAACCGACCAACAATACAGCTATCTTAACGGATTATGTTTTGAAGCTATTTCATAATAAATACACCTCTGGAGCGGTCAGAAGTGTTGGAGTCAACTATTCAGGATTTGTAGACGAGTCCTTTGGTTTGATTTCCCTCTTTGATGATGTTGACAAGTTAGAAAAAGAAGAAAGGCTCCAGACGGCTATTGACTCCATTCGGGAACAATTTGGTTTCACTTCTCTCTTAAAGGCCAATGCACTGGAAGAAGCCTCTAGGAGTCTTGCCAGAAGCAAGCTGATTGGGGGACATTCTGCTGGAGGATTAGATGGATTACAATGATTGATCGTTCTTATTTACCTTTTCAATCTGCGCGAGACTATCAAGATCCAGGCATGCAGAAGTGGATGGGCTTTTTCCTCTCAGAGCATACCAGCTCGCTTGGTGAAGAAAAAAATCGTGTTGATTTTTCGACGAATTTGAATTCAGTTGAGAAGCTACGCTTGCTTTCTCAGCTTTATGCTGGTCAATTGAAGGGATGTTTTGTTGTCAAGGAAAGAAAGCAAAAAACGACAGTCATCGGTGAGGTGAGTGAATTATCACCTCAAACTCTATCTATTAGGACAAATGAGGGATATAGGCTGGTAGAGATTGTAGATATCCTCGAAATTCGACTGTGGGAGGAGGAAGTTTATGACTAGAAAAGAGCTGTATGAAAACAAACTACAGATGGATTATTTTTCAGATAGTTACATCCGCTTTGAAGAGGATTTCCAAAAATACTCTGCCATGAATGTTCCCTTGACTTTTTTGATCGATGATATCCTACGAACTATGGCAATGAATCAGAAGAACTACTTCGTCTTGAACAAGGAAAATGCCAAGGATGGGCGGGAGCATCGCTTTTATTTTAGGCTAGTGACAGAAAAAGAGTGCCCCAGAAATCGAACCTATGCCTATATGGGACTGCAAGCATAGAGCCTGTCCAAGTCTCTGAAAAATGTCTAAATATGCTATAATAAAATAAATTTCAAAAGAATTTAATTGATTCTATTTTCATAAGAGTAGAGAATATTGCAGGAGGTAAATCATGCTAGGAGCGGTTATTGGAGATATTGTTGGTTCTCGATTCGAGGCGGATAATCATAAAAGCAAAGAGTTTGATTTGTTCACCCAGAATTCTTGCCCGACCGATGATAGTATTATGACTTTGGCGGTTGCTAAAGCCTTATTGGCCAGTAAGGAAGACTGGAGTCAACTGTCAAAAAATTCTGTCAAGTATATGCAGAAAGTCGGCCGTCATTATCCCGATTGTGGTTATGGAGGTCACTTTTTCCATTGGATTTTTTCTGAGGATCCTCAATCCTATGGTAGTTATGGTAATGGCGCCGCTATGCGCATTAGTGCTGTCGGTTTTGCGGCAGAAAGTATAGAGCAAGCCAAGTCTTTGTCACAAGCGGTTACAGCAGTGACTCATAATCATCCTGAGGGCATAAAGGGAGCTGAAGCGACGGCTGTAGCAATTTTCTTGGCACGAAATGGTGCTAGTATGGATGAAATCAGGGACCATATTGATAAGAATTACTATCCTATGGACTTTACTCTGGACGACATCAGAGAGGATTACACTTTTGACGTGACTTGTCAGGGCTCTGTTCCCCAGGCCTTAGAGGCCTTCTTTGAGTCTGAAAATTTCGAGGATGCTATCCGAAATGCGATTTCCATCGGAGGAGATAGCGATACTATCGCTGCTATCTGTGGAGGGATCGCTGAAGCTTACTATGGCATTCCTGAAGACATTAGACAAGAGGCTTTGACTTTTTTAGATGACCGTTTGCTTGAAATCGTAGTTGACTTTGAAAATACCTATCCTCAATGATAACCTTAGTTTAGAATTTTATACCAAAACATCCATGTACATTTGTGGATGCTTTTTATTTTATAGATAGAAAAAGAGAAGACCATTTGGTCTTCTCAACGGGGGAACTGAATAATTAGAAAGAATCAATCAAAGAGGGTTATTAGTCTTTGAAATTCTTTTGGAAGATGAGGAGAGACAAGATTGAAGTAATGGCTGCCAAGAAGAGGAAGGCAGTTGCTTCTTGTTCCCCAGTTGCAGGGAGTTCTTTTTCCTTTTCTTCTTTGACCGTAGCTGTAACAGGAGCTTTTTCATCTTTTGCTGATGAATTATCTGTTACGGCTGGAGTCGGTTTTTCAGTCTCTCTTGGTAGAACATACTCAGGAAGAGTCACAACTGGTGGCGCTTCTGTACCAACTGAGCTTTGTTTGCTACCTACCTCAATCACTCGATCTTGAGCTGGAGTTGCTTCTGTTTGGAGAACCTTGCGATTGTCACCGTCCACTTCAACATACTCAACTAAAAGACCGTCTTTTCCTTCTGATAGAACATGCTCTTTTCCTTTGTCTAATTGTGGGTTTTCGTGACGAATAGTCTTGAACGGTACGACCTTATTGACGATTTCCAAGCTTGGAAGTGTAAAGACAAGGTCTTTAACCCCTTCCTCAGGACTTGAAGACGTAATTGGTTTCTCAGGCTGAGCAGGTTTCTCAGGTTCAGCCGGCTTTTCCGGTTGAGCTGGAGTTTCAGGCTGAGCAGGTTTCTCAGGTTCAGCCGGCTTCTCAGGTTGAGCTGGAGTTTCAGGCTGAGCAGGTTTCTCAGGTTGAGTTGGCTTTTCCGGTTGCGCTGGTTTCTCAGGTTGAGCTGGAGTTTCCGGTTGAGCGGGATTTTCAGGCCCAGCAGGTTGTTCAGGTTGAGCTGGAGTTTCCGGTTGCGCCGGTTTTTCCGGTTGTGCTGGTTTCTCAGGTTGAGCAGGTTGTTCAGGTTGAACTGGAGTTTCCGGTTGCATCGGTTTCTCAGGCTGAGCTGGCTTTTCCGGTTGCGCCGGTTTTTCCGGTTGAACTGGATTCTCAGGTTGCGCTGGTTTCTCAGGTTGAGCCGGCTTCTCAGACTCAGCTGGTTTTTCCGGTTGGGCTGGTTCGAGCTTGTTGATTTGTTCGAGAGCAGTTTCTAGTGCTTTGTTGACTGCTTCCTGAGTCTTAGCTTCTTGGATCGCAGCAATGGCTTGATCTGCAATTTCAACTAATTTCTTCTTAGCTTCATTGTTAGAACCAAGCTCACCGACTTTTTTCTCGATAGCTTCAGTCAAGCTAGCCATGGCTTTATCATATTCAATTTCCGGTTGTTTTGGTTCAGCTGGCTGGTCAGGTTTAGAAGGTTCTTCAGGCTGTTCAGGTTGATCTGGACTAGGTTCCTCTTGTCCTCTTTGATAGTTTTCATCCTTGGATAGGATATCTTGTAAGGCACTGACTGTCAACATGACTTCTTGAACATCCACAGCTTCGGTACTAAGTTGGTTTCTCAATTTTTCTAGATTTGCTTGGAAAGCTTGACGTGCAGTAGCCGTATTTTTCAAACCTGCTGGATCAAAGTTTGACAGATCATCTTTCCATTTAGAGATAGACTGGATGATATCTGCCTTACTGTAGAGTTCACTACCTTCGCCACGAGTGATGAATTGGTCTACCTGGATACCGATATTTCGAGACAAATCGTTTCGATCAGGATCGAGTTGAAGGGTGACTGCGTGCAAGTTTTCGTCCAGACCTTTTAGGCTAACCAGAGTTTGATTGCCTTGGCGTTGGGCAGCGTGACCGCTAAAGTATTTCTTACCATCAATAGTTGAAGCATTTCCCATACCCTCTTGGTAAGGAATTTCTTTGCCGTCGAGGAATACCTTGTAGATACCATGATTTGGATCAACATAGCCCTTGATATCAAGTCCAGTACCGTAGAAGTAGGCTGTGACAGTTGTCTTTTTCTTTTGTTCATCAGTTAAGCGACCAAAGGAAGCCCAAGACTCCGTTTTTTGGTACTTGTCTGCCGAATCGGTTTCATGGTGCCAGCCAGGACTGTAATCCAACTGACTAGCTTGGTCATCATAACTTGTTTGATCCTTGATCAGCAATTCAGCTTTCATCACTTGGATGGTTGCATCGGTAGCAAAACCGAGCAGGGCACCATCAGTGACAGAAGTGAGCTTGGCTTTGAAGT
>ERZ773009.2494-NODE-2494-length-11673-cov-2.787571_pt1 | contig 11673 bp, 13 predicted proteins | sample MGYA00580663_ERZ773009 | MGnify/ENA primary metagenome ERZ773009 (study PRJEB29015, sample SAMEA2737969) | human oral metagenome | biome: human oral; feature: human-associated habitat; material: dental | place: China | collected 2026 ... | reverse complement strand
TTTCCGCTCGCAGCCGAATCAAAAGAAGCTGATGTATATTACGTCCATACTCAGCTTTTAAAAATATTTTCCCACCCAAAAGGGTACTATGTTATCTATCGACGGGCAGGGCTCGAAACAGGGGAAGCATTCATCCCGTTCGAATGGTTCAGCCCGAAAGAAAACAAGGCGGATATTTCATTTATCAATACCCGTATTAATCCATACCTGTCTTTCTTTATCCGTGACGGAAAATGTGAATACATTAGAATTTCTGCCCCGCGGCAAGATTTAAATACTTCAACATGGGGTATATTACCCAATCCCCAACAGTACAATGATAAATTTGACGGGGTAGAGACACTCGCACTTGAATTCTAATCTATACCGAAAGTGGGCATAAAGAGCTCTAAAAATTCGATTGATTTTCAGAGCTCCCCGTCATCTTAACACTATGTGCCCGTTTCCCATTTAAACTTAGGTTATTCATGAATAATATTATTACACCTGCCGTTCCGCAAAAGTTAATCGATTTTTTACATTTCTATCCGATGTTCCTCATAGTCGGCCATAAAGAGCCTGACGGAGATTGTATCGGAAGCAGTATCGCAATGTCACTTTTTTTACAACGACTGGGAAAAAAGACACAGATGCTCTCTGCCGGACCGTTCCAGCGGTCGGAAATTCGGATGTATGAACCGCTTTTTTCCACTCATGTGCCGGAATCACTCATCAAAAACCCTGAAAAAACCGGTGTCATCATTGTTGACTGTTCCGGGATAGACCGAACGGGCAATATTGCTGAAGAACTTACATATTTTCCTTCGATCTGTATCGATCATCATGCCACCAATACGACAAATGAAGCAAGCTCGCTTGTATATGCGGAAGCTCCTTCAACAACATTTATTATCCAAACGATTATCGAAAAGATGACCGGCTCCGTAACGCGGGAAGAAGCGGAGATGCTGTTCTTCGGGCTTTGCACCGACACCGGCTTTTTCCGCCACTTGGATGAGCGGAGCGGCGAGGTATTTGCTCATACTGCACGGCTCGTACAGGCAGGCGCAAACCCAAAATATACATTTGCAGCGATTAACGGCGGTAAATCTTTCGGTTCACGGATACTTATCTCGCGTGTATTAGCCCGCATGAAGCCGTATTATGACGGGAGACTCATCGTTTCGTATGAAACGTACCAAGACAAACAAGAAATCGGCATCGAGAACAGGGATTCCGATATGGCATATCAGCTTATTCAGAGCATCGCGGGGGTAAAGGCAATTTGTATTGTACGGCAGGATACCGAAACACATTGCAGCGTCGGCTTCCGATCTCTCGATACTATCGATGTCAGTATTATCGCATCCTCTTTCGGCGGCGGCGGGCATAAACAGGCCGCAGGACTTTATATAGAAGGGATTGCCGAACAGTTGATCCCTAAGTTCGTTGCAGCGTTTGCCCCTCAGTTTCAAGATTGACATAACATTCGTTTTACAGTATACTACCCTGCGTTTTATTTTGAATGCTGATAGATAAAGCTAAGGAAGGTGAACTATGGCACGCAGATGCGATATTTGTGGAAAAGGGCCGATGAGCGGTAATACGGTTAGTAAATCGATGAATCATCAACGCCGCGTATGGCGCCCCAACCTTATCGACGTAAAAACGGAAATTGACGGAAGAACGTTAACCCTGAAACTGTGTTCCCGCTGCTTAAAGAGCAACTATGTTGTTAAGAAAGTCTAAATATCCGTTTTTATTCTTACTAAAAAGAGTCCTCAGTAAGGACTCTTTTTTTATATCCGCCCTATAGTGTAAAAAGAAGCACGTAAATATGGAAATTTTGTGAGACTTTCCAGTATAAAAATATAACCTGAGGTATAAAGAATGATACGGTATACACATAAAAAAATAGTATGCATTTCGATTTTGCTAAGTACCTTGCTGTTTACGGCGCCGCTTCAACTGATAGCCCATCCGCACCTTTTCATTTCGGCTCAAACGGAGTTTGTATTAAATGAAGGAAAAGTCTTAGGCGCGTATGAAACATGGACGTTTGACCGTTTTTTCAGTGCGGATATTATTCAAGGTTATGATCTGAACCGAGACGGACTTTTTGATAAAGCTGAAACAAAGGATGTCTATAACAATGCTTTTATCAACACTAAAAACTACTCGTATTTTACCTTTATCCGGCAGGGAGATAAGCGCCGTAGCCCCGAAAAGGTGAGCGATTTTTCCGTATGGCAAAAAGACGGCATCGCTTCGTATCGATTTTATGTCGATTTGTCAAAATACAGCGGTGATTTTTATTTTGCCGTATACGATTACAGCTTTTTCTGTGATTTCCGGTATGATGAAAAATCTCCGGTACTCTTTCGCGGGTCTTTCGGTAAAACGGCTCCAAGATATACGATTGCCGAAAACAAAAAATATCCTGTGTACTACGACCCTTTCGATACCGCCGATATGACAACCATGTATGATTCGTGGAAGCCGGGCTTACAAACCTACTACCCAAAAGAAATTCATATTACCTACTAAGGAACACCGAATGCGATACGGAGTTATCTTGTTTGTATTCTGTATTATAACCGGCGCTCTCTGGGCAAACCCCTTTACCGGCAAAAAAAATACGCCTGCTCCCGTCCGCACGGAGAAACCGGCTGATTTTATTGTAAACCGACAAGCGCAGCTGCACACAAAGCTCGGCGATTCCATCTATGAGTGGACGCAGACACATTCGGCACAGGCATTTTGGACAATTATCAGTCTTGCCTTCTTTTATGGGGTTATGCATGCGCTGGGGCCGGGACACCGGAAAACACTGGTGTTCTCATTTTATCTGACGAGAAAAGCCCCCGTGTGGGAGCCCGCTGTAACCAGCCTCACCTTAGCGGGACTGCACGGCATAACCAGCCTCTTGTTACTGTTAATCTTCCGCAATGTGAGCGGCGCGTTATCCGCACATACCGACTCCGCGACCATTTACCTTGAAGGTTTTTCGTTTATCCTACTGCTGCTGCTTTCCGGAGCCTCTATCCTTCATCTATTGCCCGGTGCATTTCCCAACCGTTTTCCTCGTCTTCGTTTCAGCCGCCGCTCAGTTACATCCAATCAAAACAACAAACCGGTATACAACACCGGCAATTACGGTTCCGCACGGTACAAAAACTACCGCCCGCAGCGCCGCAGCACAGAGAACATACAATGGGGCGCTTTTTTACTTAGCGGTATGTATCCCTGTCCTGCGGCTTTGCTCGTGCTGGTACTGGTTTCTACATTGGATGCGGCGGGTATCGGTATCATTGCGGTTATCGGTATATCGGCAGGTATGGCAATTCCCATCACCGTTGCGGCATACCTCGCATGGACGGGACGGCAGCGTTTGTTTAAGCGAATCGGCAAAACGCAAAAATATGCCGAAACCGCCGCATTAGTGCTCTCACTGGCGGCTTACAGCGCTATCTTTATCTTTTCGCTTATCGCAGTACTGCCTTTCATCAAAAGCGTGATAGAGTAATTCTATGGACTACCTAAACCACCTCTACGGCAGAGATATAAAAACCGTAAAAAAATTACAGCACGGAACAGTGCATACCGTCAAAACACGGAACGGAATGTGCTACGTTACATCGTATCGTATTTTCCCCGGTGTGAATGTTATGTTTAACGACATCCATACCGATACATTATGTCCACCTTCCGCTGCGGATCTGCTCAATAACAATATCAAGCAATACGAACTGAACCATTGCAGAGAAGGTGCATTTGAATCGATATTAAAAGACGGAACACAGGTCAGCATGAATGCCGGTGACTTTGCAATCAATCCTTTAGAAAATTGTTCACAGCATTCTCGGTTTCCGATACGGCACTATCACGGTATCAGCATTTACATTATTCCGGCGGAATTAGGAGAAGAAGCCCGCACCTTGCAGCAGTATTTTTGTATCGATTACGGAATCATTTTAGAACACCTGTGTAAGAACGGAACCCTCTTTTTGAAACGAGCAACCCCCGAACTTGATCATATATTTCACGAAATGTATCACGTGCCGGAAGAAATTGCCGTTCCGTATTTAAAAGTAAAAATACAGGAATTGTTTTTGTATTTAAGCATATTGAAAAGCGGCACCGATTTTAGCGACCGTGAATACGCGCAAAAAACCAATCGGGAAATTATCAAACGCCTCCACCAGTTTGTCATAAAAAACTCAAATAAAAACTACAGTTATGCGCAGCTTTCCGCGGTCTTTCATATTAAAACGACAACAATGAAAACCTGCTATAAATCGGTTTATGGAACAACCATTCACGAAACGGTCAAAAAAGCGCGGCTTCAAAAAGCAATCGATCTCCTTAAAAACTCCTCCGCCAACATTACGGAAATCGCTTTGGAAATAGGTTACTCAAGCCACGCAAAATTTTCGGAAGCATTTAAGCAGACCTATAACCTGCGACCGAGCGAATATAAAAAACTGATCCGGTACGAATAAAACCGTCCGCCTTATCGGGTACCACTTGTCCGATTCGGAAAGAATAATAATGTAAACCGACGGTAATATCTTCCTACATGGAGGTACTACTATGTCAAATAGGTTATCCGTAAAGGATTTGGCAACGATCGGTATTTTTTCGGCAATAATGATCGTTGTGTTTATTGCATTCTCGATGATCACCGGCGCGTCCTTATTTTTTAATATGGTGTTGAATGCCGTGTTTGCAGCGTTTATCCTCGCACCGTTTTTTGTGTATATGGCAATGAAGGTCAATAAGCCGGGCGTAGTTCTTATTTATAATACGCTGCATGCTGTTTTAACAACCGTCTTTATGGGGCCGTTTATGTTCCCTTGGTTTTTTGTCGGCGGAATTATCGGCGAACTTTCCATGTGGGGTAAAGACAGCTACCGGAACTGCAAGCGAATTACCATAGCGTGGATTATTACTTCACTTACACGAGCCACACACGGTATGAGCGAAATTTGGTTTTTCTATAATGCTTTTGTAAAGACCGGTGTTTCGAAGGAACAAATAGATATACAAACACAATACTATACCGATCCTAAATGGGTTGCAATCTCATTAATCCTTACTATTATTGCTGCAATACTCGGCTGCTATATCGGCAATAAAATGCTTAAAAAACATTTTATAAAAACAGGGTTGTTAAATTAGGTATGGATTTCCGTACTAAATTAGCAGTATTCTTTTGTACGGTGTTTTTGGTATCGGTTATTTCCAAGAATACCGTATTTTTCTGTTTAATCGGTTTATTGGCAGCGTATGGCGTTTTTCAAAAACACTATCGCAGTATATTCCGCTGTGTTTTTGTTTTACTCATTGTCGAAACAATACAGTTTATTTCAAAGGGTAACGGATTAGGAACACTGCTGCCTGAAATGTTTTTATTTATTATCACTCGAATGATCGCTGTGCTTATATCGGTTATTCCAATCATTAAAACACCGCCGGGAGAATTGACCACTGTTATAAACAAATTGAAAATCAATAGAAATATTGCGTTGTCTTTTATTTTTATGATGAGGTTTTTCCCGATTATCGGAAATGAATTTAAAGAGATTGTCGAGTCCTTAAAATTGCGCGGATTATTTACCTTAACAAAACCGCTGCAAACCATGGAATATGTCTTTATCCCGATGATGTTTTCCGCTTCTAAAACGGCGGAAGAATTAGCTGCCGCTGCGGAAGTACGAGGTATATCCGCTGCCGGAGTACACACCTCTAAGCGGGCAATCGTATTTACCGCCGTCGATTGGGCTATCACACTGATCGCTCTTGTTATATCCGCGGGATTATATTATTGGGAACTTCATTAAAAATGATTACATTAGATCATATCTGCTATGCATATCCGCAATCGTCAAAAGAAAATCTTAACGATATAACGATGGAGATACAAGACGGAGAGGCCGTTGCTTTAATCGGATTGAGCGGATGCGGAAAAACAACGATAACACGAATCCTCAACGGGCTTGCCTATACATTTTTTTCGGGAAAAATGGGCGGCAGTATATCGATTAACGGTATCGACCCGAGCAAAAAGGAATTATATGAAATAGGGCGGATGATCGGTTCTATTTTTCAAAATCCTAAAAGTCAGTTTTTTGCAGAAGTTGTAGAAGATGAAATTGCATTCGGCTTGGAGAATTACGGTATCGAACGTACCGAAATTGTCAAGCGTATTACCGACTCTCTACGTATGATTAACGGCGAAACGTTACGAACAAGAAATCTGTTTCAGCTTTCAAGCGGAGAAAGACAGAAAGTCGCGATTGCATCAATTAATGCACTTGATCCGCCGGTCTATGTATTTGATGAGCCTTCTGCAAATCTCGATATGGCAAGTGTGGAAGCGCTAAAACGATTAATGGCTTTGTTAAAAAAGAAAGGAAAAACGCTTATCGTTTCCGAACATCGAATCTACTATCTCAAAGATATCATCGATCGGTATTATTACATAGAAGACGGAAAAATTATCCGCTGCTATACAAAGGAAATATTTGAACATTCACCGGTTGAATTTTTTCGGCAGCAGGGCTTACGCTTATATTCCCTTGACTGTATTGAACCGCACGGGCAAACAATATCCGGAACACGGCGCCTGAAAATCGATAACATCTCTTTTTCATACAACAGACAATCGTTACTGAAAAATTTAAGCTATTGTTTTATGAGTGGCACGATATACGGCATCATCGGCGGTAACGGCGCCGGTAAAAGCACCTTCGCAAAAGTACTGAGCGGACTGCTGCGTGAAAAACACGGCAGTATTTACTTATGCGGAAAAGACAGCTGCAATGACATAAAACTCAACTGCCGTACACGGAGGAAAACGATATACTATTTGTCAAATAACCTTGACAGTAATCTTTTTGAAGTTTCCGCTGCAGAAGAACTGCGATTAAACGATCCCGCCGCCGACACTGCTAAAATCCTAAAAGATTACTGTTTAGATACCGTTGCGGATACACATCCGCAAATCCTCTCCGGTGGACAAAAACAACGGCTGGCAATCGCCGCCGCCTCATTATTAAAAAGGGACGCGTATATTTTCGACGAACCGACGAGCGGCTTAGACGGAAAGAATATGCGCCTTGTAGCCGATAAAATGCGGAAACTGCAAGCACAAGATAAAATCGTTATTGTTATTTCTCACGACTATGAATTTTTAATGGAGATTTGCAGTATTGTGTTACACTTAAACGGAAATTCATTTACGGAATACACTGCTGCAAGCGATAAAGAAAAGATATTGAAGATTTTGCAGCAGGAATAAACCTTGCCTCGATACTCTGCATCGAAGGTATTGATTACCCGAACGCATGAGCACGTAAAACGGCATTCATTTTTGTCTGATATCCTTTGCCCTGCGCTTTGTACCATTCTAAAACATCGGTATCAACTCTTATATGAATTTCCGTCTTTTTAGGTTTGCACCATTCAGGATGAAGTTTCGCATACAGTTCAGGTTTTACCTCTTTGAGCGGGCGAAATTGAGCAAGTTCCTCTTTGGTTTGTTTTGGACATTCAGGGTCGTATTCTGTCTGCTTTGATGGTACTTTAGCAGCAGCTTGACGGATATTCAATATCTCTTCCTGCGTCAGCGGTGCATTCATAACTTCTTCAAGCGTCATAGTTACGATAGTACTCATCGATTTCCTCCTGTTCTGCCGGGCGAATGGTACGGAACAATCGAAAGAATAGAACAAATCGATGATTTAATTATCACCGCTGTCACCGTATACTGATACTGAAAACATATATAATCTCATTGTTGTAGACATCAACATTCCCCGGTTATCTCCGCCATATACAAAGGCTTCTCTAAGCTGCAAAACGAATTCTTAAAATCGGCTTACCTGTAACTCTGCCTTACATTTGCCGTGTAAATTTTTCGGTAAAAAACACCAAGTTCTTTGCAAGAAATACTGCAGAATAGGTAACAATACTGCCTGCACATAAAAGCGCAAAGGGAATCCAAAAAGAATCGCCGAATTGGCTTAAATCGATTTTGCCCATATCGCTAAACGGCAGGAGAATAAATCCGAGTATCAAGAACGTACCGACAGCAAGCCACGGCAGCATTGTTTTGTTTTGCTCCTGTCGGACAGCAATCGGTGCACTCTGTTTATTCAGCAAGCGGATTGCTCTCATCGTAGTATTGAGCATCCGCTCATCGGCTGCAATAGGTGTGTGCAGTATATGCCGTTGAACATTCTCTGCAGCCGCTATCCGGTTAACGGCTTGCCTACACGATGTACAGCATAAAAGGTGCAGCCTGAGCCCTGTCGGCATCGGTTCATGTTTATCGAGTAAAAGATACTGATCTTGAAAAATATCACAATGCATAGAATCTCCATCCATAATTACTAATGGGGTACAACGGCCGGATACGCAAAATTCGATCCCCGATGTGTGTATTCAAAGACCGCACGGTCTTCTTTAAGATATTCCCGTAAAATTTTCTTTGCACGGAAGATATGAGACTTAATCGTGTTCAACGGTAGTTCGGTAACTGCCGCAATGTCGGTATAGCTCATGTCGTAAAAGAAGTAAAGGTCGATACAAATACGGTAGTTATCGGGCAGATTACTTACAGCCTCACGCACCGACAAGATGATACATTCATTCAAATGCTTTTCTTCGGGATTATCCCCCCGATACTCAATTTCAGCACCATCTGCAAGTGAGGCATAGCTCCGTCGTTTTTTAACCGAGTTGAGCGCCGTATTATAGGCGATACGCATCAGCCATGTTGCAAAAGGAGCTTCCGCCCGAAATGTTCCCAGTGCAGAGTATGCCTTTAGCATCACATCCTGCACAAAGTCTTCACAATCATCGGTGTTGTCAAAAAAGCTCAACCCGAGCATATAAACTCGTTTTTGATATTGCGCCGCCAACACGGCAAAGGCTTGTGTATTGCCGTTTAATACCGCTTTGCACACCTCGTAATCCCGCAGCGTTTGATTAAGCCCTCCTTTTTTATAAACGGCAGCATAATCGGTTGTCATATTCATCGCCTATCCCTCCGTTTTTCCTTCCGGCAAGACCGCGGGCTTCCGTACTTCATTATCCTCGCTGCGTCGGGTAATTGCGTAAAAGAGCGTAAGGCTGATGCCAAGCGCTAGCGGAATAAGACCTCCGAGTAAAATATAGCCGAGTCCGGCAATAAAATAGAACAAACCGAATAATACACAGCCGATAACGGTTAGCATAATACCTAACAGCAAGCAAAAAAGGCGGATATTAACGATAGGACGAATATAGGTGTTTGTTTTAATCTGAAGCATAATCTGCTTATGCCGCCATAAAAAATAAAAAAAGACCAAAACGCTGCCCATCACAATTCCGACAATCGGAATTACGGCGATAATAATCTGTACTGCAACCATTTTTACGGATTCCTTCCTTAATAGAGAATAACGAACTCTTCAAAGTAGATATTATGTATCGAGCCTAATACGAGCTGCTTATTTATCCGTTCCATAAGCGCCCGTTTTATATCCTGTGGCAATTCACTGCTGAGCCGATACGCACTTTCGAGAGAGAACCAATCGAGTATGCTTTTTTTAAGTGCTTCTTTTTGTGCAACCAGTTCTTCCTGAAACGCGGTATCCGAAGCCTTATATTCAAGGAAAGGTTTTACGACAACGGTAATCGGCGGATTATCGGCTGTAACGGCGCGCAGCTGTCCAAGATCGCCATATAACGCATATTCTTTAGGAGGAACATAGGCCATCCCCGATTCCGATACCGAATCCTGCGGGCCAAAAGCTCGTTCTTTTGTCTTTTTGACAAAAGCGATAACCGTCCCGATTACGATAGTCGCAATCAGAATGATGATAACAATTCGCAACAGTTTGAATAATTTGTCCGACGGATATACGCTCATATTTATGATGAGTATATCAAAAAAAAACGATTGACAAAAGCCTCTTTTTATCTATAATGGATTCATTGCAACGCGCTTTTTGCCCCGGTGGTGGAATTGGTAGACACGCTAGTTTCAGGTACTAGTGCTTTCACGGGCATGGGGGTTCAAGTCCCCCCCAGGGCAGTCCTTCTATCAGATACGGAATGTATAAATAGATACCGCCAAATAACCGTTCAACGATACCTCCTTATTCACAGTACACCGCATAAACTTTTCCCGTCGGCTATAGCTTTAACAAAACGCTTTAAAAAAGCATTGCATCAGAGGAGTTTACTATGAAAGATAAAAAACGTGGATTTTTTTATTCGTTCTTTCGCGGTTTAAATCTTATCCGTTTAATTATTCTCAATATCGTTTTTTTTATTCTGCTCTTTTTATTTATTGCAGCGTTTTATACATTTAACGACAGTACGGGAAAACAAAAGGACACTCGTATTACGGTTTATGCCGATTCTCTCTTGCTGATTAACCCGGTGGGGCGTCTGACCGAAAAGCCCGATGAATTTGTCTGGCGGAATTATCTGCTGTCGGAAATGTCCTCCGATGCCGTGCTACTATCGGATATTACCGATGCGTTACGCCATGCGGCACATGACCGGCGTATTACGGCGGTTTTGCTCGATCTTACCGGACTCTACGGTGTTTCCACAGGTCATTTTACCGAACTAAAAACGGCACTGATCGAATACAAAGACTCCAATAAACCGCTTTACGCATTTTCAACAAACTACGGCTTAGGACGCTATTACATCGCCTCTTTTGCCGATCATATCTACCTTGACCCGATGGGCGAAGTGGACTTATCGGGATTTTACACGGAATCTCTTTTCTACGGAGAGATGGAACATAAACTCGGGGTTCGATGGAATGTTGCCCATGCAGGGGCTTTCAAATCGATGGCGGAAACCTATTCGCGTACCGAGATGTCCCCCGGCGTACGTAACAATCATCTATCCGTATTGAAAGATTTATGGCATACATACTTACAGGATATAGCCGCAAATAGAGCCGCCGACGCGAATAGCTTTGAAGCCTATACGGTGAACTATAACGATGCCCTCAGGAAAGTAAACGGTGACAGCGCTCAAGCGGCATTGGAAGCAAACCTGATAACCGATATCGGCACGTATGAAGAATGCGGTGTCGAACTCGGCGTATTGGACGAAGAAACCTATAATCTTTCTTCACGAGATTATATCAATTACAATAACTATAATAAGTCTTTTAAAAAGAAAGAAACGAACAATCAAATCGGTGTCATTTATTTAACCGGCTCGATTACGGGAAATGCCGACAATACATCCGATAACGCAGATAGTCCTACCCTCGTAGATTTATTTGACGAGGCAGCCGATGACGATTCAATTAAAGCCGTAGTATTGCGGATTGATTCGGGCGGCGGAGAAGTGAACGCTTCGGAAGATATCCGAAGAAGTGTAGAACGGCTGTCCCAAAAAATCGGCAAGCCCGTTGTTGTGTCGATGGGCGGTATCGCAGCTTCGGGGGCTTACTGGATTGCCTCTGCCGCCGACTATGTTTTTTGCTCGCCGTATACTATTACCGGTTCCATCGGAGTCTTTGCCGTTTCTCCCACTATTCAAAATGCCGTAAAAGAATATTTCGGAATTCATACGGACGGGGTTAGCGCAATAGGCCGTATGCCCTATTCCATTTTCCGCAATCCGACCGATGAAGAAAGGAGACAATCCGAATTGGAAGTAATGCATACGTAC
>ERZ773009.2493-NODE-2493-length-11678-cov-4.800998_pt1 | contig 11678 bp, 13 predicted proteins | sample MGYA00580663_ERZ773009 | MGnify/ENA primary metagenome ERZ773009 (study PRJEB29015, sample SAMEA2737969) | human oral metagenome | biome: human oral; feature: human-associated habitat; material: dental | place: China | collected 2026 ... | reverse complement strand
GTGGCGCCGCTGCCAGGCTGGCATCTTCGCCGAGGCGTCAACCCACACGAACCCCTGAGGAGCCTTTTTGTCGCCCGTCTTTGCCTTGTGCGCGGCCCAGCGTCCATCGACGAACTCTATGAATATGGGTGCGAGCCTCATCACATCAACCGTGAGGCTGACACCCCCAGAGTGCGTTTTTCCGTGAGGGCAACCTCACGCGGGCGCCCAGAATGCGCTTTTCCGTGAGGTGACTCGACGTTTGCCCAGTTGAGGAAAAGCGCATTCTGCGTGCGCGACGTGACAAAAAAGTACATTCTGGATGGGCGACGCGACGAAGAGGCGCACTCTGCGCAATTCGACTCCCTCGACCAGAGACGCACAATCGACAACGAAGACCAAAGCTGGGACGGCGGCCCAGGTGACGCCGCCGCCCCTCGCTGCCGTCCCACGCAGCCGCCGTCCCGCCCCGCCGCCCCGCGCCGGCCGGTTCCCTACGCTTTAGCCCAGCACGCTCAGCAGCCAGTCGACGTCCGTGGTGGTCCTCATCTTCTCGATGACCGACTCGTCCTCGAGCGCCTTGGCGACGTTTGCGAGTACCTGTAGGTGTTCGTCGCCGGTACCGGCAATGCCAAAGACCAGGTACGCCTTCTCGTCGCCCCACAGGACACCTCCTGGGTACTGATGCAGCGTGACGCAGGTCTTTTTGACGCTGCCCTTAGCCTCGTTGGTCCCATGTGGGATAGCGACGCCCATGCCCATATAGACGCTCTGCTCGCGGTCACGCTCGAGCATCGCATCGACATAGGAGGGGTCAACGGCGCCATGCTCGACGAGCAGCTGGCCGGAGGCCCGTATGGCCTTCTCGCGGGTGACGGAGGGGCAATCGAGCTTGATGCCGTCGCGGTCGATGGCGACTGCGCGCTCGCGGCCCTCGATCTTCTCGGTGGCCTTCTCGACGTCGGTCTCTCCGACGCCCGACTCGACCTCGGTTGCGACGAGCGCATCATAGAGGCCGTCCAACGCCGGATCAGAGAGGAAGTTGTTGATGATGACGAACTGCGCATCTGGGGCGCTCTTCTGCGCGCGTCCGGCGAGGCTCTTCTGGACCACGACGATGTCTGTGTCAGCAGGTACCTCGTCCACACTGGCGTGAGTCACGACGATGTCCGGACGGTCGAGCTTGATGCGGTTGTGGAAGCGGGTGGCACCCATGGCCGAGGACCCCATGCCCGCGTCGCAGGCGAAGACGACGTGCTGGCCGAACTTCTTGTCAACGCTTGTAGCAACCGCCTGTCCGCCTTTGAGTGCGCCCATCTCGTCTTTAGCCTCATCGAGGCTCTTGATCTCGGCGCGGGCGACGATGGGAGACGCAATGGCAAAGGAGACGCCCGCCGCAAGCGCGATACCTACGAGGGTCGTGATGACAGAGCCCTGGGGCGTCATGCTGAGGATGGCGATGACGGAGCCAGGAGACGCAGGGGCAACCAAGCCGCCGCCCGCGAGGGAGAACCAGAGTATCGCAGCGGCGTTGCCAACGATGGGGGCGATGATCACCGTGGGGTTCATGAGTACGTAGGGAAAATAGATCTCGTGGATCCCGCCCAAAAAGTGGATGATGACGGCACCGGGCGCAGACTGGCGGGTCGTCTCGTCCTTGCAGAAGAAGCAGTAGGCCAAAAGCACGCCAAGGCCCGGGCCTGGGTTCGCCTCAAGGAGGAACATGAGTGACCTGCCCGTATTGGCAACCTGCTCAAGACCTATGGGCGTGAAGATTCCGTGGTTTATGGCGTTATTGAGGAAGAGCACCTTGGCGGGCTCGATGAAGATGGCGAGCAGTGGCATCAGGCTGTACTGCATGAGAACCTGGACACCTGCCTGCAGCACGGCGAGGATGCCGAGCATGAGGGGGCCTATGACCAGATACGCCACAATCGCGAGCACGAGGCCACCGATGCCGAGCGAGAAGTTGTCGATGAGCATCTCGAAGCCTGCAGGCGTGTGTCCTTCGATCAGCTGGTCGAACTTCTTGATCAACCATCCGGCGGCGGGCCCGACGAGCATCGAGGCCATGAGCATCGTCGTGACCGTCGTCTCGCCCGTCACCGGGTCGGTCGTGATGCCCGAGACGATGGCGCCCATGACGGCGATGGTGGCGATGATGCGCCCGCGCTTACCCGCGATCAGGTAGCCGCCCTGTGAGGCGATCAGGATGGGGATGAGGTAGGTGAGCATGGGACTTGCGATGGCAGCTAAGGTCTTGTTGGGAAACCATCCGGTTGGTATGAACATTGCGGTCATGAAGCCCCACGCGATGAATGCTCCGATGTTGGGCATGACCATCGAGCTGAGAAACTTGCCGAACTTGGACACCGACTCCCGTGCGTTGGCCATCTCTCTCCCTTTCCGACATGTCCGGCGCAGGCGCGCCAAGACCCTTGTCTTCTCCGCGATAACGAAAAAGACAAATGACAGTAACTGTTGAAGTAACAGTACATTCTGTTGTAATAAAAATCTATCCTGTTCTGTGAACGGTAGAATTTTCTCCATAAACGGATGTTTACCAACGATAATGCCAAAAAATATGTCTCAAAATAGAGCTTGACAATATTCCCACTCTTGTTATAGTAACAGCCAAGAAGTGTTGAATCAATAGTCCACGCTACTGACGGGCAGCACGCAGCCAGGTCGCGCGGGCGCACGAGAAGGGACATGGGATGAGGGCAAGGGCAGCACGACTCCACGCGGCACACGACATTCGCATCGACGAGTTCGAGCTTCCGGACATCAAGGACGACGAGATGCTCGTGCGGGTCATCTCGGACTCGATGTGCATGTCAACCTATAAGATGGCGATCTTGGGCACCGAGCACAAGCGCGTCCACGCCGATGTGGCCGAGCACCCGGCCATCACGGGCCACGAGCTTGCGGGCGACATCGTTCAGGTCGGCGCGAAGTATGCCGGTCTGTACGAGCCTGGCCAGAAGTTCACGATTCAGCCCGCCCTCAACTACAAGGGCTCGATGGACTCACCCGGCTACTCCTACGAGTTCTGCGGCGGAGACGCTACCTACTGCATCCTGCCACAGGAGGTCTTTGCTACGGGCTGTTTTTTGGTCTATCACGGGGAGGCCTACTATCAGGCGTCCCTTGCCGAACCCATGAGCTGCTCGATCGGGGCCTTCCATGCCGCCTACCACACCCAGATGGGTGTCTACACCCACGACATGGGCATCCGTGAGGGTGGCAAGCTCTGCATCAACGCAGGCGCGGGCCCGATGGGCCTTGGTGCCCTTACCTATGCCCTCCACTGTGATCGCAGGCCTGGCCTTGTCGTTGTGGCAGACATCAACCAGGAACGCCTCGCCCGTGCCGAGCATCTCTTTCCGCCAGAGGAAATCAGGCGTGACGAGGGTATCGAGCTGCACTTTGTCAACACGGGTACGGTTGATGACCCTGTGGCGGCACTGCGCGAGATCACAGGGGGCGCGGGCTTTGACGACGTGCTCTGCTATGCGCCCGTCGCGGCCGTGGTCACTCAGTCGAGCCTGATCTTGGGCCGTGACGGCTGCCTCAACTTCTTCGCCGGTCCCACGGACAAGAACTTCCAGGCTCCCATCAATTTCTACGAGGTGCACTACGGCTCTCAGCATGTCATCGGGACTACGGGCGGCAACACGCAGGACGAGATGGAGTCGCTCGAGCTCACTGCTGCCGGTCGCCTCGATCCCGCCGTTATGGTGACCCATATCGGTGGCCTTGACGCGGTGCCCGAGACGACGCTCAAGCTTCCCAAGATCCCCGGCGGCAAGAAGCTCATCTATACTCACATAGAGATGCCGCTCATTGCCCTCTCGGAGCTGCGGACGAGGGCGGACGAAGACGGACGCTATGGTACACTTGCCGATATCGTTGATGCCCACAAGGGGCTTTGGTCGCCCGAGGCGGAGCGCTACCTGCTTGCCAACTGGGAGTCGGTGGAGTAGGCGAGAGTGACAAAGCCCAAGGGGCCTTTGGCCGTCCCATGCTCGGCCCGAGTCCAGGAGTGTGGGGAAGAGGAGGCAGCGCAGGGCATGGACATGGGCGAGAGGCGCTCGGGCATCGTCGAGCTCATCAATCAGGAGGGCTATGTGTCCTTCTCGAGGCTCAAGTCGGCCTTTCCCGACGTGAGCGAGATGACGCTGCGTACCGACCTCAAGAAGCTCGACGAGGAGCGTCTCATCGTACGCGTTCATGGCGGCGCAAAGTCCGTGAGTTTTGCCGTGGGAACAGACGACCTCTTGGCACGCAGGAGCCTGCGCCATGCCGCCGAGAAGGCCGCCATCGCCCAGAAGGCAGCAAGGCTCCTCAGGCCTGACACGACCGTTTTCATCGACTCGGGCAGCACGACGACGGCCCTCGCGCAGAAGCTGCCCGACATGCGCCTTCTGGTGTTCACGAACTCTCTTACAGTGGCCATTGAGCTCTCTCGCCTCAAGAAGGTGACGACGCAGCTCGTGGGCGGTCGGCTCAACACCTACTCGCTGAGCACCGTCGGGGGAAGTGCCATGGAGTTCGTGCGTGAGATAAGCTTCGAGCAGCTGTTTCTTGGCGTTACAGGCTATGGCGAGCACGGCGGGTTCACCTGTGGGTCGGATGATGAGGCTGCCCTCAAGCGCGCTTTGGTGGCAAGTGCGGAAGAGACGGTAGCCCTCGTCGACTCGAGCAAGGTTGGGAGAAACTCGACCTTCCCCATTTGTGATATTGGCGACGTCGCGATGGTTGTGTCTGACGACGGGGTCTCAAGGGAGTTTCGGCAGGCCTGCGAGAATGCGGGCACGGAGCTGCTATAGGGATAGCAGGGCGGATGACGGAGACGCAGCTTGCCCATCGGACCTGCGCATGATAGAGTATCTTGTCTAAACATCCATCGCAAGGAGTAGTTATGAAGACGCACAACATGATCCGAAGGGCCTGTCAACTAGCGCTCGCCGCCCTGATCGTCATCGGAGTGAGTGTCGGCCTCTCCGCATGCAAAAACGATGAGCAGATGGCCCGCGATAGCGCCGAGGCCATGTTCAAGGCCTTCAAGAATCCCACCGAAGAGAGCATGCGTCCCTACATGTCGAACGCCAAGGCTCCCATCATCTCGCAGATCGAGTCATACAACATTGACGTCTACGAGTTCTTGGGTCACGTCTTCAGGCACTTTGACTACAGGATCGACAAGGTTACGGTTACGGGTAACACGGCAAGTATCGAGGCCTCGTTCAACAATGCCAACCTCTCGAGTGCTTTTGCGAACGCGAACACCGACTACCAATCGACAGACACCGCGACGCTTGCGCAGATCTATCAGGATGGCAAGGAAGCGGGTCTTGAGAAGAAGCTCATGGAGCTCTTCTACAAGCGTCTGGATGAGGCGACCGACCTTACGCCGACGAAGGCGACCATCAAGTTGACCAAGGAAAACGGCAGCTGGAAGGTGGACGATGGTTCCATCCAGGACTTTGCGAGCTCCATGTATGGGAGCATCAGCCTGTCCGGCGAGGTTGAGCCCGCATCGCAGTCGCAAGAGCAGCCCGCTTCAGAGTCGCAGGAGTCCGCCTCAGAATGAGGGGAACGAGTTCGATCACAAAAAGATCGTAACACTGGACATTGTGGTGTGCAGATGCCTACGCGTGGGTCTATACTGCGGTCCAAGAGAGCCTGAAGTCGGATCCTCGCAGGCCGCAGTGGCAAGGGTCCAATGCCATGGCGTGTGGCCAGCATCCGTCTTCAGCATATGGCAGTAAGGAGTGATGATTGAGATGCAAGCTGTTATGATGCGAACCATGTTACGGAAGATCTGTCGGCTTACCCTTGCCGTGACGCTCGCTGCGGGAATGACCGTAGGCCTTGGTGCGTGTAACAACCGGCAGGAAGCTCCCACGAACAACACCCAGGGCGAGCAGACGGCTGCGCCTGCCAACGGCGCGCAGCCGCAGCAAGAATCCCAGTGCGTCGCAGGAGGCCCCCGCGAGCTCTAGTCCACAGCAATCTGCGGATGCAAATCGTGACGAACAAGATGTGCGCGCTGTCGTCACAAGGATGCTCGACGCCGTCAAGAATCCCAACAGGGAGAGCATGGAGTCCTACCTGTCAAACCTAGACAGCAACACCAAGGCGCAGCTCGATACCTATGGTATCGATATGTACGATTTTACTGAGCACATCTTCAAGCACTTCGACTATACGATCGATGATGTTCAGGTTGACGGCGATACCGCAACCGTCAAGCTCACGTTCACAAATGCCGATCTGATGAAGGCTCTCATGTCTGGCAGCAAGGAGCTCCAGTCGCTCGACCAAGACACGCTTCAGCAGCTCAGCGAAGGTGGCGAAAAGGCAATCATGCAGAAATACATGGAGCTCTTCTATGCCAGCATCGATGATGAGAATAACCTCACCTCGACGGAGGCAGAGCTAAAGCTCGTCAAGTCGGGCGGTGTGTGGAAGGTTGATGAGGATTCTGCCAAAAACTTCTCACATTTGATGTCTGGAAACTTCAATCTGTCTGGCGGGGGAAGATGATCCGATAGTCTCAGATAAGTCGTGCGGCAATACCAATAGGGCCCATCGGTATCTTTGCAGGTGGTCGCATACACGGGCTGAGACAGGACACATGAAATGAGTGAGTAGCGGCCTTGGGAGCGAGGTGACTCCCAAGGCCTTTTTCTGACGAGTGGCGTGATGGCGCCCTGTGTGGGATATCAAGACCGTTCCATGGTAAGATATGATAGATACGTATTTGTTACAAGGAGTAATGATGAACACACGCAAGACAATTCTCAAAGTCTGTCGACTAGCGCTTGCCGTTGCGCTTGTAATAGGGGTGACTGCGGGCCTCTCTGCATGCAAGAGTGACGAGCAGGAGATCCGTGCCAGTGTTGAGACGATGCTCAACGCCTTCAAGAATCCCACCCAGGAGAGTCTGAGCCCCTACATGTCGGAGGCAGACAAAAACTCTGAAGCGCAGGAGCAGCTCAAGAAGTCTGGCATCGACTTCTACGAGTTTCTTGGGCATGCTCTCAAGCACTTTGACTATAGGATTAACGAGGTAAAGGTGGAGGGCAACACAGCGACCGTCAAGCTCGACATCACCAATGCCAACATCAAAAACGCCATGGCGGCCGCTCGCTCGGAGGTTGGCAGTATGAGTAGAGAGGAGTCCATGCAGCTCTATCAGGATGGAGGGATGGATGCACTCATAAAGAAGCTCATGGAGTCCCTCTACAAGCATCTCGATGAGTCCACTGACCTCGTCACGACGAGTGTGGAGTTGAAGATGAACAAGGAGAACGGAACCTGGCAGGTAGATGAGGGTTCTCTCAACGAGTTTGTGGGGGCAGTATACGGGGTAGGAGCGCTTTTCGGGTCTGATACCTCGGCCTCTATGTAGAAGGTTCACGCATCGTATTCGCGCGACTTCCTTTGACATGGTGACGAGCCGGTGGCGCGAGGGACGATTGGCTTGTTGGTGGCCCTGGAAGCAGCATGGCTTCCGGGGCCGTTTCTTTCTTGGTCTCTTGCTTGGCTACCTGCATGTGGCGGTGAGTGCCTGTCTCAATCTGCTACTATATGCTCACTATAGCCTTGTACATGTAGTCAACCTGAGGCACGCAAGGTCATAAGGTCGAAAGGAGTCCCGCATGCAACCGGGTGAGGAAATCGAAAGTCTGTTGGATGAGCTCGAGCAGGTCGTGAGCGAGGCCAAGGCACCCTTCACTGGTGGCATGCAGAAGAAGATAGTCGACTCTCGGGAGATCTACGAGATAATCGACGAGATTCGAAGCATGTTTCCCCAGGAGTTCGCCGATGCACGCCGCATCCTCAAGGAGGAAGACGAGATCCTCGGACGCGCTCAGCAGCAGGCCGACTCCATCATCGCTGATGCCCAGCAGCAGGCCATGATACTCTCGGGGGATCAGGAGGTGGTGCGGCTCGCCCAGCAGCAGGCCGAGGAGATTCGTGGTCAAGCCTCCCAATATGAGAGGGACACTCGCTACAACGCCGAGGAGTATGCAGATACGGTGCTCCAGCACCTGGAGGATAACCTCAAGTCACTCACAAACTCCGTGACGCGCGTACGCGAGACGCTCGACGAGAACTCAGGTCCGCGCAACCAGTCCAATAACGTCACGTGGTAGGGGGTGGTGCACGATGCGACGGGTGACGACCATCCTCGATGACAGGCTTGCCGATGTGGGAAGTACCCTCGTCGTTCAAGGTCATATCGACGAGAGCGGCTACCTCTTGGGTGGCCATGACTTCAGGCTGCCCAACGGCCTTGACTATGACCTCGTACTCACCAACGCGGGGAAGGGAATCCTCGTGACCGGCCTTGTGAGCGGCCGCGTGCTCGGCACCTGCGATCGCTGCCTGGAGGAGGCCGTCCTGGACCTGACAGGTGAGGTGGAGGAGTACTACCTCTTCAAAGCTCAGGAGGCGACCGCTGATGGCGGCGATACCCTTGGGGATGACGATGAGATGGACTTCTCTTGGGTGGGCGAAGACCACACAATCGACTTGACGGATGCCATCTCGTCTGCTCTTCTTATGGAGACTCCCTATGTGGTCCTCTGTCGCGAGGACTGCAAGGGCCTCTGTCCGGTATGTGGCGAAAATCTCAATCAGGTGGACTGCGGGCATGGCGCCCAGATCGAGCGTCGGCGTGAGGAGGAGCGGATGGCATCGGGTCCGTTTTCGGCCCTGAAGAAGCTCAGGCTCGAGGACGCCGACTGCGAGGCCGAGTAAGGGCGTACGGCATACGGTGAGCGAGGGAGCTCGCTTAAAAATATATGAAACGTGAGAGATCCTAAACTGCGTTTTTTGGTAACTCTGGAAGCGCAGAGTCACTGTAAAATGTGTCTTTCCATAGGGATCGCCCGCAGACGGTTGGGCAAATGCCAGGCTGCTTCACGAAAAAGTACATTCTGCACCGACGCGCCTACGAAAAGACGCACTCTGCGATCCCTGTGATCCTTGGGTCGCGCAGACTGCACTTTTCCGTCACGTTGCGGTGTCCGGGAAGTGTGGGACAACCGCCCGCCAGGCTGCGGGGTACCTTGGAAAATAGCCCAACTGGGCAAATGCGTTCGAGCAACCGCCCGCCAGGCTGCGGGGCGGGTTGCGCAAGGGTCCGTAAACCTCTCTCTGGGGTTTGACCTCACGGAAAAGCGCACTCTGGCCCCGACCCCTCACGGAAAGGTGCTTTTTGGTGAGACACATAAGCAGAATGCGCTTTTCCCGTCACGATACGGTCATAGAATGCGTCTTTGCGTGAGCCTCGAACTCCAAAGTGCGCCTTTCCGTAAAATGTGCTTTTCTTCACCTGGGTAAATGCCAGACCATCTCACGGAAAGGCGCACTCCGTGTTGACATCCTCACGAAAAAGCGCACTTTGAACCCCGGTCGTCTCGATCCAGAGACACTTGCCGCCGCATGAGGGTTCATCTGGACTCATTTGTGCAGTGCTCCTAGAAGAGCAGCGGTGCCCCTGGAATGTAGCTGTATATAAGTCCTACCAAGAGGGCGATCATGAGAAATGAGCACATGGGAAACCACACAAAGAAGCCAAAGGATCTTCTTGCAATCATGTAGGCAAAGTACACAAGCATGGTGATGCAGAGTGCTATATAAAAGTACGCAATTCCAGGAAAACCTACGGTAAAGGCTGCGATCATTGCGAGCTTGTAGTCACCCGCGCCCACACCAGGACTGTTCCACCTTTTTTTCCCAATGCACATTGCCAGAGTGAACATGCCGAGGGTGAGGGCAAATGACACGAATCCACCAAGCAAGCTCCATGGATCTGCTATGGCGCAAACGATGCGGAAGACGATCCCTAGCGCGGCCACGATCAGAACGATCTCGTTTGGGATGATGCGGATGAGGATATCGACCCACGAGGAGATCAACGCTATGCTCACGAATAGGCAAAACACGATAGCGAGTGTTATGCGCACGGCTAGGGGAATCGTCTCGTTAAGGGCGAGAATACCTCCTCCGATGCCGCACAGGAGCAAGTGCAGGATAGGCAACAGTATCCGGGCGAGCTTGCGCGAGCGATCGTCCGCGCAATGTAGGGTCAGTTCCTTGGCGCGTTTACCCTCCTTCTGCTTGGCGCCGTCCTTGCCCTCATCCTTCTGCTTGGCGCCGTCCTTGCCCTCATCCGCTTGGCGCCTTTGCTCGCGCTTGTAGTCAACGACCTTCCATGAAATCTTATCTAGAAAGATACCAAGGATAATGCCATATATGCAGGCGAGAGAGAAGATGCTAAGCATTACTGTGGACATCTTGAGAAAAACCTTCCGCTAGAAATTTTCGAGGCTCGTTCACAGATGAACTGTGTGCTGAGCGTATTACTTAGTACTAACGGTATCTTATTCCCTTTTCGGACCAGAGAATCTGATCAACCAATAAAAAATTAAGCCTAAATCAAGATGTCAGAATCTGAAGCATTCACAGTTTGCCTGAGAGTGGCTCCAATAAGGGGATACGGCCTCGATCGAGTACATATATAGATAGAGAAAAAGTTGGAACTCTAGCTCTATATCACCGTAAGGGAGCATGTCACTGGTAAACGTGGCTGAGGTCAGTAGGGTGGACATGCGATAGGCTGCGAGCGGACTCGACTCAACGCGTTTGACAGGAGTTTGACAGGATTGGGTGGTACCCACCCTTTTGAGGTGCCCCGGGTCGAGCTGGAGGCGTGAGTCTAACAGTGATGTCTGGTGGAGCATATCTCTGCGCTGACGGGGCCTGATCCCTTGCGATAATGGCGATCGTCTTCTTGCGCTTCGAGTTTCTGCTGGGGCATAGCGATTTCGGCACCGCGTACAGTTCTGCCACAAAGTGACGATGGGTGTCGACTTCTTTTGACCCCTCGCTGGTTGTAGTGGCTGGCACAGTGAGACAGTTTGGGGAGGTACAGAAATCCAAGTGGTATAGAGGAAGTGTGAAACATTGGTAGCTAGAATTAAGGCAAAGTATCGGATCCTTTTAGATAATGCGAGGTAGATAGATAGGTCTGACGATAATTTAAGTTGCTTAAATAAAAAAAGTAGATTCTGAATACGACTGTAGATAGGTTTGGATACAATACAAGTAACGCGAAAGTGGACTAAAAATTATTCGTGTAACTTCAAAGCGTAAGAGTATGGAGGGGAAAATGATTAAAGAGCTGTCCAGAGAGGAGAGCGGACAGGGCTTGGTCGAATACGCTCTTATCCTTGTCTTTGTCTCTGTCGTAGCAATCGCGAGTCTGACTACCTTAGCAGATAACCTATTCCAGAGCTATAACCGTTCAATTAACAAATTACCTTAAAGTGGTGCCTACACCAGTAAAAATATGGCTGGTGTCGCATAGTTCTACCTGATGTAGGGAATGTCTTGAGAGGAGGAAGCATGAAGGACATGGTATCTTGGCTCGCCGACGAGGAGAGCGGACAGGGCCTGGTTGAGTACGCGCTGATCCTCGCGCTCATCGCGATCATCGTCATCGTCGTCCTGTCGCTGCTCGGCAACAACGTCAACAACAAGCTCGGCTACGTCTCCAACGCCCTCAAGTAGCGGCAGCGGGACGGGGCAACCGGGGCCCCGCGCGGCGGGGCCCGAGAACACAAGGAGGAAGCATGAAGGACATGGTATCTTGGCTCGCCGACGAGGAGAGCGGACAG
>ERZ773009.2488-NODE-2488-length-11685-cov-20.630181_pt1 | contig 11685 bp, 9 predicted proteins | sample MGYA00580663_ERZ773009 | MGnify/ENA primary metagenome ERZ773009 (study PRJEB29015, sample SAMEA2737969) | human oral metagenome | biome: human oral; feature: human-associated habitat; material: dental | place: China | collected 2026 ... | reverse complement strand
ACCAACCTACATTGTCGTTTAAGGATGGCGATGTGGTTGTAGCCTCAACCAACAAGCAGGTAACGTTCTCGATGCAGAATGTTGCCAACTACCACTTCGTAACCAAGAACGTGACGACAGGTATTCAACAGGTGGAAAACACACCGCAATCAAACGATAAACCAACGTTTTCGCCTGCCGATGCAACCGTATCAGGCTTAAAAGCGGGTACACGACTGATGGTTTTCTCTATCAACGGACAGCTGATAAAGAGCTTCACGGCTGCCGAAGACGGCAAAGTCAATGTTAATCTCACCGACCTTGTGCCTGGTGTCTATATCATTAAGACCCCAACAAAGAGCTTTAAGGTGATGAAACGGTAGGCCAACAGCCATCCATCCCCATCCTTGTGCACACGGCTTACGTACATCGCACCACAGTGGAGCATGGCTCTTACAGCTAGTTTGCACATAAAACATAAACAATTAATACTTTAAACGCATAAACGATAATCAAATGAAAAAGATATTACTCTCATTGTTTGCCACCATAGCATTGGCAACAAGCGGTTTCGCACAAACATGGAACATGGTTGTTACGCGCGAAGACGGAACGAAAGAGGTCTTCCCTGCCTCGAAAGTTAAGAACGTTAGCTTTGAAATGGCCGACCAAAACGTGTCGCAAGTAATCATCAAAGAGCTTTATAATGGTGGTTGCCAGCCTGATAATGGTGGTAGATTTTTCCAGATGGACAAGGGATTCGTTCTCTATAACAATGGTGGCGAGGTGGCCGTAATCAATAATTTGGCCGTTGGTATAGTGGATCCCTACAACGCGCAAGCACCAAGCAAATGGCTAAAAAACGGCAAGTTGGTATATGATGGACAAGGTTACATCCCTGGTATTCATGGTATTTGGTATTTCCAAGGACCGCTCGTGATGCAGCCTTACTCGCAAATTGTGGTGAATGTTAATGGTGCTATCGACAATACCAAGACTTATTCTAAGTCAGTTAACTATGCAAACAAGGACTATTATGCCATGTACGACCCCGAGTCGGGATACGACAATGAGCTTTATTACCCCTCTCCATCAGAGCTTATCCCCACTTCTCATTATCTAAAAGCTGTTGAATATGGACAAGGTAATGGCTGGACACTTAGCGTAACGTCACCTGCCATGTTCATTTTCCAGACCAAAGGCGTTACGCCACGCAACTATGCCACCAACGTCTCGAACATTATCTATGCCCCAGGGGCTGCACATAATCCAGTGACCGCCAACCTAAAGATACCTAACGAGTGGGTTATCGATGGCATTGAAGTTTTTAGTTCTGCATACATGACCGCGAACGCCAAGCGCCTACCTGCCGAAATAGACGGCGGAAGCGTACTCCTTACCTACCAATTGGGCCACACGCTCTACCGCAACGTGGACAAAGAAGAGACCGAAAAGCTGCCTGAAAACAAGGGAAAGCTGGTGTATGGCTACACGATGGGCGTGTCTACAGGCGACCCAAGCGGCATCGATGCCGAGGCTTCGATAAAGAATGGCGCACATATTATATATATGGACACCAACAACTCTACCAACGACTTCCACGAAAGGAAGGCTTTCTCCATTAAAGGGAAATGAAAACGGGCGGCCATGAGCCGCTCGCCCCTTACTTCAAACATTAAGTACAGATAAAAAGCAATTAAATGAAAAGGTTAGTTTTCTCGCTGTTGGCCAGCGCAGCACTGGCAACAAGCTGTTTCGCGCAGGCCTGGAACATGGTCGTAACGCGAGAAGATGGAACGAAAGAGGTTATCCCTACTTCGGCTGTAAAGAGCGTTAGCTTTGAAAAAGTGGCCGCAACGGGCCCGCAAGTAATCATTAAAGAGATATATTGCGCCGGCAACACGTCCGAAGATGGAAAGGATTACTTCATGCTCGATCAAGGTTTCGTGCTTTACAACAACAGTGCTACGGCGGCCTCCCTCAACAATCTGGCTGTCGCATTCGTTGGCCCTTTCAATGCGCAGAGCAACAATCCGTGGCGCGTTGACGGCAAACTCTCGTTCGAAAAAGACGGTTTTGTGCCTGCCACCTTCGGCATCTGGTACTTCCAAGGCACGCTCAACATACAGCCATACTCGCAAGTGGTGGTGTGTGTTAATGGAGCTGTCGACAATACGGCAGACCATCCGCAGTCGGTTAACTATGCCAATGCCGACTATTATGCCATGTACGACCCCGCTTCGGGCTACAACAACGTAAGGAATTACCCCACGCCCTCGCCGCTAATCCCCACGTCGCATTACCTCAAAGCTGTGAGATTTTGGGAAACCAACGCTTGGACGCTCAGCAATACTTCACCCGGGCTATTCCTTTTCCAAACAAAAGATGTTACGCCCCTGGCCTTTGCCGGCAACGCAAACAATGTTGTCTACGCACCAGGAACTAAACAAAAGGGGGTAAACGCCTGTCTGAAAGTGCCGCAAAACTGGGTTTTGGATGGCGTAGAGGTGTTTGGAGAGTCGTATGTAGCCTCTAGCAAAAAGCGATTTCCTTCTAGTATAGATGCAGGTAGCGTGCTGTTGACGAAAGAAAAGGGCCATACACTCTACCGCAACGTGGACAAAGAAGAAACTGAAAAGCTGCCCGAAAACAAAGGAAAGCTGGTGTATGGCTACACGATGGGCGTGTCTACGGGCGACCCCAGCGGCATTGATGCCGAGGCTTCGATAAAGAATGGCGCACATATTATATATATGGACACCAATAACTCTACCAACGACTTCCACGAAAGGAAGGCTTTCTCCATTAAAGGAAAGTAAATTGGCAAGTTGGAAAATTAACGAGTTAACAAATTAACAAGATGAAAACGCTCTGCCACGTGCGTGGCTTGGCTTAACAAAAAAGGGCTTTGGGGCTGTTTTCTAGGAAAGCTAGGCGTTCTGGAACAACCAGAATGCCTAGAATTCCTAGGGCAACTAGAATAACTAGAAGCCCTAGGATAACAAGAATATCTAGAACGCCTAGAACTTCTAGGATAATTAGCATCCCTAGAATATCTAGAATCCCTAGGATAATATGAATAACTGGGATGCCTAAAATTATTAGAACCCCAGCCCCTATCCCCCTTTAATCCTTACCTCTTTAAACCCATTAACCCCTCCATTCGCCCTGTGTTATCACTACTTTTACTCGCCCTTCCCCTGGCATCGCCCAATGTTCAGGCCGACCAACAGCTTGTGTTTCGCGACTTCAACTACGTGAAACAGGCCAAGCCGTGGCTCACTTCGCCCAACGCTGCTGCACTAACAAGCTACAATCAGCGCAACATCTCGATGGCCGAAGTAAGGGGCAGCGTGGCCAAAGGCGACCTCGTGGACTACTCCCAGTCGGCCAACGTGGTGCAAGCAGGTGCGATGGTCGAGTCGTTTTTCCGTATTAACCCACGCACGGTGGTTTACGGGCGAATGGATTACGACAACTTCGCGGGCAAAAACATGTTGGGTTCGGTGTTCATCAACCCCGAACGCAAGCCCTTCGACCTATCCGAAGACTCGCTAACCAATCCCGGCAACAAGCATCGCGACACCTATAACCTCGTAGGAGCCGTAGGTATAGACCTCTGGCGAGGCTTAGCCGTGGGCGCAAAGGTAGATTATACCGCCGCCAACTACGCCAAATACAAAGACCTTCGCCACCGAAACAGCCTGATGCAACTCAATCTTTCGCTGGGCATTGCAGCCCCAATAGGTAAAAAATGGATGCTGGGTGCCAACTATATTTACGGCCGAAGCACCGAAAGTCTGCGCTTTGTAACCTACGGAAAAACCGAAAAGGTGTATAAAACACTTGTAGACTATGGCGCATTTACGGGCGAAGTGGAACAGTTTGGCAACAAAGGCTACACCGACGACTCGCGCGAACAGCCCCTACTTGACGAACAAAACGGGCTTGCCTTGCAGGCAGAAAGCAATTTGGGGCGTGGGTTCTCGCTCTTTCTTGGTGCACAGATGGTGCACCGAAGCGGATTTTACGGGCGCAACTCGCCTTATTCTATCGTGCATTTCAAGCATCAGGGCGACAACTATGCGCTGCAATTGGTGCTGAATAAATACCGCACGTATAGTCAACAACAGCTGTCGCTGTCGTACACCAACGAACAGCTGACCAACCACAAAACCACTTATCGCGAGAACCAAACAGCAACAGGCAGTTCGTTTTACGAGTATTTCGACCCCATAAAAACATCCAACAAACGTTGGAGCAGCCTGAAACTGGCCTATACAGCATGGTTAAGGCTGTTTGGCGGCATCGCGCATTGGACCATCTCGGCCGCCTGGCAAGCCGACAGCCGCCAAGTGTCGGCCTATCTCTACCCCTACGTTCAGCGACAACAGCTGCATACCAACCTGCTTTCGCTGCTCGTCACTCGCAATATCTCCCTTAGTCGCCGCGCCATGCTATCCCTTACAGGTGGACTTTCTCACCAATGGGGTAGCGGCGAGCCAGGCCAAACAGCCACATTGGCAACGCCTAGCGACAAACAAACGCCCCCAACGCTGATGCAAGCCTATCTCTACCGCCAGCATCACCTGCTAACCGCACCGCAATGGGGCTTGCATCTGGCCGCCAAATACGCCTTTGGCCTACGCCATTTGCCCTTTCCCCTCTACGTTCGCGCCCAAACCACGTGGCACCGAACCGCCAAACCTTCGCCTTGGATTGACAACCAACACCGCACCGAGGCCACTTTGGCCATAGGCTGCACGTTTTAAGGCGGGTTCTAAAAAATGCCTTCATACATCGGCGTACGTTTAAAACAGCAAAAACATTATCCAATATGCAAACAAGATTTCTAAGGCAAGTAAGCCTTTTATTACTCTTTCTGCCAACCCTTTTGTTGGCGCAGCCCCTCAAAAACGATGCTACCTACCGCACGGGCAAGCTTAAAAATGGCCTAACATACTTTGTTCGGCACAACGCCAAAGAGCCAGGCGTGGCCGATTTCTACATCGCACAGCGCGTGGGTAGCATCCTCGAAGAGCCACGCCAGCGCGGATTGGCCCACTTCTTAGAGCACATGGCCTTCAACGGAACCAAGCATTTCCGCAACGATGGCACTTCTCCGGGCATCGTTCCGTGGTGCGAAACCATCGGCGTGAAGTTTGGAACCAACCTCAATGCCTACACCAGCATCGACGAAACGGTGTACAACATCTCGCAAGTGCCGCTGAAACGCTCGTCGGTGGTCGACTCGGTGCTGCTCATCCTCCACGATTGGAGCCACTACTTGCTGCTGCAAGATAAGGAGATAGACAAAGAACGCGGCGTAATACACGAAGAATGGCGCACGCGCAGGGCTAAAATGGCCTCGCAACGCATGTACGAAAAGCTGCAACCCATCATCTTTAAAGGCTCTAAATACGAAGACTGCATGCCCATTGGCTCGATGGACATCGTTGACAACTTTCCCTATCAAGACCTCAAAGACTATTACAACAAGTGGTATCGCCCCGACTTGCAAGCCATCGTGGTGGTGGGCGACATCGACGTAAACGCCATCGAGGCCAAAATTAAGCAGCTGTTCTCTACCATTCCCATGCCCAAAAATCCCGCCAAGCGCACCTATTACCCCGTGCCCGACAACAAACGCATGATTGTGGCCGTAGAAAAGGATAGCGAACAGCCCATTGTTCTGGCGGGTCTTCACATGAAACATCCCGCCACACCCTTTGCACAGAAAGGCCAAACCGCCTATGTGCGCGACGGATACATAGAAAACCTCATTACGGCCATGCTTAGCGAGCGGCTAACAGCCCTCAAACAGATCAACCCTTCGCCCGTGCTCAGTGCCTCGGCGCGTACGGGTAGCTTTCTCGTTGCCCAGACAAAAGAGGCTTTCAGCCTGTCGTTTGGCTGTAAAGAAGACAACATACGCGGTTCGTTTCGTGCCGTTATCGGCGAAACCGAACGTGCACGCCGCTTTGGTTTTACGGCAACCGAACTGCAACGCGCCAAAGCCGATGCGCTGCAACGTGCCCAAACGCGCTTTGACGAACGCAACGAACGTCGCAATCGCACGCTGGCCATGCAGGCCGTTCGCCATTTTCTCTCGTCCGAACCCCTGCTAACGCCCGAAGAAAGGCTTGCCCTAACCAAGCGTTTCGATGCCGAAGTGTCGCTCAAAGAGGTGAACGAGGCCGCCCGAAAGCTCATTTCTAACCAAAATCAAGTGCTAACGGTGCTTGCTCCGCAAAAGGCAGGCTTTACATTGCCCAGCAATCAAGAACTAGAACAATACGTTTTGCAGGCACAAGCCGACAATAGCTACCAGCCATACAAGGAAGAGCCCCTGCCCACAACCCTCATCGAGCATGCGCCCAAGGCCGGAACGATTGTGAGCGAGCAGCCTTACGGACACTTCGGCGTTACAAAGCTTGTGCTCAGCAACGGCATCGAGGTGTATGTTAAGCCCACCAACTTTGCCGCCGACCAAATAACCATGCGCCTTTGGGGCGAAGGCGGCCTTTCGCTTTGTCCCGAAACCGATGCCCCCAACTTCTCTTTCCTGCCCAATGCCATCGTTGACGGCGGTGTGGGCGCATTCTCGGCCGACCGCTTAGACAAGATGCTGGCAGGCAAACATGTGCGTGTTTCGCCCTATGTTGGTCAAGAAACGCAGGGCATCAGCGGACAATCTAACCGCAAAGACCTAGCCACGATGTTCCAATTGGCTTATCTTTACTTCACCGCTCCGCGAACAGACACCACCGCTTTTGCCACCAGCATCGACCGCAGGCGGGCCATGTTGAGGAACAGAAACGCCAATCCGCAGGTAGAATACAACGACTCGCTCTCGCTCATTGCCTATGGCCACAACGAACGCACCGCCCCAATGACCCTCGAACGCCTCAACAAGGTGAACTATCAGCGCATTATGCAACTCTATCGCGAACGCTTTGCCGATGCCACGGGCTTTAAGATGTTGCTTGTGGGCAACGTAAACATCGACTCGCTTCGCCCACTTCTCTGCCAATATGTGGCCTCGTTGCCGGCAGCAGGGCGCAAAGAGAGCTTTGCCAACAACTTCCCAGAGGTGCGCAACGTTAACGAAACGCATGTCTTCACCAAGAAGATGAACACGCCATCGGCGCTTGTCACCATCATCTACACCTTCAACTTGCCCTATACGCCCAAGTCTAACTTGGCTCTCGATGCCCTTCGTCGCGTGCTTACCATCGCTTTTACCGACAGCATTCGCGAAGAGAAAGGCGGTGCCTATGGCGTGGGTGTGCAAGGCGAACTCGACTGCAACAGTCGTCCTAACTCGTTGTTGAAGATTGCTTTCCGAACTGGTCCTGAAAAGTACGCCGCACTGATGCCCATCGTGTATCGTCAGTTGGCACACGTGGCGCAAGGGCGCATCAACCCCGAAAGCATCGGCAAGATTAAGACTTACTTAAAAAAGGCTCACCAACAAGAAACGCTTGTCAACGACTATTGGAACAGCATTGTGTACCAACACCTGCGCTACGGCATTGACCTGCACACAGATTACGAGGCGTTGGTAGACCAACTTTCGGCTGCCGACATACAGCAAGTGGCGCAAGCCATTATCAAGAGTAACCGAAGAATTGAGATAACTATGAAGTCGGAGTAAGGAAAAAGGCAACAAAGGCCTCACCCCCAGCCCCTCTCGGCCTCACCCCCGACCCCTCTCCAAGGGGAGAGGGGAGTGGTATGCCTTGTTTATTACACCTCACAAGGTAAGCAAAACCAACTCAGATGAGCGAAGAGGGGAGTGAAATGCCTTGTTTATTACACCCTTATTAGCGAGTCAATGGGTTAATTTGTTAACTCGTTGACCCGTTTTATGGTCAAACAGAATTGAGTTTGGAAAGCCATAGCTACATCGTAAGCAAACAAAAGACCTCCTTTTCCTCTGCGTAAAGGTTTATGGATGCCCGGCTACGCACGCCTTGCATTCATCTAACAAATATTTTCCAAAAGCAATTCTATTTGACTATAATTTGCCAACTAGCCAACCCCTAGGTTTGTTAACTCGTCAATCAATAGAACCACTAAACAACTCGTTATATCTACTGGCCTCACCCCCAGCCCTTCTCCAAAGGGAGAGGGGAGTAATATGTCTCGCGAATTTAACGCTTGCTGATGACCGATCGCTTAGCTTGTTAACTTGTGAGTTCATCAACAGATGAACTTGTCCACTCGACAACTTGCCAACTCACAAACTTGTCAACTCACATTATCAACTCAAAACTTATCAACTTAAAACTTATCAACTTAAAAAACTCATCAACTCAAAAACTTAAATTATTGTTTTTATTTTACGAAACTCCTCTTTCTTTCGACTCGTTCTAGCGAAGAAATAGGTTAAAAAGTGGGTAAAAAGCCATCATTTCTGGTATTTCACGTCCTTCAACTTGTCTGTTTTTAAGAACAAAACCTACATTTTGCACCATTTTGCCTTTCTATTTGGCCGCCCACTCGCAATTTTTACGCTCCCAATTACCCCCATTTAGACCCTAAAACACCACTTTTTAACGGCCATTTCGCCCTTTTTAGCCATGTGTGTCATGGCTATAACAGCTTTTATTTATACAATTGCTGTGGATATTTATGCTTTTTGCCTTGCGTTTAGTGGCAAAAAGTACTGCATTTTGCACCATTTCGCCTTGCGTTTTGCAGCAAAACACACTGCATTTAGCACCAAAACGCACTGCGTTTAGCGGCATATTGCACTACGTTTAGCACCAAATTGCACTGCATTTAGCAGCAAATAACCCAAAAACTGGTGCAAATGGCGTTTTTATTAAATAAATACTCATCTTTCCGCATTCGCAAACTACCCCCTTTTTACATCAAAACAAACCTTCGCGAGAATCGATTATTTGCGCCTTGGTGCGCGATTGGTGGAAAAAATCGCAGCCATAATGTTAAAATCTTTGCTGAAAAGTGGACAAGAGAGGATGAGTTGACGAGATCGTTAGTTAACGAGTGAACCAGTTGATAAGTTGACGAGTTAACTAGTTAACCCATTGACGAGAGTTTGAGAAGTGGGCGAGTGGTTAGAGAGTTGACGAGTTAACCAGTTAACGAGTTGACAAGTTAACCAGTAACAAGTGGTCAATGCACAAGGCATACCACTCCCCTCTCCCTTTGGAGAGGGGTTGGGGGTGAGGCTGGTAGGGGGTTGGGGGTGAGGCCGGTTGGGGCTGTGTTTGAGGTCTTTTTTGACCGTTTTCACCTCTCCTTCTTTCAATACCCACATTACCCCGTATGAGAATTAACACATCAAAAGCGTAACTTTTTGAGCCTTATATTTGGCGTGTTTCTTTTTATTTTATATATTTGCAATATCTTGCTACCCTATGTATAGGCGTTTATTCACATTAATGATCAAATCATTATGAGCGTATGACATGACCCTTCTAACAGAGGATGAACTTTAAAACATTTATGGAGGAAGTTTATTTGGCACTATCTTTTTAAGTTGCTGAAAGCCCATTTCTTCCATGAGAAAACAGACGAGCATAGCAATGAATCACTCAACACACATGAATCTACCGATATACACATGGCCGATACAAAGTTTGGTATATAAACTAAAACGCACGAGGGTTCTTTTCCTTGGGGCTGCAATTACTATTTCCACCACATCTTTTGCGCAAAAGCATGTGATAGAGAATGTTGCCAAAAGGGATTCGGTATGTCGGAAAGAACAGAAAGCCCTTTCCGACACAACAGCACTTTATCTTTACTTACGTTTTCAAGGCTTTTCGCCCCTCATTCTTAAACGTAAGGAACAAGAAAAACGTTTCAACCCCAAAGCGTTAAGTTGGCCGAAATTCGACCCAGACAAAGAGAAATTCAACAACTTGCAACTTATAAACATCCTAGGAGAACACCTGTTAAGATGAAGAAGGCGCTATTTTCATGTTTAAGTATGCTGTTTTTCTGCCTGTGTACTTACGGGCAAGCAGAATTGAAAGAGAAAGACAGCTTACTATACACATCATTAGAAGTGTATAGCCACAAGGTGCAGTCAGTGGCCGCGTTAGTAGATACTGGTTGCAGCTTATGTGTAGTAGATTCTACTTTTGCAAAAGACTCATTGGGAATAGCTATGCCCGACAAACTAAAACTAATGGTAAACTCACGCGACAATCGAATGCCCACTTGCGTTTTCGATTCCGTTCGTTTTTGCGGTAAAACCTATCGCCAGGTGCTTTGCATCATCATCAACCTAAAAGGCAAATTCCAAAGGTTTGCGCCTGATTTCATTCTTGGGGCAGACATTCTGAAAGATAGGCCATTGCGTTTTGACTATGAAACAATGACCATCACTCCGAATCTAGGTAAAAATAATGGAGGGATTGTGCTTAAATGGAAAGATAGCCATAAATTCACCGATGTTCCGATGAACTTTATTGTGTTTGAAACGCGCATACAAGGGCAACATGTGCGCCTTGTTTTCGACACAGGCAGTAGGAACAACAAACTTCCTAACGACATTAGCATTGCACCAACAGGAACAATACAGAAAGAAGCTGCGGATGTAAGTCAACAACTTACCATCAAACAGGTTCGCCAATATAAGGGGGTTGCTTTTGGTTTAGGCAAACAAACTATCGTCCTCGACTTTATTGAGGGCGAAGACAAATATGGTTTACTCAGCTTGAATTTCTTAAAAGGTCACTCGTTTATCCTAAACTACAAAGAGAAGAAACTCGAAATACTCGCACCTAGTTTGTAGGGATGTGCTAAAAACAGACTAAGGTGCGTTCGCTATTGCTTGTACCCCTCTTTATTGTAACAAGTTGGCGAGAGATTGTGTAGTTAACGAGTTGACGAGTTAACCAGTAACAAGCGGTCAATGCACAAGGCATATCACTCCCCTCTCCCCTTGGAGAGGGGTTGGGGGTGAGGCCAGTTGAGCAGGGGGTGAGGCAGTTTGGGGTGAGGCTTTTTTTTCCTCTTACTCCGGCATCATCACCACTTCAACCCTATTTCCTTGCGCCATCAATTGTTGTGCAACGAACTGTTGCAGACGTTGGGGCGTGATGTTTTGCAGCTCGGTTAGGTAGTTCGTGTGGATGTCGATACCCTGTTGCACCCATGTTTGTACGGCTCGTAGCCACGTGTTGTTTTGCTTAGCGCGTTCTTCAAAGCGTTTGGCGAGGTGGCGTTTCACGTTTTCGAGCAGCGTGGGGTCGATGTTACGAGTCATGTTTTCGGCCTCGTTGCGCATCGCTTTGAGGGTGCTATCAACCAATTCGGGTTTCATGGGGCAGATGCCATATAGCTTTAAGTAGGTGGTGTTCACATCGGGTGCGAGGGTGCAAGAGGCATCGGTGCTGTAAGCCGCACCCATTTCTTCGCGTATTCGCTGTGTGTAACGCATGCCAAGCAGCTGACCAACGGCCTCGGCCATCACGATATTGGCCAGCGTATAGGGCGTACCCTTGGCCCACCACACGATGTAGGCGTTGGCTTTTGGTGTGGTCATGGCATGTCGGAAGTGGTTGCAAACAATGCCGTGGGCATAGGTTTGCACACTGCGCAGCGTGCCAACGAGGGATGTTTCGCTGTTTGGAGCAGCGGTAGTGGTGGGTGCGGTGGAGCTTTGCGCTGCCTGATGGTGGGGCGAAGGGTGGTTGATGGGGGCGGGTTGACTTGCAACGAGCA
>ERZ773009.2484-NODE-2484-length-11690-cov-4.028621_pt1 | contig 11690 bp, 10 predicted proteins | sample MGYA00580663_ERZ773009 | MGnify/ENA primary metagenome ERZ773009 (study PRJEB29015, sample SAMEA2737969) | human oral metagenome | biome: human oral; feature: human-associated habitat; material: dental | place: China | collected 2026 ... | reverse complement strand
CTATTGGTTTAATCGTGCCTATTGCCTTTATCAAGTGGGCGATAGCAAGGCTGCCCTTCAGCAACTTGATTATATCCTTAAGCGATGGAAGACCTTCGAAGCAGCCTCCCAACTGCGTGCCGACATCGTAGCGGGTAGGAAGCCAAAGCAGCAGCCCATGAAACCTAATGCTTCGCAATTTTACAAGCTACCGAGTCTTCGCATTGAAAATGAAGGCAAGTCAAACCCAATGAAGAATAAGCCCCCCTTTTCCCTTTGAACTTCATCTATCCTTTGACCTTTGAGCATTGAACAATTAACTTTGAACTTTGAGGTTTGAACTTTGAACTTTTATGATTTGAACTACGAACGACCACGAATGGCACTAATGTCACGAATCATTATTGCTAAGTAATTCGTGTCATTCGCGTAATTCGTAGTTAACTTTATGATTTACGTTTAACCCTTAAGCTACATCGGTAATCATAATTATGAATTCTGAATTGTGAATTATGAATTTTATTTGGATTATGAATTATGAATTCTGAATTAAAAATCGTACCTTTGCCACATATTTGATTTATAAAACTAATTTGTAGTATGGTTAAAATCACTTTCCCAGACGGTTCCGTTCGTGAATACGAGCAGGGCGTAACTGGTTTTCAAATCGCCGAGAGCATTTCGCCGGCTCTCGCCCGTGACGTTGTATCTTGCGGTGTAAATGGCGTAACAACAGAACTCAACCGTCCTATCAATGAGGACGCAAGCATCGCACTGTACAAGTTCGATGACGAAGAAGGTAAGCACACCTTCTGGCACACCTCTGCCCACCTCCTTGCTGAGGCGCTGCAGGAGCTTTATCCAGGCATTCAGTTTGGTTTCGGACCAGCTGTTGAAAACGGCTTCTTCTACGACGTGATGCCTGCAAATGGTCAGACAATCTCTGAGAACGACTTCCCAAAGATTGAAGAGAAGATGCGCGAACTTGCTAAGAAGAACGAGTCAGTCGTTCGTCGTGACGTCTCTAAGGCGGATGCTGTTAAGGAGTTTACTGCCGATGGACAGGAATACAAGGTGGAGCACATCGTAGAGGACCTCGAAGATGGCACTATCTCAACATATTCGCAGGGTAACTTCACCGACCTTTGTCGTGGCCCTCACCTCGTTTCAACAGGTGCTATCAAAGCCATCAAGATAACCAGCGTTGCTGGTGCTTTCTGGCGTGGCGATGCTAAGCGCGAGCAGATGACACGTATCTACGGTATCACCTTCCCTAAGAAGAAGATGCTCGACGAATACCTCGAGATGCTCGAAGAGGCTAAGAAGCGCGACCACAGAAAGATTGGTAAGGAAATGGAACTCTTTATGTTCTCTGACCGCGTCGGAAAGGGTCTTCCTATCTGGCTTCCAAAGGGAACACAGCTGCGCTTGCGCCTGCAAGACCTCCTGCGTCGTCTCCTCCGTCCTTACAACTATCAAGAGGTTATCACACCAGGAATCGGTGGTAAGAATCTCTACGTAACTTCTGGTCACTATGCTCACTATGGCAAGGATGCTTTCCAGCCAATCCACACACCAGAGGAGGACGAAGAGTATATGCTCAAGCCAATGAACTGTCCTCACCACTGTGAGATTTACGCTTACAAACCACGTTCTTACAAAGATCTCCCACTGCGTATCGCAGAGTTCGGAACCGTGTTCCGCTACGAGAAGAGTGGTGAGCTTCACGGACTTACACGTGTTCGTACCTTCACTCAGGACGATGCACATATCTTCGTACGTCCTGACCAGGTAAAGGCTGAGTTTGAGAACAATATCGACATCATCCTCAAGGTGTTCAAGACCTTCGGTTTCGATAACTACGAGGCACAGATTTCTCTCCGCGACCCAGAGGACAAGGAGAAGTATATCGGCTCTGACGAGGTATGGGAAGAGAGCGAAGCAGCCATTAAGGAAGCATGTGCAGAGAAGGGTCTCAACGCTCGTGTAGAGCTTGGCGAGGCAGCGTTCTATGGTCCTAAACTCGACTTCATGGTGAAGGATGCCATCGGTCGTCGTTGGCAGCTCGGTACTATTCAGGTAGACTATAACCTCCCTAACCGCTTCAAACTCGAATACACAGCAGAAGATAACTCTAAGAAGACACCTGTGATGGTTCACCGTGCACCATTCGGTTCACTCGAGCGCTTCACAGCCGTTCTCATCGAGCACACAGCAGGTCACTTCCCACTCTGGTTGACACCTGATCAGGTTGCTATCCTCCCAATCTCTGAGAAGTATAACGACTATGCTCAGAAGGTGAAGGCTTACTTCGATGCGCACGACGTACGTTCAATCATGGACGACCGCAACGAGAAGATTGGTCGCAAGATTCGCGACAACGAGCTCAAGCGTGTTCCTTACATGGTTATCGTTGGCGAGAAAGAGGCTGCCGAAGGTCTTGTGTCAATGCGTCAGCAGGGCGGTGGCGAGCAGGCAACGATGACAATGGAAGCCTTCGCAGAGCGTATCAACAACGAGGTTGCTGAACAGCTGAAGGGGTTGGATTAAAAAGGAAAGCCCCACCCGACCTCCCCGAAAGGGGAGGAGTGCAACTGGCAGCCTCCCCCCTTATCTCCTCTCCTACAGAGGGGGGGAGTAGATACCGAGGTACCCCTGTTGTTAGATAAGTGGTAGTATGCGAATAACATACTTGTTAGTGGGGCAGAAGTTAGAAGCCCTTTCGCTTTAGAGGCTAACATATTAATGACCCTCGTGGTCTTCCTTCTCTTCTAATCAAGGGAAGGAGAATCCCTTATGCGGCATCCATTAGTGGGTGCCGCTTTTTATTTGTGAACTCTTTTCCCTTTGAACTTTGAGCATTGAACTTTGAACTTTATGATTTCAACTATTAACTTTGAACAATTACCGACTACGAATTTCTCTAATTACGCTAATGCTTATTGCGATGTAATTCGTGTCATTCGCGTAATTCGTAGTTAACTTTATGATTTGCGTTTAACCCTTAAGCTATATCAGTAATCATAATTATGGATTATGAATTCTGAATTATGAATTCTTGATAGTATCTCGCTAATCACTCCCCTCTCCCTTCGGAGAGGGGTTGGGGGTGAGGCTGTGTGTCGGGCTTTACCTCACTTCCACAAACACCTTTTCTCCTTTCGCTATTGCCTCCGTCATCATCTTAACGAGTGTGAGCACGCAGCGGGTAGAGTCGAGCACATATCCTTTGCGTCGGTTGAAACCGAGGAGGATACATCCCCGTGTGTCTTCTGGCTTATTCCCCGCATGAATCCTTATCCCCTCAAAACCCTTCACGTTCAGCAGCAGCGGCAGCCATCGTCCGAACCGTCGGCTGCGTGTGATGAGGATGCGATAACGCCCAGTGGGGATAGCTGTCTTTCCAATTATTTTATGCCTGCGGATGAGTGTCAGCGGCATTTGAGAAGTCAGCTTTCTCGCTGTTGGCTCCATCGTATTGCAGAACCATTCGGGCATAGCCTTTTCTTCATTAACTATTTGTTTAGGCACATCTATTTCTTTATCGTTAGTTGGTGTAGGCATACTTTTCTTTTCATTTCCAGCCTGTTCGGGCAGAATATAGAGGTTTCCTATTGTGTAGCCTTCTTTAAAGGCGGTACGTCTGATGATTATTTCCATTGCAGTAGTGATTATATGGTTAGACCTTAATGTAATTTGTAATTGTAATAATGTAATTTCTTCGGGGTTATACAGTCACAGTCTTCTTCCATTCGCCTTCCTTCACCTTCTCAATCCATCCGTCCGCCTTCCATCGATGAATCATAACGCGCAGCGTTCCTATGTTCGTATTCTCAGGTTTCAGTCGGTTAAGGTCGTCGAGCGTGAATGTCTGTGGCAATTCTTCAAGGATATTCTTGTTTCTGCTTCTTCTCTCGTTTCCCTCCATTGTCTTACCCATTTGTGTAAGCAGTGGATTTCCGAAGATTTGCATTTGTGCTTGTAAGACATATTCAGCCATAGCCGCCGCAAAATCAAGACAGGCGTTTGACTCTTTCCCGATAATCAGCCTATAGATAACGCCACAGCGAAAGCCTATCACGGCAGCACGTTTGCGATAGGTGTCTTTGACGACGTCCCATGTGCGTGATGCCTCAAGACGTTTCTCTTCCACCCAATTAGCAATTCGTTTGCGCAATCGGGGAGTGTCAATGAATCCGTTGGCAGCACACAGCTTTTCTACGGCTTCACGAATGGCGGCAGAATCCTTGTCAATCATTCCTCGGAAACGGGGCATAGGAGCAAAAGCGTTGTCGGGCATTTCGGAGAAGATGATGCGTGAGGAGAGTCCGTTCTCCACGTTGTCGCCTTGGAAGCATTTTGCCAGCGCACCGTATGTGCCGAGTATGGTCCAATTATAGGCAACGTCGACAACTCCGCTCTCTGCCTGATCAGAGTTATAATCTTGTCCCCACCGTCCGTTATCGAAGGCGAGGCGATAGATGTCATACTTCTGCGACCACGAGCCTGCACCGTTTGTCTTTCGTAGCGTGTCGAGTTCCTCACCAAAGGAGAAGAGCGTGTGACCCTGTGCATATTTCATACGTTTCAGTAGGGTAGAACACGAGATGGTAACTGGCACGTTGCGTATCATCACTCTTGGGTCTTCGGGAGCTTTCTCGTTAGCCTTTCGGTTACGGCGTTTCTCCTTCCATTCGTCTTCCTGCTTTCGTGCCTTTTCGTCGTCCTCGTTCATCTTTTCGAGCCATGTGTCGAGGGCTTCCTTACACGCACTTTTGCCCGATGCTTGCGGACCGACGATGACCGACATAAGTCCCAGCTGCATTCGCTTTCCGTCGCAGTATTCCACCGTTACGCTGTCGGCGTATGCGGCTGCCAGAGGCATGACAGCACAGAGAACGGGTATCTTCATCCCTTCTGGAACGCCTGCTAAGGTTGCTTTTAGTGCAGGCAGACGTAAGATGGCGTTCTCGATGTCTGCAACATATTGGGGCTTTGCCTTCGGTGTGGGTATGGAGAAGGTCTGGTTGCCCATTAAGCTACTCGTTACGGCAGTTTCAAGATTAGAGACACCTTCACCTGCCTCCTGTTCAGCAAGGGCATTGATACGTTGAACGGTTGCGTTGAAAATCTTTGAGTCGTCGTGATATTTCGCATAAAAATCGTGGATAAGCTGACGGCAATCCTGCTCCTTAGCATATTCAGGCATGCGCTGCTGCACCACTGCCAAGAGTTCTTCCTCGCTCATCAGTCGGCTGGCTGCAATGGAGAGGATAGCCTGCAGAGAGGTGTGGCGTGAGCCTATGCGGTTGATATCTACATCCTTTAAGCCTGCAGCTTCACGACTGAGGTCGAAGATGCGCAACTGCTTTTCGGTGCAGGTCGTAGGCTGCGTGTGTGTGCGTTCCTCTTTCGGTGTGTGTGTAGCTTCTGCCGTTGATATTTGATAGGCAAGCGTACGCCCATCGTCCGTAAGTCCACGCCCTCGGAAAGCAGCTACATACATCTCACGGTCGTCATCATCGAGGGGTTGATACCATTCTTTCGAGCGATAGATTTCGTCGTCAATGGATGTGACATAAATAAAGCGTTCGGGAGTGATGCAGGATTTATCATAGGGCACACCGATAGCCTCGCCATAAGCCTGCTGTGCCTCCTCTACGGTCATACCGAGTGGAAGACGGAAGTCAATATGCAGTTTCTTGCGGGCAGAATATTCCATGTGCAACAACTTACCGCGCCAACGTCCAGGCTTCGTGTCAAGTTCGCGTGCCGCAGTGATAGCTTTCTCTACGACCGATGCGTCGTCTACATCGAAAGTTGTCTGAAAGGTGAACGCTTCAGGCAGTAGGTTTGCTTGCCTACGGTGATTATCCCCGAAGGCGGTGTAATGTGGGCATCGCCACGGCAGTTGTGCCTTCAGCGCGTCAGCCCGTTTGTCGCCAGCTGGTAGTGTACGAATTTCGTTTATCAGTTTCTTCAGCCACGGCTCTCTAATGAGTCTGTCGTAGTCTTCGATAGTCATCGTTCTGACGATTCCTTTATTGCCGTTGCGTGAAGTGTTGAGTGCAATGTTTTGTGTCATAGTTTTAAGAATTAATAAGAGTAAAGAAAAAGAAGCGACTGGCCCCTCCTCCTTGCCCCTCCCCCGAAGGGAGGGGAGTAAGCACCGAGATACCCTACGTTTTGCTTGTTCTTTGTTTTATCACCGCCAAGCGTTATCTGACATATAGGGATAACACGGTATTCACTCCCCTCCCTCTGGGGGAGGGGCACGGGGGAGGGGCCAGTCGTCGCTGTTGCTGGCTGGGCTTTTTTTACATCCCCCCTACAAATGCAGTTACGGCAACAAATATCTCGCTCATCATCGTGACGATACGGCGTATGCCGAGTTTTCGGGGCAATCGGATATTGACGATAAGGTCGTGAGAAGTCTGTTTAACACAAGCGTAAGGAATCTCAAAGAGTTTCTCATAGCGGCTACCCGTACCCTTGCGATAAGGACGGATAAGCGTCTCACCATCTTCGCGCACACTGACCGATGCTTGGAATTTCTTCTCGCTACCAGCCACGACAACAGACCTCTCCCATGGGCAGGGCTTGAACTGGATATGGCCGTCGGTATGGAAGCGAGTCTGTGTGTCCATACAGATATTGTCATAAAATACTTCATTAATGTTCTCGATAAAAGCTGCGTTGGTTTCAATATTTTTCTTCATTTTTCTTCTTCGTTAAGTGAGGAAGAAGCGTCTGAAAAACGTGGCCACGTTTACTCTCCGGAGACTTTCCTTCAGCTCACTTCACTCAGATGATTATTTCTTTTTTTTATTCCTCCCGATGGCTATACCCTCTCAAACTTGATGATACGGATGTCGTTGAACCAGCGGTCTTGCCACTGACGGACGCCATAATGCAGGCTCACCTTTAGGCGGTCGCCCTCTTGGAGGGTAAACTTCTCAATCATACTGCCGTGCAGCGTTGCCACCAATGCGTCAGGGTAGACAACATTCTCTTCTGCCTCCAGCACCACGTCACGACGTTGCCAAGCTTGGCCGTCACGCTGGCTGATTCCTTTTACTACTGGCTGTAAAGCCTTCACCTTGAAAACGATATTTTCTAAATCTTGCATAATAATTTTTGCTTACCGAGGATAGTGCGTAGCGACATTGCTACGGGGCTTCCTTTCGTTAGCTGATGCAAAGATAGGGCATAAAAAAGCCCCTTGCACGAAAAAACGTACAAGGGGAATAGTATTGGGAAAAAGGGAACTGAAAGGGGAATAAACCTACGTCAGATTTAACCTTTTCATTAGGAATTCGGCAACCATACATTGCTGTTCGTAGGCGGGAGTCTTCTTCTTGAGAGCCCCCCACTTGCTCACTTTAACAGAGAGGTCAGTCAGGTCGGTAGGCACCTTCTTGAAAGATTGGTAACTGCAGGCAGGATCCGCCTCCTTGAAGCCCATTCTGTTGTTAATGTCCCTTTCAAAATCGGTCATCTTCTTAGGATAGTTGCAGTATTCATAGAGCACTCTATAGACAGCATACCACTGCGTTTGCGTCTTCATCATCGGCTTGCCGTCGTCAGTCTTGGCTTCGAGAAGTTCCGTCAGCGCCAGCTTTATCTCCTCATCGTCAGGAGCAAGGCGTGGCTCATCGTGGCTGCTGCCGTAGTAGTTTTGCGTACAATCGCCCATGATAAGGTTCTCAATCGTCTGTGTGCTGTCGCCAACGACTAACTGGTGAATATTCACGTTAGCCCCCTGCAGCAGCTGCTGCAAAGCCTCTTTATGCTCGTTGTTCATCGTTCCTTCGTTTTATCCCATATTGGCGTTAGTAATATTCTGCGTTCCGTTGCCCATGACAAGCTGGGCGGCTGATATATTGGTTTGTCCTTGGATAATCTGTTTGTTCTGTATTTCTTGCTGTGTTTTATGCATCTTTTGTATAAGTTCCCTAATCTGTGTGCTAAAGGGCGTATTGCCAAAGACATAAAAGCCTAACTTCTCCATAACAATCAATTTTTCGGGAGAGTTAGGAATATTCTCCAATCCCTCCATAATATCCTCAATTTTGATGGTTGTGTTTCCCTTTTCCTCCAGAAGTTCTTTCATCTTTTGTACCAACTCTTGATTCTTGCTTTCCAATGCTTCTATGGTCATAATGTCTTCTTCACGGCGGATGGATGCAAGGAGTTCTTTGCTTGTACCCTTGAAGCCTAAAGCCCTCATCTTTGCAATTGTTTCAGCCTCCTCTACAGATAGAAAAAGGTCTGCCGTCTCAGCCTCTTGACGTAACTGCGTTATCTCCTCCTGCTGTGTATTGTTTATTTTTCTTAGCTTCTCAACTTCCTCTTGGAGTTCTTTGCTCTCCTTCTGTTTTTGGAGGTATTTCTCCTTAATGTCCTTTATCTGACTGTTCAGCTGTTGTATATTGGTTTCTTTTTGTTTCGCATCTTGTTGTAGCTCTGCATTTTTTTTCTCAAAGCCTGACGCAAACGCTTTAAATAGACTCAGCTGTTGCTGGTCTTGTTCTCTCTGTCTTTCAGCTTTTTTTAGCTGCTGATTAGTATAAGCAAGCTCTATGTCTTGCTCATCGAGTTTGTCACGCATCAATGTAATGGTTTTCGACCTTCCTTCTATGGCTTTTTCGAGTTCTACTATAACTCGCTCAAATTCTTCTATCTTTTTTTCTTGTTGGGCGATAGTTGCCTTGTGTTCGTCGAGGGTTATCCTTAAGAGAGCGTTTTCTGTCCGTGCGGTCAGTCCTGTCCCTGCGGGCTTACTGTACCTTTTTATACGCTTGGCATCTCGTATTTCCTGACGCTGTTGCAGATAGTCATCAAGAATGTTCTCGAAAGGTATCAGCTCAAACTTGGTTTCTGAATCTTTCTGACATTTCTTCATGAAAGTCATGCCTCTTTTATTGGCGTTTACGAGATTTTTATATTCTTTTATTATTTGTTTTACGATAAGATTTACTTTACCGTCTCTCTCAATCCCAAGTATTATCCGTTTGATTTTGTCAAGGTCGAAATTATCAGTCTCATCTCTCCATACTTTGTATACGGAGTCTTTTCCGCTGTTGATGCGGCTGATAAGAATGTCAACATTGTCTTTTCTATTGGCAATGCCGCCAAATTCATCCACATCCAACTGGAGAGCCTTCATTATAAGGTGGCTCTCCCTTGAGGACATCATTTCTTTGAGGTTCAAATCTCTCATTAAAATAACATTGTTTAAAGGTTAATGAAGCCTATTCTTTTCTCTGTGTCTTTCCTTTTTTTCATAGAATCGACAGCTCTTTTATGGAGCCAACCTCTCTGTATGCTTCTATTGTGGTTAACAAAGCTGCTAAGAGGGCGCAGATTAAAGTTCGTCTTCAGCCTTCGTTTTATGATAAGGCCTTACAAAGTTATAAAATTTTTCGTACAAATGCAAGCATCATCTTTTCTTTTTTTTCATTTTTTTGGGGGGCTTTGAAGGGCAATTCTGCAAGGCAGATTCTAACTGCTGATGGTTAAGGCGATTCAAGATGATGCAGGTGGAAATATGCGTGGATGACATAAATTATGATGTTTCTGGGGGGCTAAGCTTTTGTTTCTTGCATAAGATCACGTAAAAAATAATTCTTTGTGCGAAAAAAACTTTGAAAGAAGTGAATCTTTAGACTTAATTTTGTATATTTGCCGTGTCTACAGTTGGAATCTATCATCTTGTTGGGTCATTGTACTCTGCAAGTTTTTCGATAGAAATAAACAACAAGGCAGTCTTTTGTTGTTTGGATTCCCGACATTTTTTGTAGATTTTGGTATTGTGAAATTGAGAATAAGCCTTTTACCTGAGTTTTTCTTGGGTGTATGGGGTTATGCTTATAATGTTAAGACTATATGATGAATCAAATACAAGAAGAAGTGAAAGACCGTTTTATTGTCAGGAATTTCGGCCTGATTCAGGAGATTGATGTTGAATTGGGTGATTTGACTGTGCTTGTTGGTGCGCAGGCAAGCGGAAAGAGTCTGTTCCTCCAGATGTTCAAATTGATAAAAGACAAGGACGCTATATTAAAAACATTGGATAACTATGGTTTTGTCGTGAACAACAAGTTGGAAAACCTATTGGACCGTTATTTAGGAGAAGGCTTGTCGAAAATGTGGACAGGTGAATCTGAGTTTATTTCTAATGATAGAACATATACCCGGGTGGATTTAGAGCGTCCGAAAAAGGGAAAGCCTGCAGACAAGGTCTTTTATATCCCTGCCCAACGCATTCTGAGCATTGCTGATGGGCGTCCTAAATTCTTTACGGAATTCAGCGAGAATGACCCTTTTGTGTTGCGTAAGTTTAGTGAAACACTAAGACTCTTTGCTCGGAATGGTCTCGGTGATAGTGGCAAGTTATATCCGCTTCCTAACAGGCTTAAAAACGTCATCAAAAAGAAGTATGACAAGACCATTTTTCATGGCGGCAAGATAGTCTTTGAAGAAAAGGGCGGGCAGCGCAAGATTGCTATGAATGTCGAGAATATGCACCTCCCCCTGATGACGTGGAGTGCTGGCCAGAAGGAGTTTATGCCTCTTCTGATAGCATTTTACTGCCTTTCAGGCCCTCCCCAGCCCGTAGTGAATCGCAGCCAATACGAGTATATTATTCTGGAAGAACCTGAGATGGGCTTGCACCCTTTGGCAATCCAGGCTATCATCCTGCAGATGATAGAATTTATAAATAATGGGTTCAAGGTGATAGTGTCAACACATTCTCCTATGCTTCTGGAATTCGTATGGGCATACAATTGCCTGAAAAAAATCCCCAAAAATAAGCGTGTAGGTGCATTGTGTGAGTTGTTTGATATTAAAAACGAGAAATGGCCAAATGTTTGTTTCCTGCAAAGCATTTTTGAAAAAGATATAAAAACATATTATTTTTCGCGCAATACGGCAGGAAAGGTAGAATCAAAGGATATTTCCTCCCTTGATGTCTTTAGCGAGGAGACGGCTATAAACGAGTGGGGTGGCCTCACCCAGTTCTCGAGTAAGACTAACGATGTTGTTTCAAGATATATGGCGCAGTATGGTGAGGAAGAATAAGAATTTTAAAAAAAGCGGAGCGGGAAACGCTAAGTGTGCTTTTCAGATTGCTGTTGAAAATACGCCTGATGTGAAAAACGGTTTTTGTGTAGGCCTGAAAGGTGTAAAAAACTCTGACCGTAATAAAGTTGTTGCTGCAAATCCGAGAAAAATACAAGGCAGTCTTGATATTGATGGGCAAGTCAAAGAAATATATCCTGATAAAAATCGTTGGGACTATGCCCTGTCGTATGATGATAAGATATATTTCTTTGAGGTGCATCCAGCTTCAACGTCTGATGTTGATACTGTCATTAAGAAATTAACATGGCTCAAGGAATGGCTGAAGAATAAAGCTCCTCAGATTAATAAACTGCAAAAAGGAAATCAGCCTTATACGTGGGTTCCGACGGATGGCTATGCGATATTATCTTCGGGGTCTTATGCTAAGAAGTTGGCTGTAAACGGGATAGCAGTTTCTAATAGCTTGAAGTTATGACTACAAGTAGAATGGCCGAATAAGCTGTTCTCTCATTATCCTTCATCTTCCCTCCGATTACATAATTACAATTACAAATTACATTAAGGTTGGTCGTAATATTCTTTGAGGAAAGAGAGAGGGGAGTGAGGTCGTGGATTGAAAGGAT
>ERZ773009.2480-NODE-2480-length-11697-cov-5.112524_pt1 | contig 11697 bp, 7 predicted proteins | sample MGYA00580663_ERZ773009 | MGnify/ENA primary metagenome ERZ773009 (study PRJEB29015, sample SAMEA2737969) | human oral metagenome | biome: human oral; feature: human-associated habitat; material: dental | place: China | collected 2026 ... | reverse complement strand
GGTTTCTCTATGAAGCCGGAGCTGATGCCATTTTAGTGCAGGACTTGGGGGCGGCGCGTTTAGCGCAGCAAGTGGTTCCGGATATGCCGCTTCATGCCAGTACCCAGATGACCGTTCACAGTTTGGCCGGGGTACAGGCCTTGGAGCGCTTGGGTTTTTCCCGGGTGGTTCTCGCCCGGGAACTTTCACTCCAGGAGATTCGCCATATCTGCCGCCACAGCCGGGCGGAGATCGAAGTATTTGCTCACGGCGCCCTCTGTATCTGCTATTCTGGACAATGTCTGATGAGCAGTCTCATCGGCGGACGGTCAGGCAATCGGGGCCGGTGCGCGCAGCCTTGCCGTTTGCCCTATACGTTGGTGGACGAGACGGGGCGAGATATGCTGGGGCAGAAGGCGGGGCAATTTCTGCTTTCGCCCCGGGATCTCAATACGGTGGAACTTTTGCCCGCCCTGATTGAGGCGGGAGTCACTTCGCTGAAAATTGAGGGGCGGATGAAGCGGCCCGAGTACGTGGCCGTTGTGACCAAGGTCTATCGGCGGGCGATTGACGGGGCGATGGGAGAGAAGGCTCCCCCCGCTCCGGTGGAGGAAGATCACCGGGCGCTGGCGCAGATCTTTAATCGGGATTTTACCACCGCATATTTGATGAAGCCGCTGGGGCGGGCCATGATGAGCGATCGCAAGCCGAATAATCGAGGGCTTTTGGTAGGGCGAGTGGTTGACTATGATAAAGAAAAGCGACGGGTTACGGTAAAACTTTTGGAGGAGATCCATCTCGACGATGAGATCGACTTCTGGATCAAAGTAGGCGGTCGTACAGCCGTTACCGTAACGAAGATACAGGACAAGAAGGGGCGTTCCCTGACAATGGGGCGAAAAGGGGAGACGGTTTGTCTGCCTTTGGATAAGCCGGTGGGGGCGCATGATCGCCTGTTTCGGATCTACGATGCGGCGCTGATGCAGGCGGCTCGGCAGTCTTTCCAAGCCGGCGCGCCGGTACGTCGATTTCCGATTGGTGTACACCTTCGGGCCGCCATTGGGGAACCGGTGGTATTGGTTATGACGACGGCGGAGGGCGGTCGGGTGACGGCGATTTCGGATTTTGTCGCCGTAGCGGCGGAAAATCGAGCGCTGACCTATGAGACGGCGCATAAGCAGATGGCGCGTTTAGGGGCGACCGTTTACGAATTGTCATCGTTTACCGCTGACATCGCCCCCGGCGTCATGGTGCCGGTGAGCGTCCTGAACGATCTGCGCCGCCGGGGGACGGATCTTTTAGATACAGCTCGGCTCAAACGGTATGGGCGGCCCGCTCTTTCTCCAGTGACATTGGCGGCAAAAAGCCGGTCAGGGCGCCCTTCACCAATGGAAACGAAGCTAATGGTCAGCGTCGCTTCTGTGGAGATGGTACAGTGTGCCTTGGATGCCGGTGCGGACGGGATCCTTTTCGGGGGCGATGTTTGGCATCATCAAATTCTGCCGTCGGAAGATTATCATCGGGCCTGGGAGATGGTACGGACCCGGGGGAAAATCATTCGCTTCAATACGCCCCGCGTCTTGCGGGAGGCATGGCTGCCGTGGTTTCAATCGCTTTTGGAAGCGTTTCGGGATTTCCCGCCGGAAGGGGTCAACGTTCATAATCTCGGTACCTTAGCCTTGGTCCGGGAATATACGGACATCCCCATCCAAAGCGATTTTTCCCTCATCGTTTACAATCGGTCGGCGGCGGCGGAATTAAAAGATTTAGGCGTCGAGCGGGTCACGTTGTCACCGGAATTGAACTTTCACCAAATCGAAGTATTGGCAAAAAATAGCCCGCTCCCCTTGGAAGCCATTGCCGGCGGGTATTTGGAACTCATGATTTCCGCTTACTGTGCCATGGGAAGCTTCTTGGGCGGCGTGGGGGCAACCTCCTGTTCGGCGCCCTGCCAGGGGAAACGCTATTTCCTAAAAGATCGCAAGAACGCCTTGTTCCCCCTGGTGACGGACGGTTTCTGCCAAATGCACGTTTTAAATTCCCGACCCTTGAGCATGCTGCCCCATGTACAGCGCTTTGCGGCGATGGGGATTGACCGTATTCGCATTGAAGGTCGTTACTATGGGGGGAGGCAATTAGCGGCCATCGTACAGCGCTATGGTGAGTTCCTGCGGGGTGGGCCGCTGACGGCGGAAGAGGAAAAACGATGTCAGATCGCCGAGGGCAAAGATTTTACGCGCGGACATTATTTCCGCGGCGTTTTATGAGAGATGTGCGAGAGACAGGTTATGGATAAAGATTTACAGCGCGTTTTGGAATACGATAAAATTCGCCTTCTTCTGCGGGAAGAAGCCGGCTCTTCTTTGGGACGAGAGTTAACGGAGAAGCTCCTTCCCTCGGCGGATCGGGAGGAGATCGAGGGCTGGCTGACGGAAACGGCGGAAGCGGCAGAAGTTCTCTCCGTGGCGCCGCTGCCCTTAGGAGGTTTTCACGATATCCGTCCTTTGCTGGCAAAAGCGCAAAAAGGGGCGCTCTTAGAATCGGAAGACCTTTGGGCGGTTTTGGAGACCCTCTACGCCATGCGGCAGGTCAAGCGATTCTTCAAAGAACTGTCCACGGAATCCTTCATTCTCAAAGAGTGGGCACGTCGTATTGAGATACAGGGGCAGTTGGAGCGCAATCTGGAGAACACCTTTGACGAACACGGCCTGCTCCGAGATGATGCTACCCCCGAACTTTTTCGCATTCGACGAAGTATACGGTCAGCGCAGCGCCGCATTAAGGCGTTTTTGAACGATGTCCTCCACGATCCGGCGTATACAAAGGTCTTTCAGGATACCATTATCACTGTGCGGGACAATCGTTATGTGATTCCCGTCAAGCAGGAATACCGGCAGGCTTTCCCCGGCATCATTCACGATCAGTCGGCGACGGGGGCGACACTCTTCATCGAGCCGATGACAGTGGTAGAGCTGAATAACGAGGCGAAGAAATTGGCCTTGGCGGAGCAGCAGGAAGTGGCGCGGATATTGCGCGCTTTGTCAGCGCAGATCGCGGCCTCGGCCGAAGTGTTGCTGGTAAATTCTGATATCCTGGCCCGTTTTGATTTTACCTTTGCCAAGGCAAAGCTGGCTCGCCGTATGCGCGCCGTTCGCCCGCTGTTGAATACGGAAGGGCACACGGTCCTGAAAAGCGCGCGGCACCCGCTCTTGCCGCCGGATCGGGTAGTTCCCATCGATATTTTCTTGGGTGCGCCCCATCGAATGCTATTGGTCACAGGGCCGAATACCGGCGGCAAGACCGTCAGTATGAAGACCTTGGGTTTACTGGCGCTCATGGCACAGTCGGGCTGCTTCATTCCAGCGGCCTTCGGGTCGGAGTTAGCTGTCTACCAGCATATTTATGCCGATATCGGCGACGAGCAGAGCATTGAGCAGAGTCTCAGCACCTTTTCCGCCCACATGAAGCATATCGTGGACATTTTGGCGGAGGTGGAGGAAAACGATCTCCTACTCATGGATGAGATTGGTGCGGGGACTGACCCGGAGGAGGGGGCCGCGCTGGCCATGGCCATATTGGAGCGCTTGCGGCAGATCAATGTCAGCGTGATGGCGACCACCCATTATTCGGCGCTGAAAACCTTTGCCTACACCCAAGAAGGCATCGAAAACGCCAGTGTGGAATTTGACACGGATACCCTGCGCCCCACGTATCGACTGCTCATCGGTATTCCGGGGGCCAGCAACGCGTTTGCCATCAGTACCCGGCTGGGGCTTTCAAAATCACTGGTGATGCGGGGGCAGGAACTCATGGAGGCCGATCACGCCAAATTTGAACAGGTGGTCAACGCGCTGGAAAAGGAAAAGCGCCTCTATGAAGAACGCAGTGCCGACATCGCGGAACGCCAGCGGCGCGCTGCCCGGCTGGAAGAAAAATGGGAGAAGATGCGTCAGGAACTTTTGCAGCAAAAGGCCGAGATTCTGCGAAAAGCCCGCAGCGAAAGCACAGCTATGATCCGTCGCGCGCGGCGGGAAGCAGAAGAAACCATTCGGGCACTCAAGGAACAGTTCAACGATCAGGGGGTAAAGAAGCGGCAGCAGGTGATGCAAGAAGTTCGCAGCCGTCTTACGATCGCTGCGGAAAACGTGAGGCCGGACTTCCCTTCGCCGGCCGCTTATGGGGAGAAGGTAAATTTGGCGACGCTGCGAGTAGGAGATACCGTCGCTGGATCAAAAGGGAACGGTAGCGGGGATTCGAGGGAAGGAATTGGATGTTCTCCTGGGCAGCCTGAAGACTACCTTAAAGAGCGATGCCTGCCGATTTGTGGGCGTAGGGCACGCGTTGCCGGAAGACATGGCTCCTCGGCAAAACAGCGCGGCGGTATTTCTCGGCAAGACGGCGTCGGCGGGCCGGGAAATTGATATCCGAGGGATGATGGTGGACGAAGGCGAGCAGATGGTAGGGAAATTTCTGGATGACGCTTCCTTGGCGGGGTTGAAGCAGGTACTGATCATCCACGGTAAGGGGACTGGGGCGCTTCGCAAGGGCATACATGACTACTTAAAGCGTCACCAAAGCGTCCGCAGTTTTCGTTTTGCCGATATGAGCGACGGCGGCACCGGGGCTACGCTGGTGGAGCTCCGCTGAGCGCAGATACCGATGGGTGGGGAGGGCGAGGAGAAAATACCTCTGCACGAATCGGTAAGATGTGATAGAATGGGAGCAAGTTTGTTATGAGGAGGATTTCCATGGAGAAACGTGCTGCCGGGACAAAGCGGCCGACCGCTGGTCGAGCAAAGAAACCCCGGAAAAAATCCGGCGGTTTCGGGCGGATCTTATTGGGCTTTACGATTGTTGTGATCGTCATGCTGACGGGCATCGGCTGTGGCTTTTTGACGGCCAGCATGAACACGAAACCCAATTTAGTGGATGATCTCCTGCCGGCATCCTCGTCCCAGATCTATGATGTGAACGGCAATGAGATCGCCAACATTCACGCGACGGAAAATCGGGTTCCCGTTAAATTGGCTCAAATTCCGAAGGATTTGCAGAACGCTTTTGTAGCGGTGGAGGACGCGCGCTTCTATGAACACGCGGGCATTGATCCTCGGGGGATTTTGCGGGCTTTATGGGCGAATATTTCGGATGGCAGCGTGGCGGAGGGCGGCTCTACCATCACCCAGCAGTTGGCAAAGAACGCTTATCTCACCCAGGAGCGGACGCTGCGCCGCAAGGTGCAGGAAATGTTTTTGGCCTTGCAGTTGGAACGGGAATACACAAAGCAGGAAATTTTGGAGTTTTATTTAAATCAGATCTATTTCGGGCAGGGGGCCTACGGGGTGCAGGCGGCGGCACGCACATATTTCGGCAAGGATGTCAGCGAGCTGAACTTGAACGAATGCGCCATGCTGGCGGGAATTCCGAAAAGCCCGAACTATTATTCCCCGTTTAATAACTTAGCGGCGGCACAGGCGAGAAAGGCCGTCGTGCTGGAGCAAATGAGCAAGTACCATTACATTGATGAAAGTACGGCCCGAGAGCTGAAGAAGGCCGAGTTGAAATTGGTACAGCCAAAGCCGCTGGGTGGAGTCACCGTCGCTTCTTATTTCATTGATTACGTTACCCAGACGCTCATCGAACGCTACGGCGCGGATGCGGTTTATAAAGAAGGTCTCAAGATTTACACCACCATTGATATGGATATGCAGCGGGCGGCGGAAGCAGCCATGCGGGATCTGCCCCTTTACGATCAGAAAGTAAACGGCATTGAGCAGCCGCAAGGGGCGCTGGTGGCCATTGATCCCCATACAGGACAGATCAAAGCCATGGTCGGCGGCCGCGGAACGGATCAGTTTAATCGGGCCACCATGGCGGAACGACAGCCCGGTTCTGCCTTTAAGCCCTTCGTCTTTGTCGCGGCGTTGGAAAATAAATTTTCTCCGGCGACGGTTATTGAAGACAGTCCGGTAAAGATTGGGGACTGGGAACCAGAAAACTATAATCGGACCTTTAACGGCAGAGTGACACTGCGCACCGTGGCGGAGCATTCGCTGAATGTACCGACGGTGAAGATCGCACAGAAATTGGGGATGGACAAGCCGATTTATTACGCGCAGGAGATGGGGATATCCACCTTTGTCCTGGATGGTCCGCAAAACGATCGGAATTTGGCCACTGCGTTGGGCGGTATGACGAGAGGGGTAACGCCGCTGGAGCTGACCAGTGCCTACGGAACGTTTGCCAATCAAGGGGTTCATGTGGAGCCGGTGGCGATCCTCAAGGTACTGGATCGAAACGGCAAGGTTTTAGAACAGGCCAAGCCCCAACAGAGGAGTGTCATCAGCGAGACCAGTGCGGCGGAGCTGACAGATATGCTCCAAGGGGTCATCTCTCGTGGCACGGGGACCGGCGCAAATATCGGCCGTCCGGCAGCAGGCAAGACAGGTACGACCAGCGATTACCTTGATGCTTGGTTCGTGGGCTATACGCCAGATTTAGTGGCCGGCGTCTGGGTTGGCTGCGACGATAATACCGATTTAGGCGGCATGACGGGCGGTAATCTGCCCGCGACGATCTGGCATGATTTCATGATTGCGGCGGTGGCAGAGATGCCGGTTCACGCCTTCGAAGGTGTCAGCGAAAGCCGAGGCGATACGGTACCGGAGCTGCGTGAGGAGAATAAGTCTCGGACATCGACGATGGATACACGGGGCAAGGGGAATAAATCGTCTTCTTCAAGTACTCGTCCTAACAGTAACGAAGGAAAAACCGGCAATACGGGAAGGCCGAATTCGGCCGGAAACGCCAGTGAGGAAGAAAGTAGAGAGAAATCCGAAAATATTGGGACACCGGAACCGACGGAGAGCGGCGGCCGGCAACCGGCCTCGACTTCCGCTGGCTCGTCCGCGACGCCGGCTGCACCGGCGCCGAGCATGAACGACAGTATGGGGAAAGGGAGAAATTAAAAGAGAGCGGGATAAGGGAGCGAGATGAGTTGACGGGAAACGTCTATGATACGCTGAAGGAGCGCGGGTTTATCGCGCAATGCACCAATGAAGAGGAGCTGCGCCGCCTTGTGGCGACGGAAGCGGTGACTTTTTATATCGGTTTTGACCCCACGGCGGACAGCCTGCATGCCGGCCATTTCATCGCTTTGATGGGCATGGCCCACATGCAGCGAGCAGGACATCGCCCTATCTGCCTCGTGGGAGGGGGAACCGGCACGGTAGGCGATCCTTCGGGGCGTACCGATATGCGGCAGATGATGACGGATGAACGAATCGCGCATAATTGTGAGTGCTTCAAAAGACAGATGGAGCGGTTCGTTGATTTTACCGAAGGACGGGCACTTTTGGTCAATAACGGCGACTGGCTGCGTCAGTTGAACTATATCACCCTTCTGCGGGAAGTGGGGACGCATTTCTCCGTCAACCGCATGTTGGCGGCAGAGTGCTATAAGCAGCGCTGGGAGCAGGGCTTGACCTTTTTGGAATTTAACTACATGGTCATGCAGGCTTATGATTTTTTGGAGCTGCGGCGTCGTTACGGCTGCCGTCTGCAAATGGGCGGCGACGATCAGTGGTCGAATATCATTGCCGGGGTGGAGCTCAATCGGCGTCTCGAAAATCAATCGGTCTACGGTCTCACCTTTAATCTCCTGACGAAAAGCGATGGTAAAAAAATGGGAAAGACGGCCAGCGGTGCCCTTTGGCTCGATCCGGAAAAAACGCCGCCTTACGATTTTTATCAGTATTGGCGGAACGTGGACGATAGCGACGTTGAAAAGTGCTTAGCACTCCTCACGTTCTTGCCGTTGGATGAGGTGCGGCGTCTGGGCGCCTTAAAAGACGCGCAGATAAACGAGGCAAAAGAAATCCTGGCGTATGAAGTGACGAAGCTGGTACACGGAGAAGATGAAGCAGAGCACGCGCAAGCGGCGGCAAAAGCACTGTTTGCCGGGAAGGGACAAGCGGATGAAATGCCGTCGGCGGCAATCGATCTGCCGGATATGGGACGAAAACTGCTGGACATTCTGGCTGAGACCGGCGTAATCGCCTCCAAAAGCGAAGGGCGTCGTCTTATCCAGCAAAACGGCTTGTCGCTAAATAACGATAAGATAACCGATGTCGATTACGTCTTACTACCGGAAGCTTTTTCTGACGGTGCAGTGCTGGTAAAAAAAGGAAAGAAAAAATACTATCGTTTGCTTTTAAAATAAAAAGCAGATTGGAAAAAATCAAAAAATATAGTTGCGCGATATCCTTAATTACCCCCATTGTAACATCTCTTGGCTGCGAAGAATTATTGAGGTTTTCTCAGGCAGATCGACCCTATTCTGATCAAGTCATCTTTCTATTGGATGGAGATGCTCGTCATAAGCAAACAGAGCACAAACCCAAAATAAGAGAATACTTGGACAGGAAATATGATCCTCATAAGGATAACCTATCTGATAGAGAAACAAAGAGGAACAATATATGCTTCTTTCCCGATTATTTCGCCCCGGAATCGTTCCTTTATAGAATGATGTATCAGATAATGAATGTGGAGACTAATCATACAATTTTTTGGCGTACTCTTGATCAACAGGAAGAAACCGCTTTGTATACGGCCTCCAAAATTCGGTCATGGTTTGTAGATCTTGCGTCGGACTTTAATAATGATGATCTAAAAAATATTTTTGGAGATATTGAGAAAAATGGAAAGGTATGGACGTTTATAGATGCAACAAACCTGCTTAACTACTACTACGGCGACTATTCTACTATAGAAGAGTTGATATTGTTTTTTGAGAAGTTTGATCGTGCATTTCAAATGACATATAGTAAGATGATCAAAAACATATAGGACTAGAAAAGTGAGATTGTAATGGATAAGCTAAAAATGCACAGCAGGGATAATGTGGCGGCGCATGTGGAGGCGGTTGGGCGGCTATTCCCGAACGCTCTGACGGAGGTCATGCGCGACGGGAAGGCCGTGCAGGCGATTGACTTCGATGTGCTGCGGCAGGAGCTCGCGCGTGAGATCGTGGAGGGGCGCGAGGAGCGCTATGCGTTCACATGGCCCGATAAGCGGCAGGCGATCCTCGCGGCGAATGCGCCGATCAATGCGACGCTACGTCCCGTTGTGGAGGACAGCGTGGGGCGCGACGGCACGGCGGGCGCGTTCGACAGCGAAAACCTCTACATCGAGGGGGACAATCTCGATGTGCTGAAGCTGCTCCAAGAGACGTATCTCGGCAAGGTGAAGATGATCTATATCGATCCGCCGTACAATACTGGGAATGATGCCTTTGTGTACGATGATGATTTTGCGATGGCGGATGGGGATTTCCATGCGGCGAACGGGTGGCGCGACGAGGACGGTGCGATGCAGTATGATCTGCGTGCGAACAATGTGAGCAACGGACGTTTTCATACGGACTGGCTGAATATGATCTATCCGCGTCTGCGCGTGGCGAAGTCTTTGCTCGCGGATGATGGCGTTATTTTTATTAGTATTGATGATAATGAAGTACATAATTTGCGGAAAGTATGTGATGAGATTTTCGGAGAAGGGAATTTTGTTGCCAATCTAATATGGGAAAAGAAGTATACGGTAGCGAATGACGCTCAGTTCTTCTCTGATAATCATGACAATATTCTATGCTATGCAAAGAATACCGCATCTCTCACGATTGGAAAATTACCGCGAACAGAAGAAATGAATGCGGCTTATAAAAATCCTGACCACCATCCAAAAGGTGTTTGGAAGGCAACACCACTTCATGCAAAAAGCGGTTCATTAACAAATGCTAATTTTACCTATCAATTCAAGAATGGCGTGATTTATACTCCTCCTAGTGGTACATTTTCAAGGTACTCGGCAGAAACACTCAGAAAACTGGATGAACATGATGAAATATGGTTCGGCAGGGACGGAAAATCCGTTCCTTCTCGGAAAACATTTCTATGCGACTTGAAGCATGATGGAGTTGTACCCAGAACGATTATCCCGTTCACACTCGGCGGGCATAATCATGAAGCGGTAGAAAATGTTAGGGAGCTATTTCAAAATAATATCTTTACAAACCCAAAGCCGATTAAGTTGATTCGATATTTATTAACACTAGGAAATATACAAGATGAAGATATTATCCTCGATTTCTTCTCCGGCTCTGCTACAACCGCTCATGCCGTGATGCAGCTGAATGCCGAGGATGGTGGTCATCGAAAGTTCATTATGGTGCAGTTGCCCGAGGCGACAGACGAGGGCGGCACAGCCTACAAAGCGGGCTATCGGAATATCTGCGAGATCGGTAAGGAGCGCATCCGCCGTGCGGGGGCGAAGATCGCAGCTGAGGCGGGCGAGAAGGCGGCAGGGCTTGACCGCGGATTCCGCTGTCTGCGGCTCGACACGAGCAATATGACCGATGTCTACTACGCGCCCGATGCGGTGACGCAGGACGGGCTTTTCGCGCAGGTGGACAATGTCAAGGCGGATCGCACGCCGGAGGATCTGCTCGTTCAGACGATGCTGGATCTCGGCATCCTGCTCTCGGCACCGATTACGGTGGAGGAGATCGCGGGGAAACGCGTCTTTAACGTTGCGGACGGCTTTCTCCTCGCGTGCTTTGACCGTGATGTGACGGACTTGGCGGTGACGGCAATCGCCAAGCGAAAGCCCTACTATGCGGTGTTCCGTGATGCCTCGATGGCGGACGACAGTGCGCTGACGAACTTCGACCAGCTCTTTGCGGCGTACAGCCCCGCAACGGTGCGGCGGGTGCTGTAGTGTAACACCCCTCGGGAAGCGCTATGAATCATTATGAACAGGAGGAGTCATGATGCAAACGTCTGTATTTACCATGGAACAGATTGCTGCAGCGGTGAAACCGCTTGCTGATAAATACCGTGTGAAGGAAATTTATTTGTTTGGTTCGTACGCACGCGGGGAAGCGGACGAGAACAGCGATTTGGATTTTCTTGTTTTTGGTGGAGAAATGTTTCGGCGAACGATGATTTTTGCCTTGGCGGAGGAGCTGCGCGAGGTGCTCAAGAAAAACGTGGATGTTTTTGAAATCGCAGAGGTCAACCCGGACAGTAATTTCTATCAAACGATTATGAAAGAAAAGGTTTTGGTGGCATGAAGTACTCGGATCGGCAAAGGGTTCAAAAGATCTATGACTATGCTGTTCAGTTGCAGGAATATATCCGAAAAAACGACATTGAAAAAGAGGAGTTGCCCATCCTGATCCAGCAGTTGGAGCGCTGTTTGATAGAATATGAGAATACGGGTGATTGCTGATGAAGTTTCACTTTACGGTGCAGCCGTATCAGACGGATGCGGTGGAGGCGGTTGTCCGTGTGTTCGAGGGGCAGCCGTATGCCGCGCGCACGACGTATCTGCGTGATGTTGGGACGGGTGCGGCGCAGGGGAATCTGCTGTCGGTGCAGGAGAGCTACATGAATGCCCCACTTCTCACGGCGGAGGCGGACGATGGCTTTCAGAATGAGGAGTTGCATCTGACACAGGGGGAGCTGCTCGCGAATATCCGCAGTGTGCAGAGCGCACGCAATCTCCATCTGTCTGATACGCTCTCCGCGCCGCTCGGTGCGTGCGCGCTGGATGTGGAGATGGAGACGGGTACGGGCAAGACGTATGTCTATATCAAGACGATGTTCGAGCTGAACCGCCGCTATGGCTGGAGCAAGTTCATCGTGGTGGTGCCGAGCATTG
>ERZ773009.2478-NODE-2478-length-11701-cov-4.771338_pt1 | contig 11701 bp, 5 predicted proteins | sample MGYA00580663_ERZ773009 | MGnify/ENA primary metagenome ERZ773009 (study PRJEB29015, sample SAMEA2737969) | human oral metagenome | biome: human oral; feature: human-associated habitat; material: dental | place: China | collected 2026 ... | reverse complement strand
GGGCGCGGTCATTGACGCACGCTACGCCGAGCCGGTCAGCGCCCCGGAGATCACCCTGACCGACGCGGGCCGGTCCGACCCCGTGTGCGCCGGGATGGCCAACCCATTCCGCGCCTTCGTGGCGCACAAGGAGGCGATGAGCGTCGTCCCGGACGGCGTCGTCATCCTGGCCACGAGCAGCAGCTGCCCGGTGCAGATGCTGCGCGTGCGCACCAACTTGTACGCCACCCAGTTCCACCCCGAGCTCGACGGCGCCTCCCTGGGGCACCGCCTGAGCTTCTACACTGGGCACGGCTACTTCGCCGACGACGAGTTGGCGCGCCTCCAGGCCTGGGCGCTGACCCAGGACGTGAGCTCCTCCTGGGCGGTCCTGCGTAACTTCGTGGCCGTCCACGCCCGCTAGAACGGTGGTGAGGCCGGGTGATGTCAGGGTGACGTCGGGGTGAAGCCTGGGTGAGGCCGGGCTGCCCGTCCTCAGGACGTTACGAGTGCAGTCCCCGTGTCCCTTGAGAGGTGAGGGTCGGGTGTTCCTCAAGCGAGGCTGAAGGAGTTGCTGGCCGCTACTCGTGGTCTTGTTCGTTGAGATCTTTTCTGAGATACGTGCCTTTGTGTTCATGTAAGGACCGAGGGGTGTCGTTCAGGTAGTTTCAGTGCTTGTGTTGCTAATCGGCACGCTGATCCGATCTCGGGCAACGACAACCTCGTCCTTGATGACGTAGCACTCGACGACGTGATCACCCTTGAAGTCCGAGTGCTCGAGGCGAGTCCTTGACTTGCCCGAGCTGATGATCTGGCCGCGAATCATGTCCCGCCGTTCAGCTTCTAGACCGCGGTTGAGTACCTTCCACATCAGTATGTAGGGTTTAGTGACCGAGCAGCTCGTGACGAAAAACTCCAGGATCCTGCCAGCCTTGAGCGGAGCCCCGTCTTTGAGCATTTCTCTGAGCCAGGTCGGACGCCACCCTGATTGTGTCACTTTGCAGTCAATGAACACTGTCTCGGAGATGTCGACCGGATACGTGTCCTCAATGAACTCCTCAGTGTCCCGGAACTTACGTGAGGCTTCGTTAACGGTTGTGGCCAGCGGTACCATGGTACCGAAAACCTCGCGCCACTTCTTATTAGCTAATAGCTTTCCCTCGCACTTGATCGCCTCCAGGCAACGATTGTACGCCTTCTTAGCCTTTGGCTGGAACTTCTCCTTAATATAGACTTGTTGCTGACTACCCAATGCTAGGTAGTAGTTTTGCTCCGGCTGCTCCTTGAGGAACTTGAAGAAGTCACGGACCATGAGGTCGAACGAGCTGGTGCCCGCCGCGTCATAGTCTTTGGTCTGCTCAAAGAACTTGTATACGAGTGTGTCGATGAGCAGGCCACCCATGTTCACGCCGTTTGCGTTCTTCCAGGCTCGCACCATTCGTGCAAGACGCCGCATATTCATCGAGGTGCGTTCGTTACAAGCCTTAGTCTCCGTGATCTCCTTGCGAGGTTTGGTGATCTTCCAGTTCTTTGCTCTCGTGTCTGGGTAGCTGAAACTGCCGTCACTGTTCTCGAATGCTGGCTGGATCTCAAACTTGAAGGAGTTGCTGACAAACTTTACACGAACGACGCACTGGTCGACACGGACCTCCGTCCTCGGGTACCGTGCACTGAGGACGTCACGGACTCGCTCAAGTATCCGACGAGGTCCCGTCTCGTTGTTGTACTCTGAGCGAATATCCGGTGGAAGAATGAAGATCATGTCGAGGTCGGATACGCCTTTGATAGCGGTGTGTCGGCCGAATGAGCCCACCATGAGTCTGTAGGCAGTGCAGGTTTCCGCTTTGCGGAAGTACCTGTTGAGCGCCTTAGCGATCTCGTCTCGACGCGAAGCAATCGACGTCGCAGTGTCGCCCACTTTAAGGTTCGCCAGCAGTGTGTCAAATATTTCTGATGTTTTCACGGTCATACCTCACTATCGTCGATACGGAGCGTTGCAGGAAGGAACAGGTCGATCTCACGTGGCGTGAACGTCAGCTCCTCATTGTCTTTCAGTCTTTTCCGGGCTCGTTTGTATGCCTTGCTGGTCGTCCTAGGAGCAGCGGCATAGACCTTGTAGGCTGCATTTTGGAGCTCGTCGCGAAGGACTCTAGCATCGGCATCGGAGATGTTGCCTGACATTATGTCAGCAATGAGCGATATGTAGGACTCGCGAATATCCCACAGTTGAGAGGCTGTGGTTCTGTGGGCGTCGGACTCCTCTGAGAACTTGAATGCCTTCACACCAAGGCTCATCCACGTCACTAAAAGCGCGATCGACGGTGTTGCGAGGCTGGTCAGTGTTTTACTGTCGAGCATATCGACAGCAGCGGCAAGAAAGGTGCCAGAACTGATTGCTGTAAGGGCTATGAGCGTGCCCTGCTGCCACCGGTACTTGACAAAGCAGATATCCGCCTGTTTCTCATGAACCTTGTGGCTGTAGACCACGCGCCCAAAGGCCTCTCGCACCTGTGACAGCAGGTATGGGTCACGATCGGCAGCTGCGCTCTCGTGTTTCGACTTACTCCTGTTCGCTTGAGGGCTCCTGGGTGCGCTCTTGCGTGAGTCGGACGTGTCTCTTCTGAACATGGCAGCAATCATTGACACGCAAATCAGCTTGAACACCTTCTAAAAGAAGTTGATGTTATGAGATGTGAATCGATATGTGATCCACGTGTTGTTGGATGAAAATTTTGGTTTCCGTAAGGCTGTAATAATGCTGACAATGTTCATTCATCTGTCGTGCGAACTTCTGCCTCAGATAGTCTGCGCATAAGATACGAAAGTATGCTGAGAGCGTCGAGGCAGTCTTGATGTGTCAAAGCTCCAGATTCCGAAAGAGCCTTAACTTCTTCGTGACTAATGGTGTTACGAAAGGACCGAAGTAACCCCAAAGACAACTCTTGTTGTCCTTGTTCGATATCGTTCTGTGTTTGTTCCGTGAACTGGCGAGTCTGCATGTACTTGTGAAAAACAGACAGTTTGCCTTTCCGACCAAAACTTCCCGAAAGGACGTCAACAGCTTTCTGGCGAGGTATTCTGCTTTTGGCCGATGCGACATAAATATAACGTTTCATCCCTTCCGTAATAGCAGTGAAGTAGTCTTCATGATTATATGCCGCCTGTGACGCCTCCTGTATTTCTTGATGAAGGCGGCGCCAGACATACTCGGCGTGGGGAGGAGCCAGACGGTCGATGTCTTTAAGAAGAAGATTCTCCTGCTCGGTAGGAAGATCGAGTTCTTCCGAGGTGATACGGTCGAGAACCGCGCGTAGGGCCTTGCGGTCCTCGTCTGATCGAATAGATTCGACCCACGCGTCAAGCGGTCGCCCGAGGTTCCTATTCCTTTCTTCTTTCTTCTTGTCCGAGCGCCGACGTCTCCACTCCTTGCCGATACGAGTCATAAGATCGACGAGGGTCTTCTGCAATTTCTCGGTGGTCTCGTCTTCCCAGATGATCGCGCGCCGGTCCGTCGTTATGACATCCTCGCCGAGTTCATCTACGAAGTCGACATTCAGGTAGCCGGTGAGATAGGAGTATGCGTGGCTGGACTCGGAGCCCCCGAAGAATCCCGCCTCGTTGACAAGACGTCCATTAGCGTAGAGAGTAATGCCTCGAAGAGCACCGGTCAGCGGTTTCTCGGCGGAGACGATTTTTCCGGACACGCCGTGCTCAAGGAGGAATCTGTCGCTGTCAATGAAGTTGTCCGGAAATGCCCAAATGAACTCCTCGTTGATGGATGCGAGACGCAGGTCTGAGTTAATTTGGTATTCCTTGCCGTTCGATGCGATGACGCTCACCTCGAAATCCGAGTCCATGTAATTGAAGAGACGTGCGAGACTTGTCGCCAATTCATTGCAGGCAATTTTGGTTTTACGCTTGAGATTGGTCAAGGTTACGGTAGTGCCGTGCTCCTCGGCATCGCAGAGAATCTCTTCCTCGTGCGGAGCGTACTCGCCGTGAGCTTCCATGAGCTTGTCGTACGACATATGAATCTGCGTCGACGTCGAGTCACCCTTGCGGGTCGTCCACAGTGTGACGTCTCTACCGATGCCGAAGAGCGCAAGTTTGCCAAGACCTTTCTTCCCGGACACTCGGCGCTTGCCGCTTTCGGTTTGCGCAGAGTTCTCCTCGAATCGACGATTTCTGCCGATGTGGAGATACTTCTCTCCAACATCTGCGCGAGACATGCCGTGACCGTCGTCGATAACTTTTACAGAGGAGTCCTCTCCTATTTCGATGCGAACGTGGTGCGCATCTGCGTCATAGGCGTTGGCAATGAGTTCGGCGACGGCGTTGGGTAGGCGGGCGTACATGCGGGAACCGAGGTGGTCAACCGTTTGAGGGTCGAACTTAAGGGTAAGCGGTTTGCGAGTCATTGACCTTAATCCTTAACGTAGGTACGTTTGCTTGAGCCTAAGATTTCTGTCACCACCGTCAGAAAGCTGTCAGTAGCTGCTTGGCGACTGCTCTGGCCAGTGGGATGGGGACGGCGTTGCCGATCTGCCTGGCAATCGCGGTACGGGAGCCGACGAAGCGGTGGTCCTCGGAGAAGCCCTGGAGCAGGGCGGCCTCGTAGTGGGTGATGGCCCGATTCTCGCTCGGGTGCAGGTAGCGGCCCTTCTCCGGCTTGAAGAACTCGGTGCGGATGGTCACGGACGGGCGGTCCCAGTAAAGACGCCCCATGACGTCCATGGATCCGGTCGTGTGTTTGAGCCAGCAGGGCGCCTTGAGGTTGTCGGGAAGATTGGTTCGGTTGCCGCCCGCGGGGATATTCTTGAAGCGCTCCACTGATATCCTTCTGTAGTTTCTACTCCAGTGGAGCTCCCGGATGCAGAAGGCGCCCGGCACCGCACGGTTCCCGACCAGCGTGCGGACCTCGTTAAAGCGTTCGTCCATGTCGGGCTTGAGAGGGACGCCCAGCAGCGCCTCGCGGACGGTCCTGTACGGGAGCAGGCTGCCGGACTCCTCCGGCCCGTGCGTCACCTCGGGAAAGCCTGGAGCCTCTAGGTCCCGGTGGTGCCCGATAATGACGGTGCGCTTGCGCGCCTGGGCCGCCCCGTAGTCGGCAGAGTTGAGGACCTGATGCGTGAAGATGTACTGCTCAAGGGCCCTCCCCGTCTGGGTTTCCGCGAGGAAATCTTGGTACTGCTTCGACTTGCCGAACGCAGGGACGTTCTCGACCACAAAGTACCTGGGTTGAACCCGTCTGAGCACCTCGGCGTACTGCCTCCACAGGAGATTGCGTTTATCCTCCGCGTCACGCTTGCCCAGGTTGCTGAACCCCTGGCACGGCGGCCCGCCGACGACAATATCGATGTCGGTGGGCATCTCCGCACGCTCGATCCACTCCTGGATGGGACCCGCAAAGACGTCCGCCTCCGCGAAGGTCTCGGCGTAGGAGGCGGCGGCCTGGGGGTCTATCTCGACCGCAGCGACGCTGCGGAAGCGGTCGGACGCCTGGTGAAAGCCCGCAGTCAGCCCACCGGCCCCAGCGAAGAGGTCGAGGACGCGGATGGGCTGGCTACTCATGCCCCTAGATTAGCTGGCACCGCCGACAGGAGACAGGATCCGGTGGGAGAAGAGTCTCCCGGGCGGCGGCTCCCCTGGTGGAGAGCATGTGGGGACCGCAGCCGGGACCGAGCCGGGGGTGCCGCGGGAGCTGGGCGGGGTGCGCCAGGCGGCGGAGCTCGTGCGTCGGGCACGCAGCGGTGAGTAGACTGCCGACCACGACGGCGCCGACGCCCGGCCCGCCAGCTCGCACCCAGCTCGGAAGGACGCCCGTGTCGAAGAGGAAGCTCATTGAGGTCGCGCTCCCCCTCGACGCCATTAATGCGCAGTCCGCCCGCGAGAAGTCGATCCGCAAGGGCCACCCGTCAACACTCCACCTGTGGTGGTCGCGGAAGCCGACGGCCACGGCGCGGGCGGTCCTCTTCTCCCAGCTGGTCGACGACCCCTCGGAGCGCTACGAGGAGTTCCGCGAGGCGGCAGCCGCCCGCGGCGAGGCCGACCCGGACGAGGCGGCCCGGAGCACGGTGCTCTCCGAGCGGCAACGGCTGTTCACCCTCATCACCCGCCTGGTGGACTGGGACAGCATCGGGGACGAGCACCTGCTGCGGGAGGTCCGGGAGGAGATCCTCCGTTCGACGGACGGCGAGCCCCCAGCGATCCTCGACCCCTTCGCAGGAGGCGGCTCAATCCCCCTGGAGGCGCAGCGTCTCGGCCTCGAGGCCCGGGCCTCTGACCTCAACCCCGTGGCCGTCCTCATTAACAAGGCGCTCATTGAGATCCCGCCGCGCTTCGCCGGGCGCCCGCCCGTGTTCCCCGGCGCCGACGACGGCACCCGCCCCTGGCCGGGCGCCCACGGCCTGGCCGAGGACGTGCGCCGCTACGGAGAGTGGATGCGCCAGGAGGCCTACCGTCGCATTGGCCACCTCTACCCCAGGGCCCAGCTCCCCGACGGCAGCGAGGCGACCGTTATCGCGTGGGTCTGGGCCCGGACGGTGACCTGCCCGAACCCGGCCTGCGGCATTGAGATGCCGCTTGTCTCCAAATGGTGGCTGGGGAAGAAGAAGGGCAAGGAAGCCTACATTGTCCCGACGGTCGTGGGCGACCATATTGAGTACTCCATAGGGCACGACCCCAAGGAGGCACCGACGGCCGGAACGATCGCGGGCGGCAAAGGGACCTGCCTAGCATGCGGATCAATGATCGAGAATCGATACATACGCGGTCAGGCTACTTCATGCGGACTCGGATCAACCCTTATTGCTATTGTCGCGGAGGGAGGGCGCCAGCGCGTCTACCTACCGCCGACGGACGAGCACAGCCACGCCGCTACGAGAATCGAACGTCCTGCTGACGCCCCCACCCAACTGGTTCCGACAAGGAACCACGACGTCGACCGACTGCCCATGTACGGTATGAGGCGGTGGAGCGATGCCTTCACCGCCCGTCAGTTGACGGCGCTCGCCACCTTCTCCGACCTGGTGGGGGAGGCGCGCGAACGGGTGCTGCGCGATGCGCTCTCGACGGGCGCGGCCGAGGGGGAGCGGCTCGAGGAGGGTGGCTCCGGGGCGTCGGCGTACGCCGACGCCGTCGCCACTCTCTTATCATTCTCGGTTAGCAGAATGACTAATAAAATGTCGTCGATCTGTTCATGGGATTGCAGCAGCAAGATGGAGGCGATTCGCAGCGTATTTGCAAGACAGGCACTGCCTATGGCATGGGATTTCGCCGAATCTAACCCTTTTGCTGGTTCAAGTGGGGATTTTTTGAAGGAGATCGGACGCATTGCCGACACGACGCACTCACTGCCTGCTAAAGGATGTGGAAGTGCCATTCAAGTTGATGCCGCGTCGCGCACATACAGCGGTTTCACGATCTCGACTGATCCCCCCTACTACGACAATATTAGCTACTCGGACCTGTCCGACTTCTTCTACGTGTGGCTCCGCCGCTCCCTGCGCAATGTCCACCCGCACCTGCTCTCCACGGTGCTCGTGCCCAAGGAGGAGGAGCTCGTCGCCAACCCCTACCGCCACGGCGGCAAGGAGGGCGCCCGCGAGTTCTTCGAGCACGGCTTCGAGGACGTCTTCGCCCGTGCGCGCCAGGGCGCGAACCCGGACTACCCCGTCACCGTCTACTACGCCTTCAAGCAGTCCGAGACCTCGAAGGCGGGTCGAACCTCCACCGGCTGGGCCACCATCCTCGGCGCCATTATCCGCTCCGGGTGGACCATTACCGCCACCTGGCCCATGCGCTCCGAGATGGGTAACCGGATGGTGGCGTCTGGCACCAACGCCCTGGCCTCCTCCATAGTCCTCGTCCTGCGGCCCCGCCCCGAGGACGCCCCGGCCACCGACCGGCGCGCCCTGGTGCGCGAGCTGCGCTCCACCCTCCCCGAGGCCGTGGAGACGCTGCGCTCCGGGGGCGTCGCCCCCGTGGACCTCGCCCAGGCGGCCATCGGCCCCGGCATGAGGGTCTTCTCCGGGTACACGCGCGTCATCAGCCCGGACGGGACCGACATGAGCGTCGACGACGCCCTCGCTCAGATCAACGCCGTCCTCGACGAGGTCCTCACCGACCAGGACGACGACCTCGACCCCGACACCCGCTGGTGCCTGAGCTGGTACGAGACCCACGGCTTCGACGAGGGCCCCTACGGCGACGCCGAGACCCTCGCCTCCGCCCGCAACGCCTCCATCGACGCCCTGCGCCGCTCCGGCGTCCTCAACGCCGGCGGGGGCAGGGTCTGGCTCATCGCGCCCCCCGACCTGCCCGACGACTACGACCCGCGCACCGACGACCGCATCTCCCACTGGGAGGTCGTCCTCCACCTCGCCCGGGCCCTGGAGACGGGCGGACTGGACTCGACCGGACGGCTGCTCGCCGCCGCCCGGGAGCGCGGCCTGGACGGCGACTCCCTGCGCTCCCTCGCCTACCGACTCTACGACCTGGCCGAGAAACACGGCCGAACCGCAGACGGGAACCTATTCAACGGACTCGGCAGCTCCTGGCCCGAAATCGAAACCACCGCCCGGTCCGCAACCGCCGCGGGGGCCGGCGCACGAACAGCAAACCAAACCACCCTCAACCTCGAACCCAACCAGGAGGACTGACGTGCCCGCACCGTCCAATCGCGCGCGCATCGCCGCGGCCATCGACATCCTCTCCGGGGCCCTGGGCCCCTGGATCGCCAAGACCCTCGCCCCCCGGCTGCCCGCGGGCGCCTCCTGGACCCGGCTCCTGGCCGCCAAGGACGCCCGCCCCGACAGGCAGTACCGCGCCGACGACCTCCAGTGCCAGCTGCGCATCCTCACCGAGCGCATCGGCGAGCTCGGCTTCCCGTTCAGCGGGGTCCTCTCCCGCGGGGAGCAGAACCTCGCCGGGGAGCTGCGCGACGTCCGCAACGCCTGGGCGCACAACGCCCCCTTCAACGCCGACGACACCTACCGCGCCCTCGACACGGCGGAGCGCCTGCTGAGGGCCATCGGCGCCCCCGAGTCCGCCGGGCGCGTGCGCCGGCTGCGCGTCGACGCCCAGCGCTCCACCTACGAGGCCGCCACCCGCCGCGACACGCGGGCCGCCGCCGTCGCCATGCCCGGACTGGGGGAGGAGGGCCTCACCCCCTGGCGCGACGTCGTCCGCCCCCACCGCGACATTATGTCCGGGGACTTCGGGCAGGCCGAATTCGCCGCCGACCTCCACCAGGTCGCCCACGGCGAGGGCGCCGAGGAGTACGTGGACCCCATCCGCTTCTACGAGCGCACCTACCTCACCGAGGGACTCAAGACCCTCCTGGCCATGAGCGCCCGGCGCCTGGCCGGGGACGCCAACGCCCAGGCCGTCATCAACCTCCAGACCACGTTCGGCGGCGGCAAGACGCACTCCATGCTCGCCGCCTGGCACCTGGCCGGCGGCACGCCCCTGGCCCAGCTCCCCCAGGGGGTCCAGGACCTCCTCGGCGGCACGCCCCTCCCCGGGCGCATTAACCGGGTCGCCGTCGTCGGCAACGAGATCTCGCCCGGCCAGCCCTCCGCCAAGCCCGACGGCACCGTCGTCAACACCCTGTGGGGGGAGCTCGCCTGGCAGCTCGGGGGCGCCGAGGCCTACGCGCTCGTCGCCGAGGCGGACCGCACCGGCACTAACCCCGGCCACGCCCTGCGGACCCTCATCGCCCGCCACGCCCCCGCCCTCATCCTCATCGACGAGTGGGTCGCCTACGCGCGGGGCCTCTACGGGCGCGACGACCTGGTCGGGGGGAGCTTCGACACCCAGTTCACCTTCGCCCAGGAGCTCACCGCCGCCGTCCAGGGGGTCCCCGGGGCGCTCCTGCTCGTGTCCATCCCCGCCTCCGACGTCCGCGCCGACGGGACCATGACCCGGGCCTCCGAGCTCGAGATCGGCGGCGAGGGCGGGCGCGAGGCCCTCCAGCGCCTCCAGCACGTCGTCTCCCGCGTCGCCCACAACTGGAGCCCGGCCACGTCCGGGGAGAGCTTCGAGATCGTCCGAAGGCGCTTGTTCACCGACCTGGACGCCGACGCCATCCGTAAGCGCGACGCCACCGTCAAGCGCTTCGCCAATTACTACAGGCTCCAGAGGGGCGAGCTGCCCCGCGAGACCTTCGAGGCCGACTACGAGGGGCGCCTGCGCGCCGCCTACCCGATCCACCCCGAGCTGTTCGACCGGCTCTACGGCGACTGGTCCTCCCTGGAGAAGTTCCAGCGCACGCGCGGCGTCCTGCGCCTCATGAGCGCCGTCGTCCACTCCCTCGTCCAGGCGGGCGACGACGCCCCGCTCATTATGCCCGGCTCCGTCCCCTTCGACGACGCCGCCGTGCGCGACGAGATCGCCGCCTACCTCGACGACGCCTGGCGCACCATTATCGAGAAGGACGTCGACGGCGAGCGCGCCACGCCCCTCCAGATCGACCGGGACCGCCCGCTCTTCGGCAAGCGGGCCCTCACCCGCCGCATCGCCAGGACGCTGTTCCTGGGCTCCGCGGCGACCATTGATGCGGCCCACCGGGGCATCGAGCGGGAGCGGCTCTTCCTGGGCGTGGCCATGCCTGGGGACACGCTGGGCAATTTCGGCTCCTCGCTCCAGCTCCTCTCCGACCGGGCCACCTACGTCTACACCGAGGGGACGCGCAGCTGGTACGACAGGCGGCCGTCGATCAACCGGATCGTCGTCGATCGCGCCGCCGCCCTCGACGCCGCCGACGTCGCCGAGGCCGGGGTCGAGGTGCTGCGCGCGGTCGCGGGGACCGCACCCGAATTCAGCGCCGTCGACATCGCCCCCACCTCCACCGGGGACGTCGCCGACTCGCGCAGCGTCAGGCTCGTCCTGCTCCACCCGCGCCACACGGTCGGCGGCAGGGCGGCCTCCCTGAGCGGCCCCGGCATGGAATTCGCCGACGAGCTCCTCCGCAGGCGCGCCTCCGCCGCGCGCGTCAACGCCAACGCCCTCATTCTCGTCGCCCCGGACGCGGGCAGGTGGGAGGACGCCGATCACGCCCTGCGCCTTCACCTGGCCTGGTCGCAGATGGCCCGCCCCGACTCGATCCGCGCCCACGACCTCACCCAGAGCCAGGCGGCGCAGGCGCGCACCAAGGCCGACGAGGCGCGCGCCGCCGCCGAGCGGGCCGTGTCCGCCGCGTGGATCTGGGCCCTGCACCCGGACCAGCCGGACGGGGGGCGCCCCTTCGTCGTCGGGGCCATGCGCGTGGACGGCTCGGAGCCGCGCATCGCCGTGCGCGCCGGGCGCAAACTCGGCAAAGAGGACATCGTCTTCACCTCCGCCGCCTCCGCCACCATCGCCCTCCAGCTCAACGGCCCGAACCTGAGGGCCAGGTGGAACGAGGGGAGGATCACCGCCGGCGAGCTGTGGGGCATCTTCACCCGCTACCCCTACATGCCCCGCCTGCGCGACGAGCGGGTCTTCCGCGCCGCCCTGGCCTCCACCATGAACGACATGGGCTGGGAGAGCGGCGGGTTCGCCCTCGCCTCCGGGTACGACGCCGAGCGCGGCGACTTCATCGACCTGCGCGTCCCGCCCCACGACGACGCGCCCCCCATCACCGACGAGACGGTCCTGGTCGCCCCCGCCCTGGCGCGCGCGCAGCGCGACCGGGAGGAGGCGGCCGCGAAGGCCCGGGCCCGGGAGGCCGCGGAGGCGGGCG
>ERZ773009.2473-NODE-2473-length-11710-cov-27.357272_pt1 | contig 11710 bp, 7 predicted proteins | sample MGYA00580663_ERZ773009 | MGnify/ENA primary metagenome ERZ773009 (study PRJEB29015, sample SAMEA2737969) | human oral metagenome | biome: human oral; feature: human-associated habitat; material: dental | place: China | collected 2026 ... | reverse complement strand
ACCCGCAGCCGATTAGCTGCTCCCAATGTTCGTCGTTAAGGTATGCGGGGTGGCACTCAATGGCAATCTCCGGGTTTTCTATTGTGCCGAACGAACCCAGCAAATGCTCGTTTAGGCGCCTGATGTGGTGCAGTGGAATGGATGTAGGACTGCCTCCCCCATAATGTATCTGCGATATTTTCCGCCCCTTGTCTAGGTGTGGCAGCAGCAGGTTTATCTCCCGATGCAGGGCATCGAAGTAGGCCTCCACCACCTCATTGCGCGCCATAGCCACCGAGTTGCACCCGCAATAGTGGCACAGGTGTTGGCAAAAGGGCACGTGTATGTAAAACGAAATGTTGTCTACCGCGGCATTGTTAGACTGGTCTACGGCTGCGAGATACTCCTCTTCGCCCATCTCCACAAAGCTGTTTGCCGGCGGATAGCTCGTGTATCGTGGCACGGGCTTGTTGTATTTGGCAATTAATTCTTCGTTAGTCATGCGTCGTTTCTGTTTTTAATGCCAAGCTCACGTATGCCAGCGAGGCCAGTGCTATGGCGGTTTGCAGGCCAAACATGGCGGTATATCCGGCCACATCGGCCACGGCACCGCTGCCCATAGCGGCCACGATGCCCGTCAGATGGGTTAATACGGTTTGCACGGTAAAGTCGGTTCCCTCTTTTCCTGGGCGCACATGGCTCATGGCCGAGGTGTAAACCACCACTGTTGCCATGCCATAACTGGCCCAAAGCAACACGGTGGCCAAGACGATTTGGACCGTTGTGGGCACGCTTACCGACAGGATGGTGAACAAAAGCGTGGCACCGAGCATGGCACATGCAACCGCGGGTCGCACACGGACATAGCCATAGCGGCGAACAAGCATGCCCGTGGGATAGCCAACGGCGAAAGCCGAGGCCACGCCCACCACGCCGTTTATCAGCCCGATGTCTTTCATCGAGTAGCCTAGGTCTACCATGTAGGGTTTCATGTTAGACATGATGCCGATGATGCCCATGTAATAGAGCGCCAAAAAAAGTATCTGCCGCCACACGCCGCGTTGGCCGAAAAACCACACAAAGTCGGTTAATCGTGCGCGCTGGCGTTTATCTTCGTCCTGTTGCAGGCTTATTTTTTTGTTGAAAAGCAAAGGCAAGGCGGCCACCAAGACAAAGAGGCTGAGGCACTGGGTTACGCTGTTCCAACCATAACGATGCAAAACCACGAGCAACAGTCCGCTACCCACAAGGCTCCCTGCAAAGCTCCCCATAGACTGCATGCTGTTCATCAGTCCCCTTTCGCGCCCTTTTGTGGAGCGTATGGCTAGGGCATCGGTGGCTATATCCTGCGTGGCAGAGGCCGCTAACGACAGCAACACCAACAATATAACCGTGGCCACATTGAGCTGCAAGTTAAGCGTGCCGGCCAAAAACACCAGTAGGGCGTAAACCAACTCGCTGCCAACGATGAGCCGCTTGTAGCCGCGCATGGTGGTGCAAGCCCTGTCTACCAGTGGGCTCCATAGCATTTTGAGTATCCACGGCAGCTTAACCAGCTGCAACAAGGCAATGGCCGAGAGCGAGAACCGTTGTTCGCGCATGGTTACTTGCAGGGCAGTGGTAAAGAAACTCATGGGCACAGCTTGTGCCAGATAGAGGCAAAAGAAGGTGGATAGCTTGTTTCGCTGGTTTAAGTCTTGCTTCATCTTGTTTTTGTATGCAATGCTGCGGCGGCGTGTTACGTTTGTTCCACTGGCGATGCACTGCTCTCGTGCGTGCCCGCTCGTGGTGTTGGTGGTGTTTGGGGTTAAGCCTACCGCCGTTAACAGGCGCAAAGTTAAGAAAATTATGCCGCAACGGCGTTCCTTATTTATGGGGATTTAAGGCAGAGAAAAGGCGTGAGGAAGAAGTTTAGCGAGGCGCATCAGGGTAGCAAGGAAAACTAGGAAAACTAGGAAAAACAGGAAAAACAGGAGAGCCAGAAAGGTAAGGGCTATCTAGGAGGACCAAGAGGGCTAGGAAACCTAGGGTATATTGGAAAGCTAGGAGCATCAGGCTATCAAGGAAGGCTAGGATATCTAGGAGACCTAGGAAATATAGGAGCACTAGAAAATCTAGGAACACTAGGATATCTAGAAAGACTAGAAAAACTGGAAAACTATAAAATATTTTACAAAACACACTTCACCTGCAAGCCCATTCTAGATAAAATAAGGCCCCCAAAATGGGCAAAAAGCCGCTTTTTGGGCCTTTACGCGTTTCGTTTTTATCCCATTTTTCAGCCTACAACTTGCATTTAGCACCATATTGCCTTTCTATTTCGCTGCCAACTCACATTTTTTTCAAGCCCAATTAGACGCTTTTAGCCCCTAAAACCATGCTTTTTAATGGCCATTTTGCCCTTTTTAGCCATGTTTTTCATGGTTCTAAAAGGTTCTGTTTATACAATAGCAATGAATTTTTATGCTTTTCATATCGCATTTAGCGGCAAATTGCACCGCATTTAGCAGCGTTTTACCTTGCGTTTAGCACCAAAACGCACTCCATTTTGCACCAAAACGCAAGGCATTTAGTACCAAAACGCACGCTATTTTGCACCAAAACGCACTCCATTTAGCAGCAAATTGCCCCAAAACTGGTGCTAATGACGGTTTCCTTAAATAAAAATTCATTTTGGCAACATTCACATGCAACCCCTTTTTGCATCAAAACAAACCTTCGCGAGAATCGATTTTTTGCGACCGAGTGGGCGGTTGGTGAATAAAACGGCACTCATAATGTTAAAATTTGTACTAAAATTTATACAAATTCAGGGTAAGCCAACTACATTGCTTTAACCCAAACCAAAGAGAGGCATAAGGCCAAAAGCAGCTCTATTTGATGTAAACCTCGCAATTTCGCAGCCCGTGGCCGTCTTCGTACTTCATCACCCACACCTCGATAACCTGCGGTTTGGCCCGTTGTGCGTGTGGTTTTGCAGTACCATCGCTTTCATCAAGCCCTAATTTAGCCAACCCTCTACTGCCGGGCAGGCAGGTAAAGCAAAGGTTGTTGCCGCTAGTAGTGGCGATACACACAGGTGCCACCTGCTTACCTTTATTGGCCATGCCGGGAATGGCGCGCAAAGCAAGGGCGTGGAGATAGTTTTTCTGAACAAACTTCCGTATGTTGGTTATCTCTACTTGTTTTCGTTCAACCTTTACGAGCCGCGGTTCGCCCTGCAACTTATTGGCAATAGGCCATTTTGTTCCATCTGTAAATTGCAGTTCAACGTTCATCGAATCTAGGTCTGCGGGCCAGTTCAATGGCATTCCCGACCGCTTCGACATCTCTTTTAGCTGCAAACGAGCATTAGGGTAGTGCTGCAATGCTGCATCCAAAAAGAACGAATAAGCCGCATACCAATCCTTATTGCCTTTGGCTATAACCCCCTTCCAATAATAATACTTGCCTACTTGCCCCTTATCATAAAGATATTTTCGCATCTGCTCCAACTTATTCTCGGCCAAACGCATTTGCCCAAGCCTGAAATAAGCCGCTAGTTGCCTGCCAAACACCTCGTTGACGTTCACCGAGCTGTCGGCGGAGATGTCTACATGAGCTGCAAATTCAGCACCATCTTTAATCGAATGGAGAAGTAACAGGCGGTCGTAATCGCGCAAAGCATCGGCATCCTTGCCCAGCTTTGTTTCTAGTTCGGCCCGTTTCCACAGCCATTCGGCCGTGGCTGTGTCGGCAATGGCTTGGTTTAGCAGGGTCATTGCCTGCCGATTGTGGCCTGCTTGCAACGCCGCATCAATCTTGTTGCGGTAATCAGAGCGACAGCCCAATAAGCATACAACACAAAAGAGAAGAGAAAGACAAAGAAAAGCCTTGCCCACCACCCCGCTCCAAGCGGAGCGGGGCGTGGTAAGCTTGGTGGTTTCTAAACGTAGAAACGTAATAGGCTTTATCGTTTCTAAATGAAAAAACATCATATCATGGTATGGTTACTAGGCCAATGGGTGCAACATGCTAGGCAGTAACAAGGCTTTACACGCCCCCTCGCCCCTTGGAGAGGCGTTGGGGTGATGCCAGTTGCGGAAAGGCTATGGCCTAAGACTTACCTCCACAAACACCGGATAATGGTCGGATGCCGTGCGTATTCGGTGTTGTTTAAAGTCGATTTGTTGCGGTGCATCCTGCCCTTTCTGGCTTTTGGCCGCAGGTTCTTCCGTCCAATAGAAGTTGGGCAGTACGCCATAACGAGCCACAGCGAAACGGGGCGACACAAAAACGTGGTCTATCCTACTGGTTGTTTTCAGTGTGGGGTCGAAACTGTTAAACGTTCCATTCTCGGCAAAGCGATGCTTAGCCACAACGTAGGCATCGTTTAAGCGCGCATTTGCGGTGAAGATGGCGTAGGTTTCGTCGGTTTGGTCTACGTTAAAGTCGCCCGTTAGCACCACCGGCATCTCCTTTCCCCCTAAGCCGTCGACAGCTTTCATCACCAGCTTTGCCGACTCTCGGCGGGCCTTAACGCCCACGTGGTCGGTATGGAGGTTGAAGAAAAGAAACTCTTCGCCACTTTCGCGCACCCTGAATTTAGCCCAAGTGCAGATGCGTATGCAAGCCGCATCCCACCCCAACGAAGGAGTTGTGTACGTAGGCGACAGCCAAAAATATCCGTCGCTAAGCTTATCCAGTCGGTCGCGCCGATAAAATATGGGCGCATACTCGCCCGCCTCGTGTCCATCGTCGCGCCCAACGCCCACGTAATCGTAGTCGGGCAGTGCGCGCAACAGGTCGTCGAGTTGGCCTTTCAGCACCTCTTGCGCCCCGAAAGCATCGGGATGGTGGTAGTTAAGTTGGTCGGCTATCACCTGACAACGTTTCGCCCAAAGGTGCCCTTTGGCCTCATCGCCGTCGTTTCGATACCTTATATTATAGCTACCCAACACAAGTGTCTGCCCAAAGGCAGCAAAGGCCATGCACAACACGGCCCCCAGCAACAGTGAGCGAGCCTTATTGGAACACATAACGCAAAACAAGAAGAGAGCTAACGATGAAGAGCGTGATGTTGACGTCTTTGTAATTGCCGCTCAACAACTTTACCAGCGTGTAGCTAATCAGTCCCAAGGCCATGCCTTCGGCAATGCTATAAGTTAGCACCATCATCAAAACGGTGATAAAACAAGGTAGTGCCTCGGAGATGTCTTGCAGGTCTATCTTCTTGATAGACTCTAACATAAACACGCCAACAAGCACCAGTGCGCCCGTGGTTGCGGCAGAAGGGATGATAAGGAACAGCGGAGCCATGAACAAAGCCACGAGGAAGAACATGGCCGTGGTAAATGCCGTGAGCCCCGTTCGGCCGCCTTCGGCCACACCTGCTGCGCTCTCAACGAACGTTGTAACGGTAGATGTGCCCAGAAGTGCACCCGTAGACGTGGCGATGGCATCGGCCATCATGGCCTTTTGGATGTTCTTCACATTGCCTTTTTCGTCCATCATGTCGGTTTTGGCTGCCGTTCCGATGAGCGTTCCCAGCGTGTTGAAGATGTCGATAAACACCAATACAAATACGGTGAGCATCATATCTACGTTGAGCAGTGCAGCGAAGTCGAGCTTTAAGAACGTTGGGGCGATGCTTTGGGGTAGCGAAACGGGTACGAAGGCATCGGGAATTTGGGTTATTCCCATAGGTATGCCCACAACCGTACATATCAAGATGCTATAAAACAAGGCTCCGCGAACCTTCAACACCAGCAGTGCGCCACTTAAAATGATGCCCAACGAGGCCAATGCAGCCGTGGGAGTGAAAGCACCTAGCGTAACGAAGGTGGCATCGTTGGCCACTACAAGTCCCGCGTTTTTCAATCCGATGAAGGCGATAAACAGTCCTAACCCGCCCGAAATGGCAAAGCGCAGGTTCTTGGGGATGCACTTTACAATTTGTTCGCGTATGTTCAGGGCGGTTAAAAGGATGAAGATGATACCCTCTACAAACACTGCCGCCAAGGCTGCTTCCCACGAATAGCCCATGCCACGTACCAAGGTGAAGGCGAAAAAGGCGTTGATGCCCATGCCGGGAGCTTGCGCAAAGGGTAGCTTGGCTAAGAAAGCGATGAACAATGTGCCAAGGGCCGAGGCCAAGGCAGTGGCAGTGAACACGGCACCCTTATCCATTCCCGCGGCACTTAGTATGTCGGGGTTCACGGCAAGGATGTAACTCATGGTTAGAAACGTGGTTACGCCGGCCATCATCTCTGTGCGGCGCGATTGTTTCTTGGGGTTAAATCCCAAAAGAGAATAGAAAGACATGATTTGAGGGGGTGAGTTTTTGAGTTTATGAGTTGTAAATTAACGGGTGGACACCTTAGCGAATTAACAAGTTGAAAAAATGAAGAGTTAAAGAGTTAACAAGGACTTTTACTTTATACTTCAAAAGCATACGGCTTAACTCCTTAACTCCTTAACTCCTTAACTCCTAATAATTAAAATGTCCACTTCGCTGCCAAGGTAGGCAACCAATACCAACGGTGGTTCTGATTAACGAAGTTGTTGCTTATTTCCCATTCCGTTCCTAGGCTTAGTTTGAAGTCTTCGCTAACGCCTTTGATGCGGTTGAGGTTAACCCAGAATTGGGGTTCGGAAAGGAAAACGGCGATGTTTCGTCCGTCGGCGAAACGGCGATCGCCCCAGAAATCGGCAAATCCGTCGAACGTTAATAGGTGGTTGCAGAAGTTTAAGTACCATGTTGCCGTGAGTTGCCACGAGTGTTTTTGACTTTGTTTGGCCAAATACTTATACATGGGCGTGATGGTAAAGCCCGAATTAAAGTCTTTATCGTTCCAGCTATAAGTCACACCAGCCAGATAAGCATCGTTATACGAGCCCACCCCTTTGGCCAATCCGCCATTATATTCTACGTGAATAGCCAATGGTGCTTGCCAAAATCTCAACTCGCGAGAGATTTCCCAATAGGCGGCAGCCACGCCATTGTCTGCATAGTCCATGTCGACGAAGAAGAAAGTGTTACCCCATTTGTCGGGTTTGAACATCTCCACGGTTGTCGTTAGTTTGGGTCGTGTGGAGAGATTGTCGTTCAGATGTCCGAAATCGTAATGCAATTGCACGTTCTGCGCCTGTACAGACAGGCTGGCCACGAAAGCAATGGCCACAGCTAAAAGCTTTTTCATCCTTGTTTTTTGTTTGGTTTCGTTAGTTATCCAGAACACACCGTCCGCATACACTGCGGCGAAGAGGCCTGAAAGCAATTGCAAAGTTAGTGAGAAATGATGAGAAAAAGCAGTAACAGAGTAATAAAAAGCCTCACCCCCAGCCCCTCTCCAAGGGGAGAGGGGAGTGATATGCCTTGCAATAGCATTGCATTTTTTGCTTATCAGCTTAGTAGTAGCATAGCATATTACGCCCCTCTCCTCTTGGAGAGGGGTTGGGGGTGAGGCCTCTTTTAGCCTCCATTCTTCCTATATTCAGACGGCGTAACGCCGAATGCTTTCTTGAAAGCGTGGTAGAAACTAGACGCATGTTCGAAACCACAACGTTCTGAAATCTCCTCGATGTTCAACTCAAACCTTGTGTCGAGCAACTGTTTGCCCTTCTGCATCTTTAAGTTTAGGATGAAAGCACCTGGCGTGTTGCCTGTAAGTGCCACAATCTTACGGGTGAATTGCCTAAGACTCATGCCCAATCTTTCGGCCAAAGCATTAACGTCTAGCGCGCGTTTGTCGAGCAAAAGGTAAGCAGTGTCTACGGCTTTCGTTAGGAATTGCCGTTCGGCCTCGGCGCGAACGTCGCCTTCTTCCTTTGTTTCGTTTCCGTTATCACCATATTTCTCGCGCAATTTTCGATGCCTATCAAGTAGGTTTTCCACCCTCGTTATCAGCTCTTCACTGTTAAACGGTTTGGTGATATAGGCGTCGGCCCCTGCCTTAATGCCTTCCAATCGTTCTTGTTCGGTTATCTTTCCCGTAACCACCACGATGGGAATATGGTTCATTACGTCGCTCGCCCTAACCTGTTTGCACACCTCCAAGCCGTCCATTCCAGGCATCATGCGGTCGGTTATGATGATGTCGGGCACCAGTTCTGTTGCTTTGTTCAAGGCCTCCTCGCCGTTAGAGGCATAACAAACGGCGTATTGCGGCGTGAACAACGAACCCATATACGCAGCCAAGTCGGCATTATCTTCCACGATAAGCATGCGTTGCTCGGCGCAATTATCGTTTGTTTCGTCGTCGAGACGTTTCTCCACATGCGGCAACATGGGCGTGTTGGTGTGCTTTTGAGCGTTGGCCGTGGGCTTGCACACGTTTCTTATGGGCAGCGTTATGGTGAAAGTAGCCCCTCGTCCAGGCGCACTTCCCACCACGATTTGCCCGTCTAGCGCGTCTATTATCTGCCTAACCAAGGCCAATCCCACGCCAGTTCCGTTCTTCGATGCACCATTGCTGGCCCTATAAAAAGGCTCGAAGAGATGCGCTACGGCCTCAGGAGCAATGCCCGCGCCCGTATCTTTCACCCTAATGACGACGTTTGCGCCCTCACGCGCCACCGCTACGCTCACCTTTCCGTATGGGGGCGTGAACTTAAATGCGTTAGACAGCAGGTTGTTCATCACCTTATTAATATACTCTGGCACGAAGTCGGTAACGATACGCTCGTTACCAGAGAAGTTTAATTCCACGTTTTGAGACACCGCGAAGTCGCGATAACTCTCCACAACCATGTTTACATGCGCCGTTATGTCGGCGTTTTCCCAGTCGGGATTGCCCACGGCCGACTTCACCCTGGCGATGTCTAGCAGCTGATTAATGAGCGTAAGCAAGCTGTTTCCTTGCCTTTCGATGGTGGTTGCCTTATGTTTGGCCTCGTCGGTAAGGGCTTCGTCTTGGCTCAACTCGTGACTTAGACCCAGTATTAGGGTTAAGGGCGTGCGCAATTCGTGTGTGATGTTGGTGTAGAAGTTCTCTCGCAACTGGCTCACCTGTTTGAGTAAGGCGTGGTTGCGCTGCCTAATCTTGCCCACATATACCAGTGCGACCACTACCAACAGCAACAACGTAACCACCACAATGGCGGCAATGGCCACAATGCGCTTTTCATTTTGCTCGTGTTTCGCTTGCAGTGTAAGTTCTTCGTTCTTGTATTTGGCGTTGCTCTGACTCACGGCCTGCTCCATATCGTGCTGATAAATAGAGTCTTTCAACGCCACATAGCGTTGCAAATGCTGTGCGGCCAGGGTGGGATTGCTGGCTTTTAAGGCATTGAAAGCACCCATCTGCGCCCTGCTTAGGTTATAAAGGTCGTTGCGTTGTTCGAATATTTCGATTGCTTTTTCAAAGCATTGCTGCGCCGATGCGTACTCGCCGCGGCGGTTAAGCAGTTCGCCCTTTTGGTTCATACAAATGCCCAGCGACTGCTTGTTGCCTGCTTTTTCAAGTATAGGGATGGCTCTTTCCACTGTTCTTTCGGCCTCAACGTAGCGTTCCATGTCCATTAAGGCGGTCGCCATCTGCGAAAGTCTGATGCCCGTCTTCGCTACATTGCCGCGTTGCTCGTCTATTTGGTAGGCTCTTACGGCATGTTCAAGGGCCAATTGCTCTTTTTTCATGGCGTGATAAATTTCTGATGCCATGCCATATTGTATGGCCATGCGGTTAGAATCGTTGACCGCGGTGCTCAATGCAATGGCCTCTAAGATGTATCGTTCGCCCTCTTCGGGTTGCTTGGCCACAAGACTAATGGCCGCAAGTGTGTTTAACGAGCTGCTTATACGACTTTTATCGCCCGTTTCGCGGTCTAGTTCAAGGCTTTTTTGGGCGTGTTTAATAGCCCGAACAAAGTCTGATTGGCGGAATAACAGCTGTGCGGCAAGCTGCTCGCAGTCGCTTATGAGCAACAAGTCGTTGGTTTTGTAAGTAAGGGGAAGGGCTTTTCGGGCGTAGTTCAAGGCCGTAGCGTAGTCTTGTTTGTCCCAAAAATACTCGGCAGCGTGATACAAAACCATCGCATCCACCTCGTCTTTGGGGGTGTCGTTGGCCACTTTAACGAGCGAATCGGTTAGTTCTTCGGCATACAACAGCCCGAAAATGCGGTTGGCGATGGCCGTTTTTTCGGCTCCATCTTGTTCTTCGTACGTTGCAAGCAGGCGCAACAAACGCCCGTCGGTTTTGGGTTCGACGTTCTGTTTGGCAGGCTCTTGACTGGTAGGAGGAAAGTCGGGCAGGTCGATTGGTTGCTTATCGGCGCATGCGTTCAACAGTCCAGTCAGCACAACAAGCATGGTAACAAAGTGCAAGGCCACATATTGCAGGGCTTGTTTGGGCAAGTAATGGTTGCAGTCCATAGGTTCGAGGTGTTGTAAGTTGCGTGCGGCACACGTCCGCTATTCGTTTCATATTGCAAACTTACATAAAAATCCCGAAATATACACCATAATATATTAAGAGATTATATTTTTGTTTAAATAGGGAAACGCCCCAACTAGTGAGACAAGTCGAACAAATACTACTGCCCTAAAAGCAGAACAGGCCGCCCAAACCGAAGAGCTTGAACCGCCTTGAAAAAGAAAAGCCGATTAAGTTGGCCAGGACTATCAGAGCAACCTGAAAGTCGCGACCCACCTAATCGGCTCGATTTGCCCGATGCCAACTGGCTTTATTTGCCTGTTTCTAGCATCTTTGCCACCTTTTCTAGCTGCTCGCCCATGCCAATTGTGTAGCCTTGCGAACAGAAAACAACGCGATTAAAGGTGTCTGCCACAATGAAAACAGGCATCTGCGAGGGGTTAGCCAGCTTCATGGCATTGGCTACTTGCTGCCTAATCTTGCCGTCGGCATCTACGCCCAAAATGATGTTGGTAGGCAATGTGCCGAAGTTCTCGTCCTTGAAACGCTGTAAATCGGCATCGTTAGGGAAGAGTAACACGAAGGGACGACCCCATTCGTCGAGCGTGGCGCGTGCTTTTGCCAAGTCGCGTAGGGCGTGATTGGTGGGTTCTTCGCCAATACCCAACAGGGCAAGCGTAAAGTATCCGCGACCCGTTTGCGACAAGATGCTTACCTCTTGGCCATCTTTGAGGAAACGCGACTCGCTATCGAAGTTGCCCAACACATTGAGCTGACCCGACGGACGGCGCATAACGAGTGGCACTTCGGTGGTTTTGCCCGCGGCTACGTTGAAGAAACGCTGCGTGGCCAGCACGCCACCATTGGCCAAACGCGTACCGGTAACAAGCAGATAAGTGCCTGCATCCAGGTCGTAACCGCGCTCAAAGGTGTTGGCCCAGGTTGTTCCCTCGTTGGCATTTCCGTCTCCTTCTTCGAAGTTCAGCAGCTGTGCCTGTCCGTTTACAATCTTACTCAGGGTGAAGTGGCTGTAATACTTGGGGTCGGCAGGCAGCAATGGCGCAGCCGAATAAGTAAGTTTAAGCTTGCCCGTGGGCGTGGCTTGGCTTTGTGCGTTATCAAAATTCACGTCTACCCATGCGTCGTCGCGCTTGTATTGCACCTTACCCGTAACCGCATCTTTGCGCGACTCGATGCCCAAGCTGCGCGCCATGCTCACAAAGAAGATGTCGCGCGAGCGTGTATCGGTAAGTCTTGAACGCCAAACGCCCATAGGTGTTTGCGCAATGCGCAGGGCCTTGGTGTCGGGATTGAGCCTGATGTTGTGCTTCGTCCATTCCACTAGGATTGTGGGATTGGCGCGCATGCTGTCTGCCAAG
>ERZ773009.2470-NODE-2470-length-11717-cov-14.234351_pt1 | contig 11717 bp, 9 predicted proteins | sample MGYA00580663_ERZ773009 | MGnify/ENA primary metagenome ERZ773009 (study PRJEB29015, sample SAMEA2737969) | human oral metagenome | biome: human oral; feature: human-associated habitat; material: dental | place: China | collected 2026 ... | reverse complement strand
AACCTTCCTCCTTGGTTGTCCATTCTTAGGGATTTTTAAAGGAGGTGCTGTCATGGATAAGATTTCAATGACGCTGACAGTTTATTTTGAAGAGGGATTTTGGCATGGTCTTTTCGAGCAGGAACATGCTCAATCTTATAGAGTCTGCCGAGTCACCTTTGGTGCAGAGCCTAGCACGCAGGAACTGCTGGATTTTCTAAACCGTTATTATCATCGCTTGCAGTTTAGTCCCAGCATCAGGGTGAAGGAGAAGACTAAGTCGGTCAGTCCCAAACGCCTGCAGAGACAGGTTAAAAAAGAGCAGTTGGCTTCACGGTCTTCAAAGTCTCAGGAAGCGCTGAAGCTGCAATTTGAAGAACAAAAACAAATCTCTCAAGCCAAGCGTAAGCAGCAAAAAGAACTGGCTCAGCAAAGGAAATTCGAACTCAAACAGCAAAAACGATTGGAAAAGCACAAGGGGCATTGAGTCTGGTTTGTCTTATTTCTATGGAAAGGTCTTCCGATGGGAGGCTTTTTTGCTTCTTAAACAAATTTTTCTTTTCTCGAAACTATACCAATTTTTTGTTGACAAATATCAAATTGCTGTGTATAATGGTTTCATCTCTAGATAAAAAGATAAATAAGACTATACCAATTTTCGATAAAGGAGGAACTAGCTTTTTGCCAGCAAAAGGCTAGAAATAAATCTATGTGTGGAATCGTCGGAGTTGTGGGAAACCGCAATGCAACAGATATTTTGATGCAAGGACTTGAAAAGTTAGAATACCGAGGCTATGATTCGGCTGGAATTTTTGTGACAACAGGAGAAAAATCTAGTCTGGTCAAGTCTGTTGGTCGGATTGCAGATCTTCGTGCCAAGATTGGTATGGATGTGGCAGGTTCAACAGGTATTGGGCATACGCGCTGGGCAACCCACGGGAAACCAAGTGAGAATAACGCCCATCCTCACACTTCTCAGACAGGCCGTTTTGTTTTGGTTCACAACGGTGTGATTGAAAATTACCTGGACATCAAAAATAACTATCTTGCTGGTCATGATTTTAAAGGCCAGACAGATACAGAAATTACAGTTCGTTTGATTGGGAAATTCGCGGAAGAAGACGGCCTCTCTGTTCTTGACGCTTTCCGCAAGGCCCTTCACATTATCGAAGGTTCCTACGCTTTTGCTTTGGTAGATGCCCAAGATCCTTCTACGATCTACGTTGCCAAAAACAAATCTCCGCTTTTGATCGGCTTGGGTGAAGGCTACAACATGGTCTGCTCCGATGCCATGGCTATGATTCGCGAGACTAGCGAATACATGGAAATCCATGATAAAGAGCTGGTTATCGTGAAGGCTAATAGCGTAGAGGTGCAAGACTATGAAGGCAATGTTCTTGAACGTGGTAGCTATACTGCTGAGCTGGACCTGTCCGATATCGGCAAAGGCACTTATCCTTACTACATGTTGAAGGAAATTGATGAGCAGCCGACCGTGATGCGGAAGCTGATCAGCACCTATGCGGATGAAAATAATAAGATGCTGATTGATCCTGCCATCATCAAGACAGTCCAAGAAGCGGATCGCATTTATATCATTGCTGCTGGAACTTCTTATCATGCGGGTTACGCTTCTAAACGAATGCTGGAAGAGTTGACGGATACGCCAGTTGAGCTGGGTATTTCTTCAGAATGGGGCTATGCCATGCCGCTCCTCAGCAAGAAGCCACTCTTTATCTTCATCAGCCAATCTGGTGAGACAGCTGATAGTCGTCAGGTCTTGGTCAAGGCTAATGAACTGGGCATTCCAAGTCTGACAGTGACCAATGTGCCAGGCTCAACCTTGTCTCGTGAAGCCAAGCATACCCTGCTTCTCCATGCTGGACCAGAAATTGCCGTGGCTTCAACCAAAGCCTACACCGCGCAAATCGCTGCCCTAGCTTTCTTGGCCAAAGCGGTCGGTGATGCTAATGGCAATGAAAAAGCTAAGAAGTTTGATTTGGTTCATGAGCTGTCTATCGTAGCCCAGTCTATCGAGTCTACCCTTTCTGAGAAAGAATTGATCGAAAGCAAGGTCCGTGACTTGTTGGCGGAAACTCGCAGCGCCTTTTATATCGGTCGTGGTCAGGACTATTATGTGGCGATGGAAGCTAGCCTTAAGCTTAAGGAAATTTCCTACATTCAGTGTGAAGGCTTTGCGGCAGGAGAGCTCAAGCATGGTACTATTTCTCTGATTGAAGAGGGAACACCTGTTCTAGCCCTACTTTCAGACGAGGTCTTGGCTAGCCATACTCGCGGCAATGTTTCTGAAGTTGTGGCGCGTGGAGCCAAGGTGTTGACCATTGCGGAGGAAAATGTGGCTAAGGATGGAGACGATATTGTCTTGAGCCAAGTTCACCCTTACCTGTCACCAATCTCTATGGTGGTGCCAACTCAATTGATTGCTTATTTTGCGACCCTGCACCGTGGATTGGATGTGGATAAACCACGCAACCTCGCTAAATCTGTAACGGTAGAATAACCGTCTTAATGAATCTCGATAAGAATACCAAGCCTCAGATTTTTCTGGGGCTTTTGGTATGGTATTTGGTGATGGTGCTCTTTGGAAGTCTCTTTCTATCATGACAAAACCATGTTATTCTATGCAGATAGGAAATGGAGTGAGCATCATTTTTGTATATATTACTAATTAGTGATAAAATGCTTTTATCTTAAATATCAGGGAGGACAAAAACATGGTGGAATTAGGTATTTCTACTTTTGGAGAGACAACGCCACTGGAGGGTACAGGGCAGACCTATACTCATGACGAAAGGATTCGGCAGCTGGTAGCAGAGATTGAGCTGGCAGACAAGGTGGGGCTAGACGTGTATGGCATTGGAGAGCATCACCGAGAGGACTTTGCTGTCTCTGCACCGGAGATTGTGCTGGCGGCTGGTGCGGTCAAGACAGAGAAGATTCGCTTGACTAGTGCTGTCAGTGTCTTGTCGAGCTTGGATCCTATCCGAGTCTACCAGCAGTATGCGACGATCTATGCTTTGTCAAATGGCAGAGCAGAGGTCATGGCTGGTCGTGGATCTTTTATCGAGTCCTTTCCGCTCTTTGGCTATGACTTGAAGGATTATGAAGAGCTTTTTGATGAAAAGTTGGATCTGCTCCTCTATGCTAGTGCCGAGACGCGGTTGAATTGGAAGGGTAAGCTGACGCAGACTATTGACAATCGGGAAGTCTACCCACGGGCGGTGCAAGAAACATTGCCAGTTTGGGTAGCGACGGGAGGCAATGTCGAGTCCACCATTAAGGTCGCCCAGAAAGGCCTGCCAATTGCGTATGCCATTATCGGTGGACAGCCTAAGCGCTTCAAGCCCCTGCTGGATGCGTATCGCCGGATTGGGCAGGAAAGTGGGCACTCAGATGAAAAGTTGAAAATCGCTGCCCACTCTTGGGGCTGGGTCATGGAGGACAATGAGGAGGCGATCCGGACTTACTTCCATCCGACCAAGCAGGTAGTGGACGCTATCTCCAAGGACCGCCCTCACTGGCGGGAGATGACCTATGAGCAATACCTAGATCAGGTAGGACCAGAGGGGGCCATGTTTGTCGGCAGTCCTGAAAAGGTCGCTCAGAAATTGATCAAGATGATAGAGGAGCTGGGTTTGGACCGCTTCATGCTGCATCTGCCCTTGGGATCTCTTCCACATGAGCAGGTTCTCCAGTCTATCAAACTCTTTGGCACCAAGGTTGCACCGCTTGTGCGGGAGTATTTTGCAGCTAAGGGTAAGTAAAATCGAAGTAGAGGTCTTTTGATAAAGATTGTCTATCTCTCCCATAGAAAATATATATCTTGCCCTTCTAAAAATAGTAAGAAAAAATAGGTTTTTCATCGAAAGCTGAGAAACCTTGGTAAAGCTAGCTCGAGCTAGCTTTTTTAATTTACTCTTATAAATATTTTTAATCGGGCTGATAGGAAATATATATTTGGAAAGCTCACTTTTCAGTGATATGATAATAGCAATCAAATTGAAAAGGAGCAAGATATGTCTAAAAGAGAGTTGGTTTTAAAAGCCTTTAAGGGGGAAAAAGTTGACCGAGTGCCAGTTGGTTTCTGGCATCATTTTACCAGCGAGGATGAGTGGCTGGCTGGTTTTGGCAATCAGACTATTATCGAGAAAAATCTGACAGGTCATCAAGCGTTTCTATCAGAAGTCAAGCCAGACTTTGTCAAACTGATGAGCGATGGTTATTTTGCCTATCCGAATGAGCGCTTGAAAAAAGTTCAATCTATCAAGGACTTGGCAGATATCGAGCCGCTAGGCGCTGACCATCCTTGGATCAGTGAGCAAGTGGAGTTGGTTCAAAAGATTAGGGCCGGCTTCACAGAGGATTTGGTTGCTATTTACAATATTTTTGCACCAGTAACCTACTTCAAATGGCTGGTTGGCAAGGTTGCTGGAGGAGATGACATCATTGCAGATTTTCTAGCAGAAGATGCGGAAGTGACAAAGCGGGTGCTGGATGTGATTGCTCAAGATATTGCAGCTCTGACGGAGCGGATCATCAAGGAAGCCGGTGCGGATGGAATTTACCTCAGCGTTCAGAGCATTCAGGATACGCGGGTGTCGGCTGAAGACTATAAGGCTTTTATTGCTCCTAGTGAATTGGCGGTGCTGGAAGCAGCCAATGCAGCTGGCGGAGTGAATATCCTGCATATTTGTGGCTACGAAGGCGCACGAAACGACGTTCATCTTTTCACAGATTATCCAGCTCAGGTCATCAACTGGGCAGTAGGGCCAGAAGGCATCAGTTTGGCAGAAGGTCGCAAATTATTCGGCGGTCGGACTGTTCTGGGTGGCTTTGAAAATGGCAAGACTGGTTTGCTCTACACAGGTAGCCAAGAAGCTATTCAAAATGAGACCAAGCGCTTGATAGCAGAGGCTGGCAAGGATGCTTTGATTATCGGGGCTGACTGCACCATCCCAAGTGATATTGATTCAGAGCGGATTGAGTGGGTTCGCCAAGCAGCGAGTTTAGCATAAGAAGGAGACGAAAGAATGAGTAAGAAAAAATGGATTATCGGTGGAGTAGCTGTGATTGCTATTGTTGCCGGAACTTATTTGGGACGGACCCTGACGGGGGCTTCATCCAGCAAGGCGAGCAGTGCGGCATCAGGCAATGACAAGGTCACGACTTTAAAAGTAGCTCATACGCAAAACTACGTTCCTTACGACTTTTTGGACGAAAAAGGCAAGTCAGATGGCTATGAGGTAGCGGTACTCAAGGCCATTGATAAAAAATTGCCAGATTATCAGTTCGAATATACTGGCACCAGTGACGAAGATCTTTTGATTGGTTTGGAATCTGGGAAATATGATATCGGAACCAAGGGAGCTTGGTACACTGAAGAGCGGGCGAAGAAGTTCATCATTCCAGAAAGCCCAATCGGTGCTAGCATTATCGGTTTCACCATTCGAAAAGCAGATGCAAATAAATTTAAAAATATTGATGATTTTGCCAAAGAAAAAGGGAAATTGGTGCCGATTTCACCACAGAATGCTCAATGGACAGTGATTGAAGAGTACAACAAAAAGCACAGTGCTAGTCCAATTGAGTTGACCGCAGCAGAGTCTTTTCAGATAGCGGATGCCTATGCTTGGGTCTTGGAAGGACGCTATGATGCCTTCTTTGATATCAAATTGTCCTTTGAAAAAGCTGTCACAGACAAGGCAGGTTCCTACCATCAGTATGCGGACCAGTTGAGTTGGTTCCCTTACAAGGGTATCCCTACCTATCCACTCATTCATAAAGATAAAAAGAATGAAGAGTTTGCCAAAGCCTATGAAAAGGCTATTAAAGAGCTGGAGAAAGATGGGACACTCTCTAAATTATCGGAAAAATACTTTGGTGAAGATGTCTTTTCTTATGTAGATAAAGACTAAAAGCTGGAGAAAGGAGACCGTATGGTCGCTTATGATTTGTCCCGTGTTTTTGGCCTACTGCCTGGTTTGTTACAGGCCTTGCCGACTACTTTATGGATTATGTTCGTGACGGTTTTAATTGGCTCCTTGCTAGGCGGCCTGTTGGCCTGGGCTCAAGTTGCGGAGGAGCAGGCCTTTGCTGGTCTGGCTAGAGGATATATATTTATCCTTCGGTGTACACCGCCTATTGTCTTGCTCTTCTTGGTCTTCTATGGCATTCCAGAGTTTTTAAAATGGTGGTTGGGACTGGATATTAATAATTTGTCCCGGACCGTATTTGTCATTATTACCATGATTCTGCTCTTTGCGGCCATGATTGCAGAAGTTTTCAAGGCAGCCTATCTTGCTGTTCCCAAGGGACAGACCGAGGCGGGTCTCAGTATTGGCTTGACACCAGTGCAGACTTTTCTGCGGATCATTCTGCCACAGGCTTTTCGCATCGCCCTGCCCAATTTGACTACCGCCTTTCTTAATCTCATGCGGGATGCTGCGTTGGCCTATACGATTGGAGCAGTTGATGTCATGGGAGCGGGGCAAAATCTTATCAGTCGTAATCTAGGCAATTATTCCCTCGAAACCTATACAGCGGTGGCCTTGATTTACTGGGGGATTGCCCTAGTGGTTTCGCTGGCTTCCCAGCTTCTGGAAAAAAGTCTGACAGTCAAGGAGAGGTAAAGCATGGATTTGAATTATATTGTAAATACCTTTCTGGTAACGTTGAAAGGCATACCGGTAACCCTGATCATTATGGTGGTGGCTATTCTGCTCAGCTTTATTCCGGCTCTGCTTCTAGCTCTGGGACAGATTTATAAAGTTCGAGGTGTGCGGACCTTTTCAGTGGTTTATCTGGCCTTCATTCGGGCGACTCCGCCCATTTTACTTATCCTCTTTTTCTACAGTCTATTTCCTAGCTTGCTGAATCAATTTTTCAAAAGTCTAGGCAGTCAGGTAGATGTCTTTAAGTTCAATCCGCTTTACTATGCTTTTATCATCTATAGCTTGATGACAACAGGGAGTTTATCGGAAATCTTGCGCTCTGCTATTTTGACAGTGGATAAAGGACAGTTAGAAGCGGCTCAGGCGATTGGGTTAACGAGTTTTCAAGCCTATCGGAGGATTGTTTTTCCTCAGGCATTGTGCTCTGCCCTGCCTAATCTGGCCAATCTAGTTATCAATCTAGTCAAGGGAACCTCGCTGGTATTTGTCATGACGGTGAAAGATATCACAGCTTTGGCTAAGATAGAGGCCTCCCATTCTTACCAGTATTCAGAGTCTTACTTAGTGATTTTTGTTATTTATCTCATTATCTGTGGCTTGATTCAGTGGATTTTTAGAAGCTTGGAAAAGCGCTATGCTCTTGCTTAGGAAGGAAAGATTATGTTAGAAGTAAAACATATCTCCAAACGGTTTGGAGAGCACCAGGTGCTGGCAGATGTCAGTCTCAGGGTCAATCAAGGCGACGTTGTGGTTATTCTGGGCCCCTCAGGCTCTGGGAAAACAACATTTCTGCGCTGTCTGAATCACTTAGAAAAAGCGGATGGCGGCCAGCTGACTTTGGCTGGTAAGGATTATGATTTGGCTAAACTCAGCAAAAAAGAGATTTTGGAAATTCGCAGAAAGACAGCCTTTGTCTTCCAGCATTATAATCTATTTGCCAATAAAACAGCCCTTGAAAATATCTTAGAGAGCTTAGTGATCGCTCGTAAGATACCGAGAGAAGAAGCGCTTGAGATTGCAGAAGAGTCTTTGAAGCGCGTGGGACTTTTAGCCTACAAGGACTACTATCCTTCTCAGCTATCAGGCGGTCAGCAGCAGCGGATCGGGATTGCGCGTGCCATTGCTGTTAAGCCAGATGTCATTCTGCTGGATGAACCAACTTCGGCTCTAGATCCGGAACTGGTCGGTGAAGTGCTCAGTGTCATGAAACAGCTGGCTCAGGAGGGAGTGACCATGGTCGTTGTGACCCACGAGATGAGCTTTGCCCGTGATGTGGCCAACCATGTCATCTTTATGGACGGAGGTCACATCATTGAAGAAAATCCTCCGCAGGAATTCTTCACTAGTCCCAAAGAAGAGCGAACTAAGCAGTTTCTATCTCGCATTCTGTCGGATGCCAGCTATAGTGTAGAGTATATGATTTAACTTGTATCAAAATAGAGAAGCTTTCTTCACATTTCTATGTGGGGGAAGTTTTTTGACTTTTAAAAAATTATGTAAATTTTTTGTTAAAACCTATTGACAAGGGGGTAAAAAGGATGTATAATTACAACTGTAAACAAAAAGTTTACACAGAATTTATTCAGAAGATGAGGATATAGCCAGTAGGCGATTATTTTTGGGAGGATTAAAAATTATGTAACATCATATTCTTCTGAAAGAAATTTGATTCACTCATAAAAGTAGAGACTGACTCAGTCTTGATTTTTGGAAATAAAATAAGTTATGTAAAATAATAGATAGGAGAAAATCTCCCAAATGAATATTTATAGTAGATAAGGAAGAGATTTCTTATCTGAAACTTTGGTAAAAATAAAAATTATGTAAAGCAAAATATGAAAAAAAGCGAGGTAATGCTATGAACAACAACTACAACAATTTTAACAGTATGGATGACCTTTTCAACCAACTCATGGGGCGTATGGGTGGCTACAATAGCGAACATCGACGCTACTTGATCAATGGTAGAGAGGTCACACCGGAAGAGTTTGCTCAGTACCGAGCTACTGGAAAGCTTCCTGGTCAAATGGCCGGCGATCAGGATTTGCATGCTGGAGCGCATGGGCCTAAGCAAGATGGCATTCTGGCTAAGCTAGGTCGCAATCTGACCCAAGAAGCGCGTGATGGAAAGTTAGATCCAGTCATTGGGCGCAATAAGGAAATCCAAGAAACTGCTGAAATCCTTTCCCGCCGGACCAAGAATAATCCAGTTCTGGTCGGAGATGCAGGTGTCGGAAAGACCGCTGTCGTAGAAGGATTGGCTCAGGCTATCGTCAATGGTGATGTGCCAGCGGCTATCAAGAACAAGGAAATTATTTCTGTTGATATTTCCGGTCTGGAAGCTGGTACCCAATATCGTGGTAGCTTTGAAGAAAATATCCAAAACTTGGTCAAGGAAGTCAAGGAAGCTGGGAATGTTATCCTCTTCTTTGACGAAATCCATCAAATCTTAGGAGCAGGAAGCACAGGAGGAGATAGCGGTTCTAAGGGCTTGGCGGATATTCTTAAGCCAGCGCTTTCTCGCGGTGAGCTGACCGTTATCGGGGCTACCACTCAGGACGAGTATCGCAATACTATCCTTAAAAATGCTGCTTTGGCTCGTCGTTTCAATGAAGTCAAGGTCAACGCACCGTCTGCCGAAGATACCTATCAGATCCTTCGAGGCATTCGGGACTTGTACGAAAAGCACCATAATGTCATCCTGCCGGATGAAGTATTGAAAGCGGCTGTGGACTACTCAGTTCAGTATATTCCACAACGGAGCCTGCCAGACAAGGCGATTGACCTGGTCGATGTGACTGCTGCCCACTTGGCAGCCCAACATCCGGTGACTGATGTTCATGCAGTTGAGCATGAGATTGCTGAGCAGAAGGCTAAGCAGGAAACAGCTGTTGAAAAAGAAGATTATGAAGCAGCTTTAAATGCTAAGACCCGCATTGAAGAGCTGGAAAAGAAGATCCAAAATCACACTGAGGATATGAAGGTGACGGCGACAGTCAATGATGTGGCAGAGTCTGTTGAACGGATGACGGGTGTGCCCGTATCTCAAATGGGAGCCAGCGACATTGAGCGCCTCAAGGGCATGAATGACCGTCTTAAAGCCAAGGTGATTGGTCAAGACAAGGCTGTAGAAGCTGTGGCTCGTGCCATCCGCCGTAATCGTGCAGGATTTGATGAGGGCAATCGTCCGATCGGAAGCTTCCTCTTTGTTGGTCCAACTGGTGTCGGTAAGACTGAGCTGGCTAAACAACTGGCTTTGGATATGTTCGGTACCAAGGATGCTATCATCCGTCTGGATATGTCTGAATACAGTGACCGCACAGCGGTTTCCAAGCTGATTGGTACGACTGCGGGCTATGTCGGCTATGATGATAACAACAACACCCTGACCGAGCGTGTCCGCCGCAATCCATACTCTATCATTCTCTTGGATGAGATTGAAAAGGCTGATCCACAAGTGATTACCCTTCTCCTTCAAGTTCTGGATGACGGTCGCTTGACAGATGGTCAAGGGAATACTGTCAACTTCAAGAACACGGTCATCATTGCGACTTCCAATGCAGGATTTGGCTATGAAGCAGGCTTGGAAGAGGATGCTGAAAAGCCTAATTTGATGGATCGACTCAAAGCTTATTTCCGCCCAGAGTTCCTCAATCGTTTCAATGCAGTGATCGAGTTCTCTCATCTCAAGAAAGAAGACCTGATGGAGATTGTGAATCTCATGCTGGTTGAAGTAAATCAAACCTTGAGCAAGAAAGAAATTGATCTGGCTGTATCTGATGCAGCTAAGGAATTCCTGCGCGATGCTGGTTATGACCAAGTCATGGGTGTTCGTCCGCTTCGCCGCGTTATCGAGCAACAAATTCGTGACAAGGTGACCGACTTCCACTTGGATAACCTAGATGCTAAGCACTTGACTGCAGATATGGAAGATGGAACCTTGGTAATCCGTGAAAAATCAGCAGAATAACTACCTATAACTTTCAAAATCCCGTAAAACGAACAGATATTTAGTCTGTTCGTTTTTTTATTAATCATGTTCAGATAAAAAAAATCTCCAATCAGTTGACTGGAGATTTCCCTATTTCCTTCGATATTGACTGGGTGTCATTTGATAGTATTTTTTAAATTGCCGGTTGAAATTAGAAAGGTTATTAAAACCAGACTGGCTTGAGATTTCCAGAACTGACAGAGTGGAGTGCTGGAGGAGCTCGGCAGCCTTGCGCAGGCGGAATTGAATCAGATATTCAATGCAAGAAACACCCAGATGTTTTTTGAAGAAATTCATGAAGTGCGTCGGACTGTAGCCGCAGATGCCAGACAGCTGATCAATAGAGAGTTCTTCCTGATAATGCTCATTGATATAGTCGATGATGGAGCGGATTTTCTCTTCCTTGCGGTAGCCCTCGGCAGATAGCTCCTTGGAGACGATATAGCCGTTTTCAAAAAGCAAGTAGAAGAGCTGATTGAGCTGGGCCTTGAGCTGAAATTCATAGTATTTCTTTTGGCAATAACCGGTTTCCATAGTGGTCAGTAGGCATTGACGAATTTCCTCATAGGCTTGGTCAGTCGGCTTGATGACGTGGACAAAGTCCAGTTGGCCATTGTAGAGAGTCTGTAGGTAGTGGATACTAGCATGATCCATGGCTGAATAGCCCATTAAATCCAAATGAAAGTTAATGGCATCCATGTAGTGGCGCTGCTGCTCAATCGGATGAATGGAGTGGAGGGCATTGGGACGAATCAGGACAATATCGCCTTTATTACTATTAAAATAATGATCGTCGATATGAAATTGGGCGCTTCCTTCGTGGACATAAATGATTTCAACATCTGTGTGCCAGTGGAAAAGGATGTCAGGCTGGCCGTTTTCCGTAATCGTCCGCGTCAGAGAATAGGGGGTCCCTTGATTCTTATATTCAGTAGTTTTGTGCAACTGCCCCAAATCCATCATGGTGCCCTCCTTCGTAGAATACTATCATTTTTTAAGATAAACAAAGTATAAATTTCTAATTATCTTTTTATATTTTCTTAAATGCTCGTAAA
>ERZ773009.2469-NODE-2469-length-11717-cov-23.235294_pt1 | contig 11717 bp, 7 predicted proteins | sample MGYA00580663_ERZ773009 | MGnify/ENA primary metagenome ERZ773009 (study PRJEB29015, sample SAMEA2737969) | human oral metagenome | biome: human oral; feature: human-associated habitat; material: dental | place: China | collected 2026 ... | reverse complement strand
GCCCGGGAACCAATTGGTTCCCGGGCCCACCCCGTTTGTGTGCGTGTTGTACGTCCGCGTCAGTCCCTACGGATTGCGTCGGCCGGGTTGGGGGGCGGCCGGTGTGCCCGCGCCCTGCTTCGGAGTCTTCTTGGATCGACCCGAGAAGAGCGCGGTGAGGATCAGGACGATTCCCAGCGCCGCGATCGCCGAGATCCCAAGGATCGGCAGGTTGAAGGCGGGGATGAACGCCTCGGCGATCAAGAAGAATCCCGTCATGCACACTAGCGCCGCCCACACGAAGGAGCCAACCCTGACCCCCCTGCTGGGGGCTTCGGGGAGCGCGCGAATGTCGACGGGGCCGCTCGGGGCGCTCCACGTCTGCTGAGCGGCGCCGCCGACGCCGCCGTGCCCGGGGGTGCCCGATGGGGCGTGGGTGCCAGTGGCCGCGGATGCTCCAGCCCCTGCGGGGCTGGCCGTCTCGCCGGTGAACGCGGGGTCGAAGGCGGTTCGGGAACCCCCTACGGGACCGGAATCGCGAGAGCCCTGCGCCGGGGCAGCCCCCTGACCTTGCGTGCGCGCCGCGCCCGAAGCGTCAGCGTCTGAGCGAAAGGGGTCTGCGGGCATCTGAGTGGTCGGAGCATCTCGGAAGATGGCGAGTGGATCCGAGGACGACTGCGGATCGGAGGTGGGCATCTCCTGCGTCGCGTCCTGCTCGGCGCCCACGGTCGGGGTGGGAACCTTGGGAAGAGGCGTTGTCGCTTCGGCGTCGGGGGAGGGAGTGGTCTCGTCGTTGGAGGTAGTCATGATCGTGTTCCTTCCTCAGTTACCCGACTGCGCGTCGGAGGGGGTGGGGGCGGGGGAGGTGCTGGGGGTCGACGAGGGGCTCGGCGTTGCAGTGCCCGAACCCCAGGTATGCGACGCGTCGGGTACCTGCGTCACTTGCAGCGTTTCCAGGCTGGCGCTGTCGTCGATGACGATGGTGATTCCTCCGAGGTCGGAGTTTCCCCACGATGGTGAGGCTACCTTCGTCTCATCCGAACACCTCCTCATAGGAGCTACCCAGCCGTCACCCGGCATGTTCGTGGAAACTGAGTCGATGCCCGACTGGCAGATGATCTGAATGGGCTGGCCCTCCGTGAACAAGATGGTCAGATTAGACCAGGCGCGCCATCCGACGGTGATCGTCTTGGCCGTCCCCACCGGTGCCCCGGTCAGGTCGAGGGTGGTCGAACCCGTTGGGCTCCCGCCCTGCACGGAGTCGGCCTTCCAGTCCAGTGTCGTGCTGCCCGTTGGGTTCGTCAGTGCCGGCCCCGCCTGCTGGAGGCGGCCCTGGGCGTCCTCCGTGCCGAGGGCGGCAGTGGGAAGCGCGAAGAGCATGCCGATGATGGACAGTGCCAGGAGCCAGGCCGCGCTCCGATCGCGCAGGGCCGCGACCGCCAGGGACAGCCCGACGATCAGGAGGCACGCGCCTCCACCGATCAGGACGATGTGAGAGTAGGTTGTGGCCTCGCTGGCGGCGCTGACACCGGGGATCGTGTAGCCCTGGCCGGTTGCGTACATCGCCGCAAAAGCGGCCGCGAACACGAGGATGATCAATCCGGTGATCGCCAGGCTCACGCGGCCGGGTACCGTGCGAGGCCGGTGCGTCGGCGTCGGCGGCGGGCTCCAGGCGCGAGGCGCGGGCGTCGGAGGAACCCAGCCGACGTGGGGGGGACGAGGCGCAGCCGGGCCCTGTCCGCCTCGCTGGCCAGCCGATGGGGCGCCACCCTGGGGCGCGTGAGAGGAGAAACCGGTGGCCCCGTGAACGGTGCCCGGAGCCGGTGCTCCCGCTCTCAGGTTGTCCGGTGATCCTGGCCCGACAGGGGCGGAGGCCCCCGCCGCGTGGTTGGCGCCGGGAGCTCCGTACTGGTGGGCGTGGGCGGCGGGGTTGCCGTGCTGCGGGGCGTGGGCGGCGGGGTTGCCGTGCTGCGGGGCGTTGGCGGCGGGGTTGCCGTGCTGCGGGGCGTGGGCGGCGGGGTTGCCATACTGGGGGCCGCGCGGATCCGACATGTGTGCTCCTGACGTGTTCCGAGTGTTACTTGAGGCGATCGCGGCGATGCAGACTCCCACGATGATGAGGGTCGTAAAGACTCCCCACCCGATCGCGACGGTGCCGAACACGCCGACTGAGGGGATCACCGAGGACAGTCCGATAACGGCGAGCACCACGCCGCCGAGGAAGGCGACATCGAAGTTGCCGTTGAAGGTCTCTTCCGTGTGGATGCGCCCGTCGCTTGCCTCGGGGAGGAACAGCCACGCGAGGGCGTAGACGATGAAGACGACGGGGGCGAAGAACGCCGCGAGGACGGTGAGGACACGCACGAGCGACAGGTCCCAGCCGGTGCGCGCCGCGATGCCGGAGCACACGCCGCCGATGACGCGCGGCTGCGCCCGGTACCATCCCGAGTTTCTCATGGCCTCGAAGAACCCGTTGCGCCGCTGGGGCTGCTGATACGTGCCGCTCGGGTCCGAAGGACCGCTCGACCAACTCATGGTGCACTTCCTCTCGATGGAATCCGCGTGGGATGCGGATCGATACCACTACTCAACCAAAGTCGGGCTCGTCGCGATAGTAGGGGACCCCCTGAACACCCCCTGATTGCCCCAAGGGTGTCCCGGGGGCGAACCCCGTGACGTGCGATAATGGAGGGGTGAGCAGACCAGAGAACTACGCCCATCCAGGGTGGACACCTCCCATCCCGGTGCCGCCCGCGCGGCCCCCGCTCGTGCGGGCGACCGCGTCGAGCCCCGACATGCCGACGCCCTGGATGGGCGGCGTGTGCTCGGGCATGGCCGTGCACCTGAGCGCTCCCGTCCAACTCATGCGCGCGCTCCTCGCCCTCCTATCCGTCGTGGGAGTCGGCGCCGTCGTCTACCTGTGGCTGTGGGTCACTCTTCCCGAGGACTCCGCGGACGCCACCGCTTCGGGAACCCTCAGCCCCGGCCTCGTGCGCCTGCGCGAGGAGAGGACAGCGCAGGTTGCGCGCAACCGCATGATCGCAACGGGTGTCGCGCTGCTGGTCGCCGCCGTGGTCGGAACGGTCCTGAACGCGACGAGCGTCCTGGACTGGCGCGACCTGGGCTCTGTCGCGTCGATCATCTCCGGAATCACCCTGGTGTGGAGCCAGAGTCGCGAGGTGGGCAACTGGCGCTCGTTCCGTTTCATCGGCGCTGTTCTCGGCGGCATAGCGCTGCTGAGCCTCGGCGTCGTCATCGTGGCCTCGCGCGACAACCCGCCCGTCATCCTCCTGCGCGGCGGTCTCATCGGCGCCGCCCTGGTCGCGGGCATCCTCTTCGCGTTCGTGCCCATGTGGCTGCGCACCACGAAGGACCTGTCCGAGGCGCAGGCCCAGCGCGTGCGCGAATCCGAGCGCGCCGACATCGCCGCCCACCTGCACGACTCCGTCCTCCAAACGCTCACGCTCATCCGCGCCTCCGCCGAGGACCCCTCCCGCGTGCGCGCCATCGCCCTGACCGAGGAACGCGAGCTGCGCGCCTGGCTCTACACGGGCTACGCGCAGGCGGCAGACTCCCTCGAGGCCGCCGTCACCGAGGCAGTCGTCGGCGTCGAGAGCCGCTACGGCGTGCCCATCAGCGTGGTCGTCGTCGGCGACATGCGCCCGGGCCCCGGCGAACTCGCGCTCGTCGCGGCCCTCGCGGAGGCCTGCCAAAACGCCGTGCGCCACGGCACCCCGCCCGTCTCCGTCTACGTCGAAGTGCGCCCCGAGGCCGTGGAGGCCTTCATCAAAGACAGCGGCGAGGGCTTTGACCCCGCCTCGATCGCTGCCGATCGACACGGCGTGCGCGACTCCATCGTCGGGCGCATGCGCAGGACCGGGGGAAACGCCACGATTAGGCGTCTCGCCCGCGGAACCGAAGTTGCACTGAGCGTGCCGCGCTCGGATATCCTGGAAGAAACAGCGCCCAACGGGAGGACCCAGTGACCATCCGCATCCTCGTCATCGACGACCACCCAATGGTTCGGGCAGGCGTGCGCGCCGAGCTCGAAAACTCCGGGGCCGACCTGGAGGTTGTCGGCGACGCCTCCGACGTCGAGGGCGCCATCGCGGCCTGCCGCGCGCTCACCCCGGACGTGGCCCTCCTCGACGTGCACCTGCCCGGCGGAAATGGAGGAGGTGGCGCTGAGGTCGCCAGCACCTGCCGTGACATCGAGGGACTGCATTTCCTGGCCCTGTCCGTCTCGGACGCTGCCGAGGACGTCGTCCAGGTCATCCGAGCGGGCGCACGCGGATACGTCACGAAGTCGATTGCCACCCCCGACCTCGTCGAGGCCATCGGCCGCGTCGCCGCCGGGGATGCCGCCTTCAGCCCGCGCCTGGCCGGCTTCGTACTCGATGCCTTTGGGACCGGCGAGGTGTCCACAACCGACACTGAGCTGGACCTGCTGTCCGCGCGCGAGCAGGAGGTCATGCGCCTCATCGCCCGCGGCTATACGTACAAGGAAGTCGCCCACGACCTGTTCATCTCCATCAAGACCGTCGAAACCCACGTGAGTTCGGTCCTGCGCAAGCTCCAGCTCTCCAACCGCAACGAGCTGACGCGCTGGGCGATGCAGCGACACATCGTGTGAGGTCGGACCCCTTTCGAGCGTCCCATCCGGAGCGCGTGGCCCATGCGTGCCTACAATGGAATCCCGAGAGCGTGACAGCGCCTGACCGCCCCGTACGGACGGCCCCTTTATTTCCGCGACCTCGGAGGATGCATGCACCGCATCGGTTTTGATAGTGATCAGTACGTCGAGATGCAGTCTCGACACATTGCGCAGCGACGAAGCGAATTCGGCGGAAAGCTGTATTTGGAGTTCGGTGGCAAGCTGATCGACGACATGCACGCGTCGCGTGTTCTGCCCGGTTTTACGCCCGATAACAAGGTGCGTATGCTGCGCGAACTGGCCGACGAAGTCGAGATTATCGTCGCCGTTAATGCCAAGGATTTCGCGCGCCGCAAGGTCCGCGCAGACATGGGAACAACCTACGACGACGAGGTTCTGCGCCAGATCGACGAGTTCCGTGAGCGCGGCCTGTACGTCGGTTCCGTCGTCATTACGCAGTGGACGGACGACAACAAGGCGGCCGCCGAGGTGAAGGAACGCTTCGAGAAGCTCGGCATCCGCGTCTACCGTCACTTCCCGATCCCCGGCTACCCCTCGGACGTCGAGCGCATTGTCTCGGACGAGGGCTACGGCGCCAACGAGTACGTGGAGACCAGCCGCAACCTCGTCGTTGTGACGGCGCCTGGACCGGGCTCCGGCAAGATGGCGACCTGCCTGTCACAGCTGTACCACGACCACAAGCGCGGGATCGAGTCGGGGTACGCGAAGTGGGAGACCTTCCCGATCTGGAACATTCCGCTGGATCACCCGGTCAACATCGCCTACGAGGCGGCCACCGCCGACCTCGACGACGTCAACATGATTGATCCCTTCCACCTGGAGGCGTACGGGATCAAGACGGTCAACTACAACCGTGACGTCGAAATCTTCCCGGTCCTGAACCGCCTCTTCGAGAAGATCCTCGGATCCTCCCCATACAAGAGCCCCACGGACATGGGCGTCAACATGGCGGGCCACTGCATCGTCGACGACGAGGCCTGCAAGGAAGCCTCGCGCCAGGAGATCATCCGCCGCTACTACAAGGCCCTCGTGACCGAGAAGAAGGAGATGAGCGAGCCCGTGCAGTCGGCGCGCATCTCCCTGCTGATGAGCCGCGTGGGCGTGGGCCGTATGGACCGCCCGGTCGTGCGTCCGGCCCTCGAGCTGGCCGAGGCCACGGGCGAGCCGGCGGCCGCGATCGAGCTGCCCGACGGCCAGATCGTCACGGGCAAGACGTCGGCGCTGCTGGGCTGCTCCTCGGCGATGCTCCTCAACGCCCTCAAGAAGCTCGCCGGCCTGCCGGACGAGGTCCAGCTCCTGTCCCCGCAGTCGATCGAGCCGATCCAGCGCCTCAAGACCCGCGACCTGGGCTCGCGCAACCCGCGCCTGCACACCGACGAGGTCCTCATCGCGCTCGCGGTCAGCGCCAACGGCGACGACAACGCGCGCCGCGCCCTGGACAAGCTGAGCTCGCTGCGCGGCTGCGACGTGCACGAGTCGGTCATCCTGGGGCCCGTCGACGAGGGCATCTTCCGCTCGCTGGGCATCCAGGTGACGACGGAGCCGGTGTACGCGACGAAGTCGCTGTACCGCAAGAAGTAATCGCTTCGACGAGGCCGGGGTTTCCATCGCTTATCAGCGCGGGGAGGCCCCGGCCTCGTTGTGTGCCGCCTTTCGTGGTTGGCGCCACCCGGGGCGGGGGTCGCAGGTGAGGGTGGGGCGGTTTACCCTTGGAGGCGATGAGTGACTCGACTTCTTTGCCTGACCTTGGTTTCCTGATCGGCCCCGACGGGGGTTCCCAGGACGACTACGTGCCGCCGGAGGTGCCCGCCTTTGATGTGGAGGACGCCTTGGGTTCCGACGCGTGGCCGGAGATCGCCGTGCCGGGTGGGGCATCGGGTGCGCCGTCGGCGTGGGAGCCTCCCGCGTCCTCGGGTGCTTTTTCGTCCGGCTGGGAGCGTCCCGCGCGCCCGGGCGTGGACCCCGAGTCGCTGACGCGCGGCCTCAACGATCGTCAGCGCGAGGCCGTCACTCACGCGGGCTCGCCGCTGCTGATCCTGGCTGGCGCAGGCTCCGGTAAGACGCGCGTGCTCACGCACCGCATCGCATACCTGCTGGCCACGGGCCGCGCGCGGGCTGGGGAGATCCTGGCGATCACCTTCACGAACAAGGCGGCGGCCGAGATGCGCGAGCGCGCAGGCGCCCTCGTGGGTGACGATGCGCGCCGCATGTGGGTGTCGACCTTCCACTCGGCGTGCGTGCGCCTGCTGCGCTACGAACACGAGGCGGCGGGGCTGTCCTCATCCTTCACGATCTACGACGCTCAGGACTCCCAGCGCCTCATCCAGATGGTCCTCAAGGCCATGGACGTCGACATCAAGCGCTTCACCCCAAAGATGGTGGCGGCGCGCATTTCGGACGCGAAGAACGAGCTGATCGGCCCGGCGCGCTACGCGGAGACGGCGGGCAAGGACCCGGTCTCGCGCATCGTCGCGGACGCCTACGTCGAGTATGACAAGCGCATGCGCGCATCGAACGCGCTGGATTTCGACGACCTCATCATGCGCACGGTCGACCTGCTGCGCGAGAACCCGCTGATCGCCGAGCACTACCATCGGCGCTTCCGCCACATCCTCGTGGACGAGTACCAGGACACGAACCACGCGCAGTACGTCCTCGTGCGCGCCCTCGTGGGGAATGGAAAGGATGGCGTGGAGCCCGCCGAGCTGACGGTCGTGGGTGACTCCGACCAGTCGATTTACGCCTTCCGTGGCGCCACGATCCGCAACATCGAGGAGTTTGAGCGCGACTTTACGGGCGCGCGCACGATCCTGCTCGAGCAGAACTACCGCTCCACGCAGAACATCCTGTCGGCCGCGAACGCGGTCATCGCCCGCAACACGGGGCGCCGCGCGAAGAACCTGTGGACGGCCTCGGGCGATGGTGCGCTCATTACGTTGGACGCCGCCGATTCCGAGCACGACGAGGCCCGCTTCGTCGTCGGCGAGATCGACCGCCTCGCGGACTCCGGCGTCGAATGGGGTGACATCGCGGTCTTCTACCGCACGAATGCGCAGTCCCGCGCGCTGGAGGAACTCCTCGTGCGCCAGGGCATCCCGTACCGCGTCGTCGGCGGCACCCGCTTCTACGAGCGGCGCGAAATCAAGGACGCCTTGGCGTACCTGCAGGTCATCTCCAACCCCGACGACACTGTCGCGGCCCGCCGCGTCCTCAACGTCCCCAAGCGCGGCATCGGCGCGAAGGCCGAGGAGGCGATCGCCGCGCACGCCGCCCACTACGGCATCTCGTTTGGCGGGGCGCTGCGCCACCTGTGGCTGCGCGCCGGCTGCCCCGCGGGTGAGGGCGAGGGGATCGACGTCGATGCGCTCGCTCGTTCCACGTCCCCGGACGAGGCCTCGGCTGATTCTTCGGCTCCCGTTTCCTCGGATGGAGCGGCGGGGGACAATCCTGGTGCTCGCGATGGCGCTGATGAGAGCGCGGCTGCGGCCCCGGCCTCGTCCCCGGACGAGGCCTCGGCTGATTCTTCGGCTCCCGAGGTCCTCGGGATCACCCCGCGCGCCGCGAAGTCGGCGGCTGCATTCTGGGGACTCATCGAGACGCTGCGCGCCGCGGAGGCGCGGGGTGCATCGCAGGCCGACATCCTCGAAGAGGTCCTGGATCGTACCGGCTACCTGGCTGAGCTGCGCCGCAGCGAGGACCCGCAGGACGCCTCGCGCGTGGAAAACCTGGCGGAACTGCACTCGGTCGCGGGTGCCTTCGCAGCCGACGCTCCCGGCGGAACCCTCGCGGACTTCCTCGAGCGCGTCGCCCTCGTGGCCGACTCGGACCAGGTTCCCGCGGAGGGCGAGCGCGGTGGGCAGGTCACCCTCATGACCGTGCACACCGCGAAGGGCCTCGAATTCCCGGTCGTGTTCGTCACCGGCATGGAGGACGGCACTTTCCCGCACCAGCGCAGCCTCGGCGACGAGAGCGAGCTGGAGGAGGAACGCCGACTGGCATACGTTGCGATTACGCGTGCGCGCGAACACCTGTACCTGACGCGCGCGGCCGTACGCAGTGCCTGGGGGACTCCGCAGGAGATGCCGCCCTCGCGGTTCCTCGACGACATCCCCGCCGAGCTCCTCGACGTGCGCCGTGCGGCCACGTCGGGGGAGCGGATGCGAGCATCCTACGGCGGTTCCTACGGGTCCGGATCGTACGGCTCGGGTTCCTATGGGCGCTCCCGTCGCTCCGAGGGACGCGACCCGTGGGGCGACACCGACACGGGCGCCTTTGGCTCCGGCCGTGGCGGCGCCTCCGCCCAGCCCGCCGGCGTACGCAAGGTGACGCGCATGGGGGTTGCTCCTGCGGCCAAGCCTGCCGAGGATAAGCCGGTGCTCTCCCTCAAGGTCGGCGACCGCATCAAGCACGCAACCCTGGGGGCCGGCACCGTCACCGGCATCGAAGGCGAGGGGCCGCGCACCGTGGCCCGCATCCGCTTCGGCCTGGGTGAGAAGCGCCTGCTCGTGCGCATGGCTCCGATGCAGAAGATTTCGTAATGTATCCCGGCTAATGCCCAGCACTGCTCCGTTTGTTTGTGGCCCCGCGGGTGTTCCGGGCGCCATGTGGCCTGTCTCGTGGGCCGGGCTGCTTGATGCACCCGCGGGCGGCGGCCTGCTCGCGAGCCGTCCGCGCCGCGAGCCTTCGGCTCGGCGCGTCGTCTCGAAGCCCGGCCAGGCCCCGGCGCCGCCCACGGGCTCCGCAGCCAGGCCCCGCCTCGAAGCCTGCCCGTGCCCTCCGGTCCCTCCGGTGCCCTCCACACCAGCGGTGCCTGCGTTGCTGGGGTGTGGTCTGGCACATCGTCTCGAAGCCCGGCCAGGCTCTGCTGCCGTCCACGGGCGCCGCAGCCAGGCCCTGTAGGCCAGCTGGGCCGGTTGTCTGAAACCGTCGTCGCCTTTGCGGGCGCCGGCCGAGCCTCAACTGAAACCGCCATCGCCTTTGCGGGTGCGAAATGGGTGTTTTTGGTGCATTTTTCGGGTGCAGAGGCGATGCCGGTTTCAAGGCTCCCCTGTTGGGGGCGAGCAGTGGTGATGGTGGTTTCAATGGTTGCTGTTCAGGGGCGAGCAGTGGTGTTGTTGGTTTCAACGTCGCCACGTTGTCGCGCCTCGTGCGTGAAAAAGTTCGCCCTGCACGCTCACATTGGCCCAAAATGGGCGTTTTCTGGCGTGCTGGGCGAACTTTTTCGCGGAAATGTCGCTGAAGGGGGCGCGCTGGGCGAGTTTTTCGCGGACCGGCAGGCGTGGGATCCCACAGGGCGAGTTTGTTGCAATGCGGTCCTGGCCGCCGGCCCTTCTACTGGCAGTGTTAACCCTTCGATGCGCAGCTACACCCGCCGCGTGGAAGCTGGACGCGGCCGCCCCACAACCCCAGCAACTGACCCCGCAACGCAAAGCGTTGACAAAGGGAAGTGGCTCTCCGGTCAAGGTTGTGACAAGCCTTGATAATGGGAGGAAATGGCGCGTTGACGCCGGTCGCACGTTAGAATTATTGCGCTGACCACACCACGTTCAACGGAGGGAATAAGGTGGATCTCTACGAGTACCAGGCCCGGCAGATGTTCAAGGAGCACGGCGTGCCCGTGCTCGACTATCGCCTGGCGTCAACCCCCGAAGAGGCGCGCGAGGGTGCGCGCGAGCTCCTGGCGGACGGTGCGTCGCTGCTGGTCGTCAAGGCGCAGGTGAAGACCGGCGGCCGTGGCAAGGCCGGCGGTGTCAAGCTTGCCCACACCGCCGACGAGGCCTATGAGAAGGCTGAGGCGATCCTCGGCCTCGACATCAAGGGCCACATCGTCAAGAAGGTCATGATCGCGTCCGGCGCGGACATTGCCGCCGAATACTACTTCTCGATCCTGCTGGACCGCTCGAACCGCCGCCACCTGGCGATGTGCTCGCGCGAAGGCGGCATGGACATTGAGACCCTCGCGAAGGAGCGCCCCGAGGCTCTCGCGCGCGTCCCCCTCGATCCCGCCGTCGGCATCAACGCCGAGGTTGCCCGTCGCATCGCGAAGGAAGCCGGGTTTGACGAGGCCACGGCCGAGACCATTGCCCCCGTCCTCGAAACCCTGTGGACCGTCTACCGCGATGAGGACGCGACCCTGGTCGAGGTCAACCCGCTGGTCTCCAGCCCCGACGGCTCCGTGTGGGCGGTTGACGGCAAGGTCACCCTCGACGACAACGCCCGATTCCGTCACCCCGGCCACGCTGAGCTGGTGGATGTGGCCGCGCAGGATCAGCGCGAGGCCGCCGCGAAGGCAGCCGGGCTCAACTACGTGCGTCTGGAGGGCCAGGTCGGCATCATCGGTAACGGTGCGGGCCTGGTCATGTCGACGCTCGACGTGGTTGCGATGGCCGGCGAGGAGTTCGGTGGCATGAAGCCCGCGAACTTCCTTGACATCGGCGGCGGCGCCTCGGCTGAGGTCATGGCGAAGGGCCTGGACATCATCCTCGGCGACGAGCAGGTTCGCTCCGTGTTCGTCAACGTCTTCGGTGGCATCACCGCCTGCGACCAGGTCGCCCGAGGCATCATCGGTGCGCTCGAGACGCTGGGCGCCGCGGCCTCGAAGCCCCTCGTCGTGCGCCTTGACGGCAACAAGGTCGAGGAGGGCCGCGCGATTCTCGCCGAGGCTGCGCACCCGCTCGTCCACATGGAAGAAACAATGGACGGCGCGGCCCGGCGTGCAGCTGAGCTCGCAGCCCAGGCCTCGTCGAAGTAACGACCCGAGAATCGCAGGAGAACACCATGACTATCTTCGTCAACTCTGACACCCGGGTCATCGTCCAGGGCATGACTGGCGCCGAGGGCCGCAAGCACACCCAGCGCATGCTGAGCGCTGGCACGGCCATCGTGGGCGGCACGAACCCGCGCAAGGCCGGCACGACCGTCACCTTTGATGTGCAGGGCTACGGCCCGGGTGTCGACAAGGTGACCGACGGCCAGGTTGAGGTCCCCGTCTTCGGCACGGTTGCCGAAGCCCGCGAGGCCACCGGCGCGAACGCCTCCGTCATCTTCGTGCCCCCGGCCTTCG
>ERZ773009.2465-NODE-2465-length-11742-cov-45.878840_pt1 | contig 11742 bp, 8 predicted proteins | sample MGYA00580663_ERZ773009 | MGnify/ENA primary metagenome ERZ773009 (study PRJEB29015, sample SAMEA2737969) | human oral metagenome | biome: human oral; feature: human-associated habitat; material: dental | place: China | collected 2026 ... | reverse complement strand
AGCGCATGTGCGGGAACATGCGGGCCAGGCGGCGCAGCTCGCGGCGCTTGTGCTCAGGCCCCGAACGGAACCATCCCGTATTCGAGGGGCCGAAGTCCGTCATGAGGAAGCCGCCGGCCGGGTAGCCGGAGCGCTCCAGGAAGGAACGCACCGTCGGCACGACGTTCCACGCGCCGGTGGACAGGTAGATGATAGGGGCGTGGGTGCCCTCGGGCACGACCTCCGACGAGGCCGACGACGTCGTCAGCGTCGTCAGCAGGTGCGCCATGCCGGGGACGGCCTCGCGCGAAGACACACGGTCCAGGAAGGCGTGCTTCGCGGCCGTGACCAGGCGCGGGAGCATCGACACCATGACGGTGTCATCGATGTCAGAGACCACGCCGAAATGCTCGTGATCCGACACGATGCGCAGTCGAACGGAGGTGGGGCGGCCGGCGCGGATATGGCCCTTGCGGGGGCGCTCGTACATCGCCGAGGCCGGGGCAGGCAGAGGGGTCGCTGTGCGCAGAGTGGTCGCGAGTTTGGTGGCGGTGTCCTCGGACAGGCCGAGTGCGCGCACGTCGCCCGCGTGCAGGACCTGGATGGTCGCGTCGTGCCAGCCGGGCTCGAGGCCGTGGCCCAGAATCGTCATGTCGACGAATCCGCCGCGGTCCGCGAAGGTGAGTCGGCGCGCGTTGCCGACCGTGATGAGCACGGGCTGGCGGGGGACCTGCGCGTTGAAGAACTGGCGCCATCCGCGCCGGGTCTGCAGCCAGGAACGACCGTCGTCGCCGCGCGCCATGAGGACGCGGCCGAGGATGCGGGCGCTGCGTTCAGAGCCGATGCCGCCGAATCCGACCACGCCCGGGTAGTACCAGCCCTGCGACATGGCGGCGACCAGCAGAGACGAGGCAAATTCACCCACGCCTGCCGTCAGGGCGAGCGCGAGCGACGGTGATTCGTTGTCGATGAGGGGCGGTCGGAGGCGCATGATGGCAATCATAGGTCCTCGCGCCCGTGCGGGCGCAAGAATCGAGGGGGTTGCGTCCTCAGTCGAGGGGCAGCGTGGGCTTGGGGGTGGCCGCGGTGCCCTTACGCAGCGCGGGCAGGCCGATGAGCATGAGGAGGACCATCGCCCACCCCGCGCCGGCCATGGTGAACAGGCCGCCGCGCGCGCCGATTGCGTCGATCGCGGGTCCGGCGATCGCCGTGCCCAGCGACGTGCCCAGGTTGATCGAGGTGGACATCCAGGTCAGGCCCTCGGTGAGCTTTGCGGGGGAGACGGAATTCTGGATAATGACGTTGACGTTCGTCATCGTGGGGGCGCAGGTGAGGCCCGTGATGAGGATGACAATGGCCATTGTCCAGACGCTGAATGCCACGGGGAACAGGCTCATGCCGATCGCCATCGCGATCACGCCGATGACGAGGAGCTGCCAGGTGGGGCGCCTCCACGTGCGTGCGCCGTACACGAGGGCGGCCGTCAGTGAGCCGATCGAGAAGAGGGCCAGGAGGATGCCGCCGAGTGCGGGGGCACCCAGCTCCTCGGTGAAGCTGACCATCGACACTTCCATCGCGCCGAACGTCATACCCATGCCGATGTAGGTCGCGGCCATGACGAGGACGACGGGCTTGCGGATAACGGACTCGCGCGGGGCGCTCGGATCGTAGGGGATGATCGCGGGCTCGGAGTCGCGGCGCGACAGGAAGAGAGCGCCGCCCACCGCCAGGCTGACGATTGAGATAATGAGGCCGGTGGCCGGGTGCAGGGCGGTGCCCAGGACCGTGGAGAGCACGGGGCCCACGATGTAGACAAACTCGTCGACCGCGGACTCGAGGGCGTAGGCGGTTGTTAGCTGTCCGGGCTTGTGCAGGATCGTCGACCAGCGCGAGCGCACGAGCGCGCCGGGTGCTCCCCACGTGGCGCCCGCGAGGGCCGCCGGGATGAAGAGTAGCCACTCGGGGGCGTGCATGAAGACGGCGGCGACGAGGCCACCCATCGACAGGGTCGCGATGACCCACGCGGGACCCATGACGCGCAGCTGCCCGTAGCGGTCGACGTGGCGTGCGAGAATGGGCGCACAAATCGCCATGACGATGATGTTGACTGCGGAAACCGCGCCGGCCAGCGTGTAGTTGCCGTACTCAGTGCGCACCATGAGGATCGTCGACAGTCCCACCATGGACATCGGCATGCGTAGCACAAGTCCAGCCGCGGAGAATTTCCAGGACTGGCGGTAACGCAGAATGTCAAGATAGGTGCCGAGCATCCATCCATTCTATCGCCGGGTCAGCGTGCCGAAAGCCATGTGGAATGGGGTGTTCGTAACCATTCGAGCCCTCCGCACGCGGAGGGGAATCCGCGAAAAAAACCACGGCCTCGTCAAAAAAGACGAGGCCGTGGCCGGGGAGCGGGGAAAGGTCTAGTCGGTCACCTCGAAGACGCCGAGCTGGCCCTTTTCCGCCAGGGAGAGAGCGTGGTTGACGAAGGCGTAGTGGCCGGCCTCGAGCGGCGTGAACTCGACGAATCCGCCCTCGGCGGCACCCAGTGTGAGGACCTGCCCCCAGCCGCCGCCGCTTCCGCCGCCTCGGATCACGTAGGCGCCCTCGCGCCACACGGTGTCGAACTGGGTACCCACGACGTGGAAGGTGGTTGCCAGGTTCGGGCCCGCGTCCATGACCCACACGCGCACGCGCTCGTTGGTCTTGATCTGGATCGGGTGCGCCTTGTACTGGAAGGGCACGCCGTTGAAGGCCATCGCGTTGGGCTGCAGGACCGACAGGAGCGAGGCGTCAGCGGTCTGCCCGTCCGCGCCCAGGTAGAGCTCGGAGGCAACCATGACGTACTCGCGGTCGACCTTATCCAGGTCGGTCGGGTCGATGATGACGGCCCCGAACATGCCGTTTGCGATGTGCATCGACATGGGCGCGGTCGAGCAGTGGTAGAGCCAGATGCCCGCGTTCTTGGCGACGAAGGTGTACTCGAGCGTCTGCCCGGGCTCGATCGAGCGCATGACGTTGTCGGGGGCGACGAGGCCCGCGTGGAAGTCCAGCGAGTGGCTCATCGTCCCGTTGTTGACGAGCGTGATATGGAAGGTGTCGCCGATGTGTCCGCGCAGGATCGGGCCGGGAGCGTCCCCGTTGAAGGTCCACGACTCGCGCGTCAGTGAGCTCGTCACGTTGACGGTCTGCTCGGTGACCGTGAAGGTGTAGTGGCGCTCGGTCTCGTTCGTGGCGGGCGGCAGCACAGGGTCTCGTGCGTCGATGGTCGCCGCGTAGTCCGTCAGGGCCGTCGGGGTGGCGGGACCGGCGGCGGCGTCTTGGCCGTGGTCGTGCCCGTGGTGCGCGTGGCTGCCCGAGGCCGAGGTTCCCGAGGAGGACGAGGACGACGATGACGCGCCCGTGGCCTGCACGTGCAGGGTCATGCCCAGCTCGCGGTGACCCGGCAGGGAGCACCAGCCCTCAACGTCCCCGGAGATGATGCCGAGGTCCAGTTCCTTCGTCTCACCCGACGCGAGCGACCCGGACGACACGCCCGTCTCAAATACCAGGTCATGGCGCTGGTCCCCCGAGTTCGTGAAGTCAATGACCAGGCGGTCGCCGACCGGCACCTCAATGTGGTTTGGTGTGAAAGCGATGCCCTCGACGCCCACCGACACGCGGGTCGTGTGTCCGGTCGGCGTCACGGACGAGGCCGTGGTCCCGGTCCCCGTTCCCGTGCTCTGCGTCGTGGGCGCAGACGGGTTGGACAGGAAGATAGCGAGAGCGAGCGCCACGACGGAGACGACGCCGACGATCGCTCCGGCTGTGCGGCTCACGGGCGAGTGATCGCCCGCAGGGCTCATGCGCAGCTTGGGGGTTCCCGTCGTGGGGACTTTCGGGGCGGGCGTCTTCGGCTTCTCGCCTCCCGACGACGGCGAAGCGGATAGGTTCAGGTCAGCCACGGCGGCCTCCTTGCGTGGTGGGGGATGAAGAGGCGGCGCGCTTGGCGCGCGCCTGGGCCACGCCGCCGCGGCCCAAGAGGAGAATGTCGACGACGTAGGTGGCCAGCAGGACCACCCACGCGGCAATGGTGAGGCGTTCGGCGGAGGTTCCGCCCAGGGCCGCGACGGCGAGCGCGAGGACCGCGGCCACGTTGCGAGCGGTCTCCCGGATGGGCGCCCCGGCCTCGAGCACGCCGACGCCGACGCGCACCGCGGACGGGCCGCCGCCGATGACGACAGGCATCAGGTAGGTGAGCGCGCCGACGAAGAGCTGGCCCAGCCCGGCCGCGCCGAGGATCGGCATCCATGCGAGGAACGCCGAGCGTAGGCCGGTCGCGTCCGCCGCCTCAAAGGCGCGCAGGGACGCAGCGGCGCCCGCGACGAGAATCCAGGCGGCGCCCAGCATGAGGGACCATGCGCCGTATTCGGCGGGTCCCTTCGCAAGCGCCACGCGGACCAACGGAACGCCCACGCCCAGGGCGGCCGCGCCCACGACGACGAGGAGACCCACGGAAGTCACGCGCATCGACCCGGCCACAGCGCCCGTGCCGGCGACGAGAAGCGCAGCCACCCACAGGGGCAGGGCGCTCGTCGCGAAGGACACGGCTCGCGGATCCATGCGCGTGCGCATCGCGGTCGGCCCCAACGTCACCAGGGTTCCACCCATCGTCAGGCCCACCCAACCGGCGACACCCGCCAGTGCATGGGCGACCGTCAGACGGTCCCGGGCCTCGGCCAGCCACGCAGGAGCGTCCGCGTCGAACATCGCCGCCGTGACGAAACCGGCCAGCGTCGCGCCCACCACCAGGAAGAACGCGGCCGCGATGTAGTAGCGGATGATGACCGCGAAACGCGAGGCCAGGCGCTCGCGGGACGCGGTGAGCAGCGCCCACCCGTGCCAGGCCGCGATCGCGCCGACAACGGTCGCGCCCGTGACGGTTGCGTGCCACAAGCCCGACCACATGCCGCCGATGAGCAGCAGCAGGGAGAGATTAAACGCCGTGATGCGCACAGTGTTGTCGCGCCCGGCCCGCCGATCGTCCGGGGCCAGGTGGGCGAGCGCGCGCGTGAAGTACCAGGACCACTGGAAGATCCCGTTCGACAGGACGCCGAGGGTCACCAGGTGGATCATCGTCCACAGGTTCTGCGGGATGCGGCCTCGGGCGACGATCGTGATCGCCGCGGCGACGGCTGCCGCGCACATCCAGACGGTGGTCGCGCGGTCGGTGCGGGGAACGCGGGGCTTGTTCATCGTGCCTCCCGAGCGTTCGCGCGCGCCCGGCGAATCGTCACGGTCAGCGTCGTGGCGACGAAGAGGAGCATGCCGACGACCCCGAGGGTGCCGCCCAGGCGCCACGGGTAGGCGGCCTCGCGCGCGCCCGCGAGGAGGCGCAGGAGGAGGGAGACCTGCAGGAACGCGAAGGGGACCCACATGGCGCCGTGGTAGGGCACCTCGCGTCGGGCGACTGCCGGGATGATAACGGGCGCGTGGGCGAGCAGCATCGAGACGACGAAGCCGATCGTGATCGCGTGGACGCCGGCGTCGTAGCCGTAGCCATCGAAGGCGGGCGGCGCAATAATCCACATCAGCGCGGGCACGAGCGCCCACGCGTAGCCGCTCAGCATGCACACGGCCGCCAGGCGCGGCAGGCCCTTCATGCGCACCGTGCCGCGCGCGACGTCGTGCCACGCGGTGTCGGCCATGAGGACACCCAGGCTCAGGCCGATCAGGGGGTATCCGATCGCGGGGGAGTAAAGCGCGACGGTCAGGCCCACCATGAGGGCGGCGCTCTCGGCGGTGATACGCCGCTCGGTGGAGCCGGACGCGAAGGCGAGGCGCGCGAGCTCGACGCGCTCGCCGACGATCGTGACGATCAGGAAGGCCAGCCACCAGGGCACCGCTCGCGGCGTCTCGAGGCCTCGCCACCACAGGAGGATGCCGCCCAGGCCAATGAGAGCGCCCATCAGCTGGATGAGGACCGCGTGGGTGGCCTGACGGCGCGCCCACACGTAGCAGTAGATCGCCGTCAGCAGCGCCATGCCGAGGGTGACGAGGAAACCGGGCATCATCCGCTCGGGCGCGAATCCGGGCAGGTGGGCGGCCAGGAAGCGGGGGACCGGGAGGTTCGTGAGCACCTCGCGCACCCCGTCGTTCAGGGAGATGATGACCGCGCTGATTCCGCCGGCCCCGGTGAGTAGGGGAGCGGCGTACGCCCACGCGCGACGCCCGTCGGACTGCAGGGCGACCGCGCGCTCGAGGCAGATCGCGGTGCCCAGGAATCCGTAGATCATGAGGAGTCCGTGCACGGTCCCCAGGCTCGTCGAAGCCACGGGGGCGAGCGCCCCCAGGCGCACGAGGGATGCGTCAAGTCCCGCCAGGAGCGCGACGCCCGCGAGGAGCAGGAACGCGAGGCGGCGGGCGGGCAGCCGGGGGATGGCCGGCCTCGTCGTCGCTATCGACGAGGCCTGGGCTGGCGCATCCGGTCCCGCGTCGCGTGCGGGTGGGCGGGATGCCTCGCTCATGTGGGCTCCTGGAGTCGGTGGGCGTTGCCGGTGTTCCCATCTGGGGACAGTGCCAAGGTAGCGACCTTGCTCGCAATTTTCTAGGGATAAAAGCGGTGAAACTGGTTGGTGATGTGGAAGAACTATCTGCCGCGCAGTCGTGGTGAGTCGGTGCGACGAAGATATTCATCCAGTAATATTGTCTGTGTCACTGGTCAGTATTCAATGGAGTCAATGATGAGCGATCTGTCCTTCGTTGCGGGTGAGTTCCCGAAGCTTGCCGCGACCTCGCGTGAAACCGCGGACGCTGTCCGGTCTGCACGCCCGGAAGGAGGGGCGAGCGCGTTCGCTTCGGCGATGCCCGGCGCTAACCTTGCCTCACCCATGCAGGCAGTTGAAGAGAAAGTTGCCGACCAGTGCGTGAAGACCAGCATGAAGCTGGAGGAACACGCTGACGCCCTTGAGGCCGCCGAACGAGACTTCATCGCCGCGGAGGAAGAGAACGGCCAGCTCATCGGCTCGATCATCAATGGCGACGACTGCGGCCACTCCGGTCCGGGTGGCGGCGGAGACAGTCGTAAGAACCCGCGACTGGTTCCTCTTCCCTCGCCGATCAGCGGCGGCAATCCGCCTCAGCGCGGCCCGCGTCTTCCCGGTGACCCGGGCAAGCAGAGGGGCGACCATGGGAACGGTAGGCGTCACCCCCACCCACCGAACCCCGGCACAGGTCGGCCGAAGGTCGAGCCCATGCCCTTTGACCCCGTCATGCCCATTTCTCCCATTGTCGCGGGGCCGAGGGGGCCTCACCCCCTTCCGAAACCTGCCATTGAGCTTCCCAAGGTGCCTCCCATCCCGCGGCCCACGATGGGAAATCCGACCCCGATGGTGGATCCAATCGAGCCGCGGAATCTGGGATTCAATCGCTTTAGCGCAGAACTCGGAGGGCAGTCGTAACAATGAAGTGGTCTGATCTCCTGCAGTGGGAGGGTTCGTCCCTCAGCCAGCAAGCGCAGGTCTATGACAAAAACGTGGAGTCCCTCAAGAGTGCCTCTGAGAGCCTTGATGCCAACCTGAGCTCCCTGACCGGTCAGGGGAACACGGTCAATGCTGCCCGTCGTGCGCTGTTGAAGCTTCGCGTGGAAATCGAAGAGCAGGCGGTCAAGATGGAGGCCATCGCGAGTATCCTCAGCGAGGCCTCGGAGGGTGCTGAAACCGTCGGTACGGCTGCCAGGAAGCTCGACGGCACCGCCGCGAACCACTCCATCCATATCGGGGCGGATGGATCCGTTCAGTACGTGGGACCGCACAACGTGTCTCCAGCAGATGCGGTGACGATCAAGAAGAACATGAAGATCGTCTCCGACCAGGTGAGCGCGATTGTCCAGAAGGCGAGAAGTGTTGTCCAGAACGCGCAGAGCAAGCTCGCGGCCCTGGGTGGTGGAGCAAGCTCCTACGCGAATGGGGCGACCACGGGAACGCGCGTCCCGAAGAAGGATCTGAAGCTGCCGCCTAAGGGCGCCTCCGAGAAGGAAGTGGCCAAGTGGTGGTCGTCGCTCAGCGACGCCGAAAAAGAGCAGATGATCAAGGCTCACCCCCAGGAGATCGGCAACCTGAACGGTATCGACGGAACGTCGCGTAACAAGGCGAATCGTATTTACCTGGAGGACGCCACCAAGCGGGAAGAGAAGAAGCTTGAGCGTCTCAAGAAGCGCTACGGCCCGCATCCCTCGCGCCGCGAGCGCCAGGAGCTGGAGCTCGTCGAAGAGCGTGTGAAGGCGCTCCATAATGTCAAGGACACGATCGATCGCGAGGAGCCCTGGCCGGATGGAGACGGAATACAACGCCAGCTTCTCAGTCTGGACACCTCGGGCAAGCACGTCACCGCAGCTGTCGCCCAGGGCAACGTCGACACGGCTGATCACGTCGGTGTGATCGTTCCTGGCCTCTACTCCAACGTGGCGACCAACTTGGGCAAGTACGACGACGATGCTAAGGTCATGGGTGCGAACGTGAGGAAGCATAGCAATGGCGAGAGCGTTGCGATGATTTCCTACCTGGGATACGAGGCGCCCCAGAACATTGCAGAGGTTGCGGATATCGGCTACGCGCAGAAGGGCGCGGACAAGCTGGCTGGATTCCTCAACGGCCTGGATGCCTCGCGCGAAGCCGGACCGGCGGGCGATGCCCACATTAGCGTCGCCGGCCACTCCTTCGGGTCGACGACCGCCGGCATCGCGCTCACCAAGGTCAATCCCGGCGTCGTGGACGACCTCATCCAGTTCGGCTCTCCGGGCGCGGGTGTTCAGGACGTCTCCGAGTTCAAGCTCGAGAAGGGACACGCCTGGGTGAGCGCCACGGACATCGAACAAGACCGGGTGCAGGGCATGGGCGACGATTTACGATTTGGAAAAGATCCCGCCAAGATGCCGGGCTACAACCACCTGTCCGGCGATGTTGGCGACAAGATCGATGAGTCGCAGCCCTACGCGTTCCAGAAGCACGGTGGATACTTCAACGAGGGAAGCAAGGCGCTCGACGATATCTCGAAGGTCATCGCGGGGCGGGGTAAGAAGTGAGGCGTCCGCTCTTTGGGGTCCTCGCGGTTGTTCTAGCAGTGGCGTGCGCCGCGTGCGTACCGTTCGGAGGAGGAAAAGGAATGAACCCGGAACAAAAGAAAGACCTGGAGCGAGCCGCGTCTCTTGAATCCATTGAGGCGTTCAAGCGAGACGTGGAACCAGCGATTATCCGGGCACGCAACAAGGTCATGACGCGTGACAACTACCGTAGTTACTACGGGACAGACTACATTTCGCAGTATGGCGTTGGTGACCAGACGCTGTACCGATTGATTTCGCGCTCGTACGACTTTGATGAGCACGATCCGGAGCGTGTGCGAGAGGCATTTGATACCGAGCTTAAGCCCCTCGGTTTTGACCTGCGTCGCAGTACCGATGCGGGCGATGGCGGAACGACAGACACCGTCTTGGCGTGGACGAGTGAACGCTATGGAACGACTGTTGATGTCATGGTTTCGGAGAGTTGGTTGACGTCGGTCAACTATTACACGGGATACCTGCGCAGCGATGGAACGTCCGCTAATCCTCAGGAGCTGGCGGATATCCCCGGACGCGTGCCGGACTGGTTCGCCGACGTTGCTGCTGGCACGCAGTCGTGACGAGATCCAACTCAGCAACCTGCTAGATGATGAAGGGGGGCGGCGCTGAATCGAGCGCCGCCCCCCTTCGCAACCCGCGTGAGCGGCTAGGGCACTTGCTCCTCGAAGATGTTGCCGACAAGTGCATGGACATCGATGCAATTGGGATCGGGGCGATGTCTGCCTTCGGCATAGGCAAGTCGAGCCGCAGCTAAGTCTGCAAGGCGGATGGCTTGGATAACAATGACACGACGCAGTCCTGCGGAAACTTCACCACGTTCGTGAGCGACGGCGGCAACACGAGCGAGTGTTTCCGCACGACGCGCAATCCGCACGTCTGGGTGCTCGCGATCCTCGCGGTACTCCTCGGGAATCAAGTTGAAGCGATGAGACTGCGGTAAATCAACGAGAGGAGAAATAGGTGGAATCTTCTCATTGAGGATTGCATGGTAACTCGACTCTTCGATGGCGTGGACGTACACGGAGTACTCCAACGAATCGAATGCCGTACTTCTCTCTTTCCTATCGGAATAGAGGTCGAGCAGATAATCCGCCGGAAAGAACTCAACTTCCGCGACTTCAAATGGATCCAAAATTCTGTAGGCGAGAGTGTCGCTGCGCTGACCTCTGAGATGCCGACCAATTCGAGTCCCGAAGTCCTCCGTTGTTTGACCAACGTAGATTGGCTCACCGTCGAAGTCGTAGAACGCATACACTCCGACACACTTACCCAGTCGTTTATTGGTCGTCGGCTCAACGAAGCTGAGAGCTGCGGATAGGTGTGCGCGGAATAGCTGCACGAAACGCGTAGGCATCGTGCGCTTGAGAGGTGGCTTCATCTCAGAATCCGTTGAACCGTACGAAGCGATTCCTGTACTAGCCATGTGCGACTACCTCCAGTGATGGGGAACCCTGGTCGAATTCCTGGCGGACTAGGGGCATGAGGTAGTTCTTCCCCAACCAGGCAACGACAGGGACGGCAACAGCATCGCCGAAACCAAAACGAATTTGGTTATCCGTGGCATCGCCGAAATTATAATCGGGGATACCCATGAGAGAGGCATATTCATGAGGAGTCATCCAGCGCACAGCTACCTCACCCTTGCCGACTCTGACAACAGCCTGTCGTGAGGATCCGCCTCGAGCAGTCCGCAGGCAACCAGCGATATCATCGGGTCGGATCTCCCAAACTGGCTTTCCCTGACGTGTACGTCGGTAAGCGGTGCGATATGTGACCCGCGTTGATGTGCGCAGAGACTCGAGTCTGGCAGCTTGAACCGGGGAGAGTGAGTCAAGAAAATCTGCTGTGCGGCTCGGGTTCCACCAATGTGGATTGTCTTTGGATAGACGATCTGCAAGTGCGGTGAACCCTTCAGTGAGCAGTGGAGGAACAGCTGGGAGAGGGGCTCGGTGAGTGATGAGAGTGGGATCCGAATGTATCCACTCAAGCCATTCGGGACGTAGATCTGAGGGAGTGTCATCCGAGTTGGGTGGAGTTAGGGCCCCCACAAGGAACATACGTGGCCGTGACTGCGGAATGAAATGCCTGGCGTCAATCGACAGAGCATCGATGGAATATCCCAGTGCATTAAAGGCGCGGATTGCTGCAGTGAGATCATCGCCGGAATGCGAGGAAGCCAGGCCAGTGACGTTTTCGAGGACTGCGACGGGAGGGCGACTATCACCCATCTCTTCGAGAATCCGCATAAAGTGCCAAAACGTTCCTGATTGCCTGCCGCCAAGACCGTCTCGATTGCCAGCCAGGGACAGGTCAGTGCAGGGTGAGGAAGCCCAGGCGATCGCACTGTCCGTCGGTAAATGGCTGCCATTGATGTCGGCAATGTCGCCAACGTGATAGTCGGTGTCTGAGCCGTATTGAGAGCGGTATAGTTGGTGCTTTTTGGCTTCGTAATCATTAGCCCAGGCGACCGAAAATCCAGCTTGTTCAAGCCCTGCACGAGCGAGGCCGATACCTGCAAAAAATTCCAGTGCAGTTGGACTTTTGCCTGAAATTAAGCGAATATCTGCTGTCATGGTAGTCCTTCCTGATCTGGGTGTTCCAAGGGTACATCGGTCCATGTACATCTGCGGTAAACGAAGGGGGGCGGCGCTCGATTCAGCGCC
>ERZ773009.2464-NODE-2464-length-11743-cov-3.815452_pt1 | contig 11743 bp, 7 predicted proteins | sample MGYA00580663_ERZ773009 | MGnify/ENA primary metagenome ERZ773009 (study PRJEB29015, sample SAMEA2737969) | human oral metagenome | biome: human oral; feature: human-associated habitat; material: dental | place: China | collected 2026 ... | reverse complement strand
TTGAAAGAACTCGATTTATCCAACTTCAACACCGAGAAGGTGACGGATATGTCGGAGATGTTTGCTGGTTGCCAATCATTGAAATCGCTAGACATCAAGCACTTCAACACCCATCAGGTGGAAAAGATGGATGGGCTATTTAGTGAGTGCATTGCTTTGACCTCGCTCGATCTCTCCAACTTCAACACCGAGAAGGTGAAAAGCATGAAAGGGATGTTCGACCAATGCACAGCATTGACCTCGCTCGATATCTCCAACTTCAACACCGAGAAGGTGACGGATATGTCGGAGATGTTTGCTGCTTGCCAAGCATTGGAATCGCTCGAAATCAAGCACTTCAACACCAAGAATGTGACGGATATGTCGGAGATGTTTGCTGGTTGCCAAGCATTGAAATCGCTCGAAATCAATCACTTCAACACCGAGAAGGTAAAATCCATGAATGGGATGTTTGCTGGTTGCGAATCCTTGAAAAAAATCAATATCTCCAACTTCAACACCGAGAAGGTGGAAGATATGAGTGCCATGTTCATGTATTGCAAATCCTTGACCTCTCTCAACCTCTCGCAATTCAACACCGAGAAGGTGAAAGACATGGAAAGTATGTTTGAGCATTGCACGATGCTGGAATGGGTGAATCTCACAAACTTCCAAATGGGGGCCGCCTCTAGCATCTTTCGCATGTTTAAAGATTGCGAAAACCTCACCACCATCTTCTGCGACCACTCATGGGGTAGCCAATCTGGTGCAGAGCTCTTCAAGAACTGCCTGAAACTCAAAGGTGCTGTGGCTTACGATGCAACCAAAACAGGCACGACGATGGCGAACCCTACCACTGGATATTTCACCAATAAGCCACAAGCCTATGCCCACCAAAGCGAAGACCAGAAGACGCTCACCTTCTACTACGACAAGCTGCGAGCTACACGAAAAGGACACACCTGGGACATCAATGAGACTAAAGTGATGCAAAACCTCTCTGTCCCTGCCTGGGCTGGCACCTGGGAGGTGGCGAACGAAACCACAACTAAGGTGGTGTTTGATGCTTCTTTCCAAGAGGTGCACCCCACCACCACAGCCTATTGGTTCCTCCACTACAAGGCGCTCACCGATATCCAGGGACTTAAGCATCTCAACACCTCGCAGGTGACTGACATGACGGCCATGTTCAGCAGATGCCTAGCCTTGTCCACACTCGATCTCTCTCATTTCAACACCAAGCAGGTGACCAACATGGGCCTGATGTTTAGCGAGTGCACAGCACTAAAGCAGCTCAACCTCTCGGGCTTCAACACGGAAAACGTGACCAACATGATGTATCTCTTCAACGAGTGCGCTGCCTTGGAAAAGATTGATCTCACTCATTTCAACACTTCCAGTGTGACCAACATGTATGGTCTCTTCGATGGTTGCAAGTCTTTGACTACACTCGACCTCAAGAGTTTCAATACCTCAGGGGTCAATGACATGGGCCGAATGTTTAGCGGTTGCCAAGCCTTGACACTGCTCGACCTCCAAAACTTCAACACCGCCAACGTGACCTACATGAGCTACATGTTTAGCGGATGCTCAGCTTTGGAAAGCCTCGATCTCTCTCATTTCAACACCACCAACGTGGTGGAGATGACGCGAATGTTCAGCGAAAGCAAGAAGTTGGCCCATATCCAATGCTTGGATTCTTGGCAATGCCCCCAATCAGCGCAAATGTTTGAAGGCTGTCTCAAGCTCAAAGGCGCAGTGGACTACGATGATAGCAAGACGGACGTGACGATGGCCAACCCCGAAACGGGATACTTCTCCAAATATCCTACGGCCATCGACCGCAATTTCCTCAAGGCGCACAAAGCACAAGGCATCTACACGCTCCAAGGCAAGCGCGTCAATGGCAGTCTCCAACACCTCCCCGCTGGTGTCTACATCGTCAATGGCAAGAAAGTTGTTGTAGATGTTAGAAAATAGAGGGTCGCAGACCCGTTTTAGACGTTAGACATTAGACTTTAGAACACTGCTGAGAATCGTCCAACTGCGACAGCCCTCTAAAGTCTACATTCTAAAGTCTAACGTCAAAAACCAAGGAAATCCCCACTCCTCTCTAGCAGGTGAGTGGGGATTTATTTTATCTAATGTCTAATTGCTAACGTCTAAAATCTAATGTCTAATGACTAACATCTAAAACTTCCGACATTTCAGAGAAAAAGTCGGACATTTTCGGAAAAAACTCTCACCTTTGTTCTAGAATCTCCGACATTTTTGGAGATTTCTCCGACTATCCAACACTCTCACTCCCATTGCAGACGGCATAAGGAACTTCTCAAGAGAGAGTTAGACAAAACAGGAGCTAGACAAGAACTCCCATTACAAAAGACTATTGTATTTTTGCGCTTGCTGGTTGACTCTACGGTTGAACAGTAGACCACGACAAAAACTCAATTTTTCTACCCTGAAAGTTGAGTTCTACCAAAGAATTAACTAAATTTGCACTTGCTCGTTGACTCTACCCTTCTGCGAAAATATCACTCATTCTTTCAATTTATCTCTTGACTATTTGGCTGTCTGTTTTTGTGTTGTTTTTGTCGTCGAAAGGATTTACTTTTTGTTATATTCTTTTCATCTAGTATTCCTTCCAAACATTCAACGTATGGAAAAACTCAACAATCAAGAGCTTTCTGCCATCAAGGGTGGCAAAAAAGAAGATGAGGGAGGAGTATCTCTCATCGGCATTGGTGGAATTGGTGATGGTGTACCACATAACGCTTACCTCCGCATCTTTACTTTCAAGATTCGTTTACCTTGGTGGTAAATCCTAGGTTAGCCCAGAGTAGCTTACACTTCTCTGGGGCTATTCTTAAAACACTTCTATCTATGTTCCGATTACTCATATATTCTCTCTGCACTCTCTACTCTCTCAGCCTTTCAGCGCAGCGCAAAGTCCATGTGATTGATGCAACAACGCTACTTCCTATTGAAAACGTAGTCGTTACCGATGCACAATTAGGGAAAGTTTTGGGGATTACTCCCAAAAACGGCCTCTTTCTCTCCACTTCTCAGTTCAAAAAGCTGAGCTTCTCGCACTTGTCCTACCAACCATTGGCTACACCTGTCGCAGATACCGTTCGCCTCGTCCCACGCGATTACAACATTGCCCCAACGGAAGTCACGGCAAAAGCTGCAGACTACTACAGATTGCGCGCTGTCGTGCGTTCTTATCAGTATGTAGACAGCATTCCTGTGAACTTCGTGGATGCCGTCTTGGACTTTTACGTCAATGGCAAGGGCAATAAGTTGGAATATCGTGTACTTAAACTAGATGCTTACAAAGACAAAGCGCGCATTCGTGAGAACAATCTCAACAGAAGCAAGGTAGAAGTGGATGACAACGGCCTATTGGATTGGGTGAGCGCACAACATATCTCAACTAATAATGCCTATTTCTTGATGCAACAATTGGGAGAGGAGAAACTCATTCTCAAAAAGAAAACTCGCGAACCACTAGGTGCACTCACTTTCGACCCAAGTCAAAGAGCCTATGTCGCAAAGGTCAATCTACTCACTCCCAAAGACACCGCAACGCGTCACCTTTTCGGCCGATCCATTAAATTCAATCTCCACACCCTTGAGGAGTGTTTCCCTGCATCAGTGGACACCGCACGCCTGCGTGTCTATGATATGCAAAGCTATCGTTGGTTGCTGCAGCGCGACACTTGGACAAAAAAGTATCCCACTCGCGTACCCCTCACAGCCATCCACGAGATTGTTGTCTTCGAACGCCAACGATTGAGCAAAGCGGACTACAAAAAACTCGATTTCGACACAGATTGGTATGACATTCCTCATTCTCTCCGCGGACGCGCTGCGACAGAAAACATCGATCTCTCGAAATACACTCTCCCCCTGCCCCAAGACATCCAATCGTTGTTGGGCAATCAGCTCCAACTACTGCCTTATAAGGACTAGCTATTCTTAGTTTTCTTTGTTTTTCCTCACAGCATGGTCAACGAGGCTTCAGAGCGTTCGTTGGCCATGCTAGCCTTTTTCATTGTCTCTCTCTTTGTCTTATGCAACCACTTCTCCAACGTGATGCCATGGACTGCGGCCCTACGTGTCTAGCCATCGTTGCCCAGCACTACAAAGTCCAGGTGAGTGGCGACTATCTTCTGGCGTTAGAGGCTGGCTACAACCGCCAGCTTGATGCCATGGGACATTGGGCTTTGAGTGTGTCTTCTGATGCACGATGGCAACGCGAGCAGTTTTTTGCTTCGCTCCTTTCTGCTCCACTCTCTGGTGCAGATGATATAGGCAATGTTCGCTCGCTCAATATAAAGAGTTCGGCTCGTTTAATGTGGCGTACAACGTCGCTTCAACTCGCCTTAAAAGTCGCTGTAAACCATCTGGCCGTCCAAAGTTCATCGCTTACTTCTCATTGGAAGGGAACGGATAAAACCATTGGCTTGCTCAGTAGTTATCAACTGGCCAAGGACTGGCAGCTGAGTGTAGACTATACACTCTTTTTGCGCCATGGATATACCCAAGACATTGTGCGCAAATATAGCCATTTGTGCAATGCAGCCCTGAATAGATCTCTGGGTAAGCATTGGAGCATACGGCTAGAAGCCTATGATTTGTTGCATCAAATCCACAATATCAGAGCGTCAATTCACGGCCACGACTTGGTCGGAACGTTGGCAACGAACCCTTCCGCCCTATTTGATGCTCAATGTGATGTGGCAGTTTTAAGTGGCTCATTCTTTCAGCATTAGTGTTCCATATAGGATGATTTAGGGAAGTCTTAGCTGATTGATATTGATGAGGAGTGGGGAGTGGGAGGTAGAAGAGAATTCTGTACGCTCACCGCAGATATGGTTTCTGATTTGGTGGGTATTGCGGTTTTGTGCGTTTCTACCCATCGTCGGCAGACGGACAAGGAAGTAACAAATGTCGAGCAGAAAGAGAGATAGACGTTAGACATAAGACGTTAGCAGTTAGACGTTAGAAGGCTCGCGCGGATGGCCTCATCTCCGCAGGGCTCTAACGTCTAATTACTAACGTCTAATCTCATAAAAAGTCCGTCGTTTTTTGATAAACGACGGACTTTTTCTTTTGAATCTCCCACATTTGGGGAAATATCTCCCACGAAATTTTGAAAAGGTGGGAAGTGTTTCCCGACAGAACGAAGAAATATAGTATTTTTTTTGAGAGTTCAGGTTCACAGATGTATCTCATATCAATATATTTTTTCATCTTATTTCCATAACCCTGAGGCTATTTGGGGACTATCTGCTATCTTTGCAGTACAATTTCGGAACGAAACACTGGAATAACGATATCAACAAACAAAAAGCAGGCTCTGGCAGAAGACGATGTGGAAAGAAGCAAGACAGTCCATCCTGCGCATTTAGACAACGCTGTGCTTAAGCAAAGATGAGACGAGCTGCGATAGTTCCAAGCGAAGGATAGCACGATAAAGACAAATATCCAAATGAAATAACCCCGAATAGATAGAGCCTCGCTCGAAAGCAGCCAAATCAATCTCAATGCGCTCTATGCCATTACTCCTTCGTGCTTCACAGAGGTTAAGGGGGATGATGGACAACTGACCTGCAAGGTGGACTTCGATGCCCTGCGCGAACTCTTGGGCGATGCCATCGCCGATGCCGACACAGAGACCTTTGGTTTTCAGTGGGTGGGCAAACAGGAGGCGAAACGCACGGCTGCTGCCCCCACGCACAAGACGCTGCGCCCAGTGATGGCAGACAGTGTGAACTGGAACACTACGGAAAATCTCTACATCGAGGGGGACAATCTCGAGGTATTGAAACTATTGCAGCGTGCTTATCTGGGGAAGGTGAAAATGATTTACATCGACCCGCCTTATAACACGGGCAAGGACTTTGTTTACAACGACGACTTCGCCATGAGCCGTGAGGAGATGGACGAGGCGATGGGGAATCTTGACGAAGAGGGCAAGTACACCCCCGACTGGGCGATTGTCTTCCGTGAGGGGGATATCAAGCACATTTACTTTGTGGCAGAGACCAAGGGGTCGGAAAGCATCGCGCAACTGCATGGCGTGGAACTCGCCAAGATAGAGTGTGCTGCTCGCCACTTTGAAGCCATCATCCAGAACATTCATGTAGCGTACGGTGTAGCTAAGGACTACAAAACTTTGTGTGATAAGATAATGAAATAAAGAAGAAAAATTAAAGACAGCAGACCAATAGATTTGCATATTCAGATATAACGCTATATCAGTTATGCACAGGTAAAAGATAGATTATGAGACAACAAATTGAAAAAACGCTAAACCATCATTTGATGTTACCGATAAAACTATTTATGGGCAGAGAGAAGTCTGGAGGAATAGTTTTGCTTCTCAGTGTTGCCTTGGCTATGGTTTTAGCAAACACCAATATTGCAACAAGTTACTTTCATTTTTTTGAACAAAAAGTAGGTTTCATCATTAACGGACAGCCATTTTTAGATTATAGTCTGCACCATTGGATTAACGATGGTCTAATGGCTATATTCTTCTTCGTTGTAGGCTTAGAGCTGAAAAGGGAGTTCATTGGCGGAGAATTGGCAGATATAAGAAACACCCTCCTACCGATTGGGGCTGCAATAGGTGGTATGGTGGTGCCAGCTTTGATTTATTTAGGTCTAAACTTCGGTAGTCCACAAACAACGGGATGGGGCGTACCGATGGCAACAGATATAGCCTTTGCCTTAGGAGTGGTATACCTTCTGGGCGATAAAGTACCAGCTTCAGCAAAGGTATTCCTCACAACGCTTGCCATAGTAGACGACCTTGGTGCTGTGTTGGTCATTGCATTCTTTTATACCTCTGAACTATCTTTTGTGAGTTTGCTCTTTGGCTTCGCTTTTCTTGCTGTGATGTTCATAGGCAACAGATTAGGTATTAAGAGTTTACTCTTCTATGCCGTGCTCGGTATCGGAGGCGTGTGGGTGACCTTTTTACTGTCTGGCATCCATGCCACAATCGCTGCTGTACTTGCAGCCTTTATGATTCCAGCAGATGCCAAGATCAATGAATCTATCTATCTTAAACGCATGAAGAAACTGACACGACGTTTTGAACAAGAGGATGCAAACGAGGTGAGAACCTTGGAAGAGGGACAGGTGGACGTCTTGACCCACATACAGCACGACACATCCATTGCCATTCCTCTGCTGCAACAGCTTGAACACAAACTGGCTCCTATCGTTACGTTTGTGATTATGCCTATTTTTGCCATTGCTAATGCAGGTATCAGCTTTACGAATTTAAGTATATCTGATGTTTTCTCCACCCATGTTGCTCTCGGTGTCACGCTGGGGCTTTTGTTAGGAAAACCAATTGGCATTATCGGGACAACCGTATTAATGGTAAAACTACGTTGGGCAAGTCTTCCCAGTGCCATGAGCCGTCGCACGCTGATAGGTTTAGGAATGCTTGCTTCTATTGGTTTCACCATGTCGATGTTCATTTCTACCCTTGCTTTCACCGATGAATTATTGTTAACACAAGCAAAGGTAGGTATCTTCCTCGCCTCTATCTTAGGTGGAATAGGAGGATATATTCTCCTTAATCAACCAACAAAGAAAGAATAAGCACCTCAACTATAAGGCACTCTTTTCATCACCTTTATCTTGTTGTTTATCCCCTCTACTTTTCCTGCCGATATGGGACAGTCATACCGTGCTAGAATTCCGTTGCTCTAAGCCATGATCGTGGCGGCTATTTTCATCAACTGCGGGACTTTGTTCTCTTGCGCCTGTTTTACCCAATCGATATACAAAATGTTCGGCTGTTTTCGATTTTTTCAACGCCATCACTCCAAATGTCGGATGAACCAGTAAAAAGCCTCTCCCGCACATGCCTACATCCTATTCCCTACATAGGACTTCTATCAATTGTGTAGCAGCCTGTTGCGCAATTGAGAGAAAGATAGAATAACATTGGATCAAATCTATCACAGCAATATAAAACTAACTATTGCTGTCTGGTAAAAGTTTTTCTGATGATAAAAATAAGACTGAAACCCTCTTGCAGGATTTCAGCCTCTTTTGTTACTTTGCTTGTTCCAATAATAACGCTAGTGACAAGAGCAAAAGTACATATTTTACTATTGCCGTTTGGAAGTTTACCGGACAGTAATAATATCCATTATATCTCTTCTGATCTTTATGCGCCTATTTTAAGTGCAGAAAAATGCTGTATAAAACATTTTTCTGCGGTTATGATTGCAAGTTTAGTGATTTCAGAGAAAGAAGACGAAGATTCTTTGAGATTTCTTGCGCTAACCCCTAACGTCTAAGCAGAGTCCGAGGCGAGCGCAACGCAGTGAAGACAAATGTCGAGCAGAAAGGGAGATAGACGCTAGACATTAGAGGGTAGACGTTAGAAGGCTCGCGCGGATGGACTAGAACAACGAGAAAGACTAGAAGCACTAGAAAGACTAGCTCTCCTAGGAATCGAGCCACTCCGTGGCGAGCGGAAAAGGGTCCGTGACCCTCTAACGTCTAACGTCTAATCTCTAACGTCTAAATTCTATTTTTTAGTATCTTTGTCCTTGACAATAACCATCCCCACCCTAGACTTCATGAATGCTAGAGAATATATGATTGTTGACCTAGAAAGAAAGGGCGACAAGCGCATGTTTATCACCGAACAAGTGTCCTCGATTCAACGCAACGAGCAAGGACTGTGGACCGTGGTGTTCGGCACTTCACGGAGGGTGTTTCGCTACAACCCGGCACGACTGCTCTGCCTCACCAATCCAACGAAAGTGGACATCCGAGATAAAGGACTCTACGTTCGCAACAAACGCATCAGAAAACCGCAAGAGGTGCTCTGCTTCTCGGAGGGTAAGCACACCTTCTATCGCGTGACCAACCAATATGGCTGCAGCGAATGCGTGGAAGAAGCGCAGGTGTATATCACACGCACCCCGATAGACAAAAACGGAGGTTCGACGTGGGATTACCTCAAGAAGTTGGCAGAGGAGACAGGACTTCGCTCTGAAGACGAAGAACAAGAAGGGGATGCCGGCATGAACTCCCTCTCGGAGCAATATGGGTGGGTAGATGTGAAGCGCGACAATGTGCCGCTCGCACAATATCTAGGGGACAAGCGTGCGCTGACTAGGCACAAATTGCCGAAAGTGGTGTATTTCCCCTTTGGGTGCAATGCCAGTCAAAAGGCGGCGGTGGAAGCTGCGCTCACGCATCAAGTGAGTGTGGTGCAAGGGCCTCCGGGCACTGGAAAAACCCAAACCATCCTCAACATCATCGCTAACCTTTTGTTGGAGAACAAGACGGTGATGGTGGTGTCGAACAACAATTCGGCAGTGGCAAACGTGGTAGAGAAACTGGAACGTGAAGGACTGGGATTTCTGGTGGCAACACTCGGAAACTCTGAAAAACGGGATGAATTCGTTCGGCAACAACAGCTTTGCTATCCCGACATGAGTGCATGGAAGGTGGAGCAGAGTTCGGCGGTGAAACAAGAGGTGCAATCGTCACTCGCTGCTGTGTCGCAAGGATTTGACGACCAAACCCAGCGTGCTCTGCTACAAGCTGAACTGGATGCTTTGCTCACTGAAAAGCAATATAACGACCAGGGGCAAAACTCGAATGAAAAATATGATGGGCTCAAACGGAAGCCTTCGGCAAAACTCCTGCAACTGCTCCTGGCGTGCAAGATGAAGACGGAGCGCGAAGAAACCTTCAGTCTGTGGCAACGGATGAAATGGGCTTTCACCTTGGGCACTCCTCTCTTCGCATGGCTCAAAGAGCAGCCTTCGCTACTGATAGCACCGCTGGAAAGTGCCTACTACGAAGCGAGGGAAGGAGAAATCTGCGCGAATCTGGCGCGCATCGATGCTCGCCTGCAAGGGATGGATGTGCAAGCGTGTGTGAAACGTCTGCAAACTTCGTCGTTGCAGCTGCTCAAACATCAAATCGAGAAACGCTATGCTCACCGCACGCGCCCCATGTTTAGCCAGAAAGACATCAGACACAACACCGAAGCCTTGCTCCAAGAATATCCTGTGGTGCTGAGCACTACCTATTCTGCCAAACGGTGTTTGAGTCCTGACCTTGTGTTTGACTACGTGATCATGGACGAGGCTTCGCAAGTGGACATCAAGACGGGAGCTTTGGCCCTCTCGTGTGCCATGAATGCCGTCATCGTGGGCGATACGCAGCAACTGCCCCAAGTGGTGGACCGAACCCAACGGCAGGCCATCGAAGCCATCTTGAGTACCTATCAGGTGGAGGAGCCTTACAATGCCGCCACACATAGTTTCTTGCAGTCTTGTCTAGAGGTGTTCAAGGATGCGCCCGTCACTTTGCTCAGAGAACACTATCGCTGTCATCCGAAAATCATAGAATTTTGCAACCAACGATTCTACGGCGGACAGCTCATCGCCATGACCCACGACACGGGGGAGAAGGATGTGCTGCGAGTGGTGCGCACGGTTAAGGGAAATCACGAACGCACAAGCTATATTCACCCGGAGAGTGCCGCCACAGGTTCGCACATCAATCTACGAGAAGTTGAGGTGATTCGCCAAGAAGTTATGCCGCTTTATGCCGAAGACGAGAGTGTGGGCATCATCACTCCCTATCGCGATCAAGCCTGGCAAATCCATAGGGCTTTGCAAGAAGACCTAGCAAGCACGGTGCACAAATATCAGGGGCGTGAGTGCGACACCATCATCATGAGCATGGTGGACAGTGTGCCAACGCCTTTTTCCGACGATGCGCAACTGCTCAATGTGGCAGTGTCGCGTGCCAAATCTCGGCTTTGCATCGTGGTTTCGGGCAATGAGATTCCCCACGACTCCAATTTGGGACAACTCATCGCGTATGTGGACTATCATAATTTTGAGATTAGAGAGAGTAAGCTCCACTCTGTCTTCGACCTGCTCTATGAGCAATACACTGCCGAACGCATAGCCTTCTTGGAGCAGCACCCACCGGTGTCTGAGCACTTGTCGGAAACCTTGGTCTACTATACGCTGCAGGATGCTTTGTCGGCTTTGTCGTGGAGGCAAATGGGGGTGCTGTGTCACTATCCTTTGTCAAGACTCATTGGCGAATGCCACGAACTCAATGAGCAAGAACGTGCTTTTGCCCATCACCCTCTCTCGCACCTTGACTTTTTGGCCTACAACGTTTTGACTCACCAGCCGCTCCTTGCCCTCGAAGTGGATGGGTGGCACTACCACCAACAACACGCTACCCAAAGTGCGCGCGACGAACTCAAAAATGAGATTCTCGCAAAGGTTGATTTGCCTTTGCATCGCCTTTCCACCACCGACATCGTCACCCTCGAAACAATGATGGCCTTGCTTCAACAAACATTAGACTTTAGACGTTAGACATTAGACATTAGACCTTAGAGGGTCGCAGACCCTTACTGCTCGCCACATAGTTACTCAGGCTAGTGCGGTTGGACGTTAGGAGTTAGAGGGTTGCAGACCCTATCTGATTACCGAACGAGTGGCAGCCATCCTACGCAACGAGCAAGAACAGACCTAATTTACCAGAAGCTGCAGAAGGTTTTTGGTCGTGGTTTATCTTGCAATACATGAGGGGGTATAAGTCCTTTGTGACAATGATGTCGAAAGAAATTATAATACAAGGTCAATTAAACTGATATACATACAATGCGACACAAGAAGATTTTTATTGGACTGGCATTTCTCTGTTTCATCGTGATGGGCGTAATCTTTCACTTTAG
>ERZ773009.2460-NODE-2460-length-11751-cov-4.399025_pt1 | contig 11751 bp, 8 predicted proteins | sample MGYA00580663_ERZ773009 | MGnify/ENA primary metagenome ERZ773009 (study PRJEB29015, sample SAMEA2737969) | human oral metagenome | biome: human oral; feature: human-associated habitat; material: dental | place: China | collected 2026 ... | reverse complement strand
TTAAAGGGCACCTTTTGCAAGCTAATTAGGCGTCTTTTAGAAGCCAAAAGAGCATCTTTTGAAATGGAGGTGGTGAAATTTTATTACAAAATAAAGGGTAAAGGGGGATTTCCCCAGTTCCCATTGAGTTAATAATTAATCTCAATGGAAGTTGGATAAACTCTGTAAGGATCGAAATACTCGGTACAGCTATTAATCATGTCTTGGAGATTTGCCTTCACATTCTTTCGATAGAGCTCTTTTTCGTTGACGATAACTGTCACAGGCTTGTTCATGTCTATGAGTTCGCTATTCAAATAAATACGTAGTCTACCGCCCTTTGCATTTGTGTAGCTGCGGTTAAATCTCATTTCAATACCCCAATGCTTGTCTCTCTCAACAGCGGTATATTCCACCTCTTTGATATTAATCTTCACCACATTGTTGTGGATATTCATGTCATAGTAAGTGCGATTCTTCGTAGGAGAGGTTAATACTTGTAGGTTGTAGAAGCCCGAACGATGTCGCTCATCCATGTCATAATCTTCCCAGAGAACCGTCTTTGGATAGGGATTACGAACGAAATTCTTGAGCCATGGAGTAGTGAGGTCGTATTTGATATGATGCTGCATGCCAGGCAGTAGGTTGATGCGATGAACAAAGAGCGGACGCTTGTCGGCATCAAGTGGTCGTGCCAACTGAGCAGAGTCAAATGCAATCTGCGTATAATGAGTTAAGATATTACGGTAGAAGCCAGTGTCATCCGCTCCTGTGAGGAATGAAAAACCAATGTTAGCACAGTTTTCTACAGGTGCATTCTTCAATGGTTCGCCACCAGCCATTGGACCCGCTGCAGCCCAATAGTCGGCATAGAAAGAGGCAAGACGCTGACTGCCATAGCCACCTTCAGATATACCGAAGACGTAGAGACGATTAGCATCAACATTACCCTCGACAAGTGCCTGTCGGATAAGTTTCTCCCAAGCAAACTGTTTAGCTACTTGCCACCAGCGATAGTAGTCGCCTTCATTAGGAATCTGTGGAATGAAATAGAGAGAAGGGCCATCTTGGAATCTGTTTCCTAAGATAAGTCCGGTCGCCCATTCATGTTCCTTTGGACCAGAACCATGCAGGTAAAGGAACAACGGAAGCTTGCCTGCTGTGCTTCCCTTTACACCATAGTAGTAAGGCATGACGGCATTCTTTTCCAATGCTTCAGGTAAATTCCACAATCCTTTCACGCCCTTTCGCAAGTCTTCAGGCTTTGCGAGCTTCTGTTCATTTAGTTCGCGATTCGCCTCACACCATGCATCCCACACCATCTTTTGGTTTTGGGCAATATCTTTGTTCTTAATCAGCTGCTGAATATCCGTTGTATACGTTTTATTATGTTGAAAGGCTGTCTTGCTCTTTTGCTCATCGTTCTGCTTTGTTTTGAGCGTTTGAAGGAAGTAGTATTTCACCTTCTCCTGCAAGTTTTTCACCTGTGCCTGTACATTGTTTGGTGTTACAGAGAAAGCGATTGTTAAGCCCACTGCTAAGATAAAGTTATTGATAGGTTTCATTATCAGTATTTATTTATTTGGGTTTACCCTTCTTTGAATGATTTAGGGTTGCAGACAAAGGTAAGCATTTTCAAAGGATTGTACAAGAGTTCTTGGTATAATACAGCCTCACCCCAGCCCTTCTCCATTACTTCCCTTCGGTCAGTGACCGCTGGTTCGGAGAGGGATTGGGGGTGAGGCTGTTAGAATCCACCGAATCCACCGCCCATAGGAGGACGACCGCCACCGTTGCCAGAAGGACGACCATTTGGACGTGGACGCATTCCGGGACCATTGCGGTCGAAGTCTGGACTATCCTTTGGTTTAGGCATAGCGTTCTTACCACCAAAGAGGTTCAGACGGTAGGTAGCACGCAGCATGATATAGCTATTAATACTATTGTATTCAGTATCTGTACGACTCATAGAGTTGATGACACGTGAGAGGTTGCTCTGCTGACGTAAGATGTCATAGAACTGCAAGCTGAATGTCAGTGCATTGCCCTTCAACATACTCTGTGAGATTTGCGCATTCCAAAGCAGCTCATTAGTGTTCAATGAAGCATCGCTATAACCACGACGGCTGTTCTGGTGAATGTCGGTCGAGATACTCATGTTCCAAGGGAGGTTAAGACTCAACGTACCACCGTAGGCAAACTGCCATGTGCGTAGATTGCTAACGCTTTGAAGATTATTCTTCGTGTTGGTATAGTCTACCGAACCATCTAACTCTAACTCTAACCAAGAGGTGCGATAGCTGGCAGCGAGTCGTTCTCCTAAGGTCAATGACTTCGTTATATTCTTCTCTAAGTTGCTTGTTCTGTTAAGCTGCAGATAGCTGACGTAACGATTGAAGTTAGCACGCGTAAAGGTGTGGAGATTCCATACACCAGCAGAGTCGATACTTGTATTATATATCAATCCTGCATCAGCATCCCAGTTACCATTTACGTTCACTGGCCGTATCGTACGTGCACCTGTAATCGCATCGTAGGTCACACTATTGCCGATAGCATTTCGTGTTGTTGAGAAGTTGGCAAAGGTCATCAATGCCTGTGAGTGACTCTGCTTGTAAGTGTTATAGAACAAGCGGAAGTTATTGGTGAAGGCTGGCTTCAGTCCCGGGTTACCAACAGATATGTTCTGTGGGTCTGTGTTGTCGACAATGCTGAGCAACTGACTCATCGTAGGCTGAGTTATCGTACCTTTATAGTTGATACGCAGGTTGCTCTGCTCACTGAACTTGTAACGGAAGTCGAAAGTAGGACTCCAGTTGAATACTGTGCGTGCTGTGTCAACGTGTACACCAAGGTAATCCTGCATATAGGTAGAATGCTGTGGCTGGAGCATCACACCCACGTTCATTTTCCACTTGTCACGAATCATTCGCATCATTACCTGCATGTCGTGTGTATATGTGCGATACTCAGAGTAACGGCTCAAGTTATCATCGAGATAGCTTGCCAAAGGATTGGTCAGCAGTCCGAGATAATTGTCCCATGAACGGTAAGCTGGTTGCAGACTACCGAATGTTCCTGAAGGCATAACAGAGAGATCGTAGGTGTCACGGTCGCTCTTTGAGAAGCCATACTTAAATTGATAGCTGAACTGCAGGTAAGTCTTGCGGGCTATTGGCTCGCTATAAGTTGCCTGTAGGGCATAGTCCCAACTCTTTGTTGGCATAAGGTTGTAACGATAAGCACGATAAGTAGAGTCGTTTCCGAGTGCATCTTGCAACTGGAAATACTGAATATCTTGCGTTGAGAAGGTCTTTGAATCCGAATCACTATAGTTACCATCTACGCGCAAAGTAACGTTTCTTCCGTTGCTTGAGAGCTTGCGATTCACCTGCAGCATAGCACCCAAAGCGGTGGTATTACCATAGCTTATGGTTATATTACGCTGTGTATTCACTATCGTTCCCAATGCTTTCAGCTGTTCGATAGAGGCAGTTGACAATGGATCATCCACTGTTTCGTATGGGTCAGCGTTATAGGCAGCAGAAGAACTAACCACCTGTCCGTCGTTCTTAGTGAGTCTGAAGTTGGGTCGGAACATAATATTCCATACAGAGTCAGGGCGCCACTCCAAGCGGAAACGGCCATCCCAAGAGTTCGTTCTGGTGTATTCTTGTGAAAGACGGTTGGCAAATGAACCCTGACTTGCTACGAAGTTCTCACTTGCTACACGTGTGTTCAGGTCGCCATCAGAGTGGTTCCAACGTACACTACCATCCCATTGCAGGGTGTTTCCGTTGTCATAATTCATGTTCAGACCCACCATCTTGGTTGCGTTCAATCCCTGTCTTACGCCACCGAAGCCGCCACGTGGACCACCACCGAAGCCCATGTCGTTGACATTATTGGCTGATGCAAAGCCCATCATGCGGAACTTATTATTGAAATAGGCACCCATAGCTTTCTCTGAATAACGGTTGTGTGTACCGATACCCAAATCAATATTTGAGAATAAACCTTTGTTCATTTCCGCCTTGATACCAAAGTCGAGTACTGTTGACTCGTTACCATCATCAATACCAGTCACACGACTCAAGTCACTCTTTTGATCGTAAGCCTTAATAGTTTGTACGATAGAGGTAGGGAGATTCTTCATAGCGGTCTTGGTATCGCCCACCATGAACTCCTTTCCATCAACAAGTATCTTCTTAACTTCCTTTCCATTAATCTTAATGGTTCCATCACTCGACACTTCCGCACCAGGTAATCTCTTTACAAGGGCTTCAATTGTCGAACCTTCTGGCACACGATAAGCTGAAGCATTGTACTGGAAAGTGTCGGCTTTTACGACAACTTTCGGTGCACTTGCCACAACTTTCACTTCTTTCAGTGTGCGTGAGTCTACTTGGAAGTCTAACTGACCCACTGCCACATCCTGCTCATTGGCAATTGTAATGTTTTGAAAAATAGTCTTGTAGCCTACATACGATGCTTTTAAAATGAATCGTCCGTTGGTAGGAGCTGTAATCTTAAAGCTTCCTGCTTCATCTGATGTGGCACCAACAACATAGCTACTGTCCTGCTTCAACAGCTGAACAACAGCAAATGGTACCTTCTCCTTTAACTCTGTGTCGTAGAGCGTACCTGTAACGGTTCTGTTCTGTGCCAGCATTGCAACTGTGTTGGACATTAATAGAACAAAAATCAACAATCTTTTTGCCATAAAAATCTTTTCTAATTCTTAATGGTATATATGACGCTAAGAATTTCAAAAAGTTTAATAGGCAAATAGATTTTTATTTAAAGATGAGAATATGGGTGCTTGTGGGAAACTTTAGAAAACTAAGTCTTATTTTATTCCTACTTGTTTAAGTTGATTCTGACACCCATATTGAGATTGAAGTTGGTAGGCTTGTCCTTGTAAATATTCTCAACGTTGCTCCCATTATTGAAGTGATGGCTTATTCCAGGCTCAATATAAGCACTGACATCCTTGCTTATTCTTAATTCTCCTCCAATGGAGAGAGCGGTAGAGAATACTGGTCTACCTTCTTTAATAGTTGTATGTGTCGGAGTATTTTGTGACGTGGCTTCGGTAGATAAGTTGGCTTCACCTTTCACGAGTTTCTCTATTTCAGCACCTGCAGTCGCATAAACATTGAGCCTTTTGTTCTTGAAGAAACTGTAACTTGCATTTACAGGTATGCCGACGTATTGCAGTTTTTGTTCTACGGCATATTCTGTTCCTCTCTTTTCATAAGAGAAGTCGGAAGCAAGTCGGCTGTAATTGAGTCCTGTCTGTAGGCTCCATCGATTGTTGATATTATACCTTATGGAAATACCTAACTTTATTGGTTGGTGGTGTTTAGTCCTCGTTCTTCTATCTTTTGTACCTATTGGGCTGTCTTGTATGTTTCTTCCAGAGAATTCTGGGTCATAGTCACCATAAGGGTTTGCTACTGGCAATAGCATCTTGTCAGAATTATGGGAAGTTCCTGTACCATAATTATAGGAAGTCCCTATGCAGAAGCGAGATGATGGGTCATTCTTCTTCGCATTTGTTGCGTAGATTCTTTCCGAATTCCCCCACGACTGTGGTTTTGTAGTCTGTTGTTTATCAACATTTTCTATCTTGTCTTGTCTTGTCTTATTGGTTGTTTCTTGAGTTTCTGTGACATTATTATTATCTGTAGTCGTTTCTTTTTCTTCTTTATTGTAGACCGTATTGCCAGACAAGTTGTTGTCAACAAGTGGATTCTGTATACTTTGATGAGTAGCAACAGCCAGCTTTACGGAGTTTGTCACATAGTTCTCTTGAGTTATACTTGTAGTTTGAGAAAGCTGAGCGTTCTTTATCTTATTGTTTATAATTGTTGCGCACTGCTTCGGAAGAGACGTGTGGTCAAGAAGCAAGTGGCTTAGAAAAATCCCGATACCTATTATGGCTGCAGCAGAGACAGCACGGTAGGTCCACAAAGGTACTACGCTTGCCTTCTGCCGAGCAGAGCGCATAGGAGTAACTCCACGACGGTTCATCTCCTGTTTGATATCATTGAGAAGACCATCTGGTGCCTTTACATCACATTCATTCTGAATGCGTGTACGCAATGTGTCAAGCCAATCTTCTTTCATACTTTTAATTCTTTTTATTTTGCTCTTTCAGCATCTTCACAAGCATATTCCTTGCCTTGTGGAATTGTGATGCAGATGTATCTGGTTTGATGTTGAGTATTTCTGCTATCTCCTTGTGGCTTTTGCCTTCTATCACATATAGGTTGAAGACAGCTCTGTAGCCTGGCGGTAGTTTAAGTATTGTTTCTGTTATCTGTGTTATCGACATACTGTCAATGTCAGGGTCCTCAGTACTACAATCAGGTATGTCAGTCGCCTTATCTATAAAAATAGCCGGGTCATTGTCTCTGAGAAAGTGAAGAGATTCGTTGATTACAATCCTTGTGAGCCAAGCCTTTAATGACCCCTTCCCTCGATATTCAAAAGTATGTATCTTAGTGAATATTCTGATGAAAGCCTCTTGTAAAACATCATGTCTATCTTCTTGGTTTCCAATATACCTCGAACACACTTTTGCTAAATAATCAGCATACTCGCCATAGAGTTTATCCATGGCGAGTGCATCACCTTTTTTAAAAAGGCTTATAATATACTGTTCTCTATTATTCCCAAATAATCCCATTGACAAGCAGTGGATTTTCCTCTGTACTATTTACGGCTTTTGTATTTGAATTTGACTGTTTTTACACCTGAGAATGATTGCCACTTCAATGTCAGGTCCACTGTTTTCCCTTGTGTGTCAGGAAGATCACTAAGTCTGAATGCTACAAGTCCGTCACGAATCAAACCCTTTGTGTCGCCAGAAGCATTATGATGGAGTACAACTTCATATGGATTGTCTCCTTTGACAAGATTCACCACATGTTTTTTCCCATTACCGAAGTAAGTTCTGAAGCGTAAAGTCAGGTATCCGTCCTCTACAACAGTTGTCCAGTCCTTGACTATTTCTACAGGGTCTTTTCCATATACTGTTTCGTTTTGTTTACCAAGATTTGGTGCCATATTCTTGGTAAGTATAGTGTCGAGTCGGTTTACATATGCACTCTTTGAGTATCCTTCAGTCTTTCCGTCCTGAACTTTGATGTTCGTAAGTGCTCGCAGTTCCTTTTTACCATAAGGAGAAGTCTTCATGTTCGTAGGAAGGATTGTGGTCTCATCATTTAACTGGAAGTAGACCTGTCCTGTGGAACTATTTGTCTTGATTGTCACAAGTGCATTGGGAATATTGGTAGGGTAATCAGTATCGTCATCGTTTAAGCAAGATTGCAAAGAGAATGTACCTAACACTATTCCAAGGATGAGGACAATATAAAGTAATGGATTCTTTTTCATATTCGTTCCTTTTTTAGTTATTACTGCAAATTTACTAAATCATTTTCATTTTTAAGTTGTTGTTTGAATTTATGTCTAATCTGCTTTATAAAATCAAAAGTTGGAATTACTTGCCTCGTTAAATGTTAAAACAATGTTAAAGTTTGCCGATAGGAATGATAGTGTATTCTTTTATTCGATTATATTTTATCTTTTGATTTATTGCACATAGAGAAAGCAATGTGCGCAATATTTGAGTTATCAGTATTAAAGAGTGTGAAATATAGGTTATGTTTCGTCTGTTGATGATAGGAAAACTCGTATTTTTGTATTGAATATTAAAGGAGAAAGCTTATGGGACAGAATATTATTATATCAAAACAGTTCAAGAGTGAATTGGCTACAGCCATCTCTGAATGTGAGAAAGATAAAATCTTCGTACTTGTTGATGAGACGACACGTGAGATGTGTTGGGAACTTATCAAGGATGATTTCTGTCTGAAGCAGGCACAAGTAATTACGATTGGTACGACTGATAGTAGTAAGACGCTTGACACGTTGGCTTCTGTATGGGAAGCATTGCAAAAGGGAGGAGCCACACGCCACTCACTGTTGATAAACCTTGGTGGTGGTATGGTGACTGATCTTGGTGGTTTTGCTGCCTCAACTTTCAAACGTGGAATCAACTTTATTAATGTTCCTACCACGTTGCTTGCGATGGTAGATGCCAGTGTGGGCGGTAAGACGGGTGTGAACTTCGGAGGATTGAAGAATGAGATTGGCGTGTTTAGTGAGGCTGATGTCGTTCTCCTTAACACCGAATGGCTTAAAACACTCGATACGGCAAACATCCGAAGTGGTTATGCTGAGATGTTGAAACATGGACTCATTGCTGATGAAGCTATGTGGGCAGAGTTGATAAACTTTAATCTTGCACAGCCAGACTTACAGCAATTGAGTGAAATGCTTGGTAAGAGTGTGCAGGTAAAGGAGTGTATTGTTCAGGAAGACCCACATGAAAAGGGTATTAGAAAGGCATTAAATCTTGGACATACCTTTGGTCATGCGTTTGAGTCATGGTCATTAGAAAAGAGTCCAATTCTTCATGGTTATGCAGTAGCTTTCGGTTTGATAGCTGAGCTTTATCTGTCTGTTGTGAAGACTGGCTTCCCAACTGAGCGTATGCGCCAGACGGTCAACTTCATTCGTGAGTATTATGGTACATTACCTATTACGTGTAATGATTATCCTAAGCTCATTGACTTCATGCATCATGATAAAAAGAATCGTGGTAATGAAATCAATGTCACGCTCTTAGGTGGTATTGGTGATGTCCGTATCAACCAGTCTGTCAGTGAGGATGAAGTTAAGGAAGCCCTTGACTTTGTGAGGGAAGGATAACCTTTGAACTGTTTCCTTTGAACTTTGAGGTTTGAACTTTGAACTTTATGATTTGGGTTAAGCCTTTGAGCTTTGCCCTTAACTATTTATCAAGTTCACTGTATCCCACTTTAATCTATTTGGGCTCCCCTCCTTTCGGAGGGGTCGGGGGAGGCTTTCGGAGGGCTTTTTACACCCCCTCTTCCTCTGCCTTCTCCAACTCACTCTTTGGTTGTTGTTGTGGTTGGTCGCTTGGTGTATCAAGTTGTGTAGCCTTACTGATTCGCATGCGGCTCATATTATCGATGGTTATATCCAATGGCACATACTCATCGCTCTTTGGATCAGGTGAACCCACACTCGCACCAAAGTAGAGTTTGTTACCCTCTGCACGGTCGAACATGAAACCAATCAGTGCGCCATCCTTACCATATTGGTTATCAGTGTATTCTCTGAAATCATCCTTTGTAAGTGTACGCTCATAGAAAGATGAACCATCTTGACGGAGAATCTGTACCTGGAACTTATTATCGTAGTATTTACGTCCGTCTTCATCGCTGACAATTGACAATGACTTGTCTGCAAAGCGATGGATACGAATCGTATAGGTACTACCCATCCATTCTATCTTCTTCTCATACTTGAAATCGGTCATTGGTTGTGGACCGCTTGGTACCTTTGGTTTAGGTGCTATCTTTGTGATAATATCGTTTGATTTCTTTTCTTGCTTGCAGGCTGTGACACCAAAAAGTATCAAGCCCAAGCTTAATAATTGAAATATCTTTCTTGTCATAATGCGTAATTCTTGTACGCAAAAGTACGTATTTTCTTTGAACCTTGCAAGTATGAAGTGCAAAAGATAGTTTTTCAAGTGGGGGAACAATAGTGGAGTATAAGGACATGCATAGAATCTAAAGAGGAAGATTCTCTATTCCCTGAAACCGCTAATCGAACATAAATCTATCATTAGCATGCTCGTCATAAAGGCACTATTCAAATGGTGTTGACCCTGCGCACCAATGGTGCGGACGCTCCGCACCGTTGGTGTTAGGCGTTAACACGTAGCTTATTGTTGCTAATGAGTTAGACTAAAAACGCTGGACATAAAAAAAGGATGCACGGAATGTGCATCCTAAAGAGATTCTATTGAGAAACAACCTGTTACACAATGAGTGATAAGACCACCTTAGGCGTCTTTGATGCACTCCTTTAGTAAATTGATAAACTTCTCTTCGCCCAATCCTGAACGCTCTGAAGCGGTGCGGACAGTAGCTTTCTTGAGAATCAACTTACCCAATGGGGTGTTTAGCATTTTGAAAGATGGATAGCGAGAAGCAAGTTCTTTCTTCAGATTTGGATAAGCTGCAAAGAGGTCTTTCAGACGGGTGTCTGGTGTTATCTCAATAGGAGCGTCTGATTGTGCAGCAGACGCTTCGTCGCCTTCATTGTCAGAAGAAGTAGTATTCGCAGCACTTTCCTCTTCTTTTCCAGCCCATGTCAGCAAGGTCTGTGAACCTGTCAGCTCACGGATGTGTGTACAATCCTGCATCATCTCGAGTACGCCACGGAAGCGACCCTCTGCATCGCGTACAGCAAAGTAAACGATGTAGATAAATACTTCTGGCTTGTTAATCCAGAACTCGGCTTTATCTTGTTCGCCACTACGGAATTTCTCTACGATTTCCTCAACGATGTGTACGCTCTTACGTGGGTGACAGTTAGACACCTGGCGTCCGATAACATTTTTCGATCTTGGGAAGATACGATGGTCGGTATCTGAATAGAACTTCACCAACTCGTTTTCGTCTACGAACGAGATGTCTACTGGCAGATGCTTATAAATAAGGTTTATCTGCTCTAAGGTCAGCTTACCTGTTGCCACATCCAACTCCTGCTGTGGTCCTGCAGAATAGCCATACTTGCTGAGCAATGCCTGTAGGTCTTCTGCAAAGCCCTTTTGAGGTGTTGATTGGTGGGTGTTGGGTGTTGATGGAGTCTCCACTTTGAAGAAGGCAAAGCCAATCTCTTGGTCGCCCGACTTCATATCCTCAAACTCCTCTGCAGAGATAAGGGCATAGGAAGTAGGGTAGAGGATAGTCTCCTCCTTTTCCATCAAGTCGCGTGCATGGGCGATAAGCTCATTTTGTTTAGCGATGAAAGCTTCCTCGTCGCCAGCCTCAAGTAGTCGGAGTGAATCCTTAATTTCATCACGAATGATGTCGTCGAAGTTCCACATTGTTGTTGTAGGACGGTCAAATCCCTTCTTCTCCAAAAGTGGATAGAGCTGATTCTGCTTACGCTGGTAGTGGATGGGATACTGACGAATCTGGTCGTAGAGTTCTAACCACTGGTTCTTTATGACAGGATATTGCACAAGGTCCTCGACCGCAAGGAGCAGTCGTCGCATCTCATCATTCTCTTTATAATAGTGTGTTAGTGGGTGATCTTCTGGTACATCAGGGCGGCTGTAGTCCATGAACCCTTCCACGAGTTCAATAATCTTGCGCATGTCGGCACGGATACACTCGTCGTCCTCACGCGACTTCATATTCTGTTCGATGAAAGCAAGGTGATAAGGACGAATCTTTCCTATCTTTGTCTTCATTACTTCGCGTGCTTCTTCTAATGAGAGCTGTCCTGTTTCATACTTTTCTTCAAGTTCAAGCATTGCCTGCATTTTCTCCATCTCAATTGCTGGGAGAAAGTCTTTCATCTTATTTGCCATAACTTTGTTACTGATTTAATTATTTTCTAATGCAAAGGTACTGTATTCTTGGGAAATAGTAAGATAACAAATGTTACCTTGTTGCGTTAAATAATTATAATTTGTTACTTGTGTTAGTGTGATACTTTTGTCAGATTAATGTTTCTCCTCTATTATCTCTTATAGGGTTCTTTTTCGTGTAATATCTTATGGTTAGTATTCATAGCAATAGGATAAGGAGTAAGTGTTAAATGAGAAAAATAGGGATGTGAGCACTTGTCACATCCCCTAATTTTTGTGTTAAT
>ERZ773009.2457-NODE-2457-length-11762-cov-6.594345_pt1 | contig 11762 bp, 14 predicted proteins | sample MGYA00580663_ERZ773009 | MGnify/ENA primary metagenome ERZ773009 (study PRJEB29015, sample SAMEA2737969) | human oral metagenome | biome: human oral; feature: human-associated habitat; material: dental | place: China | collected 2026 ... | reverse complement strand
GCCGATGGCATACACTCAGATGAGTCCCATCGCGATCATCGCGTCGGCAACCTTGCGGAAGCCCGCCAGGTTTGCTCCGGCCACGTAGTCTCCGGGAACGCCGTACTCCTCGGCCGTGGCCACGGTGTTGGCGTGGATATCGACCATGATCTGATGCAGCTTCGCGTCGGTCTCAGCAAAGGGCCACTGGGTGCGGCCCGAGTTCTGCTGCATCTCCAGGCCCGAGGTGGCCACGCCACCCGCGTTGGACGCCTTGCCCGGAGCGTAGGCAACGCCCGCCTCCTGCAGGGCCTCGATCGCCTCGGGGGTGGTCGGCATGTTCGCGCCCTCCGCGACCAGCTGCACGCCGTTCTTGATCAGCGAGCGGACGCCCGAGAGGGGAAGCTCGTTCTGGGTCGCGCACGGCAGGGCAACATCGCAGGGAACATCCCAGATCACGCCCGAGGCCACGAACGTGGCGCCGGGACGCTCGGCGGCGTAGTCGGAGACGCGGCCACGACGCACCTCCTTGATGTCCTTGAGCAACTCGACGTCAATGCCCGCCTCGTCGAGGACATAACCCGAAGAGTCGGAGACGGCCACGACGGTGGCACCCAGCTGCTGAGCCTTCTCGGTGGCATAGATCGCGACGTTGCCGGATCCCGACACGACGACGCGCTTGCCCTCGAAGCTCGTTCCCTTGGCCGCGAGCATCTCGGCCGCGAAGTACACGAGGCCGTAACCCGTGGCCTCGGTACGCACGAAGGACCCGCCCCAGGTGAGCCCCTTGCCGGTGAGCACGCCGGCATCGAACCGGTTCTTCAGCCGCTTGTACTGGCCGAACATGTAGCCGATTTCGCGTCCACCCACGCCGATGTCGCCTGCGGGAACGTCGGTGTCGGGACCGATGTGGCGCGACAGCTCGGTCATGAAGGACTGGCAGAAGCGCATGACCTCGGCGTCGGACTTGCCCTTGGGGTCGAAGTCCGATCCGCCCTTGCCCCCGCCCATGGGCAGGCCGGTGAGGGCGTTCTTGAAGATCTGCTCGAAGCCCAGGAACTTGATGATCGACAGGTTCACGGAGGGGTGGAAGCGCAGGCCGCCCTTGTAGGGGCCCAGCGCCGAGTTGTACTCGACGCGGAAGCCGCGGTTGACGCGCACGCGCCCGGCGTCATCGGTCCACGGGACCCGGAAGAGCAGTTGGCGCTCGGGCTCGACGACGCGGTCGATGACCGACAGGTCGGCGTACTCGGGGTGGCGCTCGACCAGGGGGGCGATCGTCAGGAGGACCTCGTAGACGGCCTGGTGGAACTCCGCCTGGGCGGGGTCCCGGTCCAGCACTGCCTGGAAGACGGTCTGCAAACTGGGGCTGAGTCGCGATGGATCAAATATGCTCATGCGCCATAGTTTAAACACTCTTTACCTTCGTTTGGGGAGCGGCGTTCACATTGTGGCCATCGAGGGCACCGGCGCCCGCCAGCGCGCCCGCAGTCGCGGGAGCGCCCCCTCGCGGGCGGGCGCCCGGGAGACCGCAACGTCGCCGAGCAGCGCCGCGGGACCGCCCCCTCGCGGGCGGGCGCCCGACGGCACGGCTACTGCGGGCCGGTCTCCGGCGGGTCACCCCTCGTGCACGCGGGCGCTCGACGAGCGGACCAGGACGGGTGCGGCCCCCGTGGCCAGGAAGGACGGCAGGAACGCCACGGTCGCCCGCGCGCGGACGCTGACGCGCAGATCGCCGTCCGCCAGGGACGCCGACTCGATCCGCACCCCCTCTCCGACGGCGCACGTGGTGCCGCCCATCTGGGCGAGGGCGCGCTCGGCCGCCGCTGTCGCGTCCGGAAGGCTCGCGGGGACGCCGTCCGCGTCAGCGCCTCCCCCGTCCGCGTCCGCCGCCGCCCCCAGGTCCGTGTCGACGCCCTCATCCGCACCGTTGCCCGCGCCCTGGCCCGCACCGGCGCCGGAGCCCCCGGCGTAGACGCTGGCGCCGTCGATGGCTCCGGCAGCCGTGGCCGCGACGCGGTCCGCGCACGCCAGGAGCCTGCGGTCCTGCACCACCACGCCCGTGACCGCTATCGACACCAGCAGGAACACGCACACGAAAGCGCACGCCGCGCAGGTGAGCAATCCCACCCTCCCCTCCTCGGGGTCGCGGCCGGGGACAGCGCGCCCGGACCCCCTACCCATCGGCGTCCACCTCCTGGACGGGGCTCACCGCACTCGATTGGACGGGGATGCCCGGAGCGCCGAGCCACCGGGGCACCAGGGGCAGGGGGACCACAGTCGACACCGTCACGGACGCCTGGCCGCCCGGCGAGGCGCACCCCTCGCACGACGCCTCCACCACCGGCTGGCCGGCGACCCCGAAGTCGGCGAAGGCCAGGCCGACCTGGGCCTGCGCCCGCTCCTCCCCGTCGTCGGGGTGGGAGGCGATGATCCGCACCGCCTCGCGCGCTCCGGCGTCGGTGGCGAAGACCGCGGCCTGCACCCACGACGCGGCGACGATGATGTAGACGACGGGGACCACCAGCACCGCGAAGAACCCGATGAACTCCACGACGGCGTCCCCTCGCTCCCCGTCGGCCCGGCCCCTATCCGCCGTCATCGGCGCCCTCCTCCACCAGCGACGTGCCGCGCACGCTCATCCACCTCGGCCCCATCCCCAGCAGGAGCGGCAGGGGGGCGCGCACTGTGACGACCAGGACGCTGCGTCCGCCGACCTCCTCGTAGGAGGTGGTGACCTCGCTGTCCCGGGCGCCGCCGGCGATGGTGGCGAGCACCTCGTTCGTGCGGGCCACCGCCTCGGCGGCGTCCCCGCCGAGCAGCCCGCCCCGCCTGGCCCCCTCCGAGGCCGCCGAGACCGTCAGGCTCCGCACGTGCAGGGCGAACGCCAGTTGCACGAGCGCCAGGACGACGAGCACGACCAGCGTCTGGACCAGGACCGTCGAGGCGACCTCCGACCCCTCCTCGCCGCCGGCGCCCTCAGATGCCCGCGATCGAATCCATCGCACGGTTGAAGATCTCCACGAGCCGGTCCGAGGCCACGCCCCAGATGAGGACGACGAGGGCGGCCGTCATGAGGGTGATGAGCACCCACCCGGGCACGTCCCCCCGTTCACGGTCGTCCTCGGAGCGCCGCAGCGCGGCGCGCACGCGGTTCAGCAGGGTTCTCATAGTGTTTCCTCTCACTGGTGTTGCGGTTACGGGGTGATGTCGAGGGCCATGAGGCCCGGGTAGAGGGCGAAGAGGACTGTGACGGGCAGGATGAGGAAGACCACGGGGAAGAGCATGGCGATCTCCCTCTTGCCGCCCTCCTCCATGAGGCGCTGGCGCGAGGCCTCGCGGATGTCGCGCGCCTGGTCGTGGAGCACCGCCGCCAGGGGGCTGCCGCGCCCGATGGCGGTGGACAGCGTCTGGCACAGCCGCGACAGGGCCGGGGAGTCGTTGCGGGCGGCCAAGTCCGTCAGCGCCCGCACCGACGGGGCCCCCAAGCGGATGTCGGCCACGGCGCGGGCGAGCTCGTCGCCCAGGTCCGAGTGGGACAGGGACGCGACGCGGTCGAGGGCGGCGGGCAGGGAGCGCGCCAGGTCGTCCCCCTCGCGCACACTGATGCCGGTCAGCGCCGTGAGGAAGCCGAACCCGCAGTCGACTGCGGCGTTGTGCCCGCCCTCGACGACGACCGTCCCGCCGCCCGCCAGGGCGGACCGCACCGCTTCGCCGGCGGGCGCGGTCGATGGGGCACCCGTGGGGACGCGGACCGCGGTGAAAGAGCCGGCGCCGGCGGCGGCCTCGTCGAACACGGGGCCCGGGCCCAGGGGGACCAGGGAGCAGTGCGCGCCGGGCCTGGCGCCCGTGATGCCCGAGGCGACAGCCCCCAGCGCCCTCAGGGTCGCAGGGGAATCCCGGCTGCCCGGGTCGGGGTTCGGCTGGCTGCTCACGACAGCCTCGAACGCCGGGGAATCCCCGCCGCCCGGGTCGGGGGCTCCGTTCCCCGGTGCCCTCAGGGCAGGATCCGCGCCCGGCCGCTGCGGGGGCGGGCCGCCCTCCGGCGTCCCCGGGGCCGCGGCGGCCCCCTCCCCCAGCCACCGGCCCGCGACGACGACGCGGGGGCCGCTCACAGGCGCGGCAGGCGGGTGAGCAGCAGGGCCTCGGCCAGGATCGCGTTCTTCAAGTCGGGGATCGACTGGGACTCGTCCTCGGAGTGGGCGTTGGTGAGGGGGTCCTCCACGCCGGTGACGACCACCTGGGCGCCGGGGAAGATCCGCTGGAAGTCCGCGATGAAGGGGATGGAGCCGCCCACGCCGATATTGACGCTCGGCGTCCCCCACGCCTCGGTGAGGCACTCGTGGAGCAGGGAGGACACCGGGGAGTCCGTGTCCGCCTGGAAGCCGTTGCCGCCGTCGTTCTTCTGCACCTCCACGCGGGCGCCGAAGGGGGCGTGGGCGCGCAGGTGGGCGGCCAGCTTGTCGAGCGCCTCGTCGGGGTCGGCGCCCGGGACCGTGCGCAGCGACAGGCGGAAACGGGTGTGCGGGGAGATCGTGTTCGAGGCGTCGCGCACGCTGCGCGCGTCGAAGCCGATGACTGTGATCGACGGCTTCGTCCACACGCGGGCGGCCAGGTCCCCGGTGCCCGCCAGGCGAACGCCGTCGACGACGCCCGCGGCGGCCCGGAAGTCCGCCTCGTCCCACACGACATCGGCGTCGTCGCGCCCTCCCAGCCCTTCGACGGCGACCGAGCCGTCGGCGTCGAAGAGGGAGGAGATGAGCATGGAGGAGACCACGACGGAGTCCAGGAGCGGGCCCCCGAAGGCCCCGGAGTGGACGGCGTGGTCGGCCACCGTGACATCGACCGTGGCGATGGCGTTGCCGCGCAGGGTCGAGGTGACGGCCGGCTCCCCGGCCTTCCAGTTGCTGGAGTCGGCCACCACGATGACGTCGGCCGCCAACTCGTCGCGGTGGGCGTCCAGGAAGGCGGTGAAGGACGGGGATCCGATCTCCTCCTCTCCCTCGACGTAGACGACGACGTTGACCGGCGGGCGCTCGCCCAGCAGCGCCACGCAGCCCAGGTGGACGACCACTCCGGCGCCGTCGTCGGAGGAGCCCCGCCCGTAGATGCGGTCCCCGCGCACCTCCGCCTCGAAGGGATTGAGGGACCAGCGGGACACGTCGCCCGTGGGCTGCACGTCGTGGTGGGCGTAGAGCAGCACGGTGGGCGCCCCCTCGACGCGGGGGCCTCGGGCCACGACCGCGGGCATCCCGGCGGTGCCGTCGGGCGCGTCCTCGCTGAGCACGCGGGCGCTCATGCCCAGGGCCTCGAAGCGCTGGCGCAGGTGCTCGGCGCTGGCGTCCACGTCCGCGCGGTGGTCGGGGTCGGAGGAGATGGAGGGGATCGCGACGAGGGCCTTGAGCTCGTCGAGCAGCGCGGGGAACGCCTCGTCGAGGCGTGCGCGCAGCGCGTCGGTGGCGGCGGTGGTCCCGGAGGCGTGTGTGTCACTCATAGCGCCCAGGTTAGCCCATGGAAGCGGCCAAATGCCCCCGCATCGGCTAGCCTGAGGGGGTGTTTAGCCGAAAGAAGCATGCCGACGACGCCCACGCGCCCGCCGAGGAGCCCGCAGTCCCCACGGCCTCCGGGAAGAAGGGCCGCCCGACCCCGACGCGCAAACAGGCCCAGGCGCGCAACAACCGGCCCCTGGTGCCCGCTGACCGCAAAGAGGCGAAACGCCGGGCGAGCCAGGCGCGCAACGCCCGCTTCCGCGCCGAGCAGCAGGCCCTCATCACGGGCGACGAGCAGCACCTGCCGGCCCGCGACAAGGGGCGGGTGAGGCGCTTCGTGCGCGACTGGGTGGACGCGCGCTGGTCCTTCGGCGAGTTCGTCATGCCGATCATCCTGCTGTCCCTGGTGCTCGTCATGGTGCTCTCCGCCTTCGCCGACCGCATGAGCCTGCAAGTCGCGTCCGGGCTTCTGATCGGCTCGACCATCCTCATGTACGGGTCCTTCGTGGTCGTCATCCTCGAGTCGACCATCGTGTGGCGCAGGATCCGCAAGCGCCTGGCCGAGCACTACCCCAATGACGAGATCCCGCGCGGCACCTGGTACTACTGCTTCTCGCGCATGCTGTTCCTGCGGCGCTGGCGCTCCCCGCGCCCGCAGGTGGCCCGCGGCGAGTTCCCGAAGACGAAGAAGTTGGCGAAGAAGTAGGGGCCGGAGCGGTCACAGCCCCGTCCGGCGGCCGCGCGGGGGTGCCCGATGTCCCGGGTTGGCGTCCAGGGCCTGCTTGAGCCCCGTCCGGCGGCCGCGCGGGGGTGCCGCACTACGGGCGGCCGGGCAACGACCAGCATGCTCTGCACCACTTAGCACGCGCCTGCACCACTTGGATGCGGCTTGCACCACTTAGGCCCACACAATCCCCGTTTTGCGGGCGTGTCGGGGACCTAAGTGGTGTAAAGCGGTTCTAAATGGTGCAGGGGCGTCTCACTGGCGCAGGCCCCGGGCCAGCGGGTGGCGGCGTTGCGGGCACCGTGGCCCAGGCCCCGCCCGGGCGTGGTTCCACACCTGGCTGTGGATCCTGCGCGCGTCGTCGTGGCCCAGGCCCCGCCCGGGCGTGGTTCCACAGGACTGCCGAAGGGGCGCGTTTCCACAACCGGGAAGCGCGGGGCGCGCGGATCCACACCCGGAGGCCGAGGGGGTGCGGCGCGTGGCGGCGGCGCGCGATGGTTGGGGCAACACCCGCTCCACCCACCAGGAGGCACCCCATGCCAACCGTCATCGCGAACCCCGTCCCCGGACTCTACGGCCACTCCGGCTGGCTGGACGACACCGGGATCCGCGCCCTCCTCCGCCCGCTCACGGCCTCCGGCTCCGAGTGCTCCGACTACGCCCGCGTCCAGGGGATCGGCGCCCCCGTCGCCGAGCGCCTGCTCGCCCTGCTGCCCGCCGAGCAGTTGGAGGACCGGCAGAACAACGCCCCTGCCCTGGGCGACCTCCTCTCCGCGGCCGTCGCCCATCCCGGCGTGCGGCTGTGCGGGTACATGATCGCCCCGCCCCGCTGGGACGAGCGGCTCACCATCGACGCGGTCCTGGTCCCCGCCTCGGACCTGGGCCCCTCCTCGGACCTGGGCCCCGCCAGTGGGCCATCGGGAGCGGATGGGCGCTCCGACCCGGCGGCGCGGGACGCGGTCGGCTCCGCCGAGGGGGTCGGCGCACTGGAGGGGATCGGCGCACAGGGCACGGGCAGCCCCACCGAGGGGGTTGGCGCACCGGACGGGGCGGGCGCACCGGACGGGGTTGGCGCACCGGACGGTGCGGGTGCACCGGGCGCGATCAGCGCGCCCAACGGGAGCGATGCGCTGGCGACCGCCTCCGCAGGAGGCGTCCAGAGCGGGATCCCGGACGGGGCGCGCGCCACAGGGGCACTGCCGCGCGAGGAGCACTGGCGCAGGATCCGCGGTTTCCTGGGCCTGGCGGCCGACACCGTAGCGCCCGACGAGCTCTCGTGCGCGTACGCGGGGCCCGGAGGAGCCCTCGTCTGGTGGGCGTGGTGGGATTGATCGCATACGCTTGGGGCATGATCGGCAGCGCGTACCGCTGGGCGTTCCAGCACTTCATCTCCAAATCCGACCCCGAGCGGGCCCACCACCTGGGGCTCGGGGCAATCGCCCTGGCGGGGGCCTTCGCGCCCACGAGGGGCCTTATGCGGGCAACCGTCGGCCACCTCGACCCCCGCACGGCGCCGACGCGCGTCGTCGACGGCGCCGAACAGCCCCTCATGATCGGACCGCGCGCCCTCGCCTCGCGCATGGGCCTGGCCGCGGGCATGGACAAGAACGCCGAGGCGGTCCTGGGACTCGCCGCTCTCGGCTTCGCCTTCGTCGAAGTCGGCACGATCACGCCCCGCCCCCAGCCCGGCAACGACGCGCCCCGCCTGTGGCGCCTGGTCGACCAGCGGGGGCTGCGCAACCGGATGGGCTTCAACAACGACGGCGCCGACGCCGCGGCCGTGCGCCTGCGCGCGCTGCGCTCCACCAAAGCCGGGCGCAGCGCCGTCGTGGGGGCGAACATCGGGAAGAACAAGACCACTCCCGAGGAGGACGCCCCCCGGGACTACGCCTACTGCGCACGCGCCCTGGCGCCGTGGGTGGACTTCATCGTCATCAACGTCTCCTCCCCCAACACTCCCGGCCTGCGCGACCTGCAGTCCGTGGACCGCCTGCGCCCCATCGTCGAGGCGGCGCGCGACGGGAGCCGGCAGGCCTGCCCCGACCGCGACATCCCGCTCTTCGTCAAGATCGCCCCCGACCTGTCCGACGAGGAGATCGTCGGAGTATGCGGCTTGAGCCGCAGCATGGGCCTGGCCGGGGTGGTCGCCACGAACACCACCGTCGACCACGACCTCGGCCAGGGCGGCGTCTCCGGAGCCCCCCTGCGCGAGCGCGCCCTCGACGTGATCCGCCTGGTGGCCGCCAACCTCGACGACTCCCAGCTGCTCATCGGCACCGGTGGCGTGTCCTCGCCCGCCGACGCCCGCCGCATGCTGGGGGCGGGGGCGGACCTGGTCGAGGCCTTCACCGCCTTCATCTACGAGGGGCCGACGTGGCCCGGCGCCCTCGCCCGCGCCCTCCAGCGGCCCTGAGGACACGATGCTCATCCCCCTCACCGGCCCGGACCTGTCCGCCGACCCCCGCCTGGACGACTACACGCGCCTCAAGGACGTGAAGCTGCGCGCCCGCCTGGAGCCCGAGCGCGGCCTGTACATGGCCGAGTCCACCAGCGTCATCACGCGCGCCCTGGACGCGGGGCACTCCCCCCGCTCCTTCCTCATGGCCCAGCGCCACCTGCCGGGCCTGGCCGGGGCCATCGAATCCGCCACGGGCTCCGCCGACGGCGGGCCCGTCCCCGTTTTCACCGCGCCCGAGGAAATCCTCGAACAGCTCACGGGCTTCCACCTGCACCGCGGCGCCCTCGCGGCGATGCACAGGCCCGCCCTGCCCCGCGCCGACGAACTGCTGGCGACCGCCCGGGGCGGCGCCCCCGCCCGCCGCGTCGTCGTCCTGGAGGACCTGGTCGACCACACGAACGTGGGCGCGGTCTTCCGCTCTGCCGCGGCACTGGGCGTCGACGCGGTCCTGGTGACGCCCTCGTGCGCCGACCCCCTGTACCGCAGGTCCGTGCGGGTCTCGATGGGCACGGTGTTCCAGGTCCCGTGGACGCGCCTGGAGGCGTGGCCCGATATGGGCGCGCTGCACGGCGCCGGGTTCACGGTCGCGGCCCTGGCGCTGAGCGACGAGGCCGTGCCCCTCGACGACTTCGCGGCGCTGCCCGCCCTGGCCGTCCCGGGCGCCAAACTCGCGATGGTCATGGGCACGGAGGGCGACGGGCTGGGGCGCCGCACCATCGCCGCGTCCGACTACACGGTGCGCATCCCCATGGAGCACGGCGTGGACTCCCTCAACGTCGCCTCCGCCTCCGCCGTCGTGTTCTGGGCGACGCGGGGTGTGGGGGCGCGGACATCAGGGCCAGCGGCAGAAGTCTGCCGCTAGTATCCGAGGCAGTGGCCGCCGACCGGTCGTCACTGGTCCTCCCCCGACTCATCACCGGACCCGCCCGACTGGGCGGACTGGCCGGTGTCCGTGCTCGGGGGCGGGTTCGGCTGCTTGGTGTCCTCGTCGAAGGCAGGGTAGACCACCAAATCAGGGAACACCTCCTCAGTCGAAGGCAGCACGTACTCGCCCATATCCCCCATCGAACCATCCGACGGACGACACCCAGACTCATAACGAAGAGAGGAACGCTCACCCGGGAAATAGAAGATTTCCATTTCTCCACCGTTTGCGGCATCACCACTACGCAATATCAATGAACCATCACCATGCATCGGACTCTGAGTCCCCTTGTACGGCAGACCGGACAACTCCCGCGACGCTATCTCATCAATATCCGCATCAGTCACCGACACCACATACAGAGTCTCACTGCGGAACCGCCACCCGTACTCCTCCCCACGCCCCCGATCAGAACAAATCTGAAGGAGCCGCGCCGGTTGGAAACCGATGCTCCCGCCCCCCTTCTCCGCCAGGGCACGGGCAAAACCCGCCAACACCGGCTCCTCCGACCGCAAATACTCCTCAATCGACACACGCTGGGCGAACGGCGTCTCCGCCTGCGGCAAACCCAACGCCTCCTGCGGACTCTGCGACCGAAGAACCACCCCACACCCCGACACCAACAGCACCACACACACAAGAACACCAGCAGCCCTGGCGAACACACGGCCACTCACTTCGCGCCTCCCCGGCACCCTCACTGGTCCTCGCCCTGCTCATCGCCGGACCCACCCGACTGGACGGACTGGCCCGACTGGCCGGTGTCCGTGCTCGGGGGCGGGTTCGGCTGCTTGGTGTCCTTGTCGAAGGCCGGGTAGACCACCAAATCAGGGAACACCTCCTCAGTCGAAGGCAACACGTACTCGCCCATATCCCCCATCGAACCATCCGACGGACGACACCCCGACTCGTACTGAATCGGAGACCTCCGATAGGGGAAATAATTCACCTGGAGCTGCCCACCATTAGCAGCATCACCACTACTAAGCACGAAGGACCCATCCTTCTGCACAGTTCCCCGCGTCCCCTTGTACGGCAACCCTGACAACTCCCGCGACGCTATCTCGTCGATATCCGCATCAGTCACCGACACCACATACAGTATTTCGCTTCGGAACTGCCACCCGTATTCCTCCCCACGCCCCCGATCAGAACAAATCTGAAGGAGCCGAAACGGGGACACTCCAAGAGTCCCCCCACCCCGCTGCGCCAGGGCACGGACGAAACCCGCCAACACCGGCTCCTCCGACCGCAAATACTCCTCAATCGACACACGCTGGGCGAACGGCGTCTCCGCCTGCGGCAAACCCAACGCCTCCTGCGGACTCTGCGACCGAAGAACCACCCCACACCCCGACACCAACAGCACCACACACACAAGAACACCAGCAGCCCTGCCGAACACACGACTGATCATCCCAGACCTCCCCCGGAAGTCGGCGCGGCGGCTAGCAACGACCCACCGCGCCCTCGTATCCGGCGCGCGCTCACTGATCCTCGCCCTGCTCGTCGCCGGACCCACCGGATTGATCCGACTGGCCGGACTGGCCGGTGTCCGTGCTCGGGGGCGGGTTCGGCTGCTTGGTATCCTTGTCGAACGCCGGGTAGACCACCAAATCAGGGAACACCTCCTCAGTCGAAGGCAACGTGTACTGGCCCAGATCCCCCATCGACCCATCCGACGGACGACACCCCGACTCATAATGAAACGAAGTTCGATCATCTGGGAAATAATTCACCTGGAGCTGCCCACCATTAGCAGCATCACCACTGCGTAATGTGAAAGACCCGTCCTCGGACGGCTCCCCCCGCGTCCCCTTGTACGGCAACTCTGACAACTCCTGCGACGCTATCTCGTCGATATCCGTATCCGTCACCGACACCACATACAGGATCTCACTGCGGAACGACCACCCCCGCTCCTCACCAGGACCCCAATCCCAACAATAACGAACAAGCCGAGGCGGTTGGAAACCGATGCTCCCGCCCCCCTTCTCCGCCAGGGCACGGGCAAAACCCGCCAACACCGGCTCCTCCGACCGCAAATACTCCTCAATCGACACACGCTGGGCGAACGGCGTCTCCGCCTGCGGCAAACCCAACGCCTCCTGCGGACTCTGCGACCGAAGAACCACCCCACACCCCGACACCAACAGCACCACACACACAAGAACACCAGCAGCCCTG
>ERZ773009.2456-NODE-2456-length-11764-cov-2.578273_pt1 | contig 11764 bp, 9 predicted proteins | sample MGYA00580663_ERZ773009 | MGnify/ENA primary metagenome ERZ773009 (study PRJEB29015, sample SAMEA2737969) | human oral metagenome | biome: human oral; feature: human-associated habitat; material: dental | place: China | collected 2026 ... | reverse complement strand
CGTAGACTCCATAAACTGCCAAATTCCGATGGCTTTTTTGCTAGAAACTATGTGATTTGAAAAACCGGACTCTGTCATAGCAAGATATAAAAACGACTCTGGTATACCTGAGTCTTTTATAATCTTTTGAAGCATCGGGATATGTTTATAGCCGCCTTTGACGGTATCTATAAACTCTTTTCTTTTACTATCTTTAATGGAATTTTTTATAGAAGCGTAGTGAGAGCTTTGTAAAAATTTAGCATCTATGTCAAATTCTTTTAATATCATCTTTTGGGTTTGCTCTGCGTCGCTGCTAGCCGCGGTCGCAAAAAGCCACCCCGTACATGCTAGACACAGCATTATTACTCTAAAGATTTTCATTTTTCTCCTTGATTACGTGTTAAATTTCGTAAAGATTTTCTTTGCATTTTTTGTTGTTATTTCCATTACCTCTTCTTCTTTTAAATTTAAAATCTCAGCCATCTTCGTCGCGACTAATCGCGTAAATGCAGGCTCGTTTCTGCGCCCCCTAAAAGGCTCAGGCGTTAGATACGGCGCATCTGTTTCAAGCAGCAGCCTATCTCGCGGAATTTGGGGCAAAATTTGAACCAAATTCTTTGCGTTTTTAAATGTCAAAACCCCGCCGATGCCAAAGTAAAATTCGCCCATTTTTGCAAGCTCTAATAGCAAAGGCGAAGCGTTATAGCAGTGCAAAACCGCTCCGACTAGCCTGCTTGCATACTCTTTTAAGATATTAAAACTATCTTCGTTTGCATCTCTAATATGCAAAATGACCGGCAAATTTAACTCTACGGCCATATCAAGCTGCGCTCTAAATACGCGCTTTTGTTCCGCTTTTTCAAGCTCTTTTTCGTTTTCGTCTTTGGGCAATCGGAAATAATCAAGCCCGCATTCGCCCACGGCTATACACTTTTCGTCTCGCGCAAATTTACGCAGCGCCTCTTCGTCAAATCCCGCTTTCTCATACGGATGAACTCCGACGGCAAAAAATACATTTTCAAATTCGCGGGTTATTTTAGCCGCTTTTGGTAAATCATTAATATCAGCACCCGGTATTAGTACTCCGCCGACGCCGTTTTCTCGGGCATTTGCGATAACTTTTACCAGATCGTTATCAAAGCTTTCATCGTCCAAATGACAGTGAGTGTCTATTATCATCAGGCTATTTCTACCCTATTTCGACCGTTTTGCTTAGCTCTATAAAGAGCCTCGTCGGCAAGCTCCAAAATCTCGTCGACGTTATAATCGCTTTTACCGAAAGTAACGCCTATGGAGACCGAAATTTTAACCGGTTCGTTTTTAATATTTATCGGATTGGCTGCTATTGCAGCTCTTAATCCGACGAAAAATTTAACCGCGTCTTCTTGCGATACGTTTTTTAATAAAACACAAAATTCTCCACCACCGAATCTAGCCGCTATATCGCTGCTTTTGGTGTCGTCGATTAATTTTTTAGCCAGTAGTTTCAAAATTTTATCGCCGCTATCTTGTCCGTATTTATCGTTGATATTTTTAAGCCCGTCTACGTCGATCACAGCTACGGCGTAAGGCATAGGATTTTCTTCCAAACTAGCTAAATATTCTTGCATATCGTCGTAAAAATACCTTCTATTAAATAATCCGGTTAGAAAATCTTTATTGGCGAAATTTGCGATTTTATTGATATTTTCCATATTTTCTATAGTATTATTTACGCGGCAAATAAGCTCTTCTTTTAAAAACGGCTTAGCGATAAAATCATTAGCTCCGTTTTTTAAAAATACCGCACCGCTAACGTTTTCGTTTGCGCTAGTCATCATTATGACCCCTAGTTCGTTTTTATCTTTTTGTTCCCTTAGCTCTTTTAAAACCGCCAAACCGTCTTTTACCGGCATGCCGTAATCACAAACCACGAGTTTTATATCGGGATTATCGGCAAAATAATTCATCGCCTCTTCGCCGTGAGCCGCCGTAAATACTTGAAACTGCAAATTTTGCAGTATTTTTTTTACGTCATTTCTAGTCTGCATTACGTCTTCTACTACCATGACCTTATACTGCTTGTTGTTTTTTAGCCTATCTATCATATGAAATATATAATTTACGTCACTCATATTTCCCTTATAGACGTAGTCCACGATGTCCTTGTCCATAAAAGTTTCTCTAGTCTTATCGTCCATACTACCCGTTAAAACTATAATCGGTAAGCCCTTAGACGCTACGAAATCGACCACTTCGCCATTTGGAGCATCGGGTAAATTTAAATCGAGCAAAGTTATAAAATAATCCTTAGCCTTCGTAAGAAACGCCTGCGCTTCGGCTAAGCTGTGAGCGATGTCCACTTGCATTTCGGTATTATCTTCCATCTTTTTAGCGATTAGCTTTGCTAAGGCTTTGTTGTCTTCTACTATTAAAATTTTACTTTTTTCCATAAATATCCATTTGAAAATTTTTGCAAATATACCATTACTTTTCTTTTTTCAACCTAAATTTTAAGCCAAACTTAAACAACCAAAAGCTGGCGAGCAAAATTTATCGCCTCCTCAGTTATACGTTCGCCGCTTATCATACGGGCCAGCTCGCTTACGCGCTCTTCGCCCTTTAGCTCCCTTACGTTCGAGGTTTCGCCGCGCTTTTCGACTAGAAAATGCGAATCGGCCTTAGAGCTTAGCTGCGGCTGGTGCGAGATAGCAAAAATCTGATAAAATTTGGCCAAATTTAGCAGCACGTTTGCGATACTCATCGCCTCTTTTCCGCTTAGATTCGCGTCTATTTCATCTAGGATTATGACGCCCTCGCCGCCTCCGGTGATCTTGCTTTCGCTCGCGATAAAAGCTAGTCTTAAGCGGTTTAGCTCGCCCGAGCTTAGATTTTTTAGCGCCGTCTCGTTTAGGCTCAAATTTACCTCGTCCCTGCCGGCGGCGTCTAGGGTTTTACTATTTATCTTTAATGAGATCTCGCTCATATAAAGCTCTTTTAAAAACGAATTTATGAGCGACTCAAGCTCCTTTAAATTTGCCGCGCGAGCTTGGCTGATTTTATCCGCCAGCGCGTTTACCGCGGTTTCATTTTGCTTAAATTTACGCTCCAGCTCGCTCTTTTCAAAGCTTATATTTTCGTATCTTGCTAGCTCGGCTTTGCGCGTTTTTAGCGTCTGCAAAGCCTCCTCCTCGCCGCCATAGCGACGCACGAGCGAGTTTATCGCCTCGATGCGGTCTAGCACGCCCTCGATATCCACGTCTTCTAGCTCGTCCATGTTTAAATTTTCGCGCGCTACTCGCAGCTCGTTCATCGCCTCTTCAAAAAAGCTACTATCGACGTCGCTGATGTTTAGCGCGTCCACTACGGATTGCTCGAAATTAAAAATTTGCTCCGCCCTATTCCACGCTTCTAAAATTTTATCCTTTTTACTTAGGCGCTTTTTTAGCTCCATTAGCTCGTCAAATTCGCCGATTTTCGGGCTCACGCTTTCTATTTTATTGATTTCAAAAGAAGCAAATTCCTTTAGCTCCTCCACTCTTTTTTCTTCGTCGATTATTTTTTTTAGCTCGCGCGAAATTTGGCTAAATTCGTCAAATTTGAGCCTAAATTCGCTCAAAATTTCGTTAAATCTAGCGTCTTTTTTCGCCTGCAAAGCATCAAGCAAATTTAAAAATCTCTCGTTTTCAAATTCGTTTATTTCCTTTGCGGATAGGTATTTTACGTGCTCTTTGGCGATGCTGGCTAGATTTTTTTTAGAAACGGCTTGCGAGTTTATAAAGTAGCGCGTCGTTTTGTCGCGAAAAAGCTTAAAGGTATTTATCTCCTCGCTCTCAAGGCCGAATTCCTCAAGGTCAAATTTATGCGAGACGTCGGCCTCGATGAGCTTTGCCTCACTGTCCTTTAGCCCCAAAACCGCCATTATCGAGCCCATCAGGACCGATTTGCCAGCGCCACTTACACCGGTAAAGACGCTAAGTCCGCGCCCGAAATTTAACTCGACGTTTTCAAAACTCAAATTTTGCTTTATCAAAATCCGCTCAATCATTATAACCCCAATGCAGCTTTTCTTTTAAAATTTGAAAATAATCTCTCCCGACGTGGCGGATTAGCCGCGCCGTGTTCGCGCTTAGCGTCATGCTCACGCTCTCAAGCTCGCCCATTTTGTACCGCTCCTGCCCGTCGATAACCAGCACCGCCGCGCTTGCGGTTTTAAATTTGATCTCAAATCCGCGCGGAAGCACGACCGGACGCTGAGTTAGCGAGTGCGAGCAAACGGGCGTCACCAAAAACACCTCGCTCAAAGGATATATTATCGCTCCGCCCGCGCTCATGTTGTATCCGGTTGATCCAACGGGCGTAGAGACGATGACGCCGTCGCCAAAATACGCGTTAAAGTATTTTTCGTTCCAAAAGGCCTCCACGTGCGTCATGGAACCTACCTTTTCGCCCACGATCACCGCGTCGTTAAATGCGATTTTATGTAAAATTTCGCCGCTTTTTTTGTGCAAAAAAACGTCAAGCATAAAAGGGGTCTCGACCTCAAATTTACCCTCGAAAAACTCGGCGAAAAATTTCTCGCATTCATTCATCGTGATATCTGTTAAAAACCCTAGCCTGCCCGCATGAATGCCTAGCACGAAGGGCGAAATCTCGGCTGCGTTTCTACAAAGCGAGATGATCGTGCCGTCGCCTCCGAGCGAGATCAAAAAATCGCACTCCTGCGCCAGCTCGCGCACCTCAAATCCTTGCAAATTTGAGCCCTCTTTTAAATTTAAATGTTTAGCCGCCGCATTTTCAAATAAAATTTGAACGCCGTACCTAGCTAAAATCTCGCGCAGGATTCGCGCGTTTTTTACCAAATTTCCATTGATTTTCGCGACTAGACCGACCTTTTTTACCTTAGCCGGAAGTAATAAATTCTCTTTTTTCATAGGGCGGATTTTATCACATTTTGTTTTAAAAAAGCTGGGAGCAAGCAAATTTCTAGTATAATTGGCGCGTTAAAAACAGCAAAAGGAGTGAAAATGCGTAGCCATTACTGCACTGATTTAAGCAGTGCCGACATAGGCAAAGAAGTTACGCTTTGCGGCTGGGTAAATACCTACCGCGACCACGGCGGCGTTATATTTTTGGACCTGCGCGATCGCACGGGACTGATCCAGATCGTCTGCGATCCGGCAGATAGCAAGAGCTCTCACGAGGCCGCGTCGCACGTTCGCGACGAGTACGTCCTAAGAATAAAAGGCAAGGTTCGCGCTCGCGGCGAAGGCCTAGTAAATCCGCGCCTAAAAACGGGCGAGATCGAAGTAGTCGCAAACGAAGTGATCGTCGAAAACCAGAGCGAGACGCTACCTTTCGTCATCGGCGACGAGAGCGTTAACGAGGACATCAGACTAAAATACAGATTTTTGGACCTTAGAAACGAAAAACTTCAAAATATCTTTAAAATGCGCTCAAAAGCGGCGATCGCAGCTAGAAACAGCCTAGATAAAATGGGCTTTATCGAGTTTGAAACGCCGATTTTAACGCGCGCGACGCCGGAGGGCGCCAGAGACTATCTAGTGCCTAGCCGCGTATATCCGGGTCAGTTTTACGCCCTGCCGCAAAGCCCGCAGCTTTTTAAACAGCTTTTGATGTGCTCTGGCTTTGATAAATATTTCCAGATCGCAAAATGCTTCCGCGACGAGGACTTGCGCGCAGATAGACAGCCTGAATTTACGCAGATAGATATCGAGATGAGCTTCATCGAGCAAGAAGATATCCTAAATATGGCCGAAAATATGCTAAAAGACGTATTTGCCGCCTGCGGATACGATATACAAATCCCTTTCCGCCGTATGAGCTACAAAGAGGCGACCGAGAGCTACGGCAGCGACAAGCCCGACTTGCGCTACGATCTAAAGATGATCGATGTTATCGACATTTTCGCGCGCTCTAGCAATGAAATCTTTAGCAAAATCGCAACCGAACCTAAGAAAAACCGCATCAAAGCGCTAAAAGTGCCAAACGGCGATAATATCTTTAGCAAGCGCGAGATGAACCGCTTTGAGGAATTCGTCCGCAAATTCGGCGCTCAAGGCCTTGGCTACTTCCAGATGAAAGAGGACGGGCTAAAAGGACCGCTTTGCAAATTTTTCGAGCAAAGCGACCTTGACGAGATTGTAGCTCGCTGCGAGCTAAAAGTCGGCGACGTCGTATTTTTCGGCGCCGGCAAGAAAAAAGTCGTACTTGACTACATGGGACGATTTAGGATTTTCCTCGCCGAGCAAATGGGCATCATCGACCAAAACAAAATGGAGTTTTTATGGGTGCTTGACTTCCCGATGTTTGAGCAAAACGACGACGGTAGCTACTCAGCTATGCACCATCCGTTTACCATGCCTAAAAATATCGACGAACCCGATCTCGAGGACATCCTATCGGTCGCTCACGACGTCGTGCTTAACGGCTATGAGCTTGGCGGCGGTAGCGTAAGGATACACAAAAACGACGTTCAGCAAAAGGTATTTAAGCTACTTGGTATCGACGAGGCCGAGCAACGCGAGAAATTCGGCTTCTTGCTCGACGCGTTAAGTTTCGGCGCGCCTCCTCACGGCGGTATCGCGATCGGCTTTGACAGGCTAAATATGCTAGTAAATAAAACCAGCTCGATCCGCGACGTCATCGCCTTCCCTAAAACCCAGCGCGCTCAGTGCCCGCTAACTAAGGCGCCTAGCGAAGCTAGCGGCGAGCAGTTGAGGGAATTAGGATTAAGGCTGCGAGAAAAAGAAAAATAAACTTGAAAGCGTCGTCTCGTGAGCGTCTTTAAATGAGTTTGAAAATTTTGAGGCAGCGGCAGACTGCTTGTCTAGCCTTGCCCAAAATTTTCCGCACAACATTTAAATACGCCTCACGATACTTCGATTTACGCATTGCTAAAATTTGATACAAAAAGAAGCCGAAGTATTTTGAGATGATTTTTGGGGTTGCGACGTAAAATTTTGGCGTAGATAGAACATATAGTTCATCGAGCCAAAATTTTGCTAGCTCCGCAAAAAGCACTCAAAAGACAAGGCTACAAAAGGAAAATTTATGAAAAAGCTATTTTTAATCATCGGCGCTCCAGGCTCCGGCAAAACCACCGACGCATCTCTAATCGCACAAGAAGATGCTAAATTTGCGCACTTCTCAACGGGCGATCTGCTACGCGCAGAGGTTGCCAGCGGCTCAGAGCTAGGCAAACTAATCGACGGCTTTATCTCAAAAGGCAACCTAGTCCCGCTTGACGTCGTCGTAAACGCGATCGTCTCGGCGATCAAAAGCTCGGACAAATCAAACGTCATCATCGACGGTTACCCGCGCAGCGTCGAGCAGATGACCGAGCTAGACAAGGTTCTAGCCGCGCAAAACGAGATCGCATTAAAAGGCGTGATCGAAGTGGACGTTAGCGAAGCCGTCGCACGCGAGAGAGTACTCGGACGAGCACGCGGAGCCGACGACAACAACGAGGTTTTCAACAACCGCATGAAGGTTTATCTAGAACCGATCGAGGCGATACGCAAATTTTACAAAGAAAAAGGCCTGCTCCACGTCGTAAACGGCGAGCGTGCGATTGAGCCTATCGTGGCCGACGTCAAAGTCCTCGTAAATAGCCTATAAATATTAAATTTAGAGCCTCAAGCTAGGCTCTAAATTTAAGCTTCCCATAAATACAAATTAACAAATAATTCACGAAATATCATTAAAATCCGCACTATGATTTCACGAAAATCACATAAAATTTTAAAGGATACGTAATGTTTAAGAAAATAGTTTTATCAGCGGCTCTTGCAAGCGCTATGTTTGCAGCAGGCGGATTTACTGGCTCAAGCGCACAAAACGCAGCAAATCAAGGCGGCTTTGTCGGTAAAGGCGCTTTGAGCGCAAGCACGGTAAAACAAGCCCTAGCGCTACCGGATGACGCTCGCGTCGTGCTTGAGGGAAAGATCGTCTCCGAGTTTCGCCCTGAGCACTACCAGTTCGTCGATAAAAACGGCGACACCATCGAAGTCGAGATCGACCACAAGGACTGGAGAGGCGTAACCGTCGATGAAAACACGCCCATGCGCATCTACGGCGAGGTCGATAAGGACTTTATGAAAACCTCTATCGACGTACAAACTATCGAAATAATCAAATAATTTTAGGGCGGTTCGCCGCCTTAAATTTCCTCTAATTTTAAGTTTTCCAACCCTACCTTGCCGATAAGCGAATTTTGCGCTCTAGCTTCAAATTTGCCGTAGTAAGACCCGTTAAAATTTAGCTCGCAAAAGTTCTCGTTTTACTCCAAATTTAGCCGAGATTTTATATAATCGCTTACTTAAATTTCAAGGCAATTATCTCAAAATCTTTTGGCGAGATAGGAGCTTTACAAAGGATTAAAATGGACGTTTCAAAAATCAAAGCAGGCTCAAACCCGGACAAAATCAACGCCGTGATCGAGATCCCATACGGCTCGAACATAAAATACGAAATCGACAAAGATAGCGGCGCGGTCGTAGTCGATCGCGTGCTCTACTCGGCGATGTTCTACCCGGCAAACTACGGCTTCGTGCCAAACACGCTCGCAGCAGACGGCGATCCTGCCGATATCTTGGTGCTAAACGAATATCCGCTGCAAGCAGGCAGCGTGATCCCGTGCCGCCTAATCGGCGTACTCGTGATGGAGGACGAAGCAGGCATGGACGAGAAGCTACTAGCCGTACCGGTAACCAAGATCGACCCGAGATTTGACGGGATCAAGAGCTACAAAGACCTGCCTGAGGCCACTTTAAATAAGATCAAAAATTTCTTTGAAACTTATAAAATTTTAGAGCCTAACAAATGGGTCAAGGTTAAAGAATTTAAAGACGCCGATGACGCGAAAGAGATCCTGGACGCGGCAATCAAAAACTACAAATAAGCCGCTCTCCCGGCTTGCTTGGCTGCCGCTTCTTTAACCCAAACAAGCGGCGGCCGAGTTTAAACTATCGAAAAATCAAAAGGATAAAAATGGATATATTAAAGTTACTTTTGAGCAACTCCAGCGGTATGATAGACGCGATGTCGCAAAAAAGCGGACTGGCGGCAAACGACGTAGAGGCCGTGATTTCTAAGATCGTGCCAATTTTCATGCAAAGAGCAAACGAGAATTTTAAATCTGACGCCGATTCGTCAAATTTCCTCGAGATGATCCGCCGCTCAAACCTTGACGAGATGACTGGCACCCCGCAAAACATCAGCGTCGCCGAAGGCAACGAGCTACTAGGCGTACTAACAGGCTCGAAAGAAAACAGCAGGGCTCTAGCTAGCGACGTAGGCTCGCAGCTAGGCATCAGCGCAGACTCCATCAAGACTCTACTACCTATGATTGCGCCGATGATCGCGGGCATGCTAAACAACCAGCTAAAAGCTTCAAATTTGCAAGGCTCTGCAGACAGCGGCTCCATGATGTCGATGCTTACGCAGTTTTTGGATCAGAACAAAGACGGCTCGATCGTAGATGATATTTTTAGGATCGCAGGCGACTTTTTCGGTAAAAAATAGGCGGATTTCGCCTATTTTAGCCGTTTTGGCTTTGAGCCACTCAGCTAAATTTACCGCTTCCTATGCGCTATGCTTTTGCACCGCAATGCGTAAATTTATTATACTCTTAACAATTTTTGATATACGCCTGCAAACGGCACTCATACCACTTTAACCATATTTATCAATACTCGCCGCTGCCTCAAATTTATGCCGAATTTGAGATAAAAACAAATAACGTAAAATCAGACTTTAAAATCCAATTTTTATGCCTATTTCAGCCCTTTTTTAAGTTTTCTAACGAGAAATCTCGCCAAATGAAGCTCGTCAAAAAGCGATTTTTCTATACAAAGCGGACGGTCAAAAACGAGGTCACAGATGAGCTCGGCGCCAAGCACGGCCGTACAAAGCCCGCGCGAGCCATGAGCGGTGCTCACATATACATTTGGCACGTATTTTGGATGCGGATTAGACTTGCCTTTCGTCCAAAGCAGCGATTTGTAACCGTCTTTGTAAAAATCCTCGTCGTAAAGCCGCCCGATGAGCGGAAAACGGTCGCCGCTATAACTGCGGTAGCCCACTTTCGAGCCGATTATTCGGACGTTTTGCGGAGTTTTTATCGTGTCGTTTGAGAGATTTTCGGATGCAGTCAAATTTGACGCATCTTGCGTCTGCGCCGAATCATCAGTAGTCTCGGCACGCAAATCCACACTTTTACTTAAATTTATCGCTTCCAAACGATCCGCATTTTCAGCGTCACACTCTGGGCCGATAGTCAAATTTAGCTCCCGCGCGCCGTTTAAATTTAGCCGCTCGTTTTCTACAAATTTACCGCCCAAAAACTCTGCGACGTCGGCCAAATTTTTCTCGTCGTCGCTAGAGCGCGACTCGTCTAAAAAAACATTTCTATCATAAGTCGCGCCGATTACCTGCACGCCCTCAGCAGGCGGGCAAACGTAGCCTTTGGCGCTAAAAGGCGCAGGCGTCCAAACGGCAGGCTCGATATGCGTGACCTGGCCGCGAACGGAGCTGAGCCTGATGTCGTAGTTTGTAAAGAGCTCCATACTCTCGCTACCGATAGCAAGCACGAGCACGTCGGCGTCGATGCTTCGTCCGTCCTTAAAGTGCGCCCTAACCGCGCCGCCCTCAAGAGTCTCAAAGCCCGTAAATTCCCAGTTTAATAGAGTTTTTATGCCAGCACTTGCCGCCTTGCACATTTTTCTAGGGCGAGCTTTTGCACCCTTAAAAATAAACGCGCTAGCGTAAGGCTCGTCATCAAATTTTAGCTCAAAAACGCCGTTGTCCGCGTCAAATTCGCGCCACTCGTAAAAGCGCTCCAGCGTCTTTTGCTCGTATGCGTAGTCCGTCGCACCGCAAAACTCTATCTCCTGGGCGCCGAGGTTTTGGCCGTAAAAGCGCGTCGCCTGCAAAAACGCATTCATATGCATGCGGCCTAAATTTACGGTTGGTTTCGTGATAAGCGGCATCAATATCCCGCAGTGATTCCCAGAGCCGTTTAGCGCGATGTCGCCGCGCCTTTCGGCGATCGTGACATCTAGGCCGCGCTGGCGCAACTTAAACGCGCAAACGCAGCCCGCCACTCCGCCGCCGATAACTAGCACGCTCTTTGGCGCAGCCGTGCTTGCTGGATCAAATCTGCTAAACCAAATCTCGCTTCCAGCTTGCCGCTCGCCCGCAAATTTAGCGCGCAACATCTCTCGCTTTTTGCCGTAGCCTTTTAGCAAATTTACCTCAAAACCGCTATTTTGCAGGGCTCTTTTTAACGCGCCCGAGGCCGAATACGTGCAAACAGTGGCACCGGGAGCGCATAAATTTGCGATTTTACCGCAAACCCGCTCGCTCCACATAGCTTCGTTTTTAGCGGGAGCAAAGCCGTCCATAAAAACGGTATCTGCTTTAAAACTAAGCTCGTCCAAAACCTCGGCCACGTCGCCAAAGCACAAGGTAAGCGTGACGTTTGGAGCCAAATTTAGCCTATGAAATCCGCGAATAAGCGGAGGATAGGCATCCAAAAGCTCACCCGAAACATCCGCGAGCTCGCTAAAATTCGCATAAATTTTAGCCAGATCCTCTTTGGCGATCGGAGTTTTTTCGATACTGACGAAATTTAAAAATTTATCCGTGTTTTTAAATCTTTTAAAAGCGCAGAGAAAATTTAGCCCTGCGCCAAATCCAGCCTCAAGCACGTTAAATTCGCTCTTTTTCTCCCAAATTTCATCAAAAACGGAGTTAAATACATACTCGCTCTGACCGATAG